>Ga0055453_10000108_pt1 | contig 10549 bp, 9 predicted proteins | sample Goodyear_PhragA__FD_57741 | JGI IMG/M metagenome (GOLD analysis project Ga0055453, IMG submission 57741) | Wetland microbial communities from San Francisco Bay, California, USA, that impact long-term carbon sequestration - Goodyear_PhragA_D2 | ecosystem: Environmental > Aquatic > Marine >... | reverse complement strand
GCCCTGGCGGCCGGGCCGTCGCTGACGACCGCCTCGAGCGTCCCGCCGGTCGGGCTCTGGGCCTTGCTGACGAGGGCGCCGTAATCGATCGGCAGATTCTCCTGGTCCTGGAGCCGGCGATCGACCGGCTGGTAGCGGACCCCGATGTAGGGCCTGGCCAGCTCCTGGCCGGCCAGGGCTTCCTGCATGATCGGGCGGGCGATGTCGATCGGGATGGCGAACCCGATGCCGTTCGAATCGGTCGCGACCGCCGTGTTGATGCCGATGACGTCACCGACGGCGTCGAGGAGCGGGCCGCCGCTGTTGCCGGGGTTGATCGCGGCGTCGGTCTGGATGAGGTTGCTCAACTGCTCGCCGCTCTGGACGGTCACCCTCCGACCCGTGGCGGAGATGATCCCGCTGGTCACCGAGTTGGAGTAGGTGCCCAGGGGGCTGCCGATCGCGATCGCCAGCTGCCCGACCTCGAGATCGGCCGACGAGCCGATCGTGGCCGCGGTCAGGCCGGTTGCCTGGATCCTGACGATCGCGAGATCGGTCAGGGTGTCGATGCCGTAGACCGTGCCGTCGAATTGACGGCCGTCCTGGAGCTCGACCGTCAGCGAATCGGCGATCTGGTTGCTCTCGTTGGTGACGACGTGGCGATTCGTGAGGATCCAGCCGGCCGAGTCGAAGATGATGCCCGAGCCGACGCCGCGCTCCGGGATCGTCCCGCCGAAGGGATCGGTCGTCGTTCCCTCCACGAAGATCCGGACGACGGCCGGACCGGCCTTGGCGGCGGCATCGATGACGGCCGACGACTCATCGATCGTGACCGGCTGCCTGGAGCCGGCGGTGACGACCGGTGTGCCGCCGGTCGCGGCGACTGGATCGAGGGCGCCGCTGCCCTTCAACGCCAGGACCGTCCCGCCCGACGCCAGCACGGCCGAGAGGAGCGACGCGACCACGATGCTGCCCGTCCCGGCGCGGTGGGACGACTGACCTCCGTTGTGGCTGGTCCCGGAGGCTTGGCCCGTCCCCGAGGGGTGGCTCGTCGCCGGGCCGGCACCTGCGGCGACGGACGGGCCCGCCGCCGCTCCGGGCCAGGCTCCGGGGTCCGGCGCTCCCAGCGACGCCGGCAGCGGTTCCGCCGCGGCCGGCGTGTCGCTCCAGGTCGGCGCGGCCCAATCCGGGCGCCGCTCGGCGGCCGGGGTGTAGGCCACGGTCGGGCTGCCGTCGCCGGGGGCAATCGTCGGGCTGTCGTCGCCGGGGGCAATCGTCGGGCTGTCGTCGCCGGGGGCGACGCTCGGGCCGCCGCCGGACGGCCGGGTCGGCTCGCGCTCGGCGGTCGGTTCGGCAGGTTGGTCGTGCTGGTCGGTCATGCGGGTGGCTGGTCCTGGCTCGTGTGGGTGGGACGCGCCGGGCGTCGAAGCGGCGCCCGGCGCGGGAGGACGGTTGTCATCGTGACCCGTCCGCGTTCAGCCGAGGCAGGCCGCTCGATGAAGAATCCGCCACGAACGCGGCGCCGGCCGCGGCCGGGCCGGGCTCGTCGTCCTCGGTCGGTTCAGGCCCCCTCGTCTCGCCAGCCGCGGCTGCATTGCCGGCCGGAGCCACGGGCGCGGTGCGAATCTCGTCGACCGGCTTGGGGTTCCTTGGCAGCGTCACCGTGAACCGCGAGCCACTGCCCAGCCGGCTCTCGACGGTGACGCTCCCGCCATGCATGTCGACGATGCTCCGGACGATCGCCAGGCCCAGGCCGCTGCCGCTGCCGCGGGCCTCGCTGGCACGCGTCCCGCGGTAGAAGCGCTCGAAGATGCGGGGGAGCTCGTCGGCAGAGATCCCTACGCCGGTGTCGCTGACGTCGATCCGGGCACCGTTCGCGGTCGGGGCTGCCACGACCGCGATGTGACCGCCGCGGGGCGTGAACTTGATGGCGTTGCCAACGAGGTTGCTGACGACCTGGCCCACCCGAACCGGGTCGTGGCGGATTCGGATCGGGTGCTCGGGCAGCTCGAGCTGGAGGTCAACGCCGCGTCGCTGGGCGGCCGTCTCGGCCTGCTCGATGGCCTGCTCGACGGTCGAGCGGAGGTCCTCGGGTCGGAGGTCGAGGAGCACCAGCCCGGAGTCGAGCTTCGACAGCTCGAGCAGGTTCTGGGCCAGCCAGTCGAGCCGCTCGAGCTGCACCGCGCTGGACTCCAGGAATTCGGCCCTCGCGTCGGGATCCTCGCCGGCGTGCTCCTGGAGCAGCTCGTTGAAGGTCCGCAGTGCCGCGATCGGGGTCCGCAGCTCGTGCGACACGTCGGCCAGGAAGTCGCGGCTCCGATCCCGGTCCCGCCGGATGATGTCGACGCTCTCCTGGACCCGGTCGGCCATCGAGTTGAACTGGAGGGCCAGCTCGGTGAGCTCGAGCGAGCCGGCAATCGGGGAATCGGTCGGGACCCGACGGGCCAGGTCGCCCTCGGCCAGGCCCCGGCTGGCCTCGGTCAGCCGCCGGAGCGGGGTCGTGAACCGGCGCGCCAGCGCGGCCGCGGCGGCGACCGAGACCGCCATCGCCAGGATCCCGATGATCGCGAGGAGGCCGGTGGTGGTCGCCGCCGCGGTGGCCCGGTAGGTGTAGGGGTTGGAGAGCGACACCTGGACGGCGTATGGGAAGGGGGTGCCGATGACCGGGTAGTTGACCGCATCGCTGGTGATGAACTCGCGGGTCTGGCCGACCGGGGCGTCGATCTCCAGGAGCGCCTGGAAGTCGCCGTCGGAGGCCTGGATGAACCGGCCGTCCACGATCGCTCCGAGCCGGATCACGACGTCCGCACGACCGAGGCCATCGGCGATCAGGCGCTGCAGGTTCGAGTTCCGGAGCGCGATCACGACGGCCGGATCGACGACGCCACTGGGGCTGACGACGGGCCGAATCCCGCCGGTCGCGCCGGCTGCCACGACCGCGACGTATTGGGCCACCCCGGCCGAGCGAGCCTCCAGGTCCTGGCGCTGCTGCTGGTCGAAGTAGTCGCCGAGCCGGTTCAGGACGAGGGTCGTGACGAGGGTCAGGGTCAGGGCCAGGATCGCCACGAAGGCGAGCGTCAGCCGGCCCTGGAAGGTGTGGGGCATGAACTTGTGGGCGATCCGCGCCCGACGCGACGCCGAGTCGGGCGGATCGGGCGTCACGGCCGGCGGGCTGCCGCCGAGCTCCACGAGCTCGGCCGATGCGCTGTGCGCTTCGCCTGCCACGGGCCGCCTGCGGCTAGCGCTCGGCGAACGCGTAGCCGACGCCGCGAATCGTCTGGACGAACACCGGCCGGGACGGGTCGTCCTCGATCTTGTCGCGCAGGTGGCTGACGTGGACGTTGATCGTCTTCTCGTCCTGGTCGAGCGCCTCGTAGTCCCGCAGCAGCTCGAGCAGCTCGGCCCGGGTGTAGACGCGGCCGGGTCGGCTCGCGAGGTGGCGCAGGATCTCGAACTCTGTCGGGGTCAGGGCGATCCGCTTGGCGCCGCGCTGGACCCGCCGCCGCTCGAGGTCGATCACCAGGTCGTCGTGCCGGATGACCCGCCCGCCCTGGGCGTCGGCGAGGTCGCCGTAGGCCCGCCGGAGGAGGGCCTTGACCCGGCTCAGGAGCTCGCGCAGCCCGAACGGCTTGGTGACGTAGTCATCCGCCCCGAGCTCCAGGCCGATGACCTTGTCGACCTCGTCGTCGCGGGCCGTCAGCATCAGGACCGGTGCCTTCGAACCCGCCGCCCGGAGCCGGCGCAGGACCTCGAAGCCGTCGATCCCCGGCAGCCGGACATCGAGCACGACGAGATCGGGGGCCTGGCCCACCGCAATCTCGAGGCCCTCCTCGCCGGAGCGTGCGAGCGCCACGGTGTAGCCCTCCTGCTGGAGGGCGTACTGGATGCCGCGCGCGACAGCGTGCTCGTCTTCGACGATGAGGATGGTTGACGACATCGCCAGCGATCGTACACCGGGTCCCGCAAAGGGCCGGTGAGCACGTCTCGTGGTACCGTGAGCGTTCAGCTCTCACCCGGAGGCCCAACGTTTCCATGTCCAGCTCGCGCCCTTCCCTCGCGGCCGCGCCGCGTGACGTCACCGGCAAGGCCGTGGCGCACCTCCGCAATGCCGGCCACCTGCCCGCCGTCGTCTTCGGTCGCGGCCTGGAATCAACCAACGTCACGGTCGATGCCCATGAGTTCGAGCTCCTGCGCCGCCGCGCCGGTGCCAACTCGCTGATCGATCTGTCGGTCGACGGCCAGAAGCCCCAGCCGGTCCTGATCCACGGCGTGCAGCTCCACCGCGTCACCCAGCGGCCGCTCCACGTCGACCTCTTCGTGGTCCGGATGACCGAAGAGCTGACCGTCGACGTGGCGCTCGTCGCGACCGGGGAGTCGGAGGCGGTGAAGGTCCACGGCGGGACGCTGCTGCACCCGATCGAGCACGTCCGGGTGCGGGCGCTGCCCGATCACCTGCCGCAGTCGATCACGTTCGACGTCTCGCCGCTGTTGACGTTCGACGACGTGATCCGCCTGAAGGACGTCGAGATCCCGTCCGACGTGACCCTCCTGACCGATCTCGAAGAGATCGTCGCGAAGGTCCTGCCGCCGCGGGTCGAAGAGGTCGAGGTCCCGGCTGTCGCCGAGGGCGAGGAGCTGGCCGAGGGCGAGGCTGCCGAAGGCGAGGCTGCCGAGGGCGCGGAGGCCGGTGCCGAGGGCGGCGCGCCGTCGGCCGAGTCAACCTCCGAGGGCTGATCGCCGGTCAGCCACCGGCCCGGCCGATGGCGTAGACGATCGGCGACCGAAACCGGAGCTCAGCGGGGCTGAGCCCCGAGAGGCGACCGAGCAATCGCCGCCGCAAGTCGCGGCGTTCGCGCTCGACGAGGTCGTCGAACAGCGATTCCTCGGCGAAGTGCTCGAGGAACTCGACGTATGTGCGGGCGGTCCAGCGATGGTCGACGACGTCGGGCCAGGCCCGGACCTGCCGGAACCCGGCCCGCCGGAGGCCGGCGGCGGCCGCGGCTGGGCTGGCCGGATCGCGCTCGGGCGAGTCCGGCTCCGGGGGATCGAAGCCGAGCTCGTCGAGGACATCCTCGAAGATCCGGTCCGGCGGGTCGAGCTCGCCGTCGTGGCGCAACCAGGTCACGTACCCGAATGGCGCCCCGGGCCGGAGCACGCGGCGGGCCTCCGCCAGGGCGGCCCGACGATCCCGGACCAGCTGCAGGACGAACGACGACATCGCGCCGTCGAACGACCCGTCCGGGAAGGGCAGCCGGTCGGCCAGGGCCACGGCCGTCGTGAACCGGCCGCGTCGCCGTGGATGGAGTCGGCGATCGGCCTCAGCGTCGGCCCAGGCGGCCATCTCGGCCGACGCGTCGATGCCGGCGACCCTCACCGTCGGCCAGCGCTCCAGGGCCGCGAGCGCCAGGGTGCCCGTCCCGGTGCCGATGTCCAGCAGCCGGGTCGATCCCGTCGGGAACAGCGGGGCCAGGTGGTCGAGGAGCCGGGTGGCGGCCGGCCGGATCACCGGGGCCCAGTGGTGAGCGTAGCCGTCGGCGATGCGGTCGTAGCGGGCCGCCTGGTCTTCGGTCACGCGGTTCATGGTAGTCGCGCGGTCGGGCGGTTCGGCCCGTCCAGACCTGACCTCGGACCGATGACGCGGGGGGTTGCCATGAGCGATGGTGACAGGGCACGAGCCGGACGGTGGGTTGGCCGACCCGTGGTCGAAAGGAGCACTCAACCATGCAGCGGATCCTCCTCGCCTACGACGGCGGCGATCCGGCCCGCCGAGCGCTCGACACCGCCGCCGAGCTGGCCCGGCTGACCGGTGCCTCGGTCGCGGTCGTCAGCGTCGTCCCGACCCATCCGGGACGGTTCCCGGTGGACCCGTGGGACGACACCAGTGTCCATGCCCAGGAGCTCCTCGACGCGCGGCGGATGCTGCGCGACAAGGGGATCGAGGCCGAGCTCATCGAACCGACCGGCGATCCGGCGCCCACGATCGAGCGCATTGCCGACGAAGGCGGCTACGACACGGTCGTGATCGGGTCACGTGGCCTCAATGCCATGAGCCGGATCCTCCAGGGCAGCGTGTCGGAGCACGTCGCCACGCACTCCCGGGCGACCGTGGTGGTTGCCCGCTGATCGTCCGTCCGGCGGCCGGGTCGCGCCCGTGCGGCCCGGCCCTGACGGATCGCGGCGAGCCGGCCGAGTCGGGCCTGGCGCGACGGGCCGCGAGCGCCGCCCGCGACTACACTCCGCCCGTGTCCCTCGATCGCCTGCCGTTCGCGCCGCCGCTCGCGCCGATGCTGGCCAAGGCCTCGGACGGGTTGCCGGATGGCGACGGTTGGCTGTACGAGCCGAAATGGGACGGCTTCCGGGCGATCGTCTTCCGGGACGGCGACGAGGTCCTCATCCAGTCGCGCGACCTGAAGCCGCTGGACCGCTATTTCCCCGAGCTCGAGTCGCCGCTCCGGGAATCGCTGCCGGACCGGTGCGTCGTGGACGGGGAGGTCGTCATCGCCAGGGACGGCAGCCTCGACTTCGAGGCCCTGCTCCTCCGGATTCACCCGGCGGCCTCGCGGGTGAACATGCTGGCGGCGGAGTCGCCGGCCTCGTTCGTGGCCTGGGACCTCCTGGCTCTCGGCGACGAGGACCTCCGCGGGGTCCCCCAGGGTGAGCGTCGGGCCCGCCTCGAGGGCGCCCTCGGCGGGGTCAGGGCACCCGTCCACATGACGCCCGCGACGCGCGAACGGACGACCGCGGCCGACTGGTTCGACCGGTTCGAGGGCGCCGGCCTCGACGGCGTCGTCGCGAAGCGGCTCGAGGCCGGCTACCAGCCCGGCAAGCGGGCCATGCTCAAGATCAAGCACCAGCGAACGGCCGACTGCGTCGTGGCCGGGTTCCGATGGCACAAGAACGGTCCCGGGACCCACGTCGGCTCGCTGCTCCTGGGTCTCTACGGCGATGACGGCAGGCTCAACCACGTCGGCATCACCTCGTCGTTCACGTGGGACCGGCGAGCCACGATCCTCGCCGAGCTGGAGCCGCTCCGCGTGAACGCGGTCGAGGGTCACCCGTGGCGGGAATGGGCCGAGTGGGCCGGCTGGGGCGACGCCGCGGCATCGGGTCAGCGCCTGCCGGGCGCGACGTCGCGCTGGAATCGGGGCAAGGACCTGTCCTGGGAGCCGCTCCGGGCCGAGCGGGTCGTGGAGGTCGCGTACGATCATCTCCAGGGCTCCCGATTCCGCCACGCCACCACGTTCGTCAGGTGGCGCCCCGACAAGCAGCCGTCGGACTGCCGCTACGACCAGCTGGAGGAAACCGCGGCGTTCGAGATCGCCCGGATCTTCGGCGCCGAAACGGGGCCCTGATCGCCCATCGCGCCGGCGCCGGGGCAAGTGGCCAGACCATGCGCAACGACCGAATCGACTACCGCCGCCTCGCGATCCCGGCGTTCGCGGTCGTCCTTCTGGTCCTCGCCGCGATTCGGATCATCGGGATCGATCCGTGGGCCCGGCCGGCGGTCTTTGACGCGTACGCCTACTGGTCGACCCACGCCGGTCTCGACTACTCGGCGGCGCATCAGGGTCCCACCGGGGAGTACCTCTACTCGCCCGCCTTCGCCCAGGCCATCGGGCCCCTGACCGCCCTGCCCTGGACGGTCTTCCTGGGACTCTGGACGGTCCTCGCGAGCATCCCGCTGGTCTGGCTCGCCGGCCGCTACGCGCTGCCGCTGTTCATCCTGCCGCCGGTGTTCATGAGCATCGTCGCCGGCCAGCTCGACCTGGCCTTTGCGGCGGTCGTGCTCCTCGGCCTGCGCTGGCCGATCGCCTGGGTGCTCCCGATCCTCACCAAGGTCACACCCGGGATCGGGCTGCTGTGGTTCCTCGTCCGCGGTGAGTGGCGCTCGCTCGGCGTCGCCCTGGCCGCGACCGCCGGCGTGGCACTGGTCTCCGCGGCGCTCCAGCCGGACGCCTGGGCCGGCTGGCTCGCGATGCTGACCCGGCTGGACTTTCCGGAGCCCGGCGGTGGCCTGTGGTTCCTGCCGCTGCCCCTGTGGTTCCGGCTGTTCGTGTCGGCGGCGCTGATCGCCTGGGGCGCCCCATCGGACCGACGCTGGGTCCTGCCGATCGGCGTCTGCCTGTCGCTGCCGACGGTCTGGCTCATTTCGCCCACGATCCTCATCGCCCTCATTCCCCTCGTCGTGCACGGGGTTCGGACGCCGGCCGGGCGGTGGGTCCGCCGGCGCCTCCGGCCGGTCTACGTCGTGGACCCGCGTCGCCAGCTCGAGACCTGGCTCCGCCGCGGGATCAGCTTCCAGACGGGCGCCGCTCGCGGCGTGGACCCCGGGCGCCGGTGAAGCCCGCGTCCGCCGCGTCGACGAGCTCGATCCGATTGCCGAATGGATCGGCCACGTAGCAGCGCGCCACCGGCAGCCCCGACGGGTCCTCGATCACCGCCAGGCCGTTGGCCGCAATCCGTCGCCGGGCGTGCTCCAGGTCGCGGACGACGAAGGCGGGATGGGCCCTGGTAGCCGGCCGGAACGGCACATCAGGGCCGAGGTGGAGGCTGAGGCCCGGCCCCGCGTACCACAGGCCGCCGCGCCTCGCGAGCGCCGCCGGCCGGCGCACCTCCTGCAGCCCCAGGACCCCGCCGTAGAAGAGCCGCGCCAAGGCCTCCTCGCCCTGGGGGATCGCCAGCTGCACATGATCGAGCCCGACGATCTCCACCGTCCGCCGCCGCTGCGGCCGCCCGCGCCGCCCGCGTCTCGCCTCGGGCGGGGGAGCGTCCTGCCTCGCGTCCCGGGGTCGGTCAGGCGAGCTCATGCGCCGCTCCGGCCGCGATCGGCTGGGTCGCGGCCGGCCCTCGCCCGCTGTGGCGCCCGCTCCAGCTGACCCGACTGGTCGGGCCACTCGTAGCCGGCCCACGGGTCGTAGTCGGGGTCGAGCGCCTCCTGCGGCGGCCGGTCCGCCTCGGGCACGTGGCTGAGGTTGACCCTGACCCGGTACCACAGGGACGACCGGCCACGCATTCCATCGACGAGGACGTCGGCCGGCTCGAGGTGGGCGGCGGCATCCGGATGGCGGGCCTTCCAGCGCTCCAGACCGTCGAGTGCCTCGTCCTTCCTCGCCGCCCGCGAGATCTCGATCACCGGGATCGAGGAGCGACGCCGGCCGGTGGGAGTCGGCCGGGTGGGGGCCGGCGATCCGGCCGCCTTTGCCGCCGCTCGTCGCTCGATCTCGGCCGCGAAGCGGCGCTCCATCGCCGCCCGGGTCTTTTCGCGTTCGGCCTCAGCCTCCGGGGTGTCGTACGCAGCGGCCGCCCGCCGCTGCCTGGAGGGCTGGACCCGCGGCGGCTCGCCGGCCTGCTTGCGGTAGTTCGGCGGCCACGGCGCATCGCCCTGGCCCTCGCGCTCGTGCGCGGCCGACAGCTCCAGCAGCGCCTCGAGCGAGCCGACCGCGTCATCGATCCCGGCGCCGGGGTCACCGATCTCGGCGAACCGGGCCGGCACGGTGAATACGGTGAACGCCTCGGCCTCGGACGTCGGCACCTCGTCCCAGGTGAGCGGCGTCGAGACCCGCGCATCCGGTACCGGCCGAACGGAGTAGGCCGACGCGACCGTCCGATCCTTGGCGTTCTGGTTGTAGTCGAGGAACACGCCGTGGCGCTCCTCCTTCCACCACTTCGAGGTGGCGATCGCCGGCGCCCGCCGCTCGACGTCGCGGGCGATGGCCAGGGCCGCGCGCCGGACCTCGCCGTACTCCCAGCGGCGCTCGATCCGGACGTTGATGTGGATCCCCCGAGAGCCCGATGTCTTGGGCCAACCGACGAGGCCGACCGCCTCGAGCGCCTCCTTCGTGACCATCGCCACGTCGCGGATCTGGGCCCACTCGACGCCGGGGACCGGATCGAGGTCGACTCGCAGCTCATCGGGATGGTCGAGGTCGTCGGACCGGACAGGGTGGGGGTTGAGGTCGATGCAGCCGAGGTTGACGATCCAGGCCAGGCCCGCCGGGTCGTCGACGACGATCTCGTCGGCCGTGCGACCCGAGGGGAACGACAGGGTCGCCACCCGCAGCCACTCGGGCCGGTTCTCGGGCGCCCGCTTCTGGAAGAAGGCCTCGCCGGCGGCCCCGTTGACGAACCGCTTCAGGGCCATCGGCCGGTCGCGGACGCCACGCACGGCCCCGTCGGCCACGGCGAGGTAGTAGCGGACGAGATCGAGCTTCGTGACCCCGGCAGCCTCGAAGAAGACCTTCTGGGGGTTCGTGATCGAGACCTCGCGGCCATCGATCCGGAGGATCTCCGGTTGCGCCGGCATGCGGAGACGATACCCTCTGGGCACTACCTCGCGGCGTCGAGCTCGACCGCGCCCGGCTTGCTTCCTCCGCGACCCCGTGCTGTCGGTGTCGATTCGTGACGGGGTCTTTCGTCGTGCTGACAGGCGGCGGGCGCCGCGACCATGGGAGAGCCAGTCAATGCAGTACCTGCTCCTGATCTACCAGGCCGAGCTGCCACCGGACGCGCAGCCGGATCCGGCCGAGACGGCGGCCGAGCTCCGGGCCTACGACGTCTTCACCCGCGAGAC
>Ga0055453_10000107_pt1 | contig 10569 bp, 10 predicted proteins | sample Goodyear_PhragA__FD_57741 | JGI IMG/M metagenome (GOLD analysis project Ga0055453, IMG submission 57741) | Wetland microbial communities from San Francisco Bay, California, USA, that impact long-term carbon sequestration - Goodyear_PhragA_D2 | ecosystem: Environmental > Aquatic > Marine >... | reverse complement strand
ACACCATCACCCACGTCCCCGACCCAGTGACCAGCAGAAATGCTTAAGTTCCCGGCATTGCGCCTAAGGTACCGCGCCGATCTGGCGGGTTTCGGCATCGTCGATGCCGAGCGCCGCCAGCGCATCGCGGACTCGGCCGCGGGTCGTCGCGAGAGCGTCTCCGGCCTGTCGTGGTGTCGCGGCACCATCGCTGAGCAAGTGCACCAACGCGACCTTCAATTCGCCGCCGCACAGATCCAGCGCCATCGCGCAGTCGGCTTCGTCGGCGCCGGTTGCCTGGATCAGCAGTTCGATCACGCGGCCGCGAAGCTTCGCGTTCGTTGCCCGCATGTCCACCATCAAATTCTGGTACGTCCGGCCCAGGCGTACGGCGAGCGCGGTCGAGAACGTGTTGAGGACGAGCTTCTGTGCCGTACCGGCCTTGAGCCGCGTCGAGCCGGTGAGCGCTTCGGGCCCGGTGGCGACGACGAGGAGGTAGTCGGCCAACGGGGCGAGCGACGCATCCGGGTTGGCGGTGACCAAGGCGGTCGCGGCGCCGGCCTCACGAGCCGCGGTCAGCGCCGCGCCGACGTAAGGCGTACGGCCGGACGCGGCGAGCCCGATCACCACGTCGGCACCGGTGACGTCGGCGGTGTCGGCACCACCGTCATCGTCCTCGGCGTCTTCGACCGCGTTCAGAAACGCCGCGGCGCCACCGGCCTGGTGTGCCACGACGACATCGTCGGACCAGCCGAACGTGGGCAGCAGTTCGGCCGCGTCCAGCACGCCGAGGCGCCCCGACGTGCCGGCCCCGAAGTAGTGCACCCGCCCGCCGGCGCGTACACGGTCGGCGGCGTCGTCGACCAGGCGCGCCAGCGTGGGCAGCACGGCCGCGACCGCGTCGGCCACGATCCGATCCTCGTCGTTGATCATGCGTACGAGGTCGAGCGTCGGAACGACATCGATGTCTACGGTCCGGGCGTTGACGGATTCGGTCGGCGAGGTGACCCTGACTCCAGCCCGGTTCACGAAGCGCCTCTGGGCAACGGAGCTTCGTCGCTCGGGCTGGCCCGACGACTTGCCACCGCGCGACGGGTCGCGTTCAGCGCGGATATGGCCCGGTCATATCGCAACTGAGCGACGGCGACGAACAGCACGTCCACGACGCTCAGCGCGGCGATGCGCGATGCGGTCGCGCCGGAACGAAACGTCGTTTCGCGGTCCGCGGTCACCAACAGGACATCGACCGCGGCCGCCACGGGCGAGTTCGGTACCCCGGTCAAGGCGATCGTTCGCGCGCCATGCGTCGAGGCTTCGCGGATCGCGTCGATGGTGTCCAAAGTCGCGCCGGTGTGGGAGATGCCGATGACGACGTCCTCGGGGCCGAGGATCGCGGCGGCGGTGAGCGCCGCATGCGTGTCGTGCCAGGCGTAGGCGATGAGCCCGATCCGATGCAGCTTCTGCTGAAGATCGAGAGCTACGACCGCACTGGCACCGACTCCGACGATGTCGACCCGGCGCGCGTTCGCGGTCAACCGGATCGCCTCGGCCAGGGCCGTACGGTCGATGATCCGCGCCGTGTCCGCGATCGCCTGCTGATCGGTGAACGTGACGGTCTCGATGATCGATTCGAGGTCGTCGTCCCGACCGATGTCGCCGCCGATCTCGCGGTTGCCGGCCCGCTCCTGTTCGCGACCGGATTCCGCGGCGAGCGTGATTCGAAGCTCCCGGTAGCCACGCACGCCGAGCTCGTGGCACAGGCGCAGGACCGTCGTTTCGGAGGTCGCGGCGGCCTGTGCCATCTCCGAGATCGTGGCCGTCGAGGCGCGGGCGGGATCGCGCAGGATGTAGTCGGCGACCCGGCGTTTGGAGGGCACCAACGTCGACTTCAGGCCCCGCAACGTGACCAGGATGTCGCGTCCGCCGTTCGGCGTGCCGCCGTTGGAGTCGCTAGCGGTCACCGGACACCACCACCGGTCGACGCGCTCCCGCTAGCTGCGGCGCCGCTGCCCGTTCGCGTACCATCCGACGCTGCCAATTCCCGTTGCATGACATGGCATGCGAGTCGGTAGCCGCCGGATTTCGGCAAGAGCGCGGGCTCCTCGCGACGGCAGATGTCCTCGGCGAGCGGGCACCGCGGGTGGAACCGGCAGCCGGTTGGCGGGTTCGCGGCGTCGGGAACTTCACCGGCGACCGTGTGCGTGCTTCGGGCTCGGTCGTGGCGCGGGTCCGCGATCGGTACGGCGGCTTGCAACGCGCGCGTGTAGGGATGCCGTGGCGCATCGGAGACCTGGTTCCAGGGTCCGTACTCGACGATCTTTCCGAGGTACATCACGGCGATGTCGTCGGCGAGATGTCGCACCATGCCGAGGTCGTGTGAGATGAACACGAAGGTCAGCGCCAGTTCGCTGCGCAGGCTGCCCAAGAGATTGATGATCTCGGCGCGCACCGAAACGTCGAGCGCCGACACCGGTTCGTCGAGCACCAGCACCTTCGGGCGCACGGCGAGAGCGCGCGCAATGCCGACGCGTTGGCGCTGACCGCCGGACAGTTGGTGGGGATAGCGGCTCGCCGTCGTCGCCGGCAACCCCACCAGCTCGAGCAGATCGGCGGCGCTTTCCGCGATCCGGTGCACCGCGAGAACCTCCGTGAGCGCGTCGCCCACCCGCTGCCGGGGATCGAGCGATGCGTACGGGTCCTGAAATACGAGCTGGATGGTGCGCCGCAACTGCCGCAACGCGCTGCCTCGGGCCGTCGCCAGCGGTTGGCCGAGCACGTCGATGCGGCCCGCGTCCGGCCGTTCCAGGCGGGTGAGCAGCCGGGCCAGCGTCGACTTGCCGCAGCCGCTTTCGCCGACGATGCCGAGGACGCGACCGGGCTCGACCGCGATGCTGACGCCGTCCAGCGCGTGCACGTCGCCGCGGCCGGGCGTGCGGTAGTGCTTGACGACGTCGCGCACCTCGATGGCGAGATCAGGCATGCGCCGCCTCCGACGTTGTCGCGGTCACCCAACGCTCGGGCGGAACCCAGCACGCCGCAAGCGATCCGTCGCGGTCGGCGAGATCGGGCTCGGCCGCCTCGCACCGCTCCACCCGTTGCGGGCAGCGCGGTGCGAACGGGCAGCCCGACGGCAACGCGGACAGGGATACCGGCACGCCGCCGATCTGAGGCAACGGTGCCTGATGCGGATCGTCGGGCGTGGGCAGGGAGCGGAGCAACCCGTCCGTGTACGGGTGGGTCGGGTGTGCGAACAACGTGCCGGTGTCGGCGAGTTCCACGACCCGTCCGGCGTACATGACGGCAACGCGGTCGGCGATCCGCGCCACGACGCCTAGATCGTGCGTGATCCAGATGACCGCGAGTCCGTACTCGTCGCGCAGTCGGGCAACGAGATCGAGGATCTGTTGCTGGACGGTCACGTCGAGCGCGGTCGTCGGTTCGTCGGCGATCAATGCCTTCGGGCGGGGCGCGATCGCGCACGCGATCAGCACGCGCTGGCGCATGCCGCCGGAGAGTTGGTGGGGATAGAGCCGTACGAGTCGTTCGGGCGACGGTAGACCGACCTCGCCGAGGACCTCGACGACACGTGCGCGGGCCGCCTGCTTCGACCAGCCGTGCGCGGTGAGGCCCTCGGCGACCTGCGTGCCGATGCGCATGACCGGGTTCAACGACGTCATCGGATCCTGATAGACCATGCCGATCTCGGCGCCACGGATCGTCCGCCGCTCTTTGGCCGGCATCGCCGCGAGATCGCGCTCCTCGAGAAGCACCTGTCCCGCCGTGATCGACGCGTCCGGCGGCAGCAACCCGGTGATGCTGAGCGCGGTGAACGACTTGCCCGATCCGGATTCGCCGACCACGGCGAGCGTTTCACCACGGTCGACGGCGAGGTCGACGCCGCGCAGAATCTCGAGCTCGCCGGCCCGGGTCCGTACGGCCGTCTGCAATCCACGAACCTGCAGCAGGGGCGCGTTCACTGGCCCGACCGCCGCGGATCGAGCGCGCTGCGCAAGCCGTCGCCGAGCAGATTCAGCGCGATGACGGCGATGATGATGGCGATCGCCGGGAACGTAAGCGTCCACCAGGCAGTCGCGACGGTATCGCGCGCGTCCGCGACCATCAGACCGAGGCTGGCTGTCGGCGGTTGCGTGCCGAGACCGAGGAACGATAACGACGACTCGGTCAGGATCGCCCACGACAGTGCGAGCGTGATCTGCACGACGATCGGCGCGCTGACGTTCGGCAGGACGTGCCGGAGCAGGATGCGCCACGGTGGGATGCCGAGGACCCGCTGCGCCTTCACGTATTCGGACGCGCCCACCGACAGCGTCGGTCCCCGCGCGACACGGGCGAAGATCGGTGTGTACACGACCGCGATGGCGATCGCGGTGTTCTGCCAACCGTTGCCGAGCGCGGACACGACGGCGAGCGCGAGCAGGATCGCCGGAAACGCGAAAAGGATGTCGACGAACCGGCCGACCAGCTGATCGAGCCAGCCGCGGAAGAAACCGGCGCTGATGCCGAGGATCGAGCCGAGGAACGCGGCGATCGCCACCGATACGACGGCCACGCGAAGCGATGTCCACACCCCGACGGCCACTCGCGAGGCGATGTCGCGACCGAACTGGTCGGTGCCGAACCAGTACGTCCCCGACGGCCCTTGCAGCCGGTCGGCCGGAACCTGCGCGATCGGGTCATGCGGCAGCAGTCCGGCGACGCCGAGGAACGCGACGACGATCAGCAGGCCGGTGACGACAAGCCCGATCGCTCCGTTGCGATCGCGCCAGACTCGACGTACGAGGCCAGCCTGGCCGACGACGGGTGGCGCCGCCGCGGCGGGTGCGTCGGTGACGACCGGAAGAACACTCATGCACGTCCTCGCAACGTTTCTGGCGCGCATGAGGCACGATCGCACTGAGTGATCTGATTCGCTCGCTGACGCTCGCTCATGCGGCCCGGGTCCTCGGGTCGATGACGCGGTAGATCAGGTCGACAGCGAGGTTGACGACGACGAACAACACCGCGATGACCAGCACGCACGCCTGGACGACGGGGTAGTCGCGATTCGAAATGGACGTGAACAGCAGGCGGCCGAGACCGGGCAGGGCGAAGATCTGCTCGACGATCACGGTGCCACCGAGCAGATAGCCGAACTGGATGCCGGTCAGCGTGACGATCGGGATCATCGCGTTGCGAAGGATGTGGGCCGTGCGGACCCGAAACGTCCGGAGGCCCTTGCCTTCAGCCGTGCGCACGTAGTCGGCGCCGGCCATCTCGACGTACTCGGACCGGGTGGTGCGCATGACGTTGGCGGCGAACGCGACGGCGAGCACGAGCGCCGGGTAGAAGACCTGGCTCAGGTTGCCGGACACCGACTGGGTGAGCGGGACGAACGTGCCGGTGTCCGGGAAGTAATGGAATGCCTGGGCAAGGATCGCGACCACCGCCGTGCCGAGGACGAACTCGGGGATCGCGAGCCCGAGCAGCGCGAAACCCTGCGTCGCCGAGTCACCGACCTTGCCCGGTCGGCTGCCGGCCAGCACGCCGAGCAGCAGACCGACCGCGGTGCCGATCACCGCGGCGAGCACCGCAAGCTCGACGGTGACCGGCAGCGCCGTACGCAGCAGGCTGCTCACCGTCTTTCCGCTCGTGAGCGAGATGCCGAGGTTGCCGCGCAGGATCCCGGTGATCCATGTCCACAGCTGCACGATCCAGGGCTTGTCGATGCCGTAGAAGTGTTCCAGCGACGCCTTCTGTGCCGAGGTCAACGTGCCGGATTCGATGCCGAGCGAGGCGGTGATCGCGTTGCCGGGGATTGTGCGCAGCACGATGAAGACCAGGACCGTCACGCCGAGGAGCGTGATGATCGCACCCCCGATCCGCGCCGCGAACCACCGCCAGCTCAGCATCGTCATCCGTTCGTTGATTCGTCGCGTTCGGTCAGGACGTGGTGGCGAGCGAGGTGAGCTGCTCGTCGGGGCGTGGCGTGAAGCCTTGGACGTTCGATGCGACGAGGTAGTAGTCGTCCGATCGGAACATCCAGACCCACGGCGAGGAGGCCAGCAGCTGCTGCTGCAGGTTCTTGTAGATGGTCTGCCGCTCGCTGTCGACGCTCGTCGAGTTGCCCTGGGTGAGCAGGTTCGACAACGTCGTCGAGTCCAGGCCGGCCGGCTTGGACAGGCTGCCACCGGTCACGTAGTAGCGGCCGTACATGAGGTAGGGGTCGTAGCTGCCGCCGTTGAGCGCGACGGCCGCGTCGAAGTCGGCGGCCAACCACGCCGTGACGTACGGCGACGTCGACAGCTGCTGCAACTGCAGCTTCACCCCGATCTTCGACAACTGCGACTGCAGGTTCTGGCCCTCGGCGACCGACGTGGCGTATTCACCCGTCTCGACGATCGTCTTGAGGGTAAAGCCGTTGGCATATCCGGCCGCGGCAAGCATTGACTTCGCTTTGGCCGTGTCGCCCGGCGTGCACGGTAGACCGTCGGTGGGGGAGTAGGCGAACGCGGGGCTGGTGATCGGCCCGGTGACCGTACCGTCGCCGAAGGCCGCCGTCTGTAGCACCTGGTTGCGGTCGATGGCGCAGGCGATGGCGTCGCGGACCTCCTGCTTGACCAGTGGCCCGCGCCGGCCGTTGAGCATCAGCGTGTGGTAGGACAGCGCGGGCTGCTTGACCAGCTGGAAACCGGTGCCGGTGGCCTGCTTGGCGACGCCGGGATCGGAGATCAGGCCGAGCTGGAACGCGCCAGCCTTCATGCCGGACAGGATCGACGACTCGTCCGGGATGACGCGGAACTCCAGCGTCCCGATCTTCGGCGCGCCGCCGTAGTACTTCTTGTTCGCCGTCAGCACGACCTGCTGGCCCTGATCCCACTGCTTCCAGGCAAACGGGCCGGTGCCGTCGGGCTTCTTGCCGACCGTACCGGCGCTGATGTCCTTGGCCGACTCGATGGCCGAGTTCACCGACGCGAGCGAGTAGAGCAGCGATGCCGACGGCTGTGACAGATGCAGCACGACCGACGTGTCGCTGGGCGTGTCGACGCTGGCGATCGCGAGCAGGTTCGAGCGCGCGACGGCGCCGGTCGCCTGGTCGAGAATGCGGGCCAGCGTCGCCTTGACGTCGGCCGACGTGAAGGGCGAACCGTCCTGCCACGTCACGCCGCTGCGCAGGGTGAACGTGACGGTCTTGCCGTCCGTCGACGTGTCCCACTTGGTGGCGAGATCGCCCTGGATCTGGCCATTGGCATCGGTCTTGACCAGCGTCGAGTAGATCAGGCCGAGTGTCTCCTCGGTCTGGAACGCGGTCGCGAGCTGCGGGTCGAGCTTGTCGATGTCGCCGGTGCGGGCGACGACGAACGTGGAGTTGCCCGACCCGTTGGCCGAGCCGGACTTGCCGCCGGACGCGGACCCGCTCGGCGAGCAGGCCGACAGCGCCACGGCCGCGGCGACTCCCGCGACGACGACCGCAGAACTGAGGCGTAGGGCGCGTGGTCGAACCGAGGGTATGCGTGCAGCCATGTGCTGACCTCCCAGCGAAGAATTTCCGTCAGGGTAGTGGTTCACCTAGATGACACGCAAGAGGTGAGCAATTAACATCCGTCGGGTGACCGATGCCGTCTCCTTCGCCACCGGGCCGCTGGCCGCTGTGGCCGCGAGCCTGGTGGGCGACGTGGCGTCGGACGGTGCTCCACCACCGGGCGCGCTCGTCGCGGTCTCGGTCGGCGACCGGGTGCACTACGCGACGGCCGGCGTGGCGCACCGGGCTAACGTGCCGGTCGCGATGACCTGGACGGCGCGTACCGATGCCGGGTCGGTCACCAAGATCGCCGCGACGACGGCGTCGTTGATGGCGTTGGTGGACGACGGACAGATCGATGTCGACGATCCGGCCTCGCGCTACCTTCCGGCGCTCGACGGCCGCGCGACCACCGTGCGCGACCTGCTCGAACACCGCGCCGGGCTCTGGGAGTGGTGGCCGCTCTACCTTTCCGGCGCGCGTGGCGATGACGCGATCGAAAAAGCGATCGCGCTGCCGCAGCGTTACCCGCGCGGTGCCGGCCGGGACTACTCCGACATCGGCTTCATTCTGCTGGGCGCGCTCGTCGCGCACGTCGCGGGCGAGCCGTTGGCCGATGCGGTACGGCATCTGGCGCTCGAACCGTTCAGGCTGGGCGAGACCCGCTATGCGACGCCGATGCCGGGCGGTCCGATCATCGCGAGTTCCGACGGGGACGCCATCGAGCGGGCGATGGTCGACTCCGGTGTGCCGTACCCGGTCGGCGGGTCGTCTCGCGAGTTTTCCGGATGGCGTACCCACGTGCTGGTCGGGGAGGTCAACGACGGCAATGCGTTTCACGCGTTCGACGGCGCCGCCGGCCACGCCGGGCTGTTCACCACCGCGCGCGATCTGCTGACGTTCGCGCGCGGCATGCTGGCTTCGTGCCAAGGCGATGGGCCGGTACGTCCGGCCACGGCGCGCCGATTCACCGCCGCCGGCGCCGATCCGGGGCAGGGGCTGGGTTTCCGCATCTGGCGCGACGAGCCGGCGCGTGTCGACGCGACCCGTGACGTCGGGGGCGGCGCCGTGGCGATCGGGCATACCGGGTTTCCGGGCGTCGCGTTCGCGATGCTGCCCGACCGGAAGGCCGCCGCTGTGATGGTCACGAACCGGCTCCACGCCGCCGGCACACCACGGGCCACCGAGGCGATGTGGCGCCTCGCCCGCGACGCCGCGCGCACACACCTTGACCAGTACGGCATTCTCTAGTCCCAACGGCTTAGGAGGTCGACATGAAATACACCGTGATCGGCATGATCAGCGGTACGTCCTACGACGCGGTCGACGCCGCGGTGGCGGCCTTCGAGCTGGACGGGGACGAGGTGCGCTGCTACCCACGCGGGCTTCACAGCGAAGCTATTCCCGAGGACGTACGCGCACGGATCGCGGCCGCGCTTCCGCCGCACGCGACGACGATGGAGGAGGTGTGCCGCCTCGACACCGAACTCGGCCAGTTCTTCGGCCGGGTCGGTATGACCGCGAACGAGCGGCTGGCCGGCGGTCGGGCCGACCTCGTCGTCTCGCATGGGCAGACGGTCTACCACTGGGTCGATGGCACGCATGCGCTCGGCACACTCCAGCTTGGCGCGGCTGCCTGGGTCGCCGAGGCAACCGGCATCGCCACGGTCTCCGACCTTCGCACGCGCGACATCACCCGGGGCGGGCACGCGGCACCGCTCGCCTCGACGCTGGATGCCTTGCTGGTACTGGGGGACGATGTGCGTCGTGGCTCGCTCAACCTCGGCGGCATCTCGAACATCACGGTCCGCGACGACCGTGGCGACGTGATCGCGTATGACATCGGCCCGGCCAGCGCGTTGATGGACAGCGCGGTGACCGACGCCACCGGCGGCGCCGAACGGATGGACACCGACGGCACGCGCGCCGCCCGCGGCACGGTCGACGACGCCCTGTTGCGGCATTTCCTCGACGAGCCGTACTACCGGCTGCCCGCCCCGAAGTCCACGGGCAAGGAACTGTTCCACGCGCGCTACGTGGCCGACATGGTCGCGTCGTCGGGCAGCGCCACGTCGATAGGCCTCGATGACTTGATCGCCACGCTGACCGAGCTCACGGCGCAACTCGTGGCCGATGCCGTTAAAGCGTACGGGCTCGACGAGCTGGTCGTGGCCGGCGGCGGCGTACGCAATCCGACGCTGATGGGGCGTATCGCCGAGCTGTCGGCGCCGGCCCGGGTACGGCTGATCGACGAGTTCGGCCTCCCGGCGCAGGGCAAGGAGGCGTACCTGTTCGCGCTGCTCGGATACCTGTCCGTGCACGGTCTGCCGGGCACGATCCCGTCCGCGACTGGGGCAAGTGCCGGCTCGATCCTCGGTTCGATCGCGCCCGGCCGCACACCATTGCGGCTTCCCGAGCCCGCACAACGTCAGCCGCGCCGGATGCGGATCGTTTCCGATGCCCGGCCGTGAGCACGTTTCGTCGCGCCACGGGTGACGATCTGCCGGCACTGGCCGAGGTCTTCGTCGCGGCATGGCGTGGCGGATACCGTGGCGTCATCCCGGACGATGTCATTGATGCTATGGACACGATCGCGGCGGCGGCCGAATTGTCGCCCAGTCTCGTAGTGGCCGATTGCACTACGCTCGTCGCGCTCGACGCCACCGGCCGGGTCGTCGGCTTCACGATCTTCGGGCCTGACCGGGACCGTGCCGCCGGCTACCGCCGCACCGGCTACCTGGCGTCGCTCTACGTGAGCCCAGCCGCCGGCGGTCACGGCGTCGGCTCGTCCCTTTTGCGCGCGGCCATCGATGCAATGCCCGGGGTGGACATCACACTCTGGGTATTCGCCGCCAACGTACGGGCTCGCCGCTTCTACGAGAAGGCCGGCTTCCACCCGGACGGCGCGGAGCTGACCGACCGGCGCTGGCGCGCGGTCCAGGTGCGCTACCGGCGCGACGCCGTGGCGGGCTAAGCCGAGCTAACGCGGGCCGGACTCGGCCGGCCAACGGACGAGGCAACCCGTAAGCAGCGTCGCCAACATCTCATGCAGCGCCGCGGCGAGATCGAGC
>Ga0055453_10000106_pt1 | contig 10608 bp, 13 predicted proteins | sample Goodyear_PhragA__FD_57741 | JGI IMG/M metagenome (GOLD analysis project Ga0055453, IMG submission 57741) | Wetland microbial communities from San Francisco Bay, California, USA, that impact long-term carbon sequestration - Goodyear_PhragA_D2 | ecosystem: Environmental > Aquatic > Marine >... | reverse complement strand
GATCCCCGGAGGCAACCTTGACATCGACATAGCCGGTGTTATGATTAAATGTAGGTGTTTGCGCAAGTTTCCGGGGGCGCCTGCATACAAAGAGACGGAGATCACAAAGGAAGGCTCGGAATATAGCCATGACTGAACACAGTATCAATTCTTTCAGGAGATTCCTTCTTTACCGGATGGAAGACGAATGCCGGGTATCAGGCATCGGAACCGTAGCGGAGGGCGTACAGTTTTCTTCAGGTCGGTGTGTCATAACCTGGCTTACGAGGACCCCCTCTGTTGCCGTATATGAAAATATTTCCGAGGTCGAAATTGTCCACGGACATGGGGGAAAAACCGAGGTCAGATGGATCGATCCTCAGGAGAATGATCCGGATTCCGATCCGGCTCTTACGACTTCAGCTTAGCAAGGGCCGAACGCGCTTCTTTTCTCATTACATCGTCTCGGTCGGTATCGGCGATCTTCTTTATATAAGGTATCGCCCTTTTGTCTTTGATACCGGCCAGTGCCTTCACCGCGCCCAATCTGATAGCAAAACTTGTATCGTCGAGCTTCCGGATCAGGGAAGGCACCGCTTTTTGGTCTCCCATTTTGCCGAGTGCGATCACTGAAGCTTCTCTCACCTGTAATTCCCGGTCTTCCGTCCCGTCGATAAGCGCAGCGACTATTCTGGGGTCTTTGCCGACCCGGCCCAGGGCGGTCACGATCGTTGTCTTTACAGCGGGACACTCTCCATTGAAGAATGAGTCTCTGAACATGTTTAGGAGGATATCGACCTTCCTGGGGCCGCTCGTTTCACTCAGGAGAATGATGCCTCTGATACGTATCCTCCAGTCAAGTCCGCCGTTGTTTGCCAGGTCCAGGAGCCCATCCAGGGATTGGTCGAGGGTCTTGCCGCCTGTTTCACGCGAAAAATGCTCGTGCCAGTCGTCCGACCGCAACTGTTCGACCAGTGAGTCATAAGAAGAAGCGATACCCTGACCGGCAAGGAGGACTGTCGTTGCGAGTCCTGCAAAAACGGTGAAAGCCGTCTTAACCCATTTCAGGCAAAACGTCATTCTCTTTCCCGGTCGTTTACGCAGCTGCCCGGCTTGTCCATATTTGCATGTCCCTATTAGCTCTTTCATCTTCTTGGGCTCTTAATGCCTTCGTGTGAGAATATCTTTTTCGGGATTCTTTGAGTCTTTACACTCTTTCTCTAAAGATGTCAGAAAAGGGAAGGCATGTCAATAAGGCGGCCAGGGCGGCGTCCGGATGTTGCAGCAGGTCTTGATGACTCTTCCAGGTCTCTGATGCAAGTGATCGACCGGATTTTTGTCTTGACAGGGATTTCTCTCTGTAGAATAATGAGAGGCATGATTTACTCAATTATCGGAAGGGGCAGAGAATGAAGAAATTTTTTTCGATATCGGTGTTTGCCTGCATGTTGCTTGCTTTTCCCGGCATGTTCGGGGCAGAAGCATTCCGTGGGGAGTCCCTCAATAAACTCGACGAGGCGTATTTTGCCTTAAGTGCAGAAGGAGGTTCTAACTATTTTGAAGCGACGCCCACCTGCACATCTCCTCTCCCTGTCCCGTCGGGCCAGCAGCTTACGATGACCTTCAACTCCGTACAGAACGCCATTACCAGCTTTGATGTGGCCAGGTCGCGGCCGATCGGTGTGGGATCTTTCGCCACCGGAGGTGACACTGTGACGATAAGAGTGGGATTAAGCACCTTCCAAAACCCGGTAGACGTTTATTTTGCTATCGGCACATCACTACAGCCCGACCATCTCCTGACCCTGCAACCGGATAATTCATTTGAAGATTTTTCCCCCGGGTCCCTTGCGACGGTCCTGCCATGGAAGGGCAGCACAAAGGGGCCGGTGAGTCAGCTTTTGACTTCCCTCCCGGTATCATCCATCCCCCCCGGGGATTACACGTTTTATCTTTTGGTGACGCCTCCGGGACGGACGGACAATTTTTTCCTGTGGGCAACGGAAATATCTGTTCCCTGATATTCCGGGGTCGTCTTGTTTGAAAGGACCGGCTTTTGATCGGGAGCGCGCGGCTTGTCGCGGGCAGATCTCATGTTGGAGGCGCCGGACGATTTGGGATGCGCTCCTTCTGTAAAGTTCTGGCCATTATACTGATTCTTGCGTCTTTCACATCCTGCCGTCAACCCGACAGTCAACAGCCCGGTAAAGATACAACGCCGGCTTTCTCACCTGAGTCGAGCCACGGACCTTTTGATCTGGTGACGAGAGGAGACCTTGCCGTTATCATTGTGAAAGCGGCATATGGCGACCCGCCTGCCGGATATTGCAAAGACAGGGGCCCTTTTCTTGATGTGGGGCCCGACATGCTATCTTGCCCATATATCAAAAAACTGAAGGAAGTGGAGTCGGCCCGGGGCATCAAAACAGGGTTTTCCGACGACAGCTTCAGACCCGGAGGGTTTGTATCGAAGGAAGAGTTTGCGGCATTCCTGATCCGGACAAAAGAAGGCGACCCTACCCCTGGAATCTGCAAAAGCGGGTCGCCGTTTTCGGACGTCCCCTCAGACAGGTGGTCTTGTGGGTATATCAAGCGGCTTGCGGACACCGGACTGCTCAAAGGAGGCGGTAAATACTATCCTTTCGACACGGTGACATATGCCCAGGTCGAAAAGATAACAGGAAAGTTATTTGCCAAAGATTGATGGAGCGTGCAGTTTTCAACTGATGGGACCCGAGTCGAGTCTGACGGTCGACTGCAAAAAATTGAGTCTCAGGATCTGAATACCGAAAGATACAGTGTTTTGGGTGGGGCTTTGCCGGGTTTATGGCGAAGCAGTACGCATCCCAACAATGAAGACGCTGAAGTCCCCCGGAACGCGGCGAAAAGGATTGAAAATGCTTCGTTGCCCCATGGCCGTTATGAAAGGTTGCCCCTCAACCTCTCGGTGTGCAGCACCCTCTGCACGGCGAGCTGATAGGCTGCGCGCCGCATGCGGCATTTCCCCCCCCGGCACAGGGAATATACGTCGTTGAAAGCCGTTATCATAACGTCACTCAGTTTCTTGATTACTTTCTCCTCTTCCCAGTAGTCATTGTTGAGGTTCTGGCTCCACTCGAAGTAGCTCACCACAACGCCGCCGGCATTTGCCAGTATATCCGGTATGACCATCTTGCCCATCTCAAAAAATATCCTGTCGGCCTCAATGGTGGTAGGCGCGTTAGCCAGTTCCAGGATTATCCTGGCCCTGACGTTCCCGGCATTGTCGCTCGTGAGCTGGTCCGAGAGAGCAGCCGGTACCAGTATGTCGCAGCCGCATGTGAGGAGTTCTGCATTTGTAATATTTTCTCCGCCGCCGAAACCTGAAAGGGCGCCATTTTTCTTCTTGTGCTCTATTGCCCCTGGGATGTCCAGGCCTTTTTCGTTCATTATGCCGCCGGCAGAATCACTCACCGCAATGACCTTGTAATTCTTTTCGTGCAGGATGCGCGCTGCGTTTTCTCCGACATTGCCGAACCCCTGGACAGCCACTTTTTTCCCGACTTCTCCCGGCTGAAGTTTCCTGAGGGCTTCTTCTAAAACGTATATGCCTCCAAGGGAGGTAGAGTAGCTTCGCGCCCTGCTTCCCGCAAGTTCGAGGGGTTTGCCTGTGACGACGGCCGGCACGTGCATGCCCTTGATCCTCTCATATTCGTCCAGTATCCAGACCATGATCTTTTCATCAGTATAGACGTCGGGGGCAGGGATATCCTTGAAAGGGCCGATGTAGTCGGCAATGGCACGGATGTAACCTCGCGTAACCTGCTCAAGCTCGTTTCTGCTCAGTTCCTTCGGCGCTACGACCACTCCGCCCTTGGACCCTCCGAAAGGTATGTTCACCACGGCGCACTTGAGCACCATAAGGAAGGCGAGGTCCTTGACATGATCGATGGTAAGTTCAGGATGGAACCTGATCCCTCCCTTTCCCGGCCCCCGGGAGTCGTTGTACTGCACCCGGTGGCCCACGAACATTCGTGTTTTGCCCGAATCCATTCTGGCAGGGAAATGCACAGTAAACGAACGTCTTGGCATATCGAGAAGATCCAGTTCGTCGGCCGTGAGATCCAGGTCCGAATAAATCTCTCCCAGTTCCCGGAGACTCAATTGGCAGAGTATTTGGTCGTCGGCGTGTATTCTTTCGTGCTTTTTACCCAGCGTGTCCTCCCCCACTATTTTTTCTCTCATTTTAGGATATTCCGCAGGGATGTTCAACCGGTCTGCTGAAAAGCCGTGGCCCGCATCGCTCTGGAGGCGTGCGAAAGGACATTTCAAAATTTTATCTGGGTCCCTATCTCGATCGCGCGTTCCGGGGGTATGTTAAAGTACCGGCTGGCCCTTTCCGAGTTTCGCCTCATGAGCAGAAAGAGCTTATCCCGCCATTTACTCATGCCGACGGACGAACTCGGGATCAGAGTGTCCCGTCCGACAAAAAATGTCGTTTCCTCCAAATCGATTTTGAGGTGGTTATTTTGTACGATTCTCACGACTGCCCGCATGTCCGTCCTGTCCATGAATCCGTATCTCACCAGCACCCGGTAAGCCCCCTTTGGCAGCCCCCCGAACTTGACCCTGTTTTCAGCGCGGACGTGAGGCTTGTTTTTCACACCGATATAGACAAATATGATCCTTCTATGAAGGACCCTGTTATGCTGCAGGTTATGCACAAATGCAGGCGGAGTCAGGACGGGGCTTTCCGTCATGTAGATAGCAGTACCGGGGACCTTCTTGACCGTTCTCATATCGATATTTTCAAGGTAGCTCTTCAGCGGGCGCACGTACTCCTTCATCTGCCTTGCGAGCACTTCCCTGCCTTGGTACCAGGTCGACATCAGCAGATAAATAATCCCTCCGACCAGAAGAGGGAACCAGCCGCCCTGGAATATCTTGAGCATATTGGCGCTGAAAAATGAAAGATCGATAGTCAGTAAGAACGCTGCGATCCCCAGCGCAACGGGCCTGCCCCAGTTCCAGAGGCGGCGCATTACAAAATAGCCGAGAAGGGTTGTGATGACCATTGTTGTCGTTACCGCCACGCCGTAGGCTCCGGCCAAATTGCCGGAAGACTGAAACCCTACAACGATCGAGGCCGTCAGGGCAAACAGCATCCAGTTGACCTGGGGGATAAAAATTTGTCCTCTCTGCTCCTCGGAGGTATGCTGAATTTTCATACGCGGAAGGTAGCCCAGCTGCAGCGCCTGGAATGTCAGGGAGAAGGCCCCCGAGATGATAGCCTGTGAAGCTATGATGGTTGCACAAGTTGCAAGCAGGACCATCGGGTATAAGGCCCATGAGGGGGTCAAATAATAGAAGGGATTGATCGCAAGAGACGGGTTTTCAAGCAGCAGCGCACCTTGTCCGAAATAATTCAGAAGCAGCCCCGGAAGGACTACGGAGAACCATGACAGTCTTATGGGAGAACGGCCGAAATGGCCCATGTCCGCATACAAGGCTTCTCCGCCTGTTACCACAAGAAAGACAGAGCCCAGAATGAAGAAACTCCGGAACCCCTCCTCCCTGAAGAAACGGAAGGCATGCAGAGGGTTTATCGACGCAAGGATATGCGAATTCTTTGCTATATTAATGGTTCCCGCGACAGCCAGTACTGAAAACCATGCAAGCATTACTGGGCCGAACAGGAGGGCCACGTTTCTGGTGCCCCGATGCTGAAGCAAAAAAAGCAACAAAAGCACGGTGAGTGTTATTGGTACGATGTAGGGTTTGAAAACCGGCGTCGCCACTTCGAGCCCCTCGACGGCGCTGAGGACGGATATGGCAGGGGTAATAGTACCGTCTCCGTAGAGAAGTGCCGCTCCGAAGAGTCCCATGAGGAGAATGATGCCTCGTTGTTTCCCCTTAAGTGGCAGCACGAGTTCCATAAGCGCCAGTATGCCTCCCTCCCCCTGGTTATCTGCCCGAAGTATCAGCAGGAGGTATTTTACGGAAACGACCAGAATAAGAGACCAGAAGATCAGCGAGAGGACGCCGAGGATATTGTTGGGAGTCGGCTCTACCGAGTGAGGGCCGTAAAAGCAGACCTTAAGGGCATATAATGGGCTAGTGCCGATATCTCCGTAAACCACCCCGAGGGCGCCGAAGGAAAGGAAAAGCAGATGTTTCCTATCCTCTTTGTTGTTGTTGTTCTTTCCCGTCATTCACCTTCTCGAAAAGATAAGATTTGAAGTGGCTTTTCTTCACAAATGGTGAAGGTAACCTGACAAATGCGTCTGTCACCCTTTTGTCTCATCGTATCAGAAACAAAGGGAAGTTTCCAGCAGGGCGGGGAGGCCTTCTCCTGCTGTTCTCCGTCAACTTTTTCCGTTGTCTCCCTGAAAGCTTCATGGTATTCTAATATTGTTTTTTTTGCAGACGAAAAATTACATGAAGAATTCAAGATACCTTTTATGGCTGGGTGTAGCGACCGCTGCGGGCACTGCAGCGGGGATGCTGGCTGACAGGAGAGAGCCGGCAAGGGGAGGTCTCCTGGGCGGGGCCGCAGGTATGATTGCAGCTTCTGTTGTCACCGGGTTCAGAGAGTGTGTATCCTCCCGAAAGAGCGTGCCTTTTTATTCGAGCTCTTCGCCTCTCTACGACGATACCGACGCGGCCTGACTCTTGAATCCCTGATGATGTCCGCGGGGAAACTCCCTCTTTTGTCATGACCCTCTGACTCTTTGTTCCTCCCATGCGTTAAACTATCAGGAGGAGGAAAAATGATGGCAAAACGCAAAGAGAAGACCCAACGTGCCGGCGACAAAGCTGACGTCGTGGAAAAAAAAGGCGAACGGGAAGAGGCAGAGGGCAACGAAGACGAGTGCCGGTGCAAAGAGATGTCGGAGAAGACTTTCACCGGTCTGCTCAAAGTCGCGGTGGATGACCTCGCTTTTTGGAAGAAGGGAAAAAGAAGAAAAGTGGGGAAGGATGCCTAATCCCGGTTATTTTAGAAGAGATAGAGAGCGAGCCAGCAGAGACATCCTGAAAATGCGAGAATTTTTTCCGGCAGACTCAGCCGCTTCGTCGTTACGATGTAGTAAAGGCTCAGAGGAGAGGTCATGAAACAGGCTGTGAGATAGATCCATTTCGGCGTGCCGGCCTTTCTTGCCCGGTCCGGAAACAAAGAGCAGAAAGGACACTCGATTTCGCCTTCGAGACGATGTCCGCACCGAGCACAGCGTATTATCCCGAGAGCCTCATCTGTCCGTTCCCTCTCCATTAATTCCTAGTTTACCTCTTCGATGTCAATTGCCTCAACCTTGACGATGGCGGTTCCTTTTCTGTCCGGATCAAGCCGCCTAAGGAGCCCTGACCGGTACGCAGCCCGCAAGAGCGAAGACCTACCCCGACAGAAAAACCAGCGATGAAATCCTTCTTAGTGCCTTCCTGTAACCGTGAAACACGCCCCATTATGAGATGCTCCACCCAGCCCGGTAAACAGCGACAGGACATTTGAAATTTTGAAGCATAAACGCTTCCTCCTGACAGTCGGAGAAAAGTTATAATAAACATATACTTCGATGAAGCCTAGAGAAGAACTCATAAAAGAAGAAGAGACGAGGATGAGGCGCCTGAAGTTTCTTGTCGATATTATACAGGCGGTGCTCATGCAGTCTGATATGACTCTGTCTGAAGCACTCGACATGGCGGAGAATGCCAAAAGAGCGGCGCTCGGCCTTTTCCCGGACAAGGAGTCCGTCTACGACCTTGTCTACGCTCCCCGGTTCCGAAGGATCATAGATGAGAGGTTTACAATTTCCGGCACGTCTTCCGGCAGGAACTGACCCGGACCGTCAGAGCCGTCCTGTTTCCCTGTACGCCCGCAAATAAAGTCTGAGGGCACGTAGGACCAACCAGTCCATGGAAACGTCATTCTCGGCTGCAATCTTCATGAGCTGATCGATTAACTCCTTCTCTTGAGGCTGACCCGAGGGTCCCTGCGGCATCTCTTTCAGCGCCGGCCGGTCTTCACCGGACGAAGATCTTGCCTCATGTTCCCTCCTGAGGAGTTCCTTCAGCCCATCCATATCCCCTTCGCGGGCCGCCTTGACCACCTCTTCAGGGGCCTCGACCCCGGAGTCGAGTCCTGAGGACATATCGGAAAGAGTTTCCCCTGGGGGCGGCCCTTCTTTTTTCCCTTCAGGCCCTAATTCCCCGGGGGGTGTCATTCCCGTCATCCCCATCATCATAGATACGAGTTTTCTCGCATGTTCGCTGTCGGGTAGTTCGCTCTTCATGAATTCATCCAGATTTCCCTCTGCCATCGCCTGCGCCAAACGGTCGGCCATGAGCGGCGCTTCCCCTTCCTTCCCGGAATGCCTCTTCTTTCCGAACGGCCGGGATGGAGCCTCCGGCAAAGGTTTCTTCTCATCGGACACGTTACACCTCCACGGCTTTTTTCATTATGCATACAAGCGTGATGAAAACAAGACCCCTCTTTCACCACTGAGTCATCAAAGACACTCTTATTGTAACACGTTGTTATAATGTTCCTTTTCGGGGTGGACCCTGGTGATCAGCGATCTGTCGAAGATTTCCTCAGGGTTGAGTTCTCTTCCTATATAACCGAGTTTCTTCATGATTCTCACGAATTCCATGGTCGACGCAATGTAGTCATCGGTGATCCCGGCGCAGTATTTCGGTGAAATGGCCAGCGTATCAAAAACGAAGTCCCTATCGACGAACCCGATGAACCGCGAGATGATCTCCGAGGCCCGGACCGGGTCGTTTCTCAGGAGAGCAGTTGCTTCCTCGTGGAGCTTCAGAAATTCTTCAGCGATTTCCTTCTCCTGACCCAGAAAGCTTTCTTCAGCGAGAATACCATAACTGGGGTTGTTCGGCCAGAGCTTCGAAGGAGGATAGAGCACTTTGCCGTTTGCGAACCGATTTACAGACACAGCCAGTGCGGGAGTTCCCACGGCAACAGACAGCTCATCCCGGGCCATGGCCTCTGTAACCTGGTCCGCCCACGAGTAATTCACGACAGCTATCTCATCGGACAGACCGAACCTGTCGAGACAGTCTGTGAGGATCACGTCGTGGATGGAGCCCTTGCCGGGGACACCGATCTTCATGCCTCGAAACTGCGCCAGTATCGCGCCCAGATCCTGGATGCCGGGCCAGCCGGAATATTGTGTCTTTCCGCTGATTACCGTGCCTTCTATATGTCCCCCTGCTATGCACTTTATCCTCACCCCCCGCCAGATCCCGATCAGGGCAGGGGGAAGGCCTATATATGCTATGTCGAGTTCTCCCCGTTCGAGCGCGTTGACGATTGCGGGCCCGGTACCAAACAGTCTCCATTCGGCCTCGATGTTAATCCGCTTCCCGATCAGGTCTTCCGCCATGAGAATGACGGCCGTGTGATAAAAGGTGGAAAGATGCCCTATGCGCAGACGCTTCATTCGTGCCACTTTCTTTTTGAGATGCCTGCTGATTCCAGGAGTTGTATGGCAGCCTGCAGGGTGTCCCGGACATGTTCGTCCACGGGGTGGCCGAAGTCATTTTGGTCGAAGACGGGGATATGGACGACAACATCCGGCCTCATTTTTCTTTCCTGCGCGTAGATTACCGTAGCCGGGTCCGGGGTCAATGTCTCGCACATGTGGTCGGGGTTGCAGGCACGGGAGAGTGAAACTGCGAGTTTTCTCACATCATCCTCCGCCTTTTGGTATTCTTCCGAATCGGGACTTGCAGCTTCCTCACCGGTTTGAAAGGTGCCGTAGAGGCTGAGTTGGAAACCTATTTGAACGAGGGAGCCCTTTTTGTCGGGAATATAGTACGGTTCCAAGTCGTAGCAAACCCGCCGCTTCCTTACGACTTCGAGCATTTCTTCCTCGCTGGAGAAGAGTCCCTCTATGGCGAGTCTGGATTCCATGGCTTCAACGGTTTGTCCGGTCCCCGGCCATAACGTCGCCGTCCTAGACGGCAGCTTTTTTCATTTTTCCGAAGGTCGTCAGGAGAAAGTCGTATTTTTGCTTCAGGTCCACGATGGACCTCAGCAGTACCGCGTATAGGGGGTTTAATTTCAGGTAGGGCTTTAGTGTATTGGCCATTTTAACCAGATGGCTCTCGCATTCTTCGACAAAACTCTCGGTGCGGTCCTCGATTGTTTCGTCGTATGTATAGAATATCTCAAGAAATATGTCGGTGACGAGACAGAACTCGTTGAGTATGGTCTGAGAAATCGCCTCGTTCTGGCTTATCCGTTTCTTTCGCAGCCGGCGCATGAATTCCACCTGTTCTGTCTGGATGTTCTTCAACTGCTTGAGGATAACCCTGAGGTCTTCCGGAGTACGCTTGAAAAGATTGCGGTAGACGAATGTTTTCGAGATCTTTTTCCAGTGTTTGAGGTGGTTCTTCTTCCACTCCGCCATTTCATTCCAGAAAGCCTGGAGGGGCTGATCGAAATCGGTCCGTCCCGCAAAAAGACTATAGGTCTCGAATGCCAGCTCATCGAGCCGTCGGCCCATATCAATGATTTCCTTTATCTCTTTCATGGCTTCTGTCTGTTCTTCGGAAACTTGCATCGGATAAGCTATAAGTATACTATTAAAGGCTACCATAATACAAAACAAAAATATATACCGGAGGGATCCC
>Ga0055453_10000105_pt1 | contig 10626 bp, 9 predicted proteins | sample Goodyear_PhragA__FD_57741 | JGI IMG/M metagenome (GOLD analysis project Ga0055453, IMG submission 57741) | Wetland microbial communities from San Francisco Bay, California, USA, that impact long-term carbon sequestration - Goodyear_PhragA_D2 | ecosystem: Environmental > Aquatic > Marine >... | reverse complement strand
GTCCCCCGTCACCACCATCGGATTCTTGCCGCCGAGTTCGAGGCAGGGCGTCTGCAGGTGGCGGCCACACAACTCACCTATGCGTACGCCGACGTCGGATGATCCGGTGAACCCGACCTTGTCCACGAACCCGCCTTCGAGCGCGCTGGTCAGGCCGGCGAACGTCGTCTCGCCGTCGGCGTACACGATCTCGAACACGCCGTCGGGGATGCCGGCCCGCCGGATCAGCTCGCCGAACGCGTTCGCCGACGCCGCCGCGTATTCGGCCGGCTTCCAGACCACTGCGTTGCCGCACAACAACGCCGGAGCGATGTACCAGGACGGTACGGCGACCGGAAAGTTGCCAGCCGTGATGATCGTGGCGACCCCGACCGGCACGCGAAATGTGAATAGCTGCTTGTCCGGCATCTCGCTCGGGACCGTCTGGCCGTAGAGCCGCCGCCCCTCGCCCAGGAAGAAGTCGCACGTGTCGATGATTTCCTGCACCTCGCCCCGGGCCTCGACGATCGGCTTGCCGATCTCCCGCGTGACGATCTGGGCCAGCGCCTCCTTATTCGCCGACACCAAGCGGGAAAGGTTGCCGATCACCTGCCCCCGTACGGGCGCCGGCACGCGCGCCCACGTCCGCTGGGCGGCCTTCGCCGAGCGGCACGCGTCGACGAACGTGTGGGCGTCGGCCAGCGCGACGCTGGCCACGTCGTCCGTGAGGTTCGCTGGATTCTTCAAGGTCAGCACCGTCGCGTCGGATGCGACGCCGATCGGTCGGCCGCCGATGGTCGAGGTCAGCATGACGCCAGCCTAAGTCCACGCCGGCCCCGTCCGGGGACCTGGCGCCTCAGGAGCCGTGCCCGAGGCGCTTCAGCACGATGGAGCAGCCGAAGCACAGCGCCACGACGATGGCGACCAGGATGATCCAGATTATCGGCATTCCCCACCGACGACGATCCTCGGGTGGCAACCGGTCTCGCGACGCCATGTCCATGCACCTGCCGAGTCGAAGGTGTCGGCAACATAACACCGACGTACGCGCCCGTGGGGGCGCTCGCACCGCGGCCGCCGCCCACATCGGACGGCGCCCGTGGGGGCGCTCGCACCGCGGCCGCCGCCCACATCGGACGGCGCCCGAGGTGGGGCGCTCGAATTGGGGTCGCCGCCCACATCGGACGGTACCCGTGCTCGGCGCGGGAGCCTAGGGGGGCACCGACAGCACGGCCAGCGCCGCGTCGACGACGAGTCGCTTCTCCTGCTCGCTGAGCCGGGTGCGAACGGCCCGCTCGCGTGCGTACGTCCCGTCCGGCCCTACCGTGTCGAATCGGGGGGCGATCGCGCCGGCGTTGATCACGCCGAGGGCGCACCGGCCACGCAGCGCCGCCGCCGGATCGTCCGAGTCCGCCAGCGACCGCTGCAGGGCGGCGATCCGCTGCGGCATCGATCGACGGATGGCCAGGCCGTGCAGGACCGACGGGTCGCCCATCAGCGAGCGCAGCAGGACGCCGTGCTCATCCAGCAGGTTCACCAGGCGTTCCAGCAGGTCACGGTCGATCTTGCCCGCCTCGCCGGCGTCGAGCACGAACTGATCGAGGTCGTCGAGCAACGGTGCGACGAGCGCGTTGAGGACTTCTTCCTTCGAGGCGAAGTGGTAGTAGAGCGAGCCCTTCGTCATGCCGAGCCGCTCCGAGATGTCCCGTACGGACGTGCCGGCATAGCCCTGCTCGATGAACAGGTCGACGGCGATGTCGAGGATGCGCTGACGAGTGTCGTCGGCAGCGCTTCCAGCTGTGCGGGCCACCGGTTTTCGCCTCCTCGGTAATGCCTTCGCAGAGGCACGCTACACTCCCCAAGCGTAGATACCGACCGTTCGATTAAATAGGTGGATCATGGCAGGCGTTGCGCGCTGGTGTGTCCGGCACAGTTGGACCGTCGTCGGCCTCTGGCTGGTCGCGTTGATCGCGCTCGGTGCGGTTGACCGGGCGGTCGGCAGCGCTTATAGCGACAACTTCAACCTACCCGGGACGGAGTCGACGAAGGCGCTCGATCTTCTGCAGACGGCGTTCCCGAATCAGGCCGGCGAAGCCGACACGATCGTCTGGCACGTCAACACGGGCAAGGTCACCGACAGCACGGTCCAGCAACCGATCACCGAGATGCTCGACAAGGTCGCGCACGCGCCATCCGTACGCGGCGTCGCCAGCCCCTACTCGCCCACCGGCGCGGCCCAGATCAGTCGCGACGGCCAGACGGCGTACGCCACCGTGCAGTGGCCGGGGTTCGGCGCGCAGATCCCGGCCGCTTCGGTGAAGAACCTGATCTCGATCGCCGAGGACGCACGGACAAGCCAGATCCAGGTGGAACTCGGCGGTCAGGCGATCCAGCAGGTCAACCAGGTCTCCACGAGCCTGTCCGAGGGCGTTGGCATCATCGCCGCCGCCATCATTTTGCTGCTCGCCTTCGGATCGTTCTTCGCGATGCTGCTGCCGCTCCTCGCGGCAGTGTTCTCGCTGCTGCTCGGCAGTTCGGCAATCATTTTGCTGAGCCATGGCATGGCGATCAACAACCTGTCGCCGGTCTTCGCCATCCTGATTGGGCTCGGCGTCGGCGTCGACTACGCACTGTTCATCGTCACGCGACATCGCAACGGCCTGAAGGCCGGGCTCGATGTGGAGGAATCGATCGTCCGGGCCCTGAACACGTCCGGACGAGCGGTGCTCTTCGCCGGCGCGACGGTGTGCGTCGCGATGCTCGGCCTACTGGTGCTGCGGGTCGACTTCCTGTCCGGTCTGGGCGTTCCGTCCGCGCTCATGGTGCTGTTCACCGTGCTCGCCGCCGTCACGCTGCTGCCGGCGTTGCTGGCACTGCGGGTCCGTAACAAGGACATCTTCCGGATGCGCGTGCTGAGCCGGCGGGAGCGGCGCCGGCTGGCCACCGAGGGCCCGTACGACGAGCACGCCACCGGTGGCTGGGCGCGCTGGTCGGCATTCGTGTCGCGGCATCCGAAGACGCTCGCCGCCGGGGCGTTCGCGATCATTGTGGTGCTCGCGATCCCGTTCTTCTCGCTCCGCCTGGGCACTGGCGACCAGGGCAACGACCCGAAGGGCTCGACCACCCGCAACGCGTACGAGCTGCTCGCCGACGGCTTCGGCCCGGGCTTCAACGGGCCCCTCCAGCTGGTGGCGACCGTACCCACGGCAGCCGACGCGCAAGCATTTGCCCAGCTGACGGCGACGGTCAAAGCCACGCCGGGCGTTGCCGCGGCGCAGGCCGCGCCGATCAAGCCCGGCCAGCAACTCGCCGTCATGCAGGTCATCCCGACGACATCGCCGCAGGACAAGGGCACGACCGACCTGATCAACACGTTGCGGTCCGAGGTGATCCCCAAGGCCGAGAGTGGCAACACCATGCGGGTGTACGTCGGCGGCCTGACCGCGATTTTCAACGACTTCTCGCACGTGTTGTCGAGCAAGCTGCCGCTTTTCCTCGGCGTGATCGTGGTGCTCGGCTGCATCCTGCTGCTGATCGCGTTCCGCAGCATCGTCGTGCCACTGACCGCCGCGGCCATGAACCTGCTCGCGGCCGGCGCCTCGTTCGGCGTGGTCGTCGCCTTCTTCCAGTTCGGCTGGGGCTCGGACGCGCTCGGACTCGGCCGGGCCGGTCCGATCGACGCCTTCGTGCCGGTGCTGACGCTGGCCGTGCTGTTCGGATTGTCGATGGACTACCAGGTCTTCCTGGTCAGCCGCATGCACGAGGAGTGGGTGCACACCCGGCAGAACCGCGCCGCGGTTATCACCGGCCAGTCGTCCACCGGCCGCGTGATCACGGCGGCCGCGACGATCATGATCCTCGTGTTCCTCGCGTTCGTGTTCGGCGGTCAGCGGGTCGTGGCGGAGTTCGGCATCGGCCTCGCGAGCGCCGTGTTCATTGACGCGTTCATCCTGCGTACGGTGCTCGTGCCGGCGCTCATGCACATGTTCGGGGCGGCGAACTGGTGGCTGCCGCGCTCGATCGACCGCTGGCTGCCGCACCTGTCGGTCGAGCCGCCCGAACCGGCCGTCGAAGTGCCCGCGGACGAGCCGGTCGGCGCCAAACTCTGACGCCGACGTGTTTGGCATGGATAAACCGCGCAACCGACGGTGCGAGGCCTTGCGCTAGGGCGACGCGGGCGGGACACCGACGAGCTTGGTGAGAAATCGGTCGACCTGTTCCTCCAGCGGCGGCCACGGCAGGTCGGGCTGGTTGACGCGCATCGACACGGCGCCGTGGACAGCCGCCCTGAGGTCGAGTGAGCATGCTGCGGCATCGCCGTCGGGCGCGAGCCCGGCGTCCATGCATCGCTGGATCGCGGTGGTGGTGCGCTCGGCCAGTTCCGCCTTGAACGGCATGTCGATGCGCTGGTTGAGCGTGCTCTCGTGGAGCACCTTGTACAGGCCCGGATGCCGGTGAGCCCACGCGCCGAGGACGAGCGTACGGGCGCGCAGCTTGGCCACTGGGCCGTCGGAGGTCGCCTCGGCCTCGTCGACGGCAAGTGTGAGATCGCGGTGACAACGCTCCATAGCGGCGAGCACGAGGGCATCCCGATCGGCGAAATGGATGTAGACGGAGGTCGCGGCGATCCCGATCTCGCGCGCCACAGCGCGCAGCGACAGGGCCTGGTCGTCGGCGAGCTCGCCGAGCAGCCGGAGCGCAGTGGAGACGATCTCCTCGCGCAACCGCTCACCATGGCCTCGGGGGTTGCGGTCGCGGGCGCCCGCCCGGTCTGAGGAAATCACGTCCATGATCTGTATTGTATCGGAACTCTCGTTGCGCTACGGTCGTAGCGTTACATGCGTTCAGTTAGGAGATTGTGCGATGGACACCCCAGCCCGGACCGAGGTGAGCACGTTGAACGTTCTGCCGGACCCGAAGCTCGAAATGAACAAGCGGACCGTTCTGGCCTTCTACGAAGCCGGCATTAACAACAAGGACTTCGATGCCGCGTCGACGTTTATTGGCGACCGCTATGTGCAACACAATCCCTTGATCGCCGACGGTCTCGACGGTTTTAAGGCCTTCATCGGCTACCTGAGGGAGACTTTCCCCCAGTTGCGCGCCGAGATCAGGCACATCTTCGCCGAGGGCGACTTCGTCATCGGGCATGTGCACGGGGTCCGTGTGCCCGGACAACGCGGCTCGGCCATCGTCGACATTTTCAAGCTCGAAGACGGAAAGATCATCGAGCACTGGGACGTCATGCAACCGATCCCGGAGGATGCACCCGCAAACCAGAACGGAATGTTTTAACCCGTTGCCAGAGGCGGCGTGACGTGTGCACCTAGTTGTGGTGCCACATCCGACGACGTCCGCTCCGTCCGGCGGTTCGGCGACGGCTCAGGACGGGTCGACGAGGGCGGCGCGGAGGTCCGCGACGTCGTCGACGGTGAGGCCGAACGTGGCCGCCCAGCCGGACATGTCGCGCCATTCGCGCGCGACCAGCTCGAGCGCCGCCGCCATCGTCTCGGGCTGCGGCTCCCAGGCGTCGTAATAGGCTTGACCCATCAACGGCAGGCCGAGATGGCGCCGGCGGTCCTCGGATCGCTCGCGGATTGCGACGTTCGCACGCGTGCTGCGCGCATAGTCCGCGCAGATGTCCTCGTCAGACACGCCGGCGAGACCCAGCAGCATCGCCGACACGATGCCGGTGCGGTCGCAGCCGATATGGCAGTGCACCACGGCCGGCAGGGATTGCGCCACGGACAGTCGCCGTACGAGGTCGCCCAGCGCCGGGCCGTGCAGTGCCAGCAGGCGGAAGTAGTACTCCGAGCGGGATTCCGCCGGTATCGAATCCGTACACGGCAGACCTACGTACGTGATCGGAGCCGAGGCCAGTGGACCGCGTCCGAACTCGTCGACCTCAACGGTGTCCCGCAGGTCGACGATCGTCGCAAGACCGGCGTCGACCAGCCGGGCGGCGTCAGACTCGGTCGCGTAGCTCAGCGAATCGCTGCGGAAGAGTCGTCCCGGCCGGATGACACCGCCATCGGCCGGGATGCCACCGAGGTCACGGAAGTTGACCAATCCCTCGAATACGTAGCCGCGGGCGACCGGCGCCACCTACAGCCCCTTCACCCAGCGATATGCCTGCATTACCCACGCCGTTTCCTGGAGGTAGGTCACGCCCACGGCGAAGAGGAACGCGGCCGTGCCCAAATGGGCACCGTGCGCACCGTTGCGCGGCTTGTGCATCCAACCCTCGATCACGAGGCGGCCGAGCAGCCGCAACACCATGAACAGACCGACCGCCACCACCGCCGTCGCGACCAGGAACCCGGGTGCGAGCACCGCGCCCGACTTCCGGTTCGCCGCCGCCCACACGAACCAGCACAGCACCGCGAAGGACGCGCCGGCGATCGTCCAGCCGCCGCCCTTGCGCAATGTACGAAGGTTCACCCTCGGCCGTCGGCTGACCCGGGCACCCTGGTTAGGCGGACCGCCGAGGTAACCCTCCGGAGCCGCGTACCCACTGGGCTCCGGCGGCCGCGCGACGACCTGCGCTCGGCCGACCATCGCGGGAGCGGCGGCCGACGCCGGCTGGATCGCGGTCGGGTGCGGTGACCCCGAGCCCGACGCCGGCGCGGAGGGCGACCGCGGTGCGGACGCCGGTCGCGGTGACCCGGAGGTCGGACCGGCCGGTGACGTCGGAGACACGGATGCCGGCATCGCCGAGGCGGCCGCGCCGGGCAGCGCCGCCGCAGCCGGGCGCACGCCGACCTTGGCCCGCAACGCGACGAGCTCGCGCTCCAGCGCTTCGATCCGCATGAACGCATCGGTCTCGGTGCCCGTCAACGCGGCGCGGGCGCGCCCGACCGCACGCGGTGCCGGTTGGCCGGCGATGACCGGTCGATCCGACCAATCCAGCCCCATATCGGGGACGTGACTCGCGCGTACGAGCTTGACCAGCGTCTGTGTCCAGTCGGTCAACTCGTACGTCGACGGGCGGTCCTGCGGCCGGTCGGCGAGCACCGCGAGCATGTGATCACGAAGCGCCGGACGCCCGGTGAACACGTCGTGCCGCTCCATCGGCGGTGCGCCGCTCCCCCGCGGGGCCACGCCCGCGATCAGGTAGAAGGCGACCGCCCCGAAACCGTGGACGTCGTACGCCGGCGTGACCTCGCCACTGAGCGCCTCCGGTCCGCCGGACTCCGGCGTGTAGGCGATCTGGGTGATCTCGGCACTGCGCCAGTAGCGCGCGCCGGTGAAGTCGATGAGCCGCGTGTCGCCGTTGGTCAGCACCATGATGTTGGACGGCTTGACGTCCATGTGCAGCACCGGGCAGGTGGTGACGTTGTCCGGTTCGTGCATGGCCTTGAGCGATTCGACCAGGGCGAGCAGCGAGGCGGTGGCAGACAGCCGGCTCGCGGCACCGAAGCCGGCCTTCGAGATCACATAGTCGCTTAGGTTGATGCCGTGTAGGTAGTCGTACACCTGGTAAGGAACCGCGTCCTGGCCGGCCGGTGCCGCGCCGCTCACGTGCGGCGGCGGACCGTAGAACCCGTCCACCCGCCGGCAGATGCCGGGCACGCCCCGAGTGTTCAGGTCCATGAGCGCCGCGTCACCCTTGTCCCAAGAGCGAAGTTCGTCGGCCAGCGTCCGCTTCGGATTGATCCGGAAGACCTTGACCGTTACCGCCGTGGACGTGACCCCGCCGCATAGGCGTACGCCTCGGTAGACGTCGGCCTGCCCGCCGGCGCCGAGGCGGGCCACCAGTCGGTATCGCTGGAACGTCTCGGCGAGGGGGCTGGCCGGGCCGCACACGAGGTCGACCACCGCGGACTCGCCCATGTCCCACCCTTCGCGGCATCCGGTGCCGGAGCGCCTATCTGGCCGTACCCGATTGGCACGCCGACTTCGAGCGTAGCGAAGCCGCGCCGCAGCGACCGCCGCTGCGGCGTGGAGCAGCCGAATCGGCCCCTGGCTGGGCCCGGTTCGGCGGGGTAATCAGGTCGCGCGGACGCGAACGATGAGCTACACAGTCAGGTGTGACGAGTGACTACGAATTCCGCACCGCGGTCGACGACGACTGGCCGGTCCTGGCCAAGCTCATGGGCGAGGCCTTCAACGAGGATATGGACGACGAGTTCAACGAGCTCGAGCACAGTGTGTTCGAGCCGGCCCGGTCGATCGTGGCGACCCAAAGTGGGGCGATCGTCGGCATGGTCTCGGCGTTCACGCGGGATTTGACCATCCCCGGCGCTGTCGTGCCGGCCGCTCACGTGACCATGGTCAATGTCGGCGCCACCCACCGCCGCCAGGGACTGCTGCGCCACATGATCCACAAGCTGCACGCGGACAGCATCGGCCGTGGCGAGCCCCTCGCCGTGCTCTACGCCAGCGAGGGCCGGATCTACCAGCGATTCGGCTACGGCCCGGCGACGCAGCGGCTGGCGATCGAGGCCAACGCCCGCGAGGTGTCGTTGCGCGACTCCGCCAGCGATGATGAGGGGCAGCTGCGCTCCGTTCCGCCGGACTCCCTCGACGTCTTCGAGAAGGTCTTCGAGGAGGCCCGCGGTCAGCGACCGGGTTGGACCGCGCGGGACGAGCGCTGGTGGCGATACTGCACAGCGGACATCAAGTCGGTCCGCAACGGGGCGACCGCACTGCGGGCCGTCGTCCACGACGGTCCGGGCGGCGTCGACGGGTACATGCTCTGGCGCGTCAAGGGCGAGTGGTCTAAGACCGGCCCGAACGGCCAGGTCATCGTGCGGGAACTCATCGCGAATACGCCCGAGGCCTACCGTGCACTGTGGCGCTTCGCACTCTCCGTCGACCTGACCCGCTCGGCCCGACAGCGTTTCGCGGCCATCGACGAGCCGCTGCAATTCCTGGTCAACGAACCGCAGGCGCTCGGCATGCGGCTGGTCGACGGGCTCTGGCTGCGACTTCTCGACGTGCCGGCCGCGCTTGCCGCCCGCCGCTACGCAGCGCCGGTCGACGTCGTGATCGAGGTCAAGGATCTGAGCATCCCGGCCAACGCGGGTCGCTTCCGGCTCGTCGGCGACCAACGATCAGCCGTGTGTACGCCGACGGACGAGCCGGCCGACATCGAGGCGACCGCGCACGCGCTCGGCGCAGCGTACCTGGGCGGGGCCCCGTTGACGGCATTCGCGGCCGGCGGCGACGTACGGGAACTGCGTCCGGACACCCTCGCGCGCACGTCGGTCGCGTTCGGCTGGCATCGCGCGCCGAGCTCCATCGAGATGTTTTAGAGCCGTCGAGCGATCCGCGAAGTGCCGATCCAGATGCCGGCGGTGCCGCTGTTGACCTATTACTCGCGGTACCGTCGGCGCATGGTCGAGCTGGCGGACGGTGAGCGGCGGCGCCGGCGCGTGCGCGGCGCCCGCTCGGGGCAGGCGGCGCCGAGTGCCGTTCCGGCGACCGACATCGTCCCCACTCCGCGCGCGGTGACCGCTCCGGCGGCCAGCGTGGCACCGAGCCAACCTAGAGCATTGCCCGTGACCGAGCGTCCGAGCGACACCCGCCGCCGGCGACCCGACCAAGGTCGGGAGCGGGAGCCCTACGACAGCCAGCTGGCGGTCCCGACCGACGATCACGAACGCGGGCTTCGAGGGTTGATCGGCGGCGGGTCTTCGCAGGTCAGCGTCGAAGCGGCGATGCGAGCGCGCGACGCGGCCCGACCGACCGACGCCGACATCACGCGCGCCGAGGAAACGCTCACGATCGTCCATCGGGGCTGGGTTCCCCGGGATCCATAAGCCGCTGCGACCCGCTCAGCCGGGCCGAGCCGAACCCGTCCGAGCTGCGGCGGACCACGCAGTTTTCGTTTGGGGCCGATGACGACCTTCGACGCGCGCTGTCCGGTCGCGGGCGAGCGTGTCATGCCCGCGGTCGAACGCATCGCACGCGCGGCGCGGTGCGGCCGACCGGACTGCTTCGTCACCGTCGCAGTGGGATCCTCATGAGAGAGTCGTCGACGGCATTCGGCCCCGGATCGCCGGCCCCCGCGTTCGGCGCAGCGGCGCTCGTGTTACCCATTTGCGCTCGGTCCCTGACGTCGGCGTCTAACCTGAGGTGAGCATCACCAGCACCGCGCGCACGCTGCGAGGAGGCCACCGATGGGGAAGGCGGGCGTGTCCTTGCTCTCGTGGCGGACACGCTGGCGAGTCTACGAGTACGTCCGCAACAGCCTGTGGATCGTCCCGTTCGTCCTCATATGCGTCGCCATCGCGGCCGGGCTCCTCTTATCTCGCGTCGACGAACACACAAGCGCCACGATCGGTATCCACTTCGGCGTCGACGCCGCACGCAGCTTGCTCGGATCCATCGTCGGCGGGATGATCACCTTCACCGGCTTCGTGTTCTCGATCCTGTTGCTCGCCGTCCAGTTCGGATCAAGCCAGTTCTCGCCGCGAATGCTGCGCCGATTCCTGCGCGATCCCAGTACGAAGGCCGCGCTCGGGGTCTTCATGGCCACGTTCGTCTACGCGCTGACCGTCCTCCGCGTCGTCGGCACCAGGAGCAACGAGAACTTCGTACCCGACAACTCGGTCGCGGTCGCGGTCCTGCTCCTGCTGGCCAGCATGCTCCTGTTCCTCCGCCTGATCACCCGCACGACGCAGGGTCTGCGGGTAGCGGCGG
>Ga0055453_10000102_pt1 | contig 10689 bp, 7 predicted proteins | sample Goodyear_PhragA__FD_57741 | JGI IMG/M metagenome (GOLD analysis project Ga0055453, IMG submission 57741) | Wetland microbial communities from San Francisco Bay, California, USA, that impact long-term carbon sequestration - Goodyear_PhragA_D2 | ecosystem: Environmental > Aquatic > Marine >... | reverse complement strand
TGGGGTGGGCAAGCACCGATGACGGCGCGGGTGAACCCGACGCAGTCCTCGCCTGCGCCGGTGGCGTACCCACCCTGGAGACGCTCGCCGGGCGCGGTGGATCGCCTCGACGATGGTCGACGGGCCGGGCGCGAGCAGCACGATGTCCGAGGCCGCCTGCGCGGCGTCGGTGGCGCCCGAGACGGCGATGCCGGCATTAGCACGGCGCAACGCGGGGGCGTCGTTGACGCCATCACCGGTCATCGCCACGATATGACCGCGTCCCTGCAGCGCCTCAACGATGCGGTACTTGTCTTCCGGTACCACCTGCGCGAAGCCGTCGGCGCGAGCGACGGCGTCCGCGAGGTCCGCGCCCTGAACCCGTTCGACCTGCCCGGCCTCGACAACGTTTGCGCCTAAACCCACCTCCTGCGCGATCTCCCGGGCGATCTCCACCCGGTCGCCGGTGACCATCTTGATGTCCACGCCGAGCCGCGCAGCCTGGGTCAGGGAGTCGTGCGAGTCCGCGCGAGGCGGGTCCTGCAGCCCGAGCACCCCGGTGACCCGCCACCCGTCACCGTCGCCGCGCGCGACGGCCAGCGCCCGTTGCCCGCGGCTGGCCAGTTCCCGAGTGATCTGGGATACGCGGTCGCGAACACCTTCGTCAGCGTCGGCGAGGCCAAGGATGGCTTGCACGGCGCCCTTTGCGGCGCTGAATCTCGTATCGTCAGGACCACGCACCTCCGCCTTGGCGTACTTGCGGGCGGAATCGAATGGCGTGAACTCGACCATTTCCCAGCCGTCGAGTCCGCCAGTGCCCAACCGCGCCACGATCGCGTGGTCGATGGGTCCTGGCCGTCGCGTTCGGCGGTCAGAGCTGCGTCCAGCAGCACCTGATCGTCGTGTTCAGCCTCGGCGATCGGCGAGATGTCGGCGACCGCCAACTCGTTGCGGGTCACCGTACCGGTCTTGTCCGCGCACAGCACGTCCACGCCCGCCATCTCCTCGATCGCGGGCAGGTGGCTGACCACCGCCTCCCGCTTGGCCAGATAGCGGGCGCCGACGGCCATCGTCACCGACAGCACCGCAGGCAACGCCACCGGAATCGACGCGATGATCACCACCAGCGCCAATTCCACGGTATGCGTCACACTGGCCCCGCGCAGCACGATCACCGCGACAAGCATCACCGCCAGCGCGATCAAATACTTGCCGATCCAGACCACCGCGCGCTGGAAATGGCTCGCCGGCGCACGCCTGCCCGCCAACTCCGCGGTCCGGCCGAACACAGACGACGCGCCGGTCGCGAGCACCCGCACCACCGGTCCGCCCCGCGAGATCGCCGATCCGGAGTAGGCGTCATCGCCGGGCTGCTTGGCCACCGGCAGCGACTCGCCGGTCAACGCCGACTCGTCGGCCTCGCCTTCGCCGGCGACCACCCGCCCATCGGCCGGGACGATCTCGCCCCGCCCGACCCGCACCAGATCACCGGGCACGACCTCCGCAGCGGCAACCGTGACCCACCCGCCGCCGCGGTCGACCTGCGCCGTGCGGGCCAGCCGCTGCTTGAGTGCCGCGATCGCGGTGCTGGCCTGGTGCTCCTCCCAGAAATCCACACCGCCGTTGAGCAGCAGCAACGCGAGGATCGGCGCCTATCGTGGCGCGGAGGCCGCCGTCTGCCACCGAGGCAGCTGGCGGCTGCCAGCTAGAGACGCAGCTCCGCACCCCTTGGGTTGGCGTGCATGATCCGCGGTGTCAGCGTTGTCTTATGACGCGGTATCAGGTCCTTATGTTGCCTGGCAATGTGCAGCCCGCGGGCCTTGCGTACGGCTCATTGCTGAAGGCTTTGGGAAGCGACGTGGACGCCGTCGCCAAAGACCTGGAGGTGTGCGCCGGCAGCGAGCCTCCCAGCGACTACAGCCTGGACACTGAGGTGGACGGGGTGCTGCGGGAAGCGGAGACGCGGGGATGGCAGCGTTTCCACCTGGTGGGTTACTCCGGGGGCGGCGCGGCCGCGCTGGCACTGACCGCGCGGTGCCCGGAAAGGTTGTGGAGCCTAGCCCTACTAGAGCCGGCTTGGGCCGGTAACTGGGGGCCGAGCCCGGCGCACGTAGCGCTATGGGCCGAGTACGACCGCTTGAAGACGCTTCCGCCAGAGCAGTTCATGTCCGCATTCATGCGTTTGGGTGTCAAACCGCAGGTCAGCCTGCCACCACCTCCCCCCGGCGAGCCACCCGAATGGACGGCAAAGCGCACCGCTGGAATCAAGGCCTTTCTTCGGACCTTCAAAACCTATGATCTCGATCGGGACGCTCTCAGCCAATTCCGCCAGCCCGTCTACTTCGCATTGGGCGATCTGAGTGATCCAGGCGAATACGGCGAGCCCGCCACGAGACTGGCCTCCGTATTCCCCGACTTCCAACTCGAGGTCTTCGCAGAGCGCCACCACTTCGACCCGCCGCATCGCAGTGAACCCGAACGGCTTGCCCGGTCCCTCCACGCGACATGGGCTCGCGCCCAGCCCGGAGACGTACGAGATGAGCGATCCTAGACGAGCGCTCCGGCACTACCGCCTTTGAGCGATTGGGCAAAGGACGTCGAAATCCTCGCCCTACGCCACCAGATCACGCTCCTTCAGCGGCAACTGCACGGCCAGAAAGTGCGTTTCACCCCCCGTTGACCGGGCGTTGCTCGCCGCCCTGCTGCACCGACTCCCCCGCGGCGTGCTCCGCGAGATCCGGTTGCTGGTGCGTCCCGAGACCGTGCTGCGCTGGCACCGCGAGTTGATAGCCGCACGTCATGCTCGCATCTCTCGCCCGAAGCGTGCGGGCCGGCCGCCCACGGTGCGCCCCATCCGCGTGCTGGTGCTCCGCCTGGCCCGGGAGAACAGCTCGTGGGGATACCGGCGCATCCACGGTGAACTGCTCGCCCCTCGGCGTCAAGGTCGCCCCCTCGACGTCTGGGAGATCCTCCACGCCGCCGGCATCGATCCGGCACCCGAATGAACATCGGACGGCTGGGCGATGTCCCTACGCTCGCGAGCCCACGCTCTCCTCGCCGCCGACTTGTTCGAAACCGTGACCCTGACCGGCACACGGATGCACGTCCTTGCCGTCATCGAACACGCCACCCGCCGGATCCGCGTCCCGGATGCCACCGCACTCCCGACCGCCACCTGGGTGACCCAAGCCGTGCGCAACCTCGCCATGGACCTGCATTCGTGGCGTCGCCGCGGGAAAACCGGCGACGTGCCAACGCTAGAAAGCGCGAGGCCACCCGGGAACGCGGAAACCTCCCGACTATCGGTGGGGAATTCCCCGTCGGCGCGACGGTCATGACCCGCCCGCGCGCGGGCATCGACGCGTCCGACCGTCAACCGGCCAGGTGGCCCCACCGCGCCTCGAGCTCGCGCCACGTGCCGTACGCGACCGAGCGTCCCGACGTGAGTACGAGCACCTTGTCGGCCTGATTCAGGGCCGCGCGCTTCGACGTCGAGCCGATCACGGTGAGCCCGTTCGTCCGCAGGGCCGCCCACAGCGCGAGCTCGGTCGTCACGTCCAACGCCGAGGAAACATCGTCCGCGATCAGCAGCTCGGTACGCGGCGCGAGCGCCCGTGCGAGCGCGACGCGCTGCAACTGGCCGCCGGACAGCCGCGTGCCCTTGTGCCCGATCAGCAGCGACAACCCGGATCCGGCGGCCGCCAGGTCGTGATCGAGTTGGGCGGTCGACGCCGCGGTCATCGCCTCCACGTCATGGCCGAGCCGGATGTTGTCCGCGAGCGAGCCGGAGAACACGCGCGGCAACTGCGCGACGTACCCGACCTGGTTCGGCCGAAGGAACATCTCGGGTTCGGTGACGGCCACACCGTTCCACCGCAAAGCGCCGGTGTGGTGGACGATGCCGGCGAGCGCGCGCAGCAACGACGACTTGCCCGCGCCGACTGGGCCGACGACGAGCACCAGCTCGCCGCGCTCGACCGTGAGGTCGATATCCGCCGCGGCGACCGTGCCGTCCTCGTGAACCGCGCTGAACCGCGACAGCTCGAGGCGCTGCAGCGGATAGCGCGGCGGCGGCTCCGGCGTCGGTGCGGTGCCGGCCGAGATGTCCATGCCCGGTACGTTCGCTGAATAGTGCGCGATGCCGGCCATCGTCGCGGTGCGTCGCGTCCAGACGCGCGCAGACGGCAACTGGGAGATGAGTGACGCGGTCGTCCACGCGAACCACCGTGCCGCCCCGAGCGTCGACACGGCGACGAGCGTGGTCGCCGACGATAGCCGGCCGTCGAGGAACAGCGCCCAGGCGCCGATCGGCAGCACGCCGGACAGGATCGATGGTGTCGACCGCGCCCACACCTGGATCGAGATCTCGCGGCGCTGCCGGTCGCTGCGCTCGCGGTCGAGCCGCGCGAGGTGGGCGAGCACCGGACGTGTCGCGCCGGCGAGCTTGACCGTGCGCGCCGCGGACAGCGACGACACGAGTGCGGTGGCGAACGCGGCGCGTGCCGCGACGGTCCGCCGCGCAGACGCGGCGAGGCCGGGTCCGAACAGCGTGGCGGCGAGGCCGGAGAGCACCATCGTGCCGGCGAAGAACAGCGCCGGTACGAACGACCCGGAGATGACCGTCATCGCGATCAGCGTGACCGCGCACGCCGCCTGGTCGACGACGTTGTCGGCAAGGATCACCACGCGTTCCGTGTCGCCGCCCTGCGCGATGACCTCGGCCGGGGTGTGTGCGCTGATCCGCCGCGGCCCGGTCTGGCCGTGTACGAGTCGCAGGCTGATCCGCAGCATCTGGCGGACCCACCACTCCGGGAACCAGCGACTCGTGTAGTACGGGATCGGCGCCGTGCAGGCTAGTGCGGCGACGATGCCGACCGCCGGCCAGAGCAGCCCGCCGGTGCCGTCCACGAGGTGCGCCCACAGCCACGGCAGCGCGGCCCCGTCGAGGCCGAGCACGACGAGTACGAGAAACAGCGCGGTCGCGGCGAGCCCGTGGCGCGGATCGTTCGTGGACAGCCGCACGATCTCCCACAGCGTCTTCGGCCGCGGCGCCTCGGGCAGCGTCGGCGCCTCGGTCCTCGCCGGCGCCGCCATCGCCGCCGCCCGGTCGCGAGGGAGGACGCCAACCGCGACGGAGTCCTCGCCGGCCGGGCCTGCCGCGCCAGCGCTCACGCCGCCCACGTTGACGGCCGTGGTCGTGCCGCTCGCACCGTCAATGCCCACGCCGTCGGTCACACCGCCGCTCGCGGTCACCGCGACCGGCGCCTTGCTGCGCGCCAGCAGTTCGGCGAAGCGCCGTGATTCGACGAGCGGACCAGCCTCCAGCAGCTCGCCGTCGGCGAGCACAAGGACCTCGTCGCACCGCTGCACGGACGACAGCCGGTGCGCGATGACGATGCCGATGCGGTTGCGCAGCAGGCGCTCGGTGGCCTTCTGCACGCGCATCTCGGTGACCGGGTCGAGGCGAGCGGTCGCCTCGTCCAGGATCACCACGTGCGGGTCGCGTACGAGGATCCGCGCGAACGCCACGAGTTGCTCCTGTCCGGCCGACAGCGCGTGGCCGCCGTCGCCGAGCCGGGTGCGCAGCCCGTCCGGCAGGTCGGCGACCCAGCCGCCGAGGCCGAGCTCGTCGAGCGCCGGTCCGGCGCGATCGATGAGATCCGGATCGAACACCGCGATGTTCTCCGCCAGCGTGCCGGCCAGGATGTCGGTGCGTTGCGGAACCACCGCGACCCAGCGGCGCAGTTGTTCGACGTCCAGGTCGAGGACGTCGGCGCCGGCCAGGTACACGGTGCCCGGCGGCACGTCGACGGCGCGCGTCAGCACCTTGGCGAGCGTGGACTTCCCGGATCCGGTACGGCCGATCACCGCGTACGAGCGCCCGCGCGCGAACCGCAACGTGATGTCGCGCAGCGCCGGCGGCCGGTCGTCGTCGACGCCGCGCGTCCCGTACCGGAACGTCAGGTCGCGCACCGCCAGATCGCCGTCCGTCGGCGCGTCACCGTCCGCGCGCTCCTGTGGCGCGGCGCGCAGTAACTGGACACGACCCCAGGCGCCGAGCGCGTACTGAAGCTCCGGAACCATCCGGCTGACGTGCTCCACGGTGCTGGCGAACGCGAGCGCCAGCAGCCACACCGCGGTCAGCCGCGCGCCGTTGATGCGTCCGTCGGCGAGTGCCCAACCGCCGCCGATCACGATCGCGGCGACGCAGCCGCGCGTCACGACGGACGCGACCACGGTCACCCACGCCGAGTTGGCCCACACACGTCGACCGCGTTCCAACACGACGCTCGCGCGGCGCGCGTAGAGCCGGAGCACGTACGGTCGGGCAAGGCTGCTACGCACGTCGTCTTGCCCGTGGATCGACTCCTCCATTACGGCGGCGAGATCGGACCAGGCCTCCTCCTCGGACATGCGGGCAGGGGTGATCGCCTGAGTCGGCCGGCGCAGCCGCACGATGAGGACGACCGCGATGGCGAGCATTGCAACGCCCGCCGGCCACCACACCGCCACCGCGATGAAAGCGGAGAGCGCGCCGATCGCGACCGACTGCGCGATGCGTACGCCGGATCCGCGTACCTCGGACGCGACCTGGTAGACGTCGCCGTCGATCCGGTCAAGCATCTCGCCGACCGGCGTCGCTTCGAGTGTCGGGAGATCCTGACCGAGCGCGACCCGGCACAGTCGACGCCGCACCGCTGCCGACCAGTCCGCGGTCAGACGGGCCGCGAGCAGCCCAACGACGAGGTCGCCGACGACCCCGACGACGAGCGCGAGCGCAAGCATCGCGAACAGCAGCCGCGAACGGTACAGGAGGACCGGGCCGGCCAGACCGGCGGCGGTCGCCTGTCCGGCCGCGCCGAGCGCGAGCAAGGTGACCATGAACGCGGCACGTCGGGGCGAAGCGGCCCATAGGTCGCGGAACAGGTTCATGGGTCTCCTGGTACGGGGGATGAAGCTCTAGCCTGCGCCCGGCATGCACACCCGCTCAACGGGTTTTCCGCGATCCCGGCGACCGGTGGTGGTGGTCGTGACTCGAGCCATCTTCGAGAAGGTCGAGCACGCGGACCGTAGAGCTGCCAGTTTGCAGACGACGGCGAACACGGCAGCACGGCGAGTTCGGCGTGGAGCCGGTCGAAGTGCGCTCGGGCGTGGTCGCCGCGGCGGGCGGCGGTGTCGGCGAGGTTCTTGGTGATGTTGTTGGTCACGTACCGGATGGCGCGTTCGGCGTCTTTGGTGCCGGCTTCGACGCCGCGCAGAAACTATGCGTGGACGCGAAGCTGTAGGCAGACCCGACAGAGAACATCATCCCGTCCGCACGGAGGTGCGCGTCTTCGGTCGCCTGCGCACCCAGATAGTCGACAATCTCGGTGGACAGCTTCGTTGGGAAGTGGAGCAAGACCGCCCGCCCGAGGCCGAGGCGCTGCTGGCCACGGATCCGTCTGGAAGCGCGACCCCGTCCGAGATCTGCGCGGGACGCTGTACGGCTGTCCTGTTCGGACTGTTCACCGAGCCGCTGGCCTCCAGGCTCTCGGCGACACCGGTGTCCGATGGCTGGGCCCCGTCCGGCGCTCTGCCCGTCGACCCGCCCGTCGGTACCGAACTGCTCGGAATGCCGGTACCGCTCGACGGCGGCACCGTGCTGACGGTCGTGCCGGCGCGCCCGTGTCCGCCAGGCCGGCTACCTCGCCGGTCTCGCCGCCGGCGCGCTCGCCCTCACCTGGAGTACGCGGGTGCTCACTTCGACACGCCTACGCCACCACCGCACGAAAAGAAGGTGCGCCGCTCGAAGGCGCCCAGGACTCGATGGACCACGCCGACCCACGATCCACACGCGGCTACGACCGCGACCGATATAGCCTCGACCGCGACCCCGCCCGGCTCGTCGGCGCCCGCTACGCACGCGACCGTCACCGCTACATCCGAAGACCAGATCACTCCGGCCGACTGAGCGCTTCGGGAACGTCCGATGAGGATCAGCATCGGGTTCGGCGCGACAAGCACCTTCGTCCCGGTGACGGTCCCCTGGCCGAAGTCGCCGCTGCGATATCCGACGAGAGTGGCGTGCGGAAACGCGATCCGCGGCGGCCTGTCTGATGCGCAACCGCGGCCCCAAGTCCCACCCGTCAGGGAGACGATCCTCGGTGAGATCGTCGCGGCCCGTTCGCAGACGGGGAACAGGTGGGCTGGCCGGTGCAATCGGCCGGCGGATCGGCTCTCGACGGCGGGCTCCGCTGGTGCGCTTTGCGATGCGGAACGGTCCTTCGCGTAAGGCTGTCCTACAACCGGTCACCGTATCGTCACGGAACAAAATGGCGGGAGATCAACGGCGCCGGGAGGCGGGCCCCGGATGTCGGCCACCGCGATCCCCTCGGCCGATCCCCCCGCCCGATGGTGGCGGCGCATCCACGGCCGCGCTCAGTTGGTGTGCAACCGGTCTCGAGTAACCGGGCCGCCGGCAACGCCGGTTGCTTGTCCACCGCACCACGTTTAAGCCCGCTGGCGGAACGTGAAGGAGTCGAACCCCTCGCCGGCCGGCGCACCAGCCGAAGCGGATCGAGGCAGCGTACACCGGGTGGGGCGCGGCCTTCCGACGACCCGGATCAACGTACGAGGTGACCGATGTGAAGCATTGTCCGTTGAGGACTGATGTCAGCCTCGTGTGTAGACGCTTGCCGATGCCGCGATAGAGGACTACAAACAGGACGTCCGGCATGTTCGCTTTCGGCAGCGTGCCAACGCGTGCCGTCACCCCCGAATGGAGGACGCGTTGAGGCGTTCACTGGCTCTGCTCGCGGCACTCACCTTGGCCGGTGCTGCCGCGGCCGCTGCCGTAACATCGGCACAAGCGGCGGCTCCGACGTACGACATCACCACCCTGGCCGGCAAGGTGGCATCGCTCCACGGCACGGCCGGCCTGCAGATCAGGTTCTCGGCGTTTATCGAGGAGGAGGCGCAGGAGGACAGCGCGCCGCCCGCGGCTACGCCGATCAGTCCGCCGTTCGTGCTCAACAGCCCCCTGGATGGCACATCCGTGCAGCCACCAAATGTGACGGTCAACCAGGACACCGCCGGCGCGCCGCAGAACGAAACGGCGATCGCCGTTGACCCGAACAGCCCACAAGTCATCGTCGCCGGCGCGAATGACTACGTCTCCCGCACCTGGTCGTGCACGATCGCCGGAACCCCGTGCAGCGCGCTAGGCGACGGCTATTCCGGCACCTATCTGTCCACCGACGGCGGGCACACGTGGTGCTGCACCGCCACCGACCCGAACCACCTGGGCACGCTGATTCCCGGTGTGGAGCGGCTCACCGGCGGTCAGTACGACGCCGGCGGCGACCCGTCCGTAGCCTTCGACAGCCGCGGCAACGTCTACTACGCGGGCCTGGGCTTCAACCGGACCAGCGCACCGAACACGGTGACAGTCAACCGCGGCACCATCAACAACGGCTCGCTGACCTGGTCGGCGCCGACCTTCATCAACCAGACCACCTCACCGGCGATCCTCAACGACAAGGAATGGATCGCGGTCGACCACAACCCGGACAGCCCGTTCCGTGATCGCGTTTACGTCACCTGGACCCGGTTCAAGTTCCAAGCCCAGACCGGAGCGTATGTCCAGTCGCCGATCGCATTCGTCTCCTCCAGCGACGGCGGGCGCACGTTCACCGCGCCGAAGCTGATTTCCGGCAACGTGCTCTACGGCCAGGGTTCGCGGCCAGTCGTTGGCCCGGACGGCTCGCTGTACGTGTTCTGGGACGGCTCGACCCGCCTCGCCACGACCGACTCGACCTACATGGTGAAGTCGACCGACGGCGGCGCGACCTGGAGTGCGCCGAAGGCGATCGCGCCATTGGTCGACATTGCTCCGCTGCACAACACCGCATTCCGCGTCAACAGCTACCCGGCCGCGGCCGTAGCCGCCAACGGCGACGTGTACGCGACCTGGGACACCGAAACCTCCGCTGGTTCGGTCGCGGTCTACAGCAAGTCCACCGACGGCGGCGCCACCTGGTCGGCCCCGGCGCGTGTGTTCGCTGCGGCGACGCGCACCCCGGTCGGGTACCCGGTCACCCAACCCTCCGGCGAAACGCTGAACGCACCCTCACCTTCCGGCCCAGTCGAGGACGTGTTCCCGGCCGCAGCCACCGGCCCAAACGGGCGCGTGTACCTGTCGGCGTACCGCGGCGACGTGGTCTCACCCTGGCAGACCTGCGCCTCCGGACCGCCCGCCCCGGTGGGCCGGATCGAATGCGACGCCCTCGGCGACTACATCCACAACACTCGCCTGGACTACGTCGTCACAGATCTGACCACGAACGTGACGCAGACCGTCAGCACGCATCCGATCAACACCCAGAACGGGTTCGGCGGCGGATTCTTCGGCGACTACACCGACCTGGCCGTAGGCTCGGACGGCAACTTCCACGCGTTCTGGACCGACAGCAACAATAAGCAGGACGTGGTGTGGTTCTACGGAGCGGAGTTCGTGCCCACCCCGATCAACCAGGAGGACGTCGTCAGCACCAGCGGCGCCTTCTAACACCCTCCCGGCCGACGGGCCTGCCTAAATCCCACGCCTGCCGGACCGGGTGTTAGCCCCAACAGCCGGATGCAGCGCGGCCGCTCCCCACACATCTACGCGGGGGCGGCCGCGCTCCGTTCCGCGGGGCTACGCGGCGTCCTTGCCGTTCTGGGTGGGTCGGC
>Ga0055453_10000101_pt1 | contig 10696 bp, 9 predicted proteins | sample Goodyear_PhragA__FD_57741 | JGI IMG/M metagenome (GOLD analysis project Ga0055453, IMG submission 57741) | Wetland microbial communities from San Francisco Bay, California, USA, that impact long-term carbon sequestration - Goodyear_PhragA_D2 | ecosystem: Environmental > Aquatic > Marine >... | reverse complement strand
GAAGGCGAAGACGGCGTTCAGTGCCCGCAGAAGATAGAGCTCAACGATCGCCGGACTCCGCGGCCAGAGCGCGAGGAGCCGGCCCGCCAGGAAGTAGAAGAGCGGAGACTGCTGAGATTCGTAGTTGCGCTCGTAGACCGGACGGGGCGGCGCGTTGCTCCGCTCTCCGTAGGTCCGGCCGGCGAATTGACGCGCGTAGACGGAAGGGAGGGGCCACCGCCGGATCTGGGCGGCGAGCTCGGTCGGCAACTGAATGTTCCGGAAGCCGGGCCAGAAGATCCAGTCCGCGGAGTCGCGCGCATATCCGTGGTGGTACGGCTCGTCGAACCCCGTCCACGGAGGAAGCAGAACGACGGCCGTCGCCAGCCGGAGCGCGAACAGAGCCAGGGCCGCGCCCGCGAGCGGGCCGCCGAAGCGTTGCGCTGGTTCCACGCCGAAATCGTATCCGACGCCGGCCCTATAATGGCCGCGTGACGGCACAATCCGACCAGAGGCGCCGGCAGCGGCTGGCCGCCGAGCGATTCGTCGAGGCGCCCCGGCGTTTCGGCGCGTTCCGGCTCGCGCTCGGCTTTCCCAACACCTACGAAGTCGGAATGTCCAACCTCGGATTCCAGTGGGTCTACCGCCTCTTCAATCGGGTCGACGACATCGTGTGCGAGCGATTCTTCTGCGAAGACGACGGCGCCGCCGAGACGTTCGAGTCCCGAGCCCCCCTTTCGGATTTCGGCCTTCTCGCCTGGTCGATCTCCTGGGAAATGGACTATCTCAATCTCCTGCGCACGCTCGACCGGGCCCGCATTCCCCGCCGGGCCGGCGAACGGGATGCCCGCCACCCCCTCATTCTCGTGGGCGGCGACTGCGCCCGGATCAACCCCGCACCGCTGACTCCGTTCGTGGACGTGTTCGCGATGGGCGACGGTGAAAAGCTCGTGCTCCCGCTCGCGAATCTCCTCAGGAGCGGCCTGACCCGCAGCCAGTTCCTGGATCAGGCCGCGCGCGTTCCCGGGCTCTTCGTGCCGGCCGTCCAGGGCACGCGGGCGGAGCAGTCTCTGGACGGCAAGATCGTCGTTCAGCAGGCCATGTCGCGCCGGGAGATCGGCGCCGACTACGAGGTTCCCCATTCGACCGTCCTCACGCCCCACACGGAGCTCGCCGACAAGTTGCTGATCGAAATCTCCCGCGGATGCACGGAGATGTGCCGTTTTTGCTGGGCGGCCTACGCGATGGCTCCGATCAAGCAGTATCCCGCCTCCTCCATCCTGGCCACGGCCCGGCAGGCGCGGGAATGGACCGATCGGACCGGCCTGATCGCGACGGCGGTTTGCGACCACCCGGAAATCGACCAGATCCTCGCCGGCCTCGCCGATCTCGGCTTCCATATCGCTCTGTCCTCGATCAAGATCGACGCGATTCGCGACGAGATCCTTGGAGTTCTGGCCCGCCAGGGCGAGCGGTCGCTGGCAATCGCGCCGGAAGCGGGCAACGAGCGGCTGCGCCGATTCGTCAACAAGAAAGTCAGCGATGAGATGCTGCGCGAGAAGGTTCGCCTGATCTTTCGCCGGGGGTTCACGAATCTGAAGCTCTATCTCCAGTTCGGGCTGCCGTCGGAAACCGACGAGGACGTCGAAGATCTCGTCCGCCTCGTGGCCGACTGCCGCGGCATCGCCGCCGCCGAAGCGAAGTCCTCGGGCCGCATGCCGACCGTGGTCGCGTCGGTCAACGCCTTCATCCCGAAACCGCACACCCCGTACGAGAACGAGCCGCTCGCGCCGGACGAGGAGCTCCGCGCGAAAAGCGCGCGCCTGGCCCGCGAATTCGCCCGCATGCCGAACGTGCGGTACCGCGGAATGCCGCCGTCCGAGGCCGTCTGGGAGGCGTTCCTCGCGAAGATGGATGAGAATGCGGCGGAAATTCTCGAGCGCGGCGCCGACGGGGTGCCGGTCCGGCGCCTGCTCAAGGACCACTCCGCGGAGATCGACGCCGTCGTGCGTCCCCGTCGGCCTCCGGCCTCACGGGCCGAGAGCTCGTGGGCCTTCATTTCGAAGCGGTAGAGCTCGATCCGAAGGCTCCTTCGCGGAGCCCGGGCCTCAGCGCTTTCCGCCGTGCTCGAGCAACGACGCCGGAACTTCGCCGGTGATCGTGACGCGATCTCCTTCGTGCCCGACGCGGAATTTCCGCACGGCGGCCAGGAGCTCCGGGCTCTTCGACTGGGCGGCCATTCTCCACGCCGCCATCACGCCTCGGAGCACGTCCTCGAGGTTTTCGCGAGTCGCTTCGTCCGACGAGACTCCGGAGGCCGAGACGGCGACCGCCTTGCCCGACACGCTGGCCTGAAAGCTCATGAGCGAGACCGTGTGGAGTGCCGCGATCAGGCCGGCGGCCGGCCCCTCGTCGCCGCGATGCCCGTGTCCCGAATCCTCGAGCCGGCGAACGAGATTCCCGTCCACGACCACCCATGCCGCCGAATTCCGGACGCGGGCGATCTCGGCCGCGAGCGGCGCGCTTCGAAGGGGCCCGCCCGGGACCGCCAGAGATCGCGCCACGGCCGATTCGCTCCCCGCGATCACGATTCCCGTTTCGGGGAACGACACCGCGACGGGCTCGTCGATCCCGTGGTGGCCGCGCTCTTCGGACCGCGGAAGTCTCAGGTAGAAGCCCGACCCCGCCGGGACCCGAACGCCTCCCCGAGAGACGATGGCGGAGGAAAGACGGTGGCGCTCGAAGCGTCCCTCGAAGATCGCGAGCGCCCGGGAATCGCCATCGGCCTCGGATGGGATGAGTGCGATCACGGCGCGGTCGAGGTCGGTCTTCGGATCGAGGCCGGCCTCCTCGAGGAAGCGCTCGGCCTGTCCGTCGGAGGCGATTCGATCCGTGTGCCGGAACAGCCGCGACGCGAGGTCGCTCGACCGGAGGCGGTCGAATCGAACCATGCCGACTGCGGCGGCGTCGGGCGGAACGAGCGCAAGCGCCGACTGCCCGGCGCAGACGGGAAGGGCGGCGGCCAGAACCGCCGCGACGATCAGGAGACGTGCGGTTTTCATCAGAAATCCTTTCTTCGAAAAAGCCCGGACGCAGCGGCCAGGCACGCCGCGGCAAAAAGGGCCGTCGACCAGAACGGGAACGCGCCCACGCCTTCTCGCAGCCGCTCCGGGCCCTCGGGCCCCGCGACGAGCGCCACGGTCGCCCGGCCGAGCTCGGCCATCTTGGGAAGAATTCGGTAGAGCCAGCGCACGACCGCCGCTTCCCAGGGGCGGGCCACGGCCGCCTCGATCTGTCCGTGGGACACCAGGAGCGCGGAGAAAAAGAAGAGCCCGTAGGTGGCCATGATCGAGACCCCGGTCGAGGAGGTCACGACGCCGATCAGGAACGCGAACGCGAGCAGCGCCGCGATTCCAAGGAGAATGACCGCGCCCGCCAGGAAGAACCGGGGATGCGCGATCCGTGTCTTCCAGACGACGATCGCCCAGATCGCGCCGATGAGATAAATGATATTCGCGGCGGCAAGCAGCATTCCCGCGGCGTAGCGCGAAAGAAGCAGCCGGACGCGGCCGGTCGGACGGGAGAGATAGAGATCGATCGTTCCCTTCTCCTGCAGGCGCGGCACCAGGTGCGCGGTCGCGAAGATCGCCAGGAACGTGCCCACGACGTAGAGGAATGCCGAAAATCCGGATTCGAACCCCAGAACGAGGCGATCGAGATCCACGTGCTCGCCCCCCATCTCGATCTCCCGGCCGAAGAGCTTGGCGCCGGCGAGCGCGCCGTTGACGACATCCAGGTTCACGGCGAAGGCGAAAAGCAGAATGAACAGCGAGGAGAGCGCGAAGTACGCGACGAGCGTCCAGCGGGCCGAAGCTTCGCGGAAGACGTCCTCGATGTTGGCGGCGAGCGCCCTCACGGCATTTCCCCGTCGGCGGTGTCGCCGGTGCGGACCAGTCCCACGAAAACGTCCTCCAGGCTCGAGCGGACCGGCGCGAGCTCCCGGACGAGAGCTCCGCGGCGGCGGACCAGATCCAGAATGGCGTTCAGGTGCTCGGCGTCGCGAACCGAGAGCAGCAAGCTTTCACCCTCCGCCTCCACCGCCGCGCCGGTGGATCGAATTTCCGCGACGAGGTGCTCGCCCGACGGTGCGGCCGCCAGACGGTAGACGGACTGCCGGCGGGTGAGATCGTCGATGCGTCCCTGCGCGACCACCCGCCCCCGGCGAAGGATTGCAACGCGCGTGCAGGTGAGCTCGATCTCGGAGAGCAGATGGGAATTCAGGAGGATCGCGCGGCCGGCGCGCGCTTCCTCGGCCAGCAGATCCCGAATCTCGCGACGTCCGACGGGATCGACGCCGTCGGTGGGCTCGTCGAGCATCAGGACGCTCGGCTCGTGGATGAGCGACGCCGCGAGGCCGAGCCTCTGCGTCATCCCCTTCGAGAACTTCTTAACGCGCACGTCGGCCCAATCCGCCAGGCCGACGCGGTCGAGGAGCTCGGCCGTGCGTGTCCGCAGCCGCGGCGGCTCCATCCCCGACATCCGGCCGAAGATCGAGAGCGTGGACCGAGCGGTCAGGTAACCCGGAAAGCGGTGTCCTTCCGGGAGATAGCCGACCGGGCGGCGGCTTTCCGGGCGCTCCGCCGGCACGCCGAGAATCCGAGCCTCCCCCGCGGAGGCGCGGGTCAGCCCCAGAAGGATCTTGACGGTGGTGGTCTTTCCGGCGCCGTTGGGCCCGAGCAGGCCGAACACTTCGCCCGGCTCCACCCGAAGGTCCAGCCCGTCGAGCGCGACGATGTCGCTCCGGCCCATCCGGGAGCGGTAGACCTTGCGAAGGCCGTCGGTCGAGATCGCCGAGTGCACCATCCTGTCCCTCTGTACGGAGGCGGAGTGAGGAAAGTTCGGGAAAACGCTAGAGTTTCGGATCCAGCCAGCCTCCAACCCGGGCGAGGGCGGCCGGCGAGATCTCGTGGCCCGCGTCGATAATCTCGGTTTCGACGTGGCCGGCCCGGCGGGACAGGGCCCGTCCGTTCTCGCGGACTCGATCGGGCGGGTAGTAGTCGTCCCGTGATCCGCCCAGGTACAGCACGTCGAACCCGGCGGTCCGGTACTTGTCGTCTCGGTCCCAGTCTCCGGGGATGCCGCCGCAGATCCCCACGACGCCCCGAAGGCGCTCCGGACGCGTGAAGGCGTACCGAAAGTTGATCGCGACCGACTGCGAAAATCCGAGCAGAAAGATCCTGCCCGGATCCACGCCGTGATCCGCGACGAGCCGCTCGATCAAGCGGTCGAGCGCGGCGTGGTGGATCGCGATCGCGTCGTCGGGGCGAAAGCTCGTGATCCAGCCGAACCCGTAGCCGAGCGGTTTTCCGGGATCCCGCGGGCCCGCGATGTGCGGATAGGGCCCCTGAACGGATGCGAGCGCGAGCGCGTCGCCGCCGATCCGAGCGAGCGCGCGCATCATGCCGCCCTTTTCGCCGCCGTATCCGTGGAGCCCGATCAAGAGCGGCCGGCGCCCGTCTCCCTCCGGAATCCGGACGTCCGAGTAAACCGGAATTTCGTGGGCACTTTGGATTTCTCGCGTTTCGGGCACGAGCGTGAATATACCGCGCGCGGACCCCGCCAGCGCAGACGCGGGCTCAGCAGCCGGGCGCGGGACCGGACGCAACGCCCCGCAAGCGAAGGCGAATATCGTCTTCGCTTCGAACTTCGCTCGCATCGAACCCGCTTTCCGCGAGGGCATCCACGAGCGAGCGGATCACCTCGGCCCGCTTGAGAATGAGCCCGCTCGCGCTCCGGACGTCCGCGCAGAGCCGGTCGAGATAGACGATCTGGCGATTCAGGAGCACGACGGTGACCTTCGACCATTCTTCGGTGTGGACCCTCGGCCGTCCCGGGCGACGCGCGAGATCTTCGCCGTCGGGCTCGAGCTGCGGATCGATGCGGGCCGTGGAAGACTGAATTCTTTCCGTCATGACCTCTCCAAAGGGAGCAAGGGATCTGCCACGGGAGGAAATTATCGAAACTGCTGAGAGTGCGGGGTTTCGACATTCTCCGGAGGGCCCGCACCGCCCCGGACTGTCCGCTTTTTCGGAGCGCGATCCGGCCCCGTGGACGCCGACCCCTTCGCGCCGGTCAGGCCGGCCGGAGCTCGCGCAGCCGCCCGACCGCCTCGGCCACGCTGGCGGCGGCCCGGTCGATCTCGGCTTCGACGTTGAACCGCCCGATGCCGAAACGGATCGCGGCGAGCGCGAGATCGTCCGGCACGCCGATCGCGCGAAGGACGTGCGACGGCTCCACGGCCGCCGACGTGCAGGCGGCCCCCGAAGACACCGCAAGATCCGCGAGCCCGGCCAGCAGCGCCTCCCCGTTGACGCGCTCGAAGGACACGTTGAGATTTCCGGGAAGTCTCCGTTCCGGCCCGAGCAGCTCGCCCCGATCGTCGATGTCGGGCAGGGCCGGTCCGTTGAGAACGACTCCGTCCACCGTTTTCCCGAGCCCGTCGCCGAGCCTCCGGCGCAGGAGCCGCAGCCGCCGTGATTCCTCGCCGAACGTCGAGGCCGCGATCTCGCAGGCCTTTCCGAACCCCACGATTCCCGCGACGTTGAGCGTGCCGGGTCGGATTCCCCTCTCCTGTCCGCCGCCGTGAAACAGAGGCTCGATCCGCATACGGGGGCGTCCCGACCGGACGTAGAGCGCGCCGACCCCTTTCGGCCCGTATATCTTGTGCGCCGTCGCCGAGGCGAGATCGACCGGGGTCGCCTTCACGTCGAAGCGGATCGTTCCAAGCGCTTGAACGGCGTCGGTATGGAACGTGACTCCCCTCTCGCGGCACAGCTGCGCGACCGCCGCAATCGGCTGGATCGCGCCGATCTCGTTGTTGGCCAGCATGAGGCTTACGAGGATCGTGTCGTCGGTGATCGCGTCGGCGACCTGATCGGGCGCGTAGAGGCCTTCCCGGTCGGGCCGGAGGAACGCGACCTCGAAGCCCTCGTTTCGAAGGGCCTCCGCGGCGCCGAGAACCGCGTGATGCTCCGTCGATGCCGTCACGATCCGGCGCCCCCGGCCCCGGGCGGCCCGGGCCCCCCCGAAAAGCGCGAGGTTGTCGGACTCCGTCGCCCCGGAGGTGAAGACGATCTCGCCGGGTTCGGCGTTGAGGAGCGCCGCGACGTTCTCGCGCGCCTGCTCCACCGCGGCCTCCGCTTCCCAGCCGTATGCGTGGCTCGCCGAGGACGCGTTGCCGAACGCTTCGGTCAGATACGGCATCATCGCGTCAAGCACGCGGGGGTCGAGCGGCGTCGTCGCGTGATGATCGAGGTAAATCGGCCGTTTCATCGCGCCTCGTGCATCATTCTACGTCCGGCGCCGGACGTGCTAATCTTCGAGCTTGACGATGTCCAAGGTGGCCGCCCAACGGCGTGCATTCCCCTTCTCTTCGCCGCCCCCGCAGGTCCGTTTGACGCACGCGTTCACGCGTCCGTTCGAAAACGTTGTGGCCGCCGCCCGCACGTGTTATTCGAGCAAAGGCATCGTCGACGAGGACCAGGCTTCGCGCAACCCTGCGCGCCGCGATCAGCTCGCCCGGTCGATCTACGACGCCGGCCATCACACGACGTTTCAGCACGCCAGCTTCCAGTTCGCGCTCTCGAACGTGTCGCGGCAATTCGTCTGGTCGTTCCTCCACAGCCACCCGTTCTACAACTCGGAGCAGGTGTCGCAGCGCTACGTCGAGGTCAAGGAGGGCAACTTCGCGGTCCCGCCGATGGCCGAGGCGGCGCGTCGGCTCTTCGAAGACGCGGCCCGACTCCAGACCGAGCGCTACGCGCGGCTGACCGAGCTGCTCATCCCGGTTTGCCGGGACCGATATTTCGAGCTCTTCCCGGGGCGACTTCGCGGCGACGGCCCGGAGCGCTACCGGGGGGCCGTGGCCAAGCGCGCGCAGGAGATCGCCCGTTACGTCTTGCCGGTCGCGACGTTCGCGTATCTCTACCACACGATTTCGGGCATCACGCTGTTTCGCTACCGACGGCTGTGCGATTCCTTCGACGCTCCCGCGGAGCAGCGCTGGGTCGTGGACCGGATGGTGGAGGAAGTCCTTCGCCTCGATCCGCTCTACGAGAACGTTCTGGAAGATCCGATCCCTCTCGAGGAGACGCCGGAATACCAGGCCTTTCGGCTACTCCCGCCGGGGTCGGCTTCGGATGCGGAATTTCGACGCGAGTTCGACGCCTCGATGGGCGGCCGAATTTCGAAGCTGATTTCCTGGAAGAACGACAACGAGGAGATTCTCGCTTCCTCGGTCCGCGAGGTCCTCGGGCTCCCGAGCGCCCGTCTGTCCGACGACGAAGCGATCTCTCTCTGCCTCGACCCGGCTCGAAACCGGTTGCTCGGCGAGACCCTGACCCTGACCACGCACGGGAAAATTTCCCGGGCGATGTTCCACCCCGGCTACACGTTCCGAAAGAAGCTGTCGCATACCGCGGATTCGCAGGATCAGAGGCATCGGATGACGCCCGGATCCCGCCCGTCGCTACCGGCCTATCTGTCCGATGAGCCCGACTATGTGGTCCCGATGCTTCTGTCCGAGGCCCCCGAGGCCGAGGCGCTCTTCAACGACACGATGGCGGAAACCTGGAGAGCGATCGGCCGGCTGCGCGAAGATGGCGTGCCGAACGAGTTTGCCGCGTATCTCCTTCCCAACGCCGTTCCGATCCGGTTCACCGAGTCGGCTGACCTTCTCAATCTTCACCACAAGATGGCGATGCGCCTTTGCTACAACGCGCAGGAGGAAATCTGGGAAGCGTCCCGGCAGGAGGCCCTCCAGATTCGGGAGGTCAATCCGCGCATCGGGCGCTGGATGCTCCCGCCTTGCTCTCTGCGCCATTTCGCCGGCGTGCGTCCCGTCTGCCCGGAAGGGGAGCGTTTCTGCGGAGTCCGCGTCTGGCAGCAGGATCTCGAGCAATACCGCCGGCGCCTCTGAAGTCCGGAGGACCGACGCCCCAAAAAAAGGCGGCCCCGAACGAATCGGGGCCGGGAAGGAAGGTAGTTTCGGCTAGTCGGGGATTGAGCAAACTCCGAGCCACTGCCATCGAGTCTTATTTTCAATCACTTGGCAATTCGTCGGCCGCGTCAATTTGTCCCATTTCAGGTCCCGATTGACCGGATTTCAGACGGAATGGCATCAAACGACGGCGATTTCATAGCGAGAAGGAGCCAATTCTTCGTCCTCTTGAAGAGTCACCGTGATCTCCAACCCCCGCTCCGCCTCCTCGAGAATGGCCGGCTCGTCTTCCCGCAGGATTTTGCCCACCTCGGGCCGGACCCGCGCGAGCACGGTGTCGCCGGCGGAGACTGAGCCCGCGAGCTTCATGATCGCCCTCCCGATCTCGACCGCGACGGTGAAATCGTTCTTGATCCGACCGCTCCCGCCGCAGAACGGACACGATCGCGTCATCGCCCGCTCGAGTGAAGCCCGGGAACGCTTTCGCGTGACCTGGATCAGACCGAACTCGGAAATCTCGAGGATCCGGGATCGGGCCCGGTCCTTCCGCATCTCCTCCTCGAACCGCTCATAGAGCTCTGTCCGGTGCGATTCCTCCTGCATGTCGATGAAATCGATCACGAGGATTCCGCCCAGGTCTCTGAGCCGGATCTGCCGCGCGATCTCGCGCGCCGCCTCCAGGTTCACGGCCAGCACGGTTTCCTCGAGACTGTCGCGGCCCACGAACTTGCCGCTGTTGACGTCGATCGCGACGAGCGCTTCGGTCGGGTTGATCACGACGTACCCGCCGGACTTGAGCCACACCTTGCTCCGCATCGCCTTCTCGATCTCGGCCTCGACGCCGAACTCCTCGAAGAACAGGGCGCGCCGGCGGTGAAGATGCACCCGTGGAGCCAGCGACGGCTCGATCGCGTGCAGCAACTCGATCGTTCTCGCGAACGCCTCGGGATCGTTGACCCGGATCGCGGCAATCTCCGCCGTCGCGAAATCTCGTACCGCCCGCGCCACCAGATCCTCTTCGCGGTGAATTCGCGACGGCGCGGCGGCGGAACGCGCGCGTTCCTGAAGGGTGCCCCACAGAGCCTCGAGATAGCGCCGGTCCGCCTCGATGTCCGCCAGGTCGCGTCCCTGCGCCGCCGTTCGGGCGATGAACCCCTTCTCGGCGCCTCCGAGTTTTTCGAGAAGCTCCCGAAGCCGCTCCCTCTCGGCCTCGTCTCCGATCCGCCGCGAAATTCCGATCCGCGCCGAGAACGGCGTCAAGACGAGAAGCCGCCCCGGCAGCGACAGATTCGTCGTGACCCTCGCTCCTTTCTCTCCGAGCGGCTCTTTGACGATCTGGACCAGGATCTCCTGCCCTTCGCGGAGGAGCTCGTCGATCGCGGCACTCGGGCGCGCCCGATGCTCGAACTCGGAGAAGAAACCTTCGTCCGCCTCGTCCGATTCTCCCCGCACGTCGCCCGCGTAGAGGAACGCGTCCTTCTCGAATCCGAGATCCACGAACGCGGCCTGCATGCCCGGAAGGACCCGCGACACGCGGCCCAGATACACGTCGCCGGCGGCCGGGCGATCCCGTCTCGCCTCGAAATAGAGCTCCGCCGCGCGGCCGTTCTCGAGAACGGCCACGCGCGTCTGGGCCGGCCCCACGTCGATGAGAATCTCGCGCTCGGTCTCAGGCATTGGCGAACCGGCGGGCCTCGACGGAGAGAATCAGGCCGAACG
>Ga0055453_10000100_pt1 | contig 10739 bp, 5 predicted proteins | sample Goodyear_PhragA__FD_57741 | JGI IMG/M metagenome (GOLD analysis project Ga0055453, IMG submission 57741) | Wetland microbial communities from San Francisco Bay, California, USA, that impact long-term carbon sequestration - Goodyear_PhragA_D2 | ecosystem: Environmental > Aquatic > Marine >... | reverse complement strand
GGCGGCATCACGAACTGGGTCCACTGCGGGTTGGCGTTGAAGCACAACATGAACGACGAGTCCACGTAACGCTCGCCCTGCGGACCGCGGTCACGGATGCCGTCGCCGTTGATGAACAACGACACCGCCTGACCGAACTCCTCGCTCCAGTCGTCCTCGGACATCGGCCGCCCGTCGGAGGCGAACCACGCGACGTCGGTGATCGGCTCGTCGTCGCCACGGCGCACCGGACGCCCGGTCACGAAGCGGCGGCGGAGGAACGCGCGATGCGCCTTGCGGAATTTCGTCATCGACTGGGTGAAGGCGAGCATCGTCTCGTCGACATCGTCCCAGTCCACCCACGTGAGTTCGGAGTCCTGGCAGTAGCCGTTGTTGTTGCCGCGCTGTGTGCGGCCGAGCTCGTCGCCGTGCCCGATCATCGGTACGCCGAGCGACAGCATCAACGTGGCCATGAAATTGCGCCGTTGCCGGGCGCGCAACGCCAGGATGTGCGGATCGTCGGTCGGCCCCTCGACACCGCAATTCCAGGAGCGGTTGTCGTCGGCACCGTCGCGGTTGTCTTCGAGATTCGCCTGGTTGTGTTTGTCGTTGTAGGACACCAGATCCGTGAGCGTGAAGCCGTCGTGGCAGGTGACGAAGTTGATGCTCGACACGGGCCGGCGGCCGTCGGACAGGTAGAGGTCGGGCGATCCGCACAGCCGCGTCGCGAACTCGCCGAGTGTCTCCGGTGCGCCGCGCCAGAAATCCCGCGTCGTGTCGCGATATTTGCCGTTCCACTCGGTCCACAGCGGCGGAAATCCGCCGACCTGGTAGCCACCGGGCCCGACGTCCCACGGTTCGGCGATGAGCTTGACGGTGCTGATCACCGGATCCTGCTGCACGACTTCGAAGAAGGTCGACAGCCGGTCGACTTCGTAGAACTCGCGCGCGAGCGTGGCGGCGAGGTCGAAGCGAAACCCGTCGACGTGCATGTCGAGCACCCAGTAGCGCAGCGAATCCATGATGAGCTGCAGCATCTGTGGACCGCGCGCGTTGAGGCTGTTACCGGTGCCGGTGTAGTCGAGATAATGGCGCTGGTCGTCGTCGACCAGACGGTAATAAGCGGCGTTGTCGATGCCGCGGAACGACAGGGTCGGACCGAGGTGACTGCCCTCCGCGGTGTGGTTGTAGACCACGTCGAGGATGACTTCGATACCCGCCGCGTGCAGGGCCTTGACCATGGCCCGGAATTCCTGCACCTGCTGGCCGTTGGCGCCGCTGGCGGCATAACCGTGGTACGGAGCGAAAAAGCCGATCGTGTTATAGCCCCAGTAGTTGGACAGGCCCTCCTCGACGAGCCGCTGATCGTGGACGAACTGGTGCACCGGCATGAGCTCGATCGCGGTGATGCCGAGCTTCACGAGGTGCTCGATGATCACCGGGTGGCCGATCCCGGCGTACGTCCCACGCAGGTGCTCGGGCAGCTTCGGGTGCCGCATCGTCAGGCCCTTCACGTGGGCCTCGTAGATGATCGACTGGTGGTACGGGATATTCGGCAGCCGGTCGTTGCCCCAGTCGAAGTAGGGGTTCACGACGACGGCCTTGGGCATGAACGCCGCCGAGTCGAGGCTGGAGATCGCGTCCGGGTCGTTCCAGTCGTAGCCGTACACCGCCGGATCCCACTCGATGTCGCCGTCGATGGCCTTGGCGTACGGATCGATCAGCAACTTCGCCGGGTTGCACCGTTGCCCGTTGGCCGGGTCGTAGGGACCGTAAACCCGGTATCCGTACCGCTGTCCGGGCTCGACGCCGGGGATGTACGCGTGCCACACGTATGCGTCGACCTCATGCAGCTCGACCCGCTCCTCGGTGCCGGCGGCGTCGAACAGGCAGAGCTCGACCTTTGTCGCGGCCTCGGAGTGCAGCGCGAAATTCGTGCCGGTCCCGTCGTAGTTCGCGCCCAGCGGGTATCGCTGGCCCGGCCAGACCTCCATGAAAGGCACCTCTTCGTTGTCCGTCGCGCCGGGCCGGCGCTGTCCTCATCGGCTCGACCGGCGGCCTTTCTGCCGGCCGTCGAGGTTACTCCGGCGTCAGCCAGAGCGCGCCCAGTGGCGGCACCCGCAGCAGGGCCGACGCCGACAATCCGTGGGCTGGATGCTGGCCGGTCGCCTCGATCGCGCCCCAGTTGCCCACGCCGGACCCGCCGTACACCTCGGCGTCTGTGTTGATTATCTCGCGCCAGCGGCCGGTCGAGGGCAAACCGAGACGGTACCCCTCGTGCGGGATGGACGCGAAATTGACAACGCAGGCAAGAACCTCCCCGCCGTTGCCGTACCGCAGGAAGGAGAACGTGTTGCGCGCGGCGTCATCGGCGTCGATCCACCGGAAGCCGGCCGGGTTGGTGTCCTGGGTCCACAGCGCCGGGGTGTCGCGGTAGACCGCGTTGAGATCGCGCAGCGCCCGCTGGACTCCGGCGCGAGCCGGGTCGTCCAGCAGCCCCCACGGCAGCCCGCCGCCCTCGTTCCATTCGCGGTCGTCGGCCAGCTCGGAGCCCATGAAGATCAATTGCTTGCCCGGGAACGCCCACATGAACGCAAAGAGGGCACGCAGCGTGGCCAATCGCTGCCACCAGTCGCCGGGCGCCTTCGTCAGCAGCGATCGCTTGCCGTGCACGACCTCGTCGTGGCTGATCGGCAGCACGTAGTTCTCGCTGAACGCGTAGACGCCGGCGAAGGTCATCTGCGGATGGTGATATTGCCGGTGGATCGGCTCCCGCGAGATGTAGCTCAGCGTGTCGTGCATCCAGCCCATGTTCCATTTGAAGCCGAAGCCCAGGCCGTCGGCGTCGGTGGGCTGCGTGACGCCGGAGAAGGCCGTCGATTCCTCGGCGATCGTGGTCACGCCGGGATGCTTCCGGTAGACCGTCGCGTTCATCTCCTGCAGGAACGAGATCGCATCGAGGTTCTCCCGGCCGCCCTTGGCGTTCGGCCGCCACTGGCCGGCCTTGCGCGAGTAGTCGAGGTAGAGCATCGATGCGACCGCGTCCACCCGCAGGCCGTCGGCGTGGAACTGGTCGCACCAGTAGAGCGCGTTCGCGACCAGGAAGTTGCGCACCTCCGGCCGGCCGAAGTCGAAGATCAGCGTGCCCCAGTCCGGGTGCTCGCCGCGCATCGGATCGCTGTGTTCATATAGCGGCGAGCCGTCGAAGCGGGCCAGCGCCCAAGCGTCGCGGGGGAAATGCGCCGGAACCCAGTCGAGGATGACGCCGATATTGGCCTGGTGCAACCGATCGATGAGGAGCCGGAGGCCGTCCGGATCGCCGAAGCGGGCCGTCGGCGCGTAATAGCCGGTGACCTGGTAGCCCCACGAGCCGCCGTACGGATGCTCCATGACGGGCAGGAATTCGACGTGGGTGAAGCCCTGCTCGCTGACGTACGCCGTGAGCTGGTCGGCCAGCTCCGAGTAGGACAGGCCCGGACGCCAGGAGGCGAGGTGCACCTCATAGACGCTCATGGGTCGCTGGTGCAACGCGGTGAGGGCGCGGCGGCCGAGCCACTCGTCGTCGCCCCAGACGTAGTTCGACTCGTCGATCACCGAAGCCGTACGCGGCGGTGTCTCGGTCCGCCGGGCCATCGGGTCCGCCTTCTCCTGCCACGTACCGTCGCGACCGAGGATGCGGAACTTGTAGCGCTGGCCGACCTGGGCATCCGGGACGTACAGCTCCCACACGCCGGAGCTGCCGAGCGACCGCATCGGCCAGCCGTCGTGGACGCCCCAGCCGGTGAAGTCGCCGACCACGCGGACGCCCTGCGCGTTCGGCGCCCACACGGCGAAGCCGCTCCCGCCGACTCGCGGTTGCGCGCCGAGCACCGTCCACAACTCCTCGTGCCGTCCCTCCGCGATCAGGTGCAGGTCGAGGTCGCCGAGCGTGGGCAGATGCCGGTACGGGTCGTCGAAGCGCCGACCACCGATCTCGATGCGGTAGTCGACGATCATGCCCGGCAGCGTGACCTCGAAGATGCCCTCGTCATGCACGCGGTGCATCGGGACCGTGCTGCCTTCGGCGACCACCGACACGTCGGCGGCTCCCCGGCGCAGAGTCCGAATCGTCGTCTTGTCGCCGTCCGGATGCGCACCGAGGGTCGCGTGTGGATCGTGGACCGCACCGGTGATGATCTCGTTCACTGTGGGCCTCTTCCGTTCAACGTGTCGTCCGCCGCGAGGTCGCCGCCGACCGGACGATCGCTCTGGCCGGAGGGCGGCCCACCGCTGGGAATGCCCGGCCCCACACCGCCGCTGGGCATGCCCGGGCTCGCGGTGAAGTTGCCGCCGCCGCTGACCGGCAAGATGTCGTCCGGTGACACGGTTTCGGTCTCCTCGGCACTGGCCGGGATCTGGGTGCCGCCACCGAGCAGACGGTCGATCGAGTGCAGCGGGATCCACAGCCAGCTCGGCCGGTGCCGCGCCTCGTACGCCGCCTCGTAGGCGGCCTTGTCCAGCTCGTACGCGGCGAGCAGGTCGACGTGTTCGCGCGGGTCCACACCGGACACGGCGGCATATCCATCGCAGAACGCCGCGCGATTGCGGGCGGCCCATTCGCGGGCTCGTTCGCCGAGCTGGTCGTTGTCCGTATCGCCGACCAGCAACTGATAGGCGGCGTAGTCAAACGAGCGCAGCATCGCCGCGACATCCCGCATCGGGGAGTCCGGTCGCCGGCGCTCCTCGATCGGTTGGCCCGGCTCGCCCTCGAAGTCGATGATGATCCAGTTGTACGGCGTCCGCAGCGCCTGACCGAGGTGCAGGTCGCCGTGGACCCGCTGGATGATCGACGGGGCCGTGGCGCGCTGCAGGATCGCGGTCGCCGCGTCGAGGTGCTCCGCGATCTCCGGAACGAATTCGGCCGCCGCGCGCAGGCGTTGGATCATGTGATCGACGGGCGGCTTCTCGATCTCGCGGCCGAGCTCGTCGCCGAGCGTGCCGTGGATCGACGCGACCGCCTCGCCGAGCCGGTGGGCCTCGCCGGCGAAGTCGCCGCCGACCTGGTCCGGGCCGAACCCCGGCTGCGCGATCAGGTCGCGGGCGCTGGTGACCGCCATCGACCAGCCATCGGCCGAGTTGGCCGCGAATTCGGTCAGCGTGGCCAGCGATAGCGGCTGCCCGTCGGCGTCCATGCCCTCGATCGCGCCCATCAACCGGGCCGAATAGGGGCTGTCGGCCCGAGCCAATGCGCGACCAAGCTCGAGATCCGGATTCAGGCCGGGCACGATGCGGCGATACAACTTGAGGATTGCCGAGCCGTCGAACACCACGCTGGAGTTGCTCTGCTCCGCGTCGATCACCCGCGCCGTGCTGTCGTCCACCGCTGATGTGCCCGGTTCGGCCTCGAAACTCAGGTCGCCCACGGCGTGGCCGGCCAGGATCATGCCCAACAGCTCACGGCTCGTCCGCTCGCTGTACAGCGCGTCATAACCCGTCCGGCCGTTGGCGTCGCCGATCCGCGCGACACCGACGAACTCGTCCGCGGGTGACCGGTCCCAGCCAACGACGACCTGATAGGCCTGCGTCGCGCCGTCGGTGAAGCGGACACGGAGCAGCATGTGATCCAGGTCGTCGGCGAGTGGGGTGACCGATGTCGGTTCGACCTCGGCGATAGTGCGGCCGCGCCCTGCGTACCACCGTTGCTGTGGTAGCCAGTCGGCGAACGGCAAGCTCATGTGGTCTCCTCCGGGCCGCGCAACTGCAGCCAGTAGAAGGCGTGACCGGGAAGGGTAAGCAGATATGGCAACTGCCCGATCGACGGGAAGCGCACCCCGCCGGTCAACTCGATGGGTGTGTATCCCGCCCACTTCTGCAGGTTCAACTCGATCGGCTGCGGGAAGCGGGACAGGTTGTTGACGGACAACACGATGTCGTGGTCATGCGCCCGAACATAGGCGAGCACCGACGGATTCGACCCGCCGAGATCCTCGAAGTCGCCCAACGCGAACGCGTCATGGCGGCGCCGGACGGCGAGCATCGTCCGCGTCCAGTTGAGCAGCGAGGCGCCGTTCTGCTGCTGCGCCTCGACGTTGATGGCCTGATAGCCATAGACCGGGTCCTGGTTGACCGGCAGGAAGAGCCGCCCCGGCGTGGCCGAGGAGAATCCGGCGTTGCGGTCGGGCGTCCACTGCATCGGTGTCCGGACGCCATCCCGGTCGCCGAGCCAGATGTTGTCGCCCATGCCGATCTCGTCGCCGTAGTAGAGCACCGGCGAGCCCGGCAGCGACAACAACATGGCGGTGAACAACTCGACCTGGTTGCGATCGTTCTCCAGCAACGAGTTTAGCCGCCGCCGGATGCCGACGTTCGCGCGCATGCGCGGATCCTTGGCGTATTCGGCGTACATGTAGTCGCGCTCTTCGTCGGTGACCATTTCGAGCGTCAACTCGTCGTGGTTGCGCAGGAAGATGCCCCATTGGCAGCCGCTGGGAATCTTCGGCGTGGACGCCAGGATTTCCGAGATCGGGAACCGCGACTCCCGCCGCACGGCCATGAACAGGCGCGGCATCAGCGGGAAGTGGAAGGCCATGTGACACTCGTCGCCGCCGACCTCGGCGTCGCCGAAGTAGGCGACGACGTCGGCCGGCCACTGGTTGGCCTCGGCGAGCAGCACCCGGCCAGGGTATTCGTCATCGACGATCTTGCGCAATTTGCGTAGGAACTCATGGGTCTGCGGCAGATTCTCGCAGTTCGTCGACTCCTCCTCGAACAGGTACGGCACCGCGTCCAACCGGAAGCCGTCGATGCCCAGATCGAGCCAGAAGCGGATGACGTTCATCATCTCGCGCGCCACGTCCGGGTTCTCGTAGTTCAGATCGGGCTGGTGCGAGAAGAACCGGTGCCAGTAGAACTGCTTGCGCACCGGGTCGTACGTCCAGTTCGACTCCTCGGTGTCCACGAAGATCACCCGGGCGAACGGATACCTGTCGTCGGTGTCGCTCCACACGTAGTAGTCCGCGTATGGGCCGCTGGGATCGCGGCGCGACTCCTGGAACCACAGATGCGAGTCGGACGTGTGATTCATGACGAGATCGGTGATGACGCGGATGCCTCGCTTGTGCGCGGCGTCGAGCAACTCGACGAAGTCGTCGACCGTACCGAATTCGGGCAGCACCTTGTAGAAGTCGCGGATGTCATACCCGCCGTCGCGCAGCGGCGAGTCGTAGAAGGGCGGCAACCAGATGCAGTCGACGCCGAGCCACTGCAGGTAGTCCATCCGTTGGATCAGACCCTGGATGTCGCCCTGCCCGTCGCTGTTCGAGTCATGGAACGCGCGTGCCAGCGCTTCGTAGAAGACCGCCCGTTTGAACCACGTCTCATCGGCGGGCAGCGCCCGCGCGTGGCTGTAATCGCCGGCCGAAGGGTGCTCGACGACGCCATCGGCGGCGACGTGGCTGCCCTCGGCCAGGTCCAGCGTGTGTCCCGGCCCGTCCACGGTGTATCCGTTTCCTCCTCAACCCCCCGAACGAACGCCCGCCACAATCGCCACTCGCGTGGCGATTGTCCCCCTTATCCCACGCGCTGCATCGACAGGATGTGCGCGGGCTCGACGTACGGGTCGAGGCGCACGGCATTGTGCTCGCCCCAGTCGAACACGGCGCCGGTCAGCTCGTCCCTGATCGTGAAACGTTGGTGCCAGTCAAAACCGAGCGCCGGCATGTCCAGGCTCACGTTGGCCCACTGGACGTTATGCGGGTCGAAGGACACGGCCACGATGATCGTGTCGCCGCTGTCCTCGTCGCGCTTGGAGAAGCACAGCACGGTGGGGTTATCGCAGGCATGGAAGCGCAGGTTCCCCAACCAGTGCAGCGCCGGATGCCGGCCGCGGATCGCGTTGAGTGCCCCGAGATAGGGGGCGAGCGACTCGCCGGCCGCCTCCCGGGCCGCCCAGTGGCGCGGCCGCAGCTCGTACTTCTCGTTGTCGAGCAGCTCCTCGGCGCCCGGCCGGTTGATGTTCTCGTACAGCTCGTACCCGGAGTAGATCCCCCACGACGGGCTCAGCATGCTGGCCAGGATCGCCCGGATCTTGAACATCGCCGGACCGGCGTGCTGCAACGGTTCGGGCAGGATGTCCGGCGTCGTCGGCCAGAAGTTCGGGCGCATGTGGTCCGCGCCGGCCACCAGTTCCGCGCAGTATTCGCGCATGTCGGCCGCCGTGTTGCGCCAGGTGAAATACGTGTACGACTGCGTGAACCCGACCCGACCCAGACCATGCATCATCGGCGGTGCCGTGAACGCCTCCGCTAGGAAGAGCACGTCGGGGTCGACCGCCTTGACCTCGGCGATCAACCAGTGCCAGAAGTTGACCGGCTTCGTGTGCGGGTTGTCCACCCGGAACACCTTGACGCCCTGCGCGACCCAATGCAGCACGACCCGGCGGATCTCGGCGCGGATGCCGTCCGGGTCGTTGTCGAAATTCAGCGGATAGATGTCCTGATACTTCTTCGGCGGGTTCTCGGCGTAAGCGATCGTGCCGTCGGGCAGCGTGGTGAACCATTCCGGGTGCGAGCTGACCCACGGATGATCGGGCGCGCACTGCAGCGCCAGGTCCATCGCGACCTCGAGACCCACGTCGCGGGCGCGGGCGATGAACGTTTGGAAGTCCGCCAACGTACCCAGCTCGGGATGGATGGCGTCGTGGCCGCCCTCGCTCGACCCGATGGCCCACGGCGAGCCGACGTCGCCGGGCGCGGCCCGCAGCGAATTGTTGCGGCCCTTGCGATTCACCCTGCCGATCGGATGGATCGGTGGCAGGTACACGATGTCGAAGCCCATCTGTGCGATCGCCGGCAGGCGTCGCGCCGCGGTGACGAACGTGCCGTGTTTCGCTCGGCCGTTCGCGTCCGTGTCGCCCTCCGACCGCGGAAACATCTCATACCAGGCGGAAAACAATGCCCGGCTACGGTCGACCCACAGCGGCCGGGGTTCCGACGCGGTCACGAGATCCCGCACGGGGTGGGCCCAGAGCACCGGCGCGAGATCGAGAGCCGGTTCGATACGCGCCGACAGCGGTGCGTCGTCGTCGCGGAGGGCGTCGGCGGCGGCCTTGACCGCGGCCGTTTGCTCCTCCGGCACGATCGAGACGGCACGGTCGAGAACGGCCGCCGCTCGCGCGATGTCGTTGGCCAGATCCTCGGCGCCCTGTCCGGCCTCGATCTTCGCGAGGACCGCGTGATGCCAGGTCAGGTACGGGTCGGAGAATGCCTCGATGGCGAACTCCCAGGATCCGACGGCGTCCGGCTGGATCGTGGCGTGCCATCGTCCGGTGCCGTCGCCCGCGGCGGTCATCCGCGCCGCCGGGCGCTCGCCGTCGGGACCGCGCCAGGTGACCACGCAGCCAACCGCATCGTGGCCCTCGCGGTACACGACGGCGCTGACCGGCACGTGTTCGCCGACGACCGCCTTGGCGGGGTAGGCGCCGCCGTCGACCGTCGGCCGGATGTCTTCGACCGGGAACCGGCGCTCGGTGACCGATCCGGTCGTCGGGGCCGCCGGGTCCGATCTCGGCGCGGTCGGCCGCGCCGGTTGCGGTATGGCCGGTGGTTCGGCCGGCGACGCGGCGGTCGGCTGCGGTTCGGCGGGCGGGGTCGGTGGGATGGGCTCCGATGCGGCGGGCGGCGCGGGTTGTGATGCGGCCGGCGGGGGAGCGGCGGCGGGCTGGGGGCGCATGGGTTCGTCATTCCCGACCACGGTGGCTTGACACCTCCCTGGGGCTATCCGAGCGTGGAATGTCCGCCCGAGTGTCCGTATGCGCAGTACGACGCGGGCGGTGGGGAGCCCGAAGAACCGCCGCCCATCAAGATCCCTTTCGATCCTAGTCGTCCGGCCACTGGGTTGTCGCGAGCGTGCCAAGTTGATGGCGCCTCGGCTCGGGCTTGTGCGGCCCCGAGGCCATCGATGTCCGTGACGGCCGAACCGGCCGCCGGAACCGTCACCGCAGGTCGCATTGCCCGATTATTGCCAGCCGTAATGCATCCGGAGCTGCTTGGACAGCGCATCGAAGCGGGCGCGGGACAACACGGCGCCCTCGCGCCGGATCCCGTGCTCCTTGACCCTGAGCACGCGGTCCATCCGCACCCAGCTCGGTCGCTCCTCGTGATCCCACGGACCGGAGCCGAGGGCATACCAACCCTGCTGCCCGTCGCGCGCCGCCGAACTCGACATCATCAGCCCGAGCAGGGTGGTGCCACTGCGCCCGACGACCAGCACCGGACGGTCCTTGCCCTGCGAGTAATCCTCCTCGAAGGGCACCCAGGTCCACACGATCTCGCCCGGGTCGGCGCGGCCGTCGAGGTGCGGCGAATACAGCAGATGGCGCCCGCGCGGCGGTCCCGCCCTGGCCAGTTTGACGGTCTTGGACAATCCGCGGGTACGCCGGGGCGCGGTGCTGTCGGCGGCGGGCCGGCCCCGGCCCAACAGGTCGTTCATCCGCGCCATGATGCTGGCCACGATCGCCACCCTAGCCGGTCCGGTGATCGCGCGCGGGCGTGCCTACCGCGGCTACGGAGTGCCCATGACCGTGGGCGCGAAGCGGTCCACGAACGCGTTGCCGAACACCCCGTCCGGATCGACCCGGCCGCGCAGCCGGCCAAAATCGTCGAGCCGTTCGAAGCGACCGGCGACCGCGTCCGGCGCCATGGTGAAGACCTTGCCCCAGTGCGGCCGGTGGTCGAATGGTTCGAGGGCGGCCTCGACCTGTGCGACGGCGGCGAGCACGGCGG
>Ga0055453_10000099_pt1 | contig 10832 bp, 8 predicted proteins | sample Goodyear_PhragA__FD_57741 | JGI IMG/M metagenome (GOLD analysis project Ga0055453, IMG submission 57741) | Wetland microbial communities from San Francisco Bay, California, USA, that impact long-term carbon sequestration - Goodyear_PhragA_D2 | ecosystem: Environmental > Aquatic > Marine >... | reverse complement strand
GCCGAGGTCACGGCGCCTTCTTCGCCGCGCTCGGCGGCCAGCTTGACGTCCGCTTCGGCCTGGGCGAGGTCTTCCCCGGCGGCGATGAAGTCGGCGTAGCCGACACCGTCTTCCGGCGTCCCGAGTCCCTTCAGCCGGTCGACCATCCCCCCGTAGAGGTCCGCCCGCTGGGCGATCTGGCTGGTGGCGCTGCCGTTGGTGGAGGAGACGGTCCCGACCGCCGCGTTCACCTCCGCGCAGATCGCGTCGCCCTGGGCGATCAGCTCTTCCTTGCTCAGCGTCGGGGTCGTTTCGGTCGTGGCCGCGACCCCTGTGGAGTCGCTCGACCCGCCCCCGCCGCAGCCCACGATCGCCAGAGCGACGAGCGGGAACGCAGCAAGCGCGCATTTGTTAATCCCCATGCGACGGCGAAGGTAGCAGAGCGGCTAGACGGCTGGACGCGCCCGGGGGCGCCTCCTTTGTGCGCGCGGCCCGTCTCCGAGGAAGCTGCCGCCCAGGGATTCGAACCCCGACTACCTCGTCCAGAGCGAGGCGTGCTGCCTTTACACCAGGCGGCAAGACAGAGAATCGGAGGATACCCCTCGCGCAATCCGCCGCAGCGGACCCGGGTGTCAGAGGACCGGGCCTCTCAGAACTGCCCGGCGTGCGCCGTTGCAGCGGCGAGCACCGCAATGCCCACCGTCATCAGCATCATGCACAGGGCGACCGCCACCGGCCGCTCCGCTGTCCTTCTGCTTCGTGGTGACATCTGGCTCTCCTTGATCCGTGTGCCCGACACCGGGCCGTTCGGGCCGTTCGCCTTCCAAGACGGCCGGCCCGCAAACCTCGACACCCCCCAGCCACGCCAACTCACAACGTGACCCGCTGCCTGCAAATCTGCAGGAAGCCCACCCACCCTTTTAATCTGCCCGAGGTCCCCGCGCCCACCACGCGGGGCCGGACGATTTGAGGTGTCGCGTTTCTCGATGCCACCCGTGCCGTTGCACGGCCTGAGCGTTCGTGCGCCTTCACATCCCAGCGACCTGGTCTCGGCCACCGGTGCGGGCGGTGCTCCCACCCGTCCGACGAATCGGCTCCCGAACTTGCGGCCACGTTGAGTCACCGCAACCCATCGCCTCGCCCGCGGTTCACCGGCCGTCGGCGACGCGCACGGCGGCGGCGCAGACGGCCCGAAGTGATCTGGAAAGCGCAAAGCCATTGCGCCCCCTTAAGCAACCCACCGGGAAAGTTCGCCCCCCTGGCCAGATGATCGATTCCTCACCCCAATCAATCCGTGGAAGCGGTCGTCCGGTGCCCCGTGTCAGAGCTTCGCGAGCGGCCGTCCGCATCCCCGCCCCCGGCGCCCTCCCGCTCGCCGCCCGACTGGACTGGGGCCTTCGGGTGAGCACCTCGGTCGAAGAGCCAGGGCGCGTACCTGCGCACCTGGTCTTCGCAGCAGTGGCGGCAGCAGCACTCGGGGATCATCAGCCCCGTGCGCTCGCAGCGCACCGGATACGCTGGCCGGACCACGCCCCCAAGACGCCGGCGCGGCCGGCTTCGGCCCGCCGGATGAACGCCCCGGCGGTGGCGACTCAGACGGTCGTGCCGTCGAACTTGTAGCCGACGCCCCGCACCGTGAGGATCAGCTCGGGGTTCTGGGGGTCGCGCTCGACCTTCTGGCGCAGATTGGAGATGTGGACGTCGCAGGCGCGCTCGTCGCCGTCGAATTCGCTCTGCCAGAGCTCCTCCATGATCTGGCGGCGCTCGAAGACCTCGCCCGGGCGGCCGACCATCAGCCGCAGCAGCTGGAACTCGGAGCGGGTCAGGTTGACCGGCTCACCATGCACCGTGGCGACGTGCCGGACGAGGTCGATGGCGACGGGCCCGGCCTCGATCCCCACCGCCTGGGCGAGGGGCGAGCGGTCGAGCTCGCGCCGACGCAGCTGGGCGCGGACCCGGCCCAGCAGCTCCCGGACCGAGAATGGCTTGGTGACGTAGTCGTCGGCGCCGACCTCCAGGCCGACGACCTTGTCGACCTCGGCGTCCTTGGCGGTCAGCACGATGATCGGCACGGCGCTGCGCCCGCGGACCTCGCGGCAGATGTCGAGGCCGCTGGGCCCGGGCATCATGATGTCGAGGATCAGCAGGTCGTAGGGGATGCCGTCGCTGAGCTTCTCGGTGGCCTCGTCGCCATCGGCGGCCGGGGTCACCTCGAACCCCTCCTGAGCGAGGGCGTAGCCGACTGAATCGCGAACCGATGGCTCGTCGTCGGCGATCAGGATGCGTCCGCTGCTCATCTCTCCCTCCTCATGCCACCGGTGTAGGACTGGGCTCGGCGATCGGGAGACGGACCCAGAAGGTACTGCCGCGACCCTCGACCGAGCGGGCGCCGATCTCGCCCCCCATCACGTCCACCATACGCCTGGCGATCGCCAGGCCGAGGCCGAAGCCTTCCTGATTGCGGGACTCGGTGCGCCGGTAGAAGCGCTCGAAGACGCGCTCGAGCTCCACCTCCGGAATACCCGTCCCAGTGTCGACCACCTCCAAGATCACCTCCGAATTGCCCTCCCGACGGCCGCGAACGGTAACGCTGCCGGGCGGTGACGTGTGCTTGAAGGCGTTGGTGAGCAGCCCAACCAGCACCTGGCGCAGCAGCGTCGGGTCCCCCTTCGCCGTCAGGTCGCGCTCCACAGCGACGTTCAGCTCGACGCCCCTTGGGGCCTCGACCGCCTCTGCGACGTCGCGGATCGCAGCCGGGACGTCGACGACCTCGACCTCCCTGGCGCCCACCGACTCGACCCGGGCCAGCGTCAGCAGCGCCCGCGTGAGCCGGTTCATCCGCTCCGTGTCTTCGGCGAGGCGCCCGAGGAAATGGTCGAGGGCGCCGGGATCGTCCTTCGCCCCCTCCTGCAGGACCTCGATGGCGCTCGAGATCCCGGCGAGCGGATTGCGGAGCTCGTGCGCGGCGTTGGAGATGAAGTCGGCTTCGGCCAACTCGCGGCGCATCTCCTCAGTCCGGTCGCGAATGACGGCCAGCACGGCCCGCTCGTTTGGCAGTGAGCGGGCAGTCATTGCGTAGGCCCGATCGCCGATCCTCAGCGCCGGATGAGCGGCGAAGCCGAGGTCCGATGCGCGCGCCAGGTGCGGCAGGAGCGCTTCCACCGGAAGCCCGGTCGGATCGAGCAGCTGGGCCGCGGCGCGGTTGGAGAAGCGCAGCTGACCGTCTTCGTCGACGACCACCACCGCGTCGGTCAGGCCGTCGAAGATCGCCTCGAGCTTGTTGCGATCGGCGGTCAGCACGCCGAAGCTCTCCTTCAGCGAGGCCCGCATCGAGTCCAGGGCGCGGGCCAGATCGCCGATCTCGTCGCGGCCGCCCGCCTCCAGCTGCGCATCGAAGGCACCCGCCGCCAGCTCCCCGGCGGCCCGCGAGAGGCGCGTCACCCGGTGGGAGATTCCCACCGCGATCATGAAGCCGACGAGCACGCCGAGCGCGATGGCCCCGAGCACCGCGCGGGGACGATCGCCGAAGAGATAGACGACGCCGGCGACGACAAGGGTCACGGCCGCAAAGGCGCCGACCAGCCAGAAGCGGATCCCGATCCGTCTCATCGCGGCCGCGCGCCGGTCGAGGCCGGCGGTCGATCGCGCGGCCCCACGCGCGTCGATGGCGCGTGCGTCAGCGGAGCCCCGGTGCCGTTCATGAAGGTTTACTAACACAAAACCGGCCTCCGCTCCATGTCGCTCGGCGGGAATTGGCCCGCGGCGGCGGCAGGAACGGCTGGCCTGCATGGGAGAATCGACCGATGGGGACGCTCGTCTTCATCCCGGCCTGGAACGAGGAGGCCTCGGTGACAGGAGTCATCAAGGAGGTGCGAGAGCACCTGCCCGACGCCGACGTGCTTGTCGTCGACGACGGGTCCACGGACGCCACCGCCGCCCGCGCCCGCGAGGCAGGCGCCATCGTCGCTTCCCTTCCTTTCAACCAGGGGCTCGGGGCCGCGCTGCAGACCGGCTACCTCTACGCGCTACGCGAGGGCTACGAGTTCTGCGCGCATCTCGACGCCGACGGGCAGCACCCGCCAGCCGAGGTGGCGCGGCTGCTCGAAGAGATCCACGCCGACCGCGCGGACCTGGTGATCGGCTCTCGCTACCGCGACCCGGCCGTCGCCGAAAGCGACGACTACAAACCCACCTTCTCGAGGCGGATCGGGACGAGCGTCTTCCGCTTCTTCCTCACCCTCGCCACGCGGCAGCGCTTCACCGACACGACGAGCGGCATGCGGGCGGCGAACCGCCGCGTGATGCGGCTCTTCTCCGAGAACTACTCGCCGGACTTCGCGGAGATCGAGTCGCTGCAGCTCGCCGTACGGCAGGGCCTGCGCGTCGAGGAGGTCCCCGTTCGGATGCTGGAGCGGGTCGGCGGGTCGTCCTTCCTGACGCCGCTTCGCTCGAGCTTCTTCATCTTCAAGGGGCTGATCGTGCTGCTGGTCGGCCAGTTCCGGCCCGCGCGCCGGGGGGACGTGCCGCCGCCGGCCAACCCTCCCCGACCGGTCGACCAAGAGGCCCGCACCCTCGACGGCGCCCACCCCGGCAAAACGAAGATCTAGATAGTCAAACCGGCTGACGTCCCATGCACTTGACCACCCAATGGGTGGTCAATTCGCTGAACGTCTGCAACCGGCGCTGACGTCAGCGTGTGCGTCCGCCCTCGATGACGCTCAGGAGAGGGCCCGCTCGAGGCGGAAGAAGAGGGCTTCGAGGGCCAGCTCCTCGGAGACGTTGAGGTCGAGGCGGCGGCGGGTGTCCTGGACGAGCTCGGCGGCGCGGCGGGCGCTGCCCGCGTCGAGGCCCGATGCCTGCGCCTCGAGCTCGGTGAGACGATCGCGGTTGAAGGCGACGTTGACGGCGCCGGCGGCGGTTGCGGCGAGGTCGCGAAACCAGGCGGCGCAGAGCGCTAGGCCGAGGTCCAGGACCGCGGTGCGGCGGCGGCGGCCCACTCGTTTGGCCTCGTCGACGATGTCCCGGGCGGAGCGCTTGATCCCGGCGGCGGTCTGCTCGTCCAGTGCCTCGCGCGCGAGGGTCTCGGCGTAGGCGCCAACCGACTCGGCGTCGCCGAGCAGCCCCCGCCAGGGGGCATGCTGGGCGCCGTCCCCCGCTGCGCCCAGCGCCGCCTCAGCCAGCGCGAGCGAGTGGGCCCGGAGGCTCCTGCCCCGCTCGCTGAGCAGGAAGCGCGCGACGTCGGCGCTGCCGGCCGAGAGCCGCGCGGCGGCAGCCACCTCCTGCGGAGGCCCGCCCTCGAGCGCGGCTTCGACGGCCGTGACGGGCAGCGGCGCGAAGTTGACCGCCTGGCAGCGAGAGGCGACCGTCTCCAGCAAAGTCGCCGGCTCGGAGGTGAGCAGGACCAGGTGGACAAAATCGGGCGGCTCCTCAAGCGTCTTCAGGAGGGCGTTCTGGCTCTCGTCGCGCATCGCCTCCGCCGCCTCGACGACGAAGACCCGCTTGCCGCCTTCGAACGGGCGGTAGGAAGCCGCCCGGATCACCTTCTCGCGAATCTCGTCGACCAGGTGCTGGGAGCCGGTCGGGGCGAGCCAGACGAGATCGGGGTGTGGGGAGGGGTTGAGCAGGGCGCGGCGGCGGGTGTCCTCGGCATCCTCAGCCGCCGCGGCGAGGATCTCGGCTGCGAAGGCGCGTGCCGCGGCGCGCTTGCCCGAGCCCCGCGGGCCCTGGAACAGGTAGGCGTGCACCGGGCCGGAGGAGAGCGCGGCGCTCAGCGCCACTCGAGCCCGCGGCTGATGCTCGGTGCTGTCGTCCAGGGCGGTGGTCATCCGGCTCTAACCATCCGACAGGCGGGGCGCGACCGCGTTCATCACCCGCTCCCGCACCTCCTCGACGGAGCCTTCGCCGTCGACGACGACGATGCGGTCGGCGGCGATAATCGCTATCTCCTCGTAGGCCGTCGCCACCGCCCGCTGCAGCTCCAGTCCCTCCGACTCGAGGCGGTCCTCTCCGTCGGATCGCTCCATGCCAACCTCGGGGTCGATCCGCAGCAACACGGTGAGATCGGGCCACAGCCCGTCGGTGGCGGCGTCGGTGAGGGTGATGGCCTCGCCCACGCCGAGCCCGCGGGCGGCGCCCTGGTAGGCGACGCTGGAGTCGGCGAAGCGATCGGAGACGATGTGGCGGCCGGCCTCCAGCGCGGGCCGAACGACGCGGGCGGTGAGATCAGCCCGAGCCGCCAGGAAGAGCAGCAGCTCGGCAAGCGGCTCGACCTCGAGGTCCGGATCGGCGAGCAACTCCCGGATTCGCTCGGCCGCATCCGTCCCGCCCGGCTCGCGAATCAGGACCGTGTCGGGGCCGAGCTCCTCGGCCAACAGTCGAGCCTGGGTGCTCTTGCCCGAGCCGTCGATCCCCTCGAGCGAGATGAACATCAGCCGCTGGCCGGCCTCATTTGCCGCTCGCGGCTTTGCTGCGTTTGCGTTTCCGCCTGCGCGTGCCGGTGCCGCCGTCTTTTTTCTCCGCCGCCTTTTTGGCGGCGCGGGCCGCTTCGCGCTCTTCGCGGCGTTTCTTCATCTCCAGCATCGACTCGCACTGATCGTTGAGGCAGAGGTTCCAGGCACGGCCGCGGAAGGGGACGACTTTCAGCCGCGGCGTGCGCTCGCAGATGCTGCAGCGCTCCTCGAGCCGGAAGACGTCGCCGCGCTGGGGCAGGGGAAACGTCTGATCGCACGAGTTCGGATCGTCCGCGGTCCACCCCGAGCAGCCGACGAAGCGTTTGCCGGATTTTTTCGCGCGGATGATCCGCAGCATGTGGGGCGAGCCGTCCTCCTTGGTGCGCCCCGCTTCCTCGCACGCTTTGCAGGGGCCGAGGAGGCGGTCCTGGTCCATCCCTCCCCAGACGACTTTGGCCAGGTCCTCGCGGTGCTCGTCGATCTCCGACCAGGTCCTGTGGAGCAGGTCGCGACTGTCGCCGACGACCTTGCCCTTGGTCATCTCGCCAGCCGCGATGTGGTCCATCTCCTCCTCGAGCTGGGCCGTCATTTCCGGCGTCGCCATACGCGGCACGAACCTCTTGAACGCTTCGTACATCGCGACGCCGGTCTCCGACGGCACCGGCGGATTGCTGTAGACGTAGCCGCGGTCGAAGAGCTTCTGGATGATGTCGGCGCGCGTCGCCTTGGTGCCGAGGCCCCGCTCCTCCATCATCTCGATCAGCTTCCCCTGGGAGATGCGCGGCGGCGGCTGCGTCTCTTTGTCGACGAGCCACGGCTCGCCGTCGAGGTCGAGGCTCTGCCCCTCGGTGAGTTTGGGGATCTCCTCGTCGTGGGAGCGGGCGTAGGTGTAGATGCCGGCATAGCCCAGGTCGACGACGACCGAGCCGCGCACGAAGTAGGTCTCCGAGCCGGCCTCGATGTCGGCGCGCGTGGACTCGGTGATCATCGGCGGGCTGAACGTCGCGAGGAAGCGCCGCACGACGAGTTCGTAGACGCGCTTCTTCGGCCCCTCGAGAGCGCCGGGGTGGATCGCCTGGGTGGGATAGATCGGCGGGTGGTCGGTGGTCTCTTTCTTGCCCCGGGTGGGTTTCAGCTGGGCCTGGTCGAGCAGGCCGGCCGCCGCCGAGAAGTCCTTGATGCGGACCAGCGAGCCGATCAGCTCCCGGATCGGCAGCGAGGACGGGTAGACGGTGTTGTCGGTCCGCGGGTAGGAGATCAGGCCGTCCATGTAGAGGTCCTCGGCGATCCGCATGGCGATGGCGGGCGTGATGCTGAGGCGGCTGGAGGCGTCTGTCGTGAAGGCCGTCGTGTTGAAGGGGGTGGGCGGTTTGCGGGTGATCTTGCGCCCCGTCACCGCCTTCACGGTGCCCGGGCTGCTTGTGGCGGCGAGGGCCGCGTCGGCTTCGGCCTTGTCCCAGAATTTTTTCGTCTCGTGATGAGCCTCGAAGCTGCCGTCGGGGTGCTGGAACTTGGCGAACGCTTCCCAGAACGGCTTCGCGATGTGGGCGCGGCGTTCCATCTCGCGCTCGACGATCAGCGCCAGGGTGGGGCTCTGCACGCGGCCCACCGAGAGAAAGTTGGAGCCGAAACGGCGGGTGGCGAGGGAGACGGCGCGGGTCAGGGTCGCCCCCCACAGAAGGTCGATGTCCTGGCGCGCGGCGCCGGCGTTGGCGAGCGGGAAGGAGAGTTCGTCGAGGTTGGAGAAGGCGCGCTCGATCTCTTCCTTGGTCAGCGCCGAATAGCGGGCCCGCGGGATCTTCAGGATGCCCTTGTCGGCGTCCTCGCGCGAGCCCAGCTCCGGGTTGGATTCGAGGATCTTCTCGAGCGCCTCGAGGCCGATCAGCTCACCCTCGCGGTCGAAGTCGGTTGCGATCACCAGGCTGTCCGCGCCCTTGGCGACTTTTTCGATCGCCTTGACGACGTTTTTGTCCGTCGGCTCCTTGATCAGCTTGGCGTCGATCAGGTCGTGGAGGTCGGTCTTCTGCCAACTCGAGTAGCCCTCGGGGAAGGTCGGCCCCAGCACATGCCCCTTGAGGCCGATCGCCATGTGCTCCCCGTCGCCGTCGCTCCAGGTGTAGTAGGGGACTTTGAAAGATTTGTCGCTAGAGGGGTTGCCGCCGAGGATCTCAGCGATCTTCTTGGCGCTGTTGTTCTTCTCTGTGACGATCAGCCTCACGGGACCGGCGAGGGTAGCAGGGGGCATCGGCGGCTCCCCGACACCCGTCCCCTCCCCGCGTCGTCCTCGGCGGGCCGTCGGGCGGGCGGCTCACCCCGTAGGATCGGCGCCGTTCATGAGGTGCTTTGTGACAGGCGGCGCGGGATTCATCGGCTCCAATCTGGTGGACGCCCTACTCGGTCGCGGCGACGATGTGACGGTCGTCGACGACCTCTCGACGGGGCGGCGCGAGAACCTCGACGAGGCGCTTGCCGCGGGGGCGGAGCTTGTCGAGCTCGACATCCGCGACCGCGAGGCGCTGGCCGAGCTGGCGTCAGAGGCAAAGCCCGAGGTCGTCTTCCACCTGGCCGCCCAGATCGACGTCCGCAAATCGGTCGCAGACCCCGCCTTCGACGCCTCGATCAACGTCGGCGGGACGGCGAACGTGCTGGAGGCCGCGCGCGCAGCAGGCTCCCGCCGCGTCGTCTTCACCTCCACCGGCGGCGCGATCTACGGCGAGGGCGAAGGGCAGGCGTTGCCGCTCGGCGAGGACGCGCCGATCGCGCCGCTCTCCGCCTACGGCCAGAGCAAGTTCGCCGGGGAGGGCTACCTGGCCCTCTACAAGCGCCTCTACGGGCTGTCGGGGGTGAGCCTGCGGCTGGGGAACGTCTACGGGCCGCGCCAGGACCCACTCGGGGAGGCGGGCGTGATCGCGATCTTCTGTGGTCGGCTGCGCTCCGGCGGGCGGCCAACCGTGTTCGGCGACGGCAAGCAGACCCGCGACTACATATATGTCGGCGACGTCGTCGCCGCGGCGTTGGCGGCCACGGACTCCGAGGCGAGCGGCCCGATCAACATCGGCACGGGCATCGAGACCGACGTGCTGGGGCTCGTCGATCGCCTCGCGGAGCTGGGCGGGGCGGCGGGCTTCGAGGCCGAGCTTGCGCCGCCGCGCACCGGCGAGGTGCAGCGGATCTCGATCGACCCGGCCCGCGCCGGGCGCGAGCTCGGCTGGAGTGCGAAGACAGGCCTCGAGGAGGGCCTCCGCTTCACGCTCGAGTCGATCTGACCCTCCGCCCGCCCGGGTTTGCGCACCGATGGGCCGCAAACGTCCCTATGTCGGACGGAATCGGCCCGTCGGCAGAAGGGCCAGATCGATGGGCCGGAAACGTCCCTATGTCGGACGGAATCGGCCCGTCGGCGGCGTGGGGCCGGGGCGTCGCCACTACTCTTTGGCCCATGCCCGCTCAGGCCTATGCCGGCAAGGAGTGCGTCTGCCAGCTTCGCAAGGGGATCTGCGACCAGTCCTGCGTTCGCGACATGCTGGAGACGCCCTTCTACATCGCCTGCCTGAAACTGGGCGAGAGGCGCTGCCTGGTGATCGGCGGCGGGGACATAGGGCTGGAGAAGGTCGAGGGGCTGCTCGCCTGCGACGGAAACGTGACCCTGATCGCGCCGGTCGCCCATCCGCGGCTGGAGGAGCTGGCTGCGGAGGGGTCGATCCAGTGGGAGAAGCGAGCCTACGCCGGTGCGACTGATCTCGAGGGGGCATTCATGGCGATCGCCGCCACCAACGACACCGACGTCAACATCAGCGTCTACGACGACGCGGAGAGGCGAGCGATGCTGGTCAACGTCGTCGACGTGCCGCCGCTCTGCAACTTCATCCTGCCGGCGATCATCCGCAGCGGCCCGCTGGCGATCGCGATCTCCACGGCGGGCGCCTCGCCGGCCCTGGCGAAGCGGATGAAGCGAGAGATCTCGGAGCTGTTCGGGGACGACTACGCGCGGCTGGCGGTGCTCCTCAACGACTGCCGCGGCTGGGCCAAGTCGACCCTCCCCACCTACCAGGACCGCAAGGCGTTCTTCGAGGGGATCGTCAACGGCGATCCCGACCCGATCGAGCTGATCCGCGCCGGGCGCGAGACCGAGGTGCTGGCGCTGGTCGAGGCCGCCAAGGAGCGCGCCGCGGCACCTGCCGCCTAGGCGGCGCCGCAGGCCCCGACGCGGACGCGGTCGAGCGTGTCGCGCAGCTGCTTGGCCTCGGCGGCGCTGAGACTGCCGGCGAAGGCGCTGCGCAGTTCGGCGATCACGACCGGGCGCATCTCGGCGAGCAGCTCGGCGCCCGCCGGCAGCAGGGTTGCGTAGCTGACCCGGCGGTCTGTCGCGCAGAGGGCCCGCTCCATCAGGCCGGCCTTGATCAGGCG
>Ga0055453_10000098_pt1 | contig 10866 bp, 11 predicted proteins | sample Goodyear_PhragA__FD_57741 | JGI IMG/M metagenome (GOLD analysis project Ga0055453, IMG submission 57741) | Wetland microbial communities from San Francisco Bay, California, USA, that impact long-term carbon sequestration - Goodyear_PhragA_D2 | ecosystem: Environmental > Aquatic > Marine >... | reverse complement strand
TTCTGCACCTGGCGGGAGGATTCGATCTTCTCGAGATCCCGCTTCAACTGAGCGATCCGGCGGCGAATCCGGCGGCGGTCGAGCTCGATCTGCTGCTCGCCGGCGCCGCGGCCGCCGATGCCGCCGCCCAGGCGCGACAGGCCGGCGTAGCGCCCCGCCAGACGCGGCAGCAGGTACTCGCAGCGCGCGAGATCCACCTGCGTGCGGGCTTCGCGGCTGCGCGCGTGGCGGGAAAAGATCTCAAGGATGATCCCGGACCGGTCCGTGACGCGGGGAAGGCTCTTTTCCAGGTTCTTCGCCTGGCCCGGCGAAAGGTCGTCGTCGAACACGACGAGCGTGGCGCCGGCCTCGGCCGCGAACGCCGCGATCTCTTCCACCGCGCCCGAGCCGATGTAGGTCGCCGCATCCACGGATTTCCGCTCCCGGACCTCTTGCGCCACGACGTCGCCGCCGGAGGTGTCGACGAGCCGGGCCAGCTCGTCGAGGTGCGACTCGGTCACCGCGCGCGACTGCCGGCGCGAAGCGACTCCGACGATGATGACCTTTTCGCGATTCAACGGCGGGAGCGGGCCATTGCGAGTCGTTTGGGGATAATGGGCTAGGTTAGGATAGCGGGGCGATGCTGTCAAACGCGCGGAAGGACCGCGACCGCCGGCTGCGCGAATCCCTCGAAGGCCTCTATGCCACCTACGGCGCGGGCGAAACGCACCGCGATCCGGTCGCGCTCGTGCGCCGCTATGCATCGCCGCAGGATCGCGAAGTCGCGGGCTGGATCGCGTCCTCTTTCGCGTACGGCCGCGTCGAAACCATTCTCGAAAACGCGGGAGCGCTCCTCGCGGCGCTCGGCGAGAGCCCCGCGCGTGCGCTCGCGAGCCGAACGTACTCGCCGGCCGACCTGTCATTCTTTCGCCACCGGTTCCACGGGCCCGAGGAGGCGGCGGCGCTTCTCGGAGTGATCGGCGGGATCCTCGCCCGCGAAGGCTCGGTCGGGGCCTACTTCCGCAGACACCGCGGTCCCGACGACCCCGATGTCGGGCCCATGCTCGACCGCGTCTCCGGCGAGATCTTGTCGCGGTTCGAGCGCCCCGGCACGGCGCTGAAGTTCCTCTTTCCGCGCCCCTCGGACGGCTCCGCCTGCAAGCGGTGGAACCTGTATCTGCGCTGGATGTGCCGGAGCGATGCGGTGGATTTCGGGATCTGGCGGTGGTTGCCGACGCGGGCCCTGATCATGCCGACGGACACGCACGTGCACCGGGTGGCGCGGCGCCTTTCCCTGACGCGAAGAAAGACGGCCGACTGGACGACCGCCGTCGAGATCACGCGCCGTCTCGCGCGGCTCGACCCCGACGATCCCGTCAAGTACGACTTCGCGCTCTGCCGGCTCGGCATCCTCGAGGTCTGCCGCGTGGAGCCGCGCCTTTCGGAGTGCCCGCGCTGCGCCGCCCGCGCGGTTTGTCCGGTCGGGCGGAGGCGCGCCGCGTGAAGACGCGCACCGTCCTCCTGCTCGCCGCGGCCGCCGTCGCGATCGGCGTCGCGTTCGTGTTCACGACTTCGCTCAAGCCCCCGGAGAACGGCCCGACGATCTCCTCCCTCCGATCGCAGAAGAAGCTGCTCGTGTACACGAAGGCGGGACAGCCGGTCGACCTGTCCAAACTCCGGGGCAAGATCGCGATCATCCACTTCTGGGCGACGTGGTGCCCGCCGTGCGTGGAGGAGCTGCCCGACCTCGACCGCTTCTGGAAGCACTACCGGGGACGCGACGGGATCGTCCTCTACTCGGTTTCCGTGGACGACTCCTGGGGCGCGGTCGAGAAATTTCGCGAGAAGAATCCCTTCGACCTTCCGCTCTACCGCGACCCCGACGCGAAGACGGCCCACCGCTTCGGCACGACGAAATTTCCGGAGACCTATATCGCCGACCGCGACGGCAAGATCCTCTACCACCTCGACCAGCCGATCGACTGGGACAGCTCCGACGTCTTCCAGAACATCGACGCGCTGCTGAAGAAGGAATGACCGTGCGATTGCAAGATTTCTCGATTGCTCAATTGCTCAATTTCCGGAGCGAAGGCCCGACGGCAGGATAAAGACCCCATACGCCACCCGCCACGGAACGAGATTTCCGACGCGCCCGGCGCGAGATTCCGGAACCGGCGGCCGAGACCTTTGTCCGAGCGGTCGGTGGCCCGCAGGGCCATGCGGCAAGCCAAGCCACCGGAGGACATGCCGACGGTGTGAGCTCGGTTGCGCGCGGGTGAAGCCGCAAGACCGCGAGTTAGGGCGCAGGACGTCGGGGCGGAAGCTCGCACCGGGCTGGGCCGAATTGTTGAACTAGGCCAGGGCAGCTTCGACTCATGACCTTCGCCTCGACGGCTCCGGGACCTCGCCCCGGACGCATCGAATTCACGGCATCGAAGGCGCGGGAATGACGCGTTACTTCTCGCGGCGCGGATCGTCTTCGGATGAGTCTTCGCCGGGTTCGTCGCGTTCGCGCATGAGAGCGAGAAAGAGGACCCAGGCGCCGAGCCCGACGAAGAGCACCATGTAGAAGAGGTAGAGGGTCAGGCTCACGGCCCCGATTATCTCGAAAAGTCGAAGTCGAAGATCGTCCGGCCCCCTTCGCGAACTTCGACGCGCGCCTCCCGCATCCCTTTCTCCGGGCTCCAGGCCGTGACGCGATGGAACCCGGGAGACAGGCCGGACAGCTCGTAGCGCCCGGCGGCATCGGCGACGGCGGCTTCCGCGTGCGGCGTCACGTAGAGCCAGCTCCGCTCGAGGGGCCTCCACTCGTTCTCGAATACGACCACACCCGGCTTCGTCAGGAGGTAATCAAACGCGTCGCCGGCCTGCACGAACGTCTTCCGGAACACGCGGTCCGAAAGCCCGAGGTATCCGGCGATCTCGGCGCTCTCGCCGTCGTCCAGTCGAAGCTTCAGCATCGCGCCCATCGGCGCCGCGGACACGCGCGGCTGCACGACGCCCTGCCGGATCGCGAGCCGAAGGGCCGCCGGCGGGCTCGCGCTCCGCGCCGGCGCCTCGACCGGATCGGAGCGAAAGACGACGGCCCCGGCCGCGGCGCCTCCCGCGACCGTCCCCGACGCGCCCGAAGCTGCGGCGCCCGGCAGGATTAGCGCCGCCGCAAGCGCGGCGGCCAGGCGGCTCATCGGGCCGCGGTTCCGGCCCGACGGAAAGCGGCGCCGGCCGGCGCCCGCGCGGCTGCGGAGGCTGAGGGGCCCGAGCCCGGGTTGCCGAGCGACCAGACGTAGTCGCGAAGCGCCTTCGTCACGCGATCCACGCTGTGGATGAATTCCGAGGCCGGCTCCGCCCCTCCCCAGATGCGCTCGAGGTCGGCGCGGTCCTTCGCGATCTGCGGTGAGTCCCAGCCGAGGGCGAGCGTGACGTAGCGCTGGTGGGTCGCGTCGTCCACGGGAAAGTTCGTCGGCATGCGGGTGCCGGGCATCCACTCGTCGGGGCGCGAGATCCAGTCGTTGATCCAGTCGTGGCGAAGCCGGACGTGCGCCATTTCGAGATTCGGCGCGAGCGAGGACTTGTCTTCGACTTTCTCGAGCTCCTGCTCGCTGCGGGGATGGCACTGGGCGCAGCGGTACATTTCGAACACTTTGCGGCCCGAGGCGAGCGAGCGCGCGTCGGGCGAGCCGCTCGGCATGGCGAACGGATAGGCCGCGTTGGAAAGCGCCGCGAAGTACTGTGTGAGCTCGTTGAGCTGCGCGTCGGTGAAGCCGAACGTCGGCATGTGCACCTCGAGCCACGGGCGGATCTCGCCCGTCTTCGGGGAGCGCAGGAAGTTGAAGAGCCAGTCGCTCTGCACTTTCGCGCCTTCGCCCTTGATGATCGGAGGCGCGAGGGAGACGTCGGCCATCGTCTCGCGGATCGAGCCGCCCCGCCCCTCGATCACGTGGCAGCCCTGGCAATTGTGGTCCTTGATGATCCGCCGTCCGCGCTCGATGGCGGCCTCTCTCGGGGAGAGGCTCTTCTTCTTCGCGTCGGCCATGTCCTCCTTCTGGAAGCCGAGGACCGCCGTGATCACCGCGTCCTTCTCCTCGGGGGAGAAGCCGAAGAGCGGCATCTTGAGCTTCTCTTCCCAGCCGCGGATCTTGTCCTGGTCGAAGATCCGCGTGTTCGAGAGCTTCGTGCGAATCCAGTCCTGCCGGGTGTGGGGAATCTCGATGAAACCGAAGTCGAGCCGGTGGACGTTCTTGTTGCCCCACTCGGTCAGCTCGGTTCCGATCGGCTTGGCGTCCTCGAACCCCGGAATCGCGTGGCAGGCGAAGCAGCCATAGTGGCCGATCAGCTTCTCTCCCGAATAGGAGAGCTCCTGCGAGCTGTTCATCTTCGCGAGCTCCGCTTTCGCCTCGAAGACGGACTTCGTCGTCGTCTCGAAATACATCGCCACCTTGTCGAGCGCGGCCTTGTCCACGCCCGGCAACGGCTCCGACTCGAATGCCGGCGACGCCTTCTGCTGCGAGAGATACTCGGCCAGGTCCAGCGCGTCCGCGTCGGCCAGACGCAGGTTCGGCATCTTCGTTTCGGGGTTCCAGGCTTTCGGATCCTTGATCCAGGCGAAGATCCAATCGCGCGATGTCTTCGAGCCCTCGCCGGCGAGGTTCGGGCCGAACTGCCGGTACGTGCCGACGAGATCGCGCCGGGCGCCCGGATCGAGCACGTGGCACCCCATGCAGCCGCGATTTTCGAAAAGCCATTTTCCGTGGACGGGATCGCCGTGCCGGTCGAGCGCGGCCACGGCCGGCCGGGCGGACCTGTCGAAGAGATACGTCGCGATCGCGCGGATCATCGTTGCGTTCATTCGGCGGCCCGCTTCGTCCTGCTCTTTTTGCGCGCGCGTGGGCTTGCGATAGCGCCCCGTCTTCGGGTTCACGCCTTCGGTGTGCACGAAATTGTCCAGATAGAAGAAGCGCGGCATCTTCGTGTCCTTCCGGAACCCGGTGGGGTTGGAAATCCAGCGGATCGCCCAGTCTTGCGAAACCTTGCCCGCGATTTTCTCCAGCGACGGCCCGACTTTCGGAAGGTTCTGCGCTTCGAGCCCCTGAATGCGGTGGCAGCCCCAGCAGCCGAGCGATTCGATGACGCGCATTCCCGCGTCCAGCCGCGGCGCGGCCGGGAAGTTGACCTCCCGCGCGTGGCACCGGTAGCAGCCCGACTGCGCGTATTTGAGCGGCGTGATCGGCAGCTCCACGAATTCGTCGAGCTCCCAGTCGTATTTCTTCTCCCAGCGCGCCTCCTCAACGCGCGAGGACGGTTGATGCGCGGCGTGGAAGAACGAGGTCGAACGGTCGTGGCCGCCGTGGCAGGGGGTGCAGCCGAAATCCGCGTACGGGTGCGGAGACTGCCCCGCCACCATCAGCGCCGGGTTCGTGTGGCTCCAGAAGACCTCCGGCAGCCCGTTCAGCGCGGCAGGATCGAAGCCGCTCTTGTCGGCCCCCATGTGGCAGCTCACGCAGCGATCCACCTTCGGGATCTTCATGAAGTTCACGTCGTTGAAGAGGTCCGGAAGGATCACCTGCTGGATCTTGATCGAGGGGTTGACCAGATCCAGGATCGGCGCGTTGCGGCCGACGTAGAGGGGGCCCGTCTTGAGCCCCTGGAGCTTGTTGTAGGCGAGCGTGTACGCGGCCGTGAGGGCCTTGATCTTCTTCTCGGTCTCGTCGGCGGCGCTCGTCGCCTCGGCGAGCTTCGTCTTTGCGGCATCGAGCTTCGCGGTCGTGCTCTGGAGATCGAGCTGGTTGCCGCGGAGGTCGTTCGTCAAATCGTCGAATTTTTTCCGGGCGGCGCGAATCCGGCCCGCGTCCGCCGAATCGAGCGCGACTTCGAGCTCGTAGCGCGAGGTGTCGAGCTCCGCCTTCGTGAAGCGGTAGATCTGGTCGTTGCGGTAATGCACGGCATTGAGGCGGTCGACCTCTTTCTGGAGCGACGCCATCGAGCTCCGGTGCCGCCCGATCTCGGTCTGCGCCCCCCGGAGACGGCCTTCGAGCGCGCGATACTCGTCCATCGAGACCTTCGCCCGCGCGGCGGCCATGTCCTGCCTGGTGCGGAACGCGTCCCAGTGGAAGAAGCGCGCCTGGTACCCCTTCCAGCCGCGGATGTAGTCGGCGGCGACCATCGCGATCGACGTGGCGAGAAGGATCAGTCCCGCAACCGCGAAGACCCGAGTCAGGCGAGCGATGTTGTAGTGGTGGTCGATCGGTTCCGCGGGCGGCTTCCTCGGCATTCGGCCAACCTCAGATGTTGAAAGAGAACTCGGGGATGAAAACGATGTACTTCAGATTGATGGTCCAGCGGAGGAACATCTTGATCGGAAGCAGGATCATGAAGAGGAGGAGAAAACAGGCGACGTAGAAGCGGACGGGCCCCATCTTCTCGTAGAAGCGCCGCAGGAGCGTGCGGGAGAGGATCACGGGCAGCACGCCCAGATACAGGAGCATCGCGACGATCCCGAAGATCTCCCGGGTGATCCAGAACGAGGGAAGCCCGGTCTTGAACCATTTGACCCAGATGATCTCCGAGATGTTGATGTTGTTCAGCGGCTCGAGCTTGGTCGGATCCCAGAACTCGTAGGGGCCGAAAAAATTCCAGTTCGGGCCGCGCAGGAACGTGCCGACGGAGATCAGAACGACCCAGAGGATGATGAAGCCGGCGAGGAAGATCGAAATCTCCCACTTGCGCTCCTTGAACGTGAAATAGCCGTTCCCTTTGGGATTCACGTCGATGTACGGAATCGCCATCAGGCCGACGATGATCAGCGACGGGAGCACGACGCCCGCAAGCCACGGGTCGAAGTACACGAGCATTTCCTGCAGCCCGAGGAAGTACCACGGGGCCTTCGCGGGGTTGGGAGAGTTCGTCGGGTTGGCCGGCTCTTCCAGCGGCGCCTTCAGGAGGATGGACCACACGATCAACAGCGCCGAGACGAGCACGAGGCAGATGAGCTCGATGTAAACAAGATCGGGCCAGGAAAAGACCTTCCGGTACGAGTCCTCGCCCTCGGCGGGCCCGAGGCCCGCGGCGATGCGCCGGTCGTTCGTCTTGGCCTGGTGCATCGCGTACCAGAAGTAGAACCCCACGATGAAAAGCATGCCGACGATGGGAACGTTGTCGGGGGCGGAGGCCACCTTCCGGAAATTCGGGTCGAGGTAGGACACCGCGAAGAATCCGCCGCCCAGCGCCAGCACCGCGAGCCCCCCGCGCGCCGTCCACGGCCATTCGGAGCGGAGCGCGACGAACAGCACGACGGCAACGAGCGGAAGGAAGAATTCCGGCTTCGAAACGAAGTTGACGATCGCCTGGAGCGTGTGGATGAAGCTCATCGCCGCCGCCCGATCACATCGGCCCGCTGATGCCGCCGTCCTTGCGAACCCGCCAGAAGTGAACGGCCATCAGGAACGCCGCCACCAGCGGGATACCGACGCAGTGGAGCACGTAGAACCGCAGCAGCGCCCCCGCCCCGACGAAGCGGCCGCCGAGAAGGGCGAACCGCGCATCGTCGGTGGACGTGATCAGGGAAATGTCCCCGATCTTGAGCAGTGCGGCGCCCGGCCCCTGCGTTCCCAGCAGCGGCGTCGCGCCCGCCATGTTCGAGCCGACCGTGATCGCCCAGATCGCGAGCTGGTCCCACGGGAGCAGATAGCCGGTAAACGACAGAAGAAGGGTCAGCACGAGAAGGACCACGCCGACGACCCAATTGAACTCGCGCGGCGGCTTGTACGAGCCCGTCATGAAGACGCGGAACATGTGGATCCAGACCGCGATGACCATCGCGTGGGCACCCCAGCGGTGGATTTCCCGCATGATGCCGAACGGCACCTGCTCGCGCAGGTCGAGCGCGTCCACATACGCGTATTCGACCGTGGGCCGGTAGTAGAACATCAGCAGGAGCCCGGTGAACGTGAGGACGAGGAAGAGGAAGAACGTGACGCCGCCCGCGCACCAGGTGTAGCGCATCTTCACGCCGGACTTGCGCGTCTTGACCGGGTGCAGGTGCAAGACGACGTTGCCGAGCATCGCGAGGACGCGCTTTCGGTTCGTGTTCGGAACACCGACCCGGAAGATCGACTTCCAGATCTGGCTGTCGACGACCGCACGCTGCCATTCCTCGAGTTTTCGTCTCATCTCAGCGTCTCCCGACCCCCCGCGGGCCTTGCCCGCGCCGGCGTTGCGATCTCCCTACCCGATCTTGACGAAGGCTTTCGAATCCGACCACTGTCCCTGCTCGAAGAGAAACCGCTGACCCTTGTCCACGACCATCTGGCCGTCGTCGGGCGAAATGGAAATCGCGCACCGCTCGAGCGCCCGGGGCGCGGGACCTTCGAAATTAATCCCGGAGATGTAGTAACCCGATCCGTGGCACGGGCATTTGAACTTGTTCTGGGCCGGCAGCCAGTTCGGGGTGCAGCCCAGATGAACGCAGACGGCGATGAGCGCGTAGATCTCCTGCGTGTTGCGCACGAGCCAGACGCCGAATTTCTCCTTCCATCGCTCGTCCACGCCGACGGCGTAGTCCGACGGTCCGCCCGCCTTGAACACGGTCGGCGGCTCGAAGAGCACGTTCGGGAAGAGAAAACGCATCGCCGCGGTCGCGCCGGCGCCGACCGCCGCGGCGAAACCGATCCACGCGGCCGCCATCCATTTGAGCGAGTCGCGTCGGGTCATTCCGGAAGCGGCGGCCGCGGGCGAGGCCGGACGCCGACTGGAGACGATCTTCGGTTCACGGGCGGACATGAGCTTCTCCTGGGCGGCAGACGATATCAAACCCGCAATCCGGGCTCAAGACGATTTCTCGATCGCGAGCCGGGCGCGCCGCGCCGCGTCGCGAACCTTCATATCGCTGTCCTTCACTTCGAGCTGCCGGACCATCGGCAGAGCCTCCCGGTCGCGAATCAGGGATTCGGCCTTGAGCGCGTTCAGGATTACGTCCTCCGTTTGGGACGGCTTGATCCCGCGCGCCTGCCGCTCGATCGAGGTCCGGTCGAGCATGGAGTGGAGGACCTCCGAGCCGGAAGAATCGCCGAGCTCGGCCAGGGCGACCGCGGCGTTCCATCGGACGTCGGCGACGGGGTCGCCGGTCATCGCGCGCAGGCGCGGCAGCGCACGGGAATCCCCGAGCTTGCCCAGCACGTAGGCCGCCATCTTCCGCTCGCCGGCGTCCTCGGAAGCCGACGCATGGAGAATCAGCGGCGTCGCCGACCGGCTCCCCAGCATGCCGAGTGCCCAGACCGAGTAGAGCCGGGTCTCGGAGTCGGGCTCGGCGGCCGCCCGCTCGAGCGCGGAAGCGGCGGGCGCGTACCGCAATCGGCCGAGAACGAGCGCGAGATACCTCTGCACCTCCCGATCTTCCGGACGGTCCGGATGGAGGCTCTCGAAAATCGCCAGAGTTTCCTTTCCGAGGCGCCGCCGCTCCCCGTCGTCGCGAACCTTCGCGACGGCCCGGGAGAGCTCGAAGGCCGACTGCCAGCGCTGCGTGGCGGATCCCGACCGGACGTCGGAAAGATAGTCCATGGGGGTCTTGCGCTCGAACGTCAGCATGGAGAAGAGGAAGAACACGCCCACGCACACCGCCACGACCAGCAGCGGCACCAGGAAGAACTGCGCCAGGAGCCGTCCGGACTCGGAAGGCGTCGAAACGTCCTCTTCTTCGGGAGACTCTGGCGGCGGAGTGTCGGAGCTCAAGGGCGATTCAGGCCACCGGAAGATAACGCTTGGCCTGGGTGATCGGGTTCGGGACGAAGATCGCGTCCTTGTCGCAAACGGTCTCGCACAGGCGGCAGGACACGCAGGCGGGCGCGTCCACTTCGGCGATCTTGTGGACCATCGTTTCGTGAAGCGGATCCTCGATCAGATAGATGCAGTCGAACGGGCAGATGTCGATGCAGAATTCGCACCCGGTGCAGAGGTCCCGGTCCACGATGGCCTTCGGGATCTCTTTCGGTTTGACCTTTTCCACGAGCTGGCCGGCCTGATTCTCGATGCAGGAGACCGGGCAATACCGGGCACAGACCGAGCAGTCGATGCACCGGTCCGCGTGAATCACGAACTTTTCCTTCTTGTCGCCCGTGATCGTGTGGGTGGGGCATTTGACTTCGCAAACGCCGCAGGCGATGCAGGTTTCCTGGATGAAGTGAGGCATGCGGCAAAAAATCTTATCACGGGCGGCCGGACCCGGGAACTTTTCGCCCTCCGCAGCGTATCCTTGCAATGCCATGAAGGAAACGCGCGCCGTCGTGCTGGGGCTGGTTGTGGTCGCGCTCATCGCGCTCGTCTGGTCGTTCTTCAGACGGCCCGCGCGCGGCATGCACCACGTCCGTTCGTTCCACGTCGTGGTCCACAGCCGGGACGACGGGCGCCGGGCGAACGTTTCGGTCCGGATACCGGGCTTTCTCGCCGGCAAGGCGATCGAGATGGCCACGAACGCGCTCGGGCGGGATTTCGACCAGTGGCGATTCGAGAGCGACGGCGACGAGCACCGCGTGACGCCCCGCGAGATTCTGGACGCCGCGGACCGGAGCCGGCCCGGAGAGCCCGTCGCGATCGACGTCGGTCCCGGCGACGCCGGGCTCGAGGTTTCGAAAGACGGAAATACGATTCGGATCGTCGTTTCCGAACGCCACGGGCGCCGGCGAACCGAAATCACGGTTCCCCGCGGCGTCGTCGAGGGGCTGTCGCGGGGCGATCGCCTGTCGGCCCGACAGCTCCTCGAGCGAATCGACGATCTGGGGCCGGGCGAGATCGTGTCGATCAAAAGCGACGACGCGGAAATCCGCATCACCGCCGAATCCCGCTGACCGTCACCTTCACTTGCCCTGCTTCGCCGGGCTGCGCTCCGGCTCCCACATC
>Ga0055453_10000097_pt1 | contig 10871 bp, 8 predicted proteins | sample Goodyear_PhragA__FD_57741 | JGI IMG/M metagenome (GOLD analysis project Ga0055453, IMG submission 57741) | Wetland microbial communities from San Francisco Bay, California, USA, that impact long-term carbon sequestration - Goodyear_PhragA_D2 | ecosystem: Environmental > Aquatic > Marine >... | reverse complement strand
ATTCGGACCTCCTGGCCGCCGCGGCGATGCAGCCGTCGACCGACCCGGCCCTGCCGACGCCTCCGGACGACGTCGTGCTCGCCCTCTACACCTCCGGCACGACCGGCACGCTCAAGGCGGCGCAACACACGCAGGCAAGCTATGCGGCGATCGTTGCGAACATCCTCGCCAATCTCGTGTCGCCGCACCGCGATGACGCGATGCTGCACGCCGCTTCACTGATCCATGCCAGTGGCACGTTCGTCCTGCCGTTCTGGCTGGCCGGAGCGCGCAACGTGGTGCTCGACGGCTTCAACCCGGCGACGTTCCTGGACGACGTCGTGGCGTCCGGCGCGACGCACGTCAACCTGGTGCCGACGATGCTCGGGATGCTGCTCGCGGACGAGCGGCGCGCGGCCGGCGACCTCGGCCGCCTGCGGAGCGTGATCTACGGCGCGTCACCGATGCCGACGTCGACGCTGCGCGCCGCGATGTCGCTGTGGGGGCCGATCTTTACGCAGTACTACGGTCAGACCGAAGCGCCGCTGGCCGTCACGGTGCTGGACGCGGCCGACCACGTCGGTGACGATGCCCCGCTCGGTTCGTGCGGGCAGCCGGCCGTCGATGCCGAGGTGCGCCTGCTCGATGACGACGGCAACGACGTGGCGACCGGCCAAGTCGGCGAGATCGCCGTGCGGGCACCGTTCATCCACGTCGGCTATCTGAACGCTCCGGACCTCGACGCCGGTGCCCGGACGGTCGACGGATTCCTGCGTACCCGCGACGTCGGGCGTTTCGACGAACACGGCTTCCTCTACCTCGTCGACCGGACCAGCGACATGATCATCACTGGTGGTTACAACGTCTATCCCCGCGAGGTCGAGGACGCATTGCTCGCCCACCCGGCCATCGTCGAGGCCGTGGTCGTCGGCGCACCGGACGACACCTGGGTCGAGGCGGTCACCGCGTTCGTCGTCGTCCGGCCCGGCGCCGAGGTCACCGATGACGAACTGCGGCAGGTCGCGCGCGACCGGTTGGCGGCGTACAAGGTGCCCAAACGCATCGAGCGGCTCGACGCGATCCCGAAGAGCGCCGTCGGGAAGCTGCTGCGCCGGGCGGTGCGGGACCCGCTGTGGGCGGGGCGGTCACGGCCGGGAGCAACGTCATGACCACGGTACGGGTGGAGCGGACCGGCCCGGTCACCACCGTGATTCTCGACCGGCCGGAGGTGCGCAACGCCGTAGACCGGGCGACCGCGCTCGCGCTGGCCGATGCGTTCCGGGCGTTCGACGCGGACGATTCCGCGGCCGTCGCGGTGCTGTGGGGTGCGGGCGGCACGTTCTGCGCAGGCGCGGACCTGACCGCGTTCGCGGCCGGCGACGGGAACCGGGTCGCTCCGGATGGCGACGGTCCGATGGGGCCGACGCGCATGACGTTGTCGAAACCGGTGATCGCCGCCGTACCCGGTCACGCCGTTGCCGGCGGCCTCGAACTCGCGTGCTGGTGCGATCTGCGCGTGGCCGAGGAGGACGCGGTGTTCGGCGTGTTCTGCCGCCGCTGGGGTGTGCCGTTGATCGACGGCGGCACGGTCCGGCTGCCCCGACTGATCGGCATGAGCCGGGCGCTCGACATGATCCTGACCGGCCGTGCGGTCGGCGCGGCCGAGGCGTACGCGATGGGGCTCGCGAACCGTGTCGTCGCGCCGGGTGAGTCACTCGCCGCGGCCCGCGAACTAGCGGCCGAGATCGCCCGGTTCCCGCAGGTGACGATGCGAAGCGACCGGGCTTCGGCCTACGCACAGGAGGGCCGGTCGCTCGCCGACGCGCTCGACCGTGAGTTCGCGTTGGGTCAGGCGAGTCTTGCCGTCGCGCGCGACGGTGCCGAACGGTTCGCCGCCGGCCGCGGCCGGCACGGCCGCTTCGACGAGATCTGAACCGGACTGTCCCTACCGCGCACAACGGCGAAATCGCGTGCTCGGGCTGGGTGCCTGGATTCGGTGCCTGGTCGGCGTGCGGCGGTCACGAGCAGACCTCCACCAACGGGTGCGTTCGTGCGGTCGGCGCAGGCGCCCAGCCCAACGGCGACGAGCGCCACGCTGGCCAGTACCAGGATCGGTCGGCGTGTCCTCACCCGGCTTGGACGCGGCGGCTGGCGGAGGGGTTCCGTCTCCGACGACGCGACGAGGGTCGTTTGTGGATAACCCCGATTCACCCAGCCGTCGGCGTTTGACGCAGCTCACGCCGGTAGTTCCGGGCGTCGTCGGCCAGCTTATCCACAGCGGTTGACTGTGCGTTGCCGGCTGGCTCGTACGTCGATGACGATGAGTGCCCGACCGACCCCGCGACCCGCATGGGCCCGCATCGAGCCGGACGGTATCGAGCGGAGGCGAACGGTGCGGGCAGGTCTAGGAGTCGGTGCGGCAGTGCGTTCGGCGGCCGGTGCGGCGGCCGAAGTGGTAGTGGGTTGGGCCGACCGCACGGCCGATCACCCGACTGGGCGGCGGCCGTGACCATCAACCCGGTCGTCGCGCCGATCGCCGGTCACACCGGCGATGTCTGGGCCGGGATCTGGCTGGCCGAAGACATCGAGGCGATCCGTCAGGGCGTCATGACGCGCTCATGGGTCGACGCCACGTTGGGGGGAGTGGGCGCCGGGCTCGATGCACTTGCGACGGTGTCGGATCCGCTGGGTGCGCTCATGCAGTACGGCCTGTCCTGGTTGATCGAGCACATCCGGCCGTTGTCGGAGGCGCTCGACTGGCTCGCCGGTCATCCCACGACCATTGCCAGCCACGCGCAGACCTGGCGCAACGTTGCGACGAGCGTGCGCGCCGACGCGGCCGGCCTTCGCACCGGCACGGCGAGCGACCTCACGGGGTGGCATGGTCCGGCGGCGCGGGCCTACGCTTCCTGGTCCGCCAAGCAGCGGACCGTCCTCGGCGGCCTCGCGACCGCGGCCGACACGATGGCATCGATCGCCGAGGGCGTCGCCTATCTGACCGCTGGCGTCCGCACGCTGGTCCGTGATGCCATTGCGACGGTCGTCTCGCGCGCCATCGAGTATGCCGGCGAGGAGGTGTTCTCGCTCGGCTTGGCCACGCCGTGGGTGATCGAGCAGGTCTCGACGCTCGTCGCGGCCTGGTCGGCGCGGATCGGCCGGTTGATCGCCGCACTCAAGTACAGCATCGCCCGGCTGACCCCGGTGATGCGCCGGCTCGGCGACCTCATCGACCGGCTGACGCACCTGCTGCACGACATGCATGGCACGGGCGGCGATCCGACGAAGGTCGGCCCACCGACCGGCGCCGGCGCGCCGGCCTCGGTGCCATTGGTCGCCGCACCCGTCAACCTCGACCCGGCCACGATCCGGTTCAGCCAACACTCGGTGACCGGCGCCTCGGCGATCACCGACGGCATGCGGTCGGACGGGTGGATCGGAGCACCGATCGACGTGGTACGCATGCCGGACGGCGACCTGACCACGATCGACAACACGCGGGTGCTGGCGGCCCGGCAGGCCGGAATCGACGTGTCGGCAAACGTGCACGGGTTCGACGAGCCGCTGCCGGCCGACATGATCGGTCGGTTCACGACTCGTTCCGGTCCGGTCACCACCTGGGGTCAGGCGGTCACCCAGCGGATCGGCCGGCAGAACGCGACCCTCCGGACCACGTACCCGTTGGGATCTTGGAATGAACCGACCGCACGATAGCCTGATGCGGACACCGATGTGGAGGGATGGCATGGCCGACCTGCTGGGCCCGGCGGAGGTTCCACCCGGCTTCGCCTACCCGCCCGAGTTCCTGCGGGTTGTCGATCTCGGCCTCGTGAACCTCGAACCGTGGTGGATCTTCGATGGCGCGCCCCTGCGGGACCGTGTCGTCGGCCTGCGCAAACGCTTCCCCGGTCGGGTGTTGGTCCCATTCGCCCGTCGGGAGGACAACGATGATGTGGCGTGTTGGGAGAGTGCGCCGCCCCGGGTCGTCGTGATCCACGATTTCGCGTCGCCCGGCTTCGAGGACCGGGGCGGGTTTGCCGACTTCAACGGCTGGCTTCGGCAGGCCATCGAGGATCTCATCGCCTTCGCGTAGCCCGCGGCCGATCATCGAGCGGAGACTGGCGGCGTGACCCATGCGTACTGGCCGCTCGTGGACCTTCGGCTGGCCACCGGTGACGTGACGCTCCGGCCGATGACCGAGGAGGACGTCGGGCCGCTGGCCGACGTGCTGCCCGACGATGTCGAGCAGAATCCGATCTTCCCGTCCTACGGCGGGCGCCATGGGCGGCTGGCGCGGGGAACCACGCTGCGCCAGACCTACTGGCACAGTCTCGGCACCTGGCGTCCGGAGTCGTGGAACCTTCCGCTGACGGTGTCGGTCGAGGGCACACCGGTCGGCGTGCAGACGGTCGAGGCCGACGGGTTCGCGGCACGCCGGACGGTCGACAGCTCGTCGTGGTTGACGACCACCGCTCGCGGTTGCGGGATCGGCAAGCGGATGCGACTTGCGGTGCTCGCGCTCGCGTTCGACGGGCTGGGCGCGGAGGTGGCCGAAACGTCGGCCTGGCACGACAACGCGGCCTCGCTCGGGGTGTCCCAATCGCTGGGGTACGTCGACAACGGTGTGTACACGCATGCCGACCGCGGGCGCGTCGACGAGATGCGACGGATGCGACTCACTCGCGCGGCATGGTTGCAGCACCGGCACGCCGACGTACGCATCGACGGCCTGCCGGCATGCCTGCCGTTCTTCGGCGTGGCGTAACTGTTCGACACCTCGTCGGGCTGCGAGGAGGATCTAGCGGCGCTTGGCGTCGAGGCGCCGGGCCGCGAGACGGGCCGCCCGATCGGCCTGGTCGGCCCGCGTACGGGCGCGACGACGGTCCTGCTCGGCGGCGGTCAGCGCGTCGACGGTCTCGTCGAGTTGCCGCCGCACGCGGTCGGCGTGGGCGCGCGCATCCCGCACGGCCCGCTCGGCCCGTTCGAGGTCGGCGTGTGCCGCTTCCCGATCCTGGTCCGCCGCCGCGGCCGCCTCACTGAGCGCGCGCCGTTCCTCGCTGACCGCGCGCCGTTCCTCGCTGACCGCGCGCCGTTCCTCGACCTGCGCCGTGTCGGCGTCTTCGGACCGGTGGCGTCCGGTCACCCGGGCCGACGGTCCGGCTGTCGGGCGCTCGCCGGCGGAGGTCTTCGAGCGGGTGGCGGGACCTTCGCTCGGCGCTGGCGGGCTCCACATCGCCATGTCGCCGGACGGAAATCCGCTGCTGCGCAACGTTTCGCTGAGGCGTCCCGCGGTCAGTTCGTCGGCGGCCTCCGGCTCGGCCAATGCCGCGTGCAGGATGTCCTCCAACCCGCGGATCGTGGCGTCATTCGGCCGTAGGCCGGCCTCGTCGGCGACGTTGCGCGCGTCGCGGATTAGCGACGCCATGAGCTGGCGCTGCTGCGTGGACAGGCGGCGCAGTTCGTCGCGGTCGAGCGACGCGGTCGCGTCGCGCATCGAGGCGCCCAGGTCGACCAGCGCTCGGATATCGTCGGCGTGCGATCGCGCCAGCTGGTTCGCGAGCCAGGCCGCGGTATTTGGCTTGGCGAGTTTCGTGATGGCCGCGGCCACCTCCCGGGCGCCGGTCGCCCGGGCCGCCTTGGCCCGGTCGTTGCGGGCGGCGACGAACTCGTCGGCCGGCAGGGCGTACAGCTCGTCGGCGACGTCATCGACCGCGCCGGCGACGTCACCGGCGCCGTTGTTGCTCGCGCCCGACGCTCGAGCCACCCGTCGTCCTTCCGGTCGCGTTCGCGTGTCCGTTGGCGGACCGTGTCGCCGTCCGGCCGCATCACCGCCACGGGCGACATCGACCAGGGGATGTCACGGACTGTACCAATCCGGACGCGGTCGCTGTGGGTGGCATGTCCGGATTCACGCCCGGATTTGAGCCGCTCTCCTACGCTGGGCGGCTGCCGCTACAGACCGAACGTCGTGGGCTCGTCGGGCGGTCCATCGGCCAGCAGCGTGGCCAACGCGGCGCCGAGAGCGCGTGGCGAAAACACGGCCGGCCCGCGATAGCCGGCGATCTCCGGCTGGGTCCACCACCGGAAGCCGGCAACGTTTTCGGCGGCCAACTGATCGTCCGTCATGCTGCCCCGCGGCGTAAACGCGACCGTACGGACCAGGTAATAGTCGTTGATGACGCCGTCGTAGCCGGCAGCGTGGCCGGCGGCGATGACCTTCTGGTGCCACACGTGACGTGGCTCCGCGTCCAGCGAGAGTCCGATCTCCTCGTCGAGCTCGCGGCGCAGTGCCGACAGCGGCGGCTCGCCGCTCTCGACGCCGCCGCCCGGTGCGGCCCAGACAGTTCCCGGACCACCCCGCCCAGTCGTGTCGACGAAGCGGAATTGGCAGAGCAGCATCCGGTCGTCGGGATCCAGCACGATCGCCCGGACCGCCGGCCGAAGTCGCGGTGCGTCCACGCGCGAGAACGTACCCGATCGCCGTAGCCGTCCGCGTCCGGTTATTCCGCCGGCCGATCCGAGCATGGCGGCGCCGATCCCGCATCAGTCTGCTCAGCTGACCGGATCTCACCGATGCCGCGGTCCGGCCTACGACGCCGGTTCGGAGCGTCGGAACACAACGACCCCGCGCCTAACTGGCGCGATCGGCCTCGGATATCGGCCGGAGGCGGGCCGCTCCGATCAGTGCCATAGCGGCGCTCGTCGGGACCGACGCGGTCGGTTCGACCAGGAGACTGGTCGCGGCCGCCGCGGTCAACGGCGGCGCGAAGAGGATCCCTGTCCGAGCCGGCAGCCCAACTCGACCAGCGCGTCGCGCTGCTCGGGTCGTTCGATGCCCTCGGCGACGACTTCGAGCTTGAGCGACTTCGCCATGGCGAGGATCGCGATCACAATGCTCCGGTCGGTGCCCTCATCGGCGACGCCGCCGATGAACGACCGGTCGATCTTCAGGCATTCGGCCGGAAATTGCTTGAGGTAGGCCAAGTTGGAGTAAGAGCTGCCGAAGTCGTCGAGCGCGAAGTGGACGCCGCCGGCCCGGAGGTTCTGGGTCTCCGCGGCGACGTTCGCGCCGGCATGACTCCGCTCGGTGACCTCGAGCCAGACGTCGGCCGGATCGACGCCAGCCCGACGGATGAGGGAGTCGAGGTGTCGTGACACGTCGGCCTGCCACAGCTGGGCCGCGGAGAGGTTCACGTTGAGGCTCAAGCCCCGCCAGCCGGGCAGGCCCTGCCACGCCGCGAGCTGCCGGCACGCCTGCTCCAGGACCCACGCTCCGATCGGTACGATCTCGCCCGTCTCCTCGGCCAAGGGGATGAACACGTCGGGCGGGATCGACCCACGCTGATGGTGGTTCCACCGCAGCAACGCCTCGAACCCGAACGGGCGTCCGGTGTCGAGCTCGATGAGCGGCTGGTAGAGGATCTCGAACTCGTCGCGATCGAGGGCCCGCATCAACTCCGAGCGGATGCTGAGTCGATCGAGTGACCGGTGGGACGCGGCATCGTCGAACACCTCGACCGCCCCCGTGCCGCGCGCCTTGGCCACGTACATGGCGGCGTCGGCATCGCGCATCATCGTCCCGGCCGTCGTCGCGCCGTGGGCGCCGAGAACGCCGCCGATGCTTGCCGAAACGGCGACCCGCTCGTCGTTGAGGTCGAACGGTTCGAGCAACGCCTGGACCAGTCGGTGTCCGACGTCGGTGACGTCGTCGAGCGTCTCGATCTCGCCGAGGACGACCACGAACTCGTCGCCGCCGAAGCGAGCCAACAGATCCTTCGTCCGGAGCGCCTTCTGCAGGCGCGCGGCGACCTGCCGCAGAAGACCGTCGCCGGCCTCGTGGCCGAGCCGGTCATTGACGGACTTGAAGCCATCGAGATCGCAGAAGAGGAGACCGGTGAACGGTGCCGATCCGCTCCCGAGGGCATGGTCGAGGCGCTGCACGGCGAGCTCGCGATTGGCGAGGCCGGTGAGCGGATCGCGGGTCGCGCGCCGGCGCAGCTCGTGGTAGAGGCCGGCGTTCTCCAGTGCCGTCGCGAGGTAGCTGGCGAAGATCGCGAGGATCTCGATCACCTCGGCGCCGAACGGTCGCGCTCGGTCTCGGGTGGCGTAGAGCAGCGCGATCGGTACGCCGTCGCGCATCACCGGCACGCACAGGGCGATGCGCGGCAGCGGACTCGACGGTGACGTCACCGTTGCCACCCACGCGTCGCCGCCGACGACGGTCGACCATGCCCGCAGATCGGCGACGGGCAGCTCGGTCACCGGCGCGGCGTCGTTTGGGGCGTCGCCGTGATGCGCCTGTGCGTATGCCATCCCGTCGGAAACGCCGACGATCCAGGCGTCGTCCGCCGTCGTCAGCCGCTGAACGAGTTCCGCCGCGGCATCCAACAGCGACTCGGAATCCAGGTGCGGTGCGAGCAAATGGCCCGATTGGGCCAACCGTTCGATCGCCACGGCGCGCTCCCGGTCGTCGGCCGCGATCCGCAGCCGCTGCGCGACCGACGACAGCACGTGCAGGTCCGTACCACCGAAGATCTCGCCGCTGCTGCGGTAGAGGATGAGGAGTTCGTCGGGCTTCTCGGCTGATGATTTCGACATCGGTACGAATGCGGCCGAGCGCAGCCCCAGGCCGGCGAGAGCGGCCGGGACGTTGTCATCGTGTTCGTCGAGCTCACACGCCACCGCGCGGCCGGTCGCCACAACCTCAGCGGCGAGTGGACCGATCGCCCAGCCATCCCGAAAGGACGGATCGCCCTCGGGCAGACCGGTTGCCGTCGTGACGAGGAGACGATCGCCGACCACACTCAGAATGCACACCGGGTCGGCGTTGAACGCGTCGGACAGCACCGCGAGCGCCTGGTCGAGCAATTCGTCCGGCGCGGATGGGCTGCTCAGCACGGTGAGCAACCGGATAAGGCGCCCGGCGTCGCGGTAGGCGTTGCTCGCGGCCGTCGTGGCCTCGACCAATTGGGCCGTCAGCCGCGAGATGTCGTCGGAGCTTGGCACTGTCATCGGCGCATCACAGGGCGATCGCGGTGACGGTGGCGTTGTGGTAGCCGGCGACACTCGTCGTACGGGCGAATTCGCCGTACGTGTAGACGCCGAAGATGGGTACGGACCCGGCCGCCGACTGCAGTTCCTTCGCTTCTTCGGGGCCCCGCTCCTGCAGGACGTCGAGGCGGGCGATGCAGCTGAACACGAGCAGCATCGACGCGTCCCGTCCGGCCACCGAGCGGTGCGCGACGTCCCGACTCGTCGCCAACAGGTCGTCGGAGTCGCAGGACACGATCTGGATGGCCGAGTAGAGCGGCAGCGGCGCGAACGTGTGGATCATCTCGTCCTTGCCCATAAACACGCCCCGGATGAGGTGCGAGCCGTCCGGCTCGATGAGACCGAACGCGTGGGTGGAGTAGAAGCCGCCGTCGCGTATGCGATCGAGCTTCTCCCGATTGCCTTGGCGGATGTGTTCCTCGTACACGTCACGGGCCGGCCGACCGGCGATCTCGTGCACGACCTGCCCGTCGGTCTTCGTGATGAGCAGCGGAAGCCCGATCGCATGCCAACCGTGCCCGACCGTGATCGGCACCGGATTGTCCGAGCCGATCCACACCGCGACCGCGGCGTCGGTCAGCACCCGATCGTTGAAGAAGACGTAGGTGGCGCTCAACCGCCGGTCGTCGCCGGCGCCGCCGCCGACCACCGGGACGGCGGAACCGGTGACGCGATGTATGCCACCGATCAGCGTCTGCTGTTCGGCCGACAGGCCGTCGACGAAGATCAGCAGCGTCGCGTGGGGCGTCTGTTCGGTTGCGAGGTCGGCATGGGCCGACCGGGCTAGTTCAATACCGGCCGCTTCGCTTCCGGCGGAGAGACCTCCGACCGACGCGAAACCGAAACGGTACGGCCCGGCCGTCATCGCCAGCACGGCGACCCCGCTCGCCGGCTCGGTGAGGTGACCGCCGACGAAGTGGCCGGCGCTCGTTTCGCCGACCAACGGCGTGTCCCCGGTCACTGTCCGGATCGCGCCGAGCAGGGTCGAGAGGTCGTAACGCACGGACGCGTACACAATGATCATGGCTGGTTCGCGACCGCTGAGCCCCGCAATCGCCTCCGCCGCGGCGATTGTGCCCGCCTCGACCGGATCGTCGAGCTCGCTGGTGCCACTCGCGGCGTGCAGGCGCGTCGGCAGGGACTGCTGGGTCACGGCGTCTCTCCCTCGGGTCGGTACGCCCGGAATGCGGCCTCAATTATAGAAAGCCCGGAATGTATCGCGAGCTCGGCTTGTATCTCGCCCGACACAGTTGGGTGCCGGTTGACAGCATTTCTGGCATTCGATCGGATATTCGCTCAGGCGTTGCGCCAATGAGTCGACGTCACCGGGTCCGGGCAGGGCATCGCCGCATCCGTCGACGAGCAAACCGCCGAGAAGCACCGCAGCGAGCCGGCCGCGCGATGCGCTGAGCGGCGAGGGTCACACCAACCGGGATGCCTGGGCAGCCTGGCGTGGCCAGCCGGTGCAGATCGACGAGGTGTGGAACGACGCGAAAGCGAGCAGGCAAGATCACGTGGGCGTTGATGGACGGCCTGGCGAGTACGAAGCATTCATTTGCCAGCGGCGCGTGGAAGGGCGCAATCTCGATCGCGCAACCGATGTTCGCCGAGACGAGACGGTCCAGCAGCGCGCGTCCTCGTCCGAGATCACGACCTGGGCCACGGACCTGAAGAAGGCGTTGTCGTCCGGCTCCGCCTACATCCGACTGGGCTGGGAGTTCAACGGCGACTGGTTCCCCTGGGGCGTCAAGCCGGGCGACGCCGCCGCGTTCAAGTCGTGCTGGATCAAGTGGTACACGCTGGTCAAACGGGTGGCGACCAAGTTCGAGCTGGTGTGGAACCCA
>Ga0055453_10000096_pt1 | contig 10903 bp, 12 predicted proteins | sample Goodyear_PhragA__FD_57741 | JGI IMG/M metagenome (GOLD analysis project Ga0055453, IMG submission 57741) | Wetland microbial communities from San Francisco Bay, California, USA, that impact long-term carbon sequestration - Goodyear_PhragA_D2 | ecosystem: Environmental > Aquatic > Marine >... | reverse complement strand
GCGGCGCGGGCCGCGGCAAGCTCGCGCTCTGCCTTCTCGGCGTCCTTCTTCGCGCGGCGACCCGAGAGGCGCCCAGCACCGCGGCCGCCGCGCTTCTCCGCCCGCTTCCTGTTCTTCTCCTCGCGCCGTTTCCTCGCTTCTTCGCTGCGCCGCTTGCGGTGCTCGCCGCGCGCCGCGCGCTGCTGCCGGCGCGCCAGCTTGCGCTTCTCCTTGCCGCTCAACTGCTGACCGGAGGGGGGCGGTCCGACCGGCTGCTGTGGCGGCGGTGGGGCGGCGCCCGGGGCGCCCGCCTTCTTCTGCTGCCGTTCCTTGCTGCGCCGCTGCACGACGCTGATCACCAGCAGCAAGACGAGGATCGCCACAACGAGACCGGCGACGAAGTACTGGACGTTGTCGCTGACGAAGTTCGCGAAAATCATCACTGGGTCCCCCTCAGGTCACGAAGCTACCTCATCCGGCCCTTGAAATCTCGTTCGACCTCGCGCCGCACGTCGCGTGCCGCGATCTCACGGCGCCGGTCGCGGCCCTCCTTGCCCCGCGCCAGCGCCAGCTCGACCTTCGCCCGCGGTCCCTTGAAGTAGACGCGGACGGGGATCAGCGTCAGCCCTTTCTCGGCGGTCTTGCCGACCAGGCGCTCGATCTCGCCCCGGTGCAGGAGCAGCTTGCGGGGGCGCTCCGGCTCGTGGTTCTCGCGGCTGGCGGGCTCGTACGGCGGGATGTGGAGGTTGCGCAGCCAGACCTCGCCGTCGTCGACGACCGCGTAGGCGTCGCTCATCTGCGCCTTGCCGTTGCGCAGCGACTTGACCTCGGTGCCGGTGAGCACGATCCCCGCCTCGAGCTTCTCGACCAGCTCGAATTTGTGCCGCGCGCGGCGATTCGTCGCGACGTCGCCCGACGCGGGCGCGCGTTTCTTCTTAGAGGCCATTCGGAACCTCCGCGTGTGCGGCTGGCGAGCGCCGGACCAAGCGGGGCAAGGACGCAGGGCGCAGCCCTTGGTGGTGCCAAGGGCAAGCCCGAGGACGCCGCACCGCGCAGCGTCCGCCGCCGCCAGGCGTGCGCGGGGGGGTTTCGAATGGCCTCTGCTTCTTCGCCATCGGTCAATCGTCCACCAATTCGAGGTCGGCGCGACCGCGCGGCGCTTCGACGCCGCTGACCCGCACGGTCACCGGGTCGCCCAGCCGCAGCTTCCGCCCGCCCTCCTTGCCGACCAGCGCCGTCTCGGTCTCGTTCAGCTCGAAGCGCTCGGTGCCGCCAAGCAGCCGTGCGGGCAGGAAGCCCTCGTAGACGTCGCCGAGCTCGCCGCCGAAGCCGACGAAGGCGCCGGCGCGGATCAGCCCCGAGACCTCGCCCTCGAAGCTCGTCTGCTCGCCGCGCTCGCGCAGCTCGCGCCGCAGCAGGAAGGCGGCGCAGACGTCGTCGGCGCGGCGCTCGATCCGCATCGACTCCCGCTCGCGCTCGCTGCAGCGCCAGGCGGCGTCGCGCGCTTCCGCCGCGCTCGGCGCGACCTCGCCCTCGCCCAGCGCGGCGAGCAGCGCCCGGTGGACGACCAGGTCGGGGTAGCGGCGGATCGGCGAGGTGAAGTGGCAGTAGGCGGCGCTGCCCAGCCCGGCGTGGCCGCTGTTGCGCTCGCTGTACTGGGCCTGCTTGAGGGAACGCAGTACGAGCGTCGTATACGCGCCGCGGCCGTGCCCGCGCCGCGCCGCCTCGCGCGCCACCAGGCGGCTCGCCTCGGCCGCCAGCCCCGCCGCCTCGCTCGGCGCCGGCGTGCCGCGCAGCGTCGGCGTCGGGATCTCGAGCTCGTGCAGCTGCTCGATCAGCCGCTCGATCCGCGGCGGGTCGGGCTTGGCGTGGACGCGGTAGATCGCCGGCACCCGCTTGCGCTCGAGCAGCTGCGCGACCTGCTCGTTGGTGAGGATCATCAGCCGCTCGATCAGCCGGTGCGACTCGGTCTGGGCGACGCCGCGGGCGGCGACGACCTCGCCGCGCGAGTCGAAGCGGAACTCCGGCTCGAAGGACTCGACGTCGAGGCTGCTCGTGCCGCGCCGCTCACCCAGCGCCGCGGCCGCCTCGCGGGCGACCGCCAGCGGCTCGGCGACCGCCTCCGGCGCTTCCGCCCGGCCGGCGAAGACGACGTCGAGCTGGTCGTAGTCGAGCCGCGCGTCGGAGCGGATGCGGCTGCGGTAGAAGGCGGCGCCCCTCGCCTCCGCACCGGGCGCGAGCTCGATCTCGGTCGTCACCGCCAGCCGCTCGACCCCCGGCGCGAGGCTGCACGAGTGCTCGCTGAGCGCGCGCGGCAGCATCGGCTCGGCGGTGCCCGGCGCGTAGGTGCTGTTGCCGCGGCGCAGCGCCTCGCGATCGAGCGGCGAGCCCGGCGGCACGTGCGCGGCGACGTCGGCGATGTGGACCCAGAGCCGGACCGCATCGCCCTCGCGGCGCGCCGAGACCGCGTCGTCGAAGTCGCGCGCGGTCGCCGGGTCGACGGTGAAGGTCGGCAGCCCAGTCAGGTCGCGGCGCGGGCCGCTGCGCGACTCGGCGCGCTCGCCCGCCTCCCGCGCCTCGACCTCCAGCGCCGCCGGGAAGCCGCGCCCGCCGAGCTCCTCGCCCAGCAGCGCCTCGACCGCGTCGCGCGCCGTCTTCGGCTCCTCGCGGCGGCCGCGGCGCCCGCGCGCCCGCTGCCGCTCGCGGTAGTAGCGCCAGTCGCGCCTAGCCATGAGTGCCCCTTCCGGTGCGCTTTATCCACCTATGCGGTGGGAAAGGCGCACCGGAACTCAATGTGCTTCGCGCGCTAGCACGGTCAGCGCCCTTTCCAGCCCCTCGTCGCGCGCCGTTTGGGGCAGGTTTCGCGCCTTGACGTCGGGGTGGATCCCCTTGCCGGCGAGGTTTTCGCCGTTCGGGGTGAAGTATTCGCCCACCGTCAGCTTCAGCGCGCCGCCGTTGGAGAGGTCGATCTCCTGCTGGAAGACGCCCTTGCCGTAGGAGCGCGTGCCGACCGTCTTCGCCCCCGCGTCGTCGGCCAGCGCCGCGGTGAGGATCTCCGCCGCCGAGGCGGTGTTGCGGTCGATCAGCACGACGATCGGCAGCGCCGGCAGGTTGTCGCCCTTGGTCTTGTAGACGGCGTCGCCCTGGGTGCGTGACTTGGTGGTGACGACGACTTCGCCCTCCGGCAGGAAGATGCTCGCGTTCAGCACCGCCTCCTCGAGCAGGCCGCCGCCGTTGCCGCGCAGGTCGAGCACCAGCCCTTCCGCGCCTTCGCGCTGCAGCTTGCGCACCGCCCGCCGCAGCGCCGCGTCGGCGCCTTCGCTGAAGGTCGCGAGCCGCGCGTAGCCGAGCTTCCTCCCGTTCACCCGCTTCAGGCTGCCGGCGACGACGGGCAGCGAGATCTGCGCGCGCGTGACCTCCACCTGCCGGGTCCCGCCGCCCTTCGGCTCGCGCACGCCGAGCGTCACCGAGGTCCCTTCGGGGCCCTTGATCCGTTCCGTCGCCGCGGTCGAGCCGAGGCCCGCGATCGACTCGCCGTTCACTTCGACGATCGTCTCGCCGGTCAGGATCCCGGCTTCCGCGGCCGGCGAGCCCTTGAACACCTTGACCACGCGCAGCCCGCCTTTCACTTCCGTGACGCTCAGCCCGACGCCGGAGAAGCGCCCCTCGATTTCTTCGTCGAAGTGGGCGAGCATCTTCGGCGAGAAGTAGTCGGAGAAGCGGTCGTGGTGGCGGCGGCGCAGTCCCCGCACCATGCCGCTCAGCGAGGAGTCGATCAGGTTGCCCTGGTGGACCGGCCGGTAGTAGTTGCCTTCGATCAGCTCGCTCGCTTCGGCGGTCAGGCCGGCCGATTCGTCGACGAAGACGTCGCGCAGGAAGCTCGGCATCCGCGCCGGGTGGCCGCCGATCCACAGCCCGGCGGCGAGCACCGCCAGCAGCGCGGCCGTAAGGCCGAGCGTGCGCGCGGCGCTCACGCGCGCCTCGCCGGGAGCGCCGGAGGCACTAGACCCTGAGGAAGCGGCGCAGGGTGACGCCCGAGCCCACCGCGGAGACGAGCACCGCGGCGCCGAAGAGGATCGCGACCAGCGCCGGGAAGGAGAGCGTGGTGCTGTTCTGGGCGGCGAGGAAGCCGATGCTGTTGCTCAGCGGGTCGACGATCGTCAGCTTGCCCAGCCACAGGATCAGTATGGCGACCAGGCCGCCGAAGAAGCCGACCACGACGCCCTCGATCATGAACGGCCAGCGGATGAACCAGCGGGTCGCGCCGACCAGGCGCATCACCTCGACCTCGCGCCTGCGGGTGTAGATCGAGAGCCGGATCGTGTTGCCGACCAGCATCAGCGAGGCGGCGATCAAGAGCGCCGTGATCACCGTCAGCACGATCTTCAGCGCGCTCGTCACCTGCTCGATCTTCTTCGAGTCTTCCTGGCGGCTGAACTGGTCCTGGACGATCGGCGAGATCGGCTTCGGCTTGCCGTTCGGGCCCGGCGGCACGATCGCCGCTTCGACCGCGGAGAGGTTGCTCGCGTCGTCGGCCTTGACCGAGAAGTTCGCCGGCAGCGGGTTGGAGTGCAGCTGGGTCAGCAGTTCGCTGCTCTTGTCCTTGCCGAGGTCCTGCTTCAGTTCGTTCAACGCCTGCGCCTTGGTGATCAGGCGGACCGAGGCGACGTGCGGGATCGCCAGCAGCTTTTCCTGCAGGGCGTTGATTTCGCCGCGCGTCGCGTCGTCGTAGATCGCGACGCGGGTTTCGAGGCTGTCGCGCACCTCGTTGCTCTTCGCCTGCGTCGTCTGGAAGATCGGGATCAGCACGCCGAGCAGGATCACGGTGACGATCGTGGTGACGACCGCGGCCATGCTCGGGGCGCCGTTGCGGCGCAGCGCGCGGAAGGCCTCCTGGGTGAAGAAGAGCAGGCGGGACATCTAGAAAAGCGACTCGCTGGTGTGGCCGTTGGTCTGCCCCTCGGGGGCGACGCCCATCTCGGCCCGCATCCGCAGGCCGAACTCCGAGGTCGACTCCTCGGTGTAGCCGCCGCTGACCTCGTCGCGCACGACGCGGCCCTCGTAGAGCTCGATCACGCGGCGGCGCATGTTGTCGACCATCTCGCGGTCGTGGGTGACGACGACCACCGTCGTGCCGGTCTTGTTGATCCGGTAGAGCAGCTGCATCACGCCGATCGAGGTGACGGGGTCGAGGTTGCCGCTGGGCTCGTCGGCAAGCAGCAAAGGCGGGTGGTTGACGAAGGCGCGGGCGACCGAGACGCGCTGCTGCTCGCCGCCGGAGAGCTCGTCGGGATAGCTGTGCAGCTTGGTCGAAAGGCCGACCAGGCGCAGGATCTCCGGCACCTGGCGGCGGATTTCGCCGCGGTGGGCGCCGAGCACCTGCAGCGCGTAGGCGACGTTGTCGTAGACGGTGCGGTCGGGCAGCAGCTTGAAGTCCTGGAAGACGGTGCCGATGTTGCGCCGCAGCTGGGGGATCTTCTTCTCCGGCATCGCGCCGATGTCGCGGCCGGCGATCCGCACGCTGCCGTCGGTCGCCTTCAGCTCGCGGATCAGCATCTTGATCAGCGTCGACTTGCCGCAGCCGGTCGGGCCGACGAGGAAGACGAACTCGCCGCGGTCGATCGCCAGCGAGACCCGGTCGAGCGCCATGTGGCCGCCCGGGTAGACCTTGGTCACGTCGCGCATCTCGATGATCGGCGCGCCGCCCTTGCGCCGCCGCGGCGGCTGCGGCTGCTCGCCGCCTCGCTTCTTCTTTCTGCCCAGGGCCATTTCTCGCGGGGGTCCTTCTGCGCCTGGATGGTGACTCCTGCGCACCCGTTCGCGCGCAAAACCCCGCCCAGAAAGGATGTGCGGAAGCTTAGCGGATTATCAGCAGATGCTCATCTTCAGGGAAAGACCGTCTCCCCCGTGTCGCTGTCGACGACGGTGATCGCCACGGCGGGGCAGGCTTCGGCGGCCTCCAGCATCAGGTCGTCGGGGCCGGCGCCGATCACTTCGGCGACCTCGCCGAGGCGGAATACCTGGGGTGCGACTTCGACGCAGTCGCCGTGGGCGCTGCACTCGTCGGGGTCTACTTTGGCGATGTAGCTCATGCTGCACGCTCCTTTTGCTTGGCTGGGAAATGGGCGGCGTCGATGCGCTTGCGCAGGGCGGGGATCGCCCGCGGGCGGCCGACGGCGAGGCCGGCGACCGGCACGCCGGACCGGGTGAAGACGGCTTCGAAGTCGCGCTCGGCCGGGTCGCCGTCGAAGGCGACGGCGTCGGCGCGGGCGGCGTGGCCGACGTACTGGATGCGCAGCCCGTACTGGTCGCTCCAGAAGCTCGGCAGCGGCGGCGTGCCGGGGTACTCGCCGAGCATCGACTTCGCCGCGGCCGCGCCCTGCCAGGCGGCGGCGTCCCAGTGCTCGGTGCGGGCGTGGGCGCCGTGGCGCGGCTCGAAGGGGATCGAGGCGTCGCCGGCGGCGAACACGCCCGGCAGCTTCGTGCGGCCCGCCGTGTCGGTGCGGATGCCATCGGCCTCGAGGCCGCTGCCCTCCAGCCAATCGGTCGCGGGCGCGGTGCCGACGCCGACGACAACCGCGTCGCAGGCGAGGCGGCGGCCGTCGGCGAGCACCAGCTCCTCGACCCGGTCCCCCCCACGCGCGCCCTCCAGCATCGCGCCGGTCAGCACGGTCACGCCCTCCTCGGCGTGCAGGCCGGCGAACCAGGCGCCGACCTCGGCGCCGAGGATCGGCGCCAGCGGCGTCTCGAGCGCCTCCAGCATCGTCACCTCGGCGCCGAGACTGCGCGCCGTCGCGGCGACCTCCTGGCCAATGAAGCCGGCGCCGACGATCGCCAGGCGGGCTCCGGCGCGCAGCTCGCCGCGCAGCCGTCGCGCGTCGGCGAGCGTGCGCAGGTAGTGGACGTTCTCGTAGCCCTCGAGGAAGGGCAGCCGGCGGGCGGCGCCGCCGGTCGCGACCAGCAGCTTCTCGTAGGGCAGATCGTCGCCGGAGTCGAGTCGCAGCCGGCGAGCGTCCGGGTCGAGCCCCCCGGCGCGCACGCCGGGCAGCAGCTCGACCCGCTTCTCCTCGTACCACCAGGCCGGCCGGTAGGCCAGGTCCTCGGCGGCGGTCTCCCCGGCCAGCATCTCCTTGGAGAGCGGCGGCCGGTCGTACGGCGGCTCGGGCTCGGCGCAGACCATCCGCACCGGCCCCTCGTAGCCACGGCGCCGCAACGTCTCGGCGCAACGCTGCGCCGCGAGCCCGCCGCCGACGATGACTATTCCGTTGTCTGACATCTATGCCTCCTCGAGCAGTGGGATCGCCTGCGGCCGGGCGGGGCGAGCCTGCTGCGGCCGTGGTTCCTTGGCCTTGCCGCGCTTCGCCCGGCCGGACAGGACGCGGTAGACGAAGAGCCCGCCGATCACCGGGGCGGTCAGCACAACCCACCAGCGGAACCAGACCGCGGAGGCGTCGGTGCCGCTGCCGAAGGCGTGGACCAGGCCGAGCAGGTAGACCAGCACCGTCGCCCGGTGGGCCTTGCGCCAGAGCTTCGCGCCGATCCGCTTGCGGAAGTAGAAGCTGAGCCCGAGCAGCGCCGCCAGGTAGCCGCCGACGATGCCGAGGCCGGTGAAGACGGGCTTGAAGGACATCGTGAACGGCACCGCGACGCCGGCGACGCCGGGGTTCAGCCACGGGTCGCCGAGCAGGGTGATCCCGTGCACGGCGATCGCCACGATGCCGGCGACGGCCGTGTGCTCGTGGATCGCCAGCAGCTTCTTCGAGAGGCCGGGGCGCCGCATCACCTTGCCCGCCATCGCCAGCCCGAGCCCGACCGAGATCGTGATCAGCGCCATCGCCACCAGGCCGGAGGCGCGGCTCGCCAGCCACCAGCCGTGGGTCGCCAGGGTGGTCGTGGTTTCGGCGCTCATGCGGCGGCTCCGTTCCCTTCGAGCTTCGGCAGCCGGATGCGCGGCGGGCGCGCCAGCGGCCCGACCGGCTCGACCCGGCCGCTGTCGTGGACGATCAGCCCGCCCTGCTCGGCGAGCACCTCGCGGGCGCCCTCGGGACCGGAGAGCAAAGCGGCCTTGGAGAGCGTCTCCGCCTCGACGGCCGTTTCGCCCAGCGCCGTGGCGCCGACCAGCCCGGTCCAGGCCGGCTCGCCCGTCGCCGGGTCGAGCAGATGGTGGGCGTAGCGGCCGTCCTCGTCGCGCCAGATCCGCACGTTGAGGCCCGAGGTGGCGACGCCGCCGCGGCTGAGCCGCAGCACGAAGGCGCGCTCGCCCGTCAGCGGGTGCTCGACGTAGACCTCGTAGGGATGGACCAGGGCGGCGCTGCCGCCGATCCGGATGTCGCCGCCGCAGTCGACGACGTAGCGCCTGTAGCCGTCCAGCTGCTCGGCGACCATGTCCGCAGCGAGGCCCTTGCCGGCGCCGCCGGTGTCGAAGAGGACGCCCGGCGGGCGGACGACCTCGCCCCGCTCGTCGTCGACCGAGATCCGGCGCCAGCGCGCGTCAGGGTTTGGGCGTGCGGGACGCCGCTCCGGCGCCTGCTCGAGCGCCTCGGCGAGCGGCGCGCCGCGCATCCCGGCGCGCGAGCTCGCATAGCCGGTCGCCTCGATCTCGCGCACGAGCGTCGGGTCGACCAGGCCGCCGCTGCGCTCAGCCGCCTCGAGCCCGGCCTTAACCGCGCGGCGCAGGAGCTCCGAAGCGGGCACGCGCTCGCGCTCGTCGGCGTTGAGGCACGAGAGCCCGCTGTCGGACTTGAAGCGGGAGAGCTCGCGGTCGAACTCGGCGATGAACTCGCGCGCCCGCTCGGCCGCCTCGCGCGCCGGCGGCGCCCCGTCGGCCGGCTCGCCGATCAGGAAGCGGACGTGGCTGCCCATCGCCTCGAAGCTGAGGTCGTGCTCGCTCATGACGCGCTCGTGGCGACCGGGGCTGCCCCCGTGGTGGACTGGGTCGAGCTGACGGCCGGGCCGGAGGTCACGGTCGATTCGCCGGGCGTCGGCACCACCGTGGTGACGACGCGCCGTTTGACCACCTTGCGCACCAGCACGTGCTGCCGCGGCTGGCTCGGCGCGCTCAGCTGGTAGGTGAAGAGCGCGAAGAGCACGGCGAAGAGGGCGATCGAGCCCCAGACCACCGCGGCCGGGCCGGGCCGGCGCGAGCGCCCGCCGGCTTTCGCCTGTGGCGAGGCCTCAGTCATCGCCGCCGCCCTCGCCTCCGTCGCCGCCCTCCGACTCGCCGCCGCCACCGCCGGTGCCGCTGGTCGCGGTGGTCACCGGTTCCGCGGAACCGGAACCGCTGGTCGCGGTGGTCACGGGTTCTTCGGCGACGCCGCTGCCGCTGCTGGCGGTCGTCACCGGTTCTTCGGAGTAGGAGCTGCCGCTGGAGCCGGTGCTCACAGCGGGCGAGTAGGACGAGGACGATTCGGCGGCGGCCGGCGGGGCCGCGACCGCGGGGTGCTTCGGCCTCGCGTGCTTGGTCACGTGGACCGTCCGCCGGATCACCTTGGTGCGCACGATCGGCTTCTCGGCGACGGCCTGGGCGGCCTGCTTGCGGTCGGCGCTGATCGCCCATCCCGCCAGGCCCGCCAGGCCGACGATCGTCACTGCGGTCGCGATTCTCGTCCTCGTCTTGGTCACTTCGAAACCCCCTCGGCTGAGCTTGCGGGGCCAGTCTTGCGGGGAGTGTGCGAAGCGCAGTTGAGCGGCCGGTAAAGCCTTGGCAAAACCTGCGGATAACCCACATGAGCAGGGCAATTCCGCCGCTACAGTGGCTCCATGATGCAGGCGTCGAGCGGTCGGATACTGGTCGTCGAGGACGAGGAGTCGATCTCCGGGCCGTTCGCCGAGGCGCTGCGCCGGGCCGGCTTCGAGCCGCTCGTCACCGGCACCGCCGCCGGGGCGCTGCGGCTCGCCGAGGAGTCCGAGCCCGACCTGGTGATGCTCGACCTGGCGCTCCCCGACGGCGACGGGCGCGACGTCTGCCGCGAGCTGCGCCGCCGCTCCGACGTGCCGATCGTGATGCTGACCGCGCGCGGCACCGAGATGGACAAGATCGTCGGGCTCGAGCTGGGCGCCGACGACTACGTGGTCAAGCCGTTCAGCGCCGCCGAGGTGATCTCGCGGATCCGCGCCGTGCTGCGGCGCAGCGCCGGCCGCGACGGCGACACCGGCGCCGAGCCGGTCCGGATCGGCGAGCTGGAGCTCGACCCGGCGGCGCGGATCGCCCGCCTGGGCGGCGAGCAGCTCGACCTCTCGCGCAAGGAGTTCGACCTGCTGGCCGAGCTGATGCGCCACGCCGGCCACGTGGTCAAGCGCGAGGACCTGATGTCGCGGGTCTGGGACATCAACTGGTTCGGCTCGACCAAGACGCTCGACGTCCACATCGGCTGGCTGCGGCGCAAGCTCGGCGACGACCCCAACGACCCCGCCTTCATCGAGACCGTGCGCGGGGTCGGCTTCCGCTTCGCCGCGCCCGAATGAGCCTGCGCGCGACCCTGCTGCTGGCGCTGGCCTACGTCCTGCTGCTGGCGCTGATCGCCCTTGGCGTGCCGCTCGCGGTCAGCCTGCGCGACCGGGTGGACTCCGAGGTGAAGGGCCAGGCGCGCAGCCAGGCCGACGTCGTCGCCGCCACCGCCTCGGAGCTGATCGACCCGCCGCAGCGCGGCGCCCTGGGGCGGCTGGCGCGGCTCTCCGCCGACAGCGTGCGTGGCCGCGTGATCGTCGTCGACGGCAGCGGGCGGCTGCTGGCCGACTCGGCCGGCACGACGCTCGGCCGCAGCTACGCCGGCCGGCCCGAGGTGAGCGCCGCGCTGCGCGGCAACAGCGAGCAGATCAGCCGCAACAGCGAAACGCTCGGCGCCGAGATCCTCGCCACCGCCGTGCCGGTGCTCGAGCACGGCCGGCCGGCGGGCGCGGTGCGGATCACGCAGAGCGTCTCGGC
>Ga0055453_10000095_pt1 | contig 10967 bp, 9 predicted proteins | sample Goodyear_PhragA__FD_57741 | JGI IMG/M metagenome (GOLD analysis project Ga0055453, IMG submission 57741) | Wetland microbial communities from San Francisco Bay, California, USA, that impact long-term carbon sequestration - Goodyear_PhragA_D2 | ecosystem: Environmental > Aquatic > Marine >... | reverse complement strand
GATCAGCCGTGGCTCACGGCCGTCATCGCGTACGGGTTCATCGCCCGCGTGCTGAACGGTCCGACCGCGAGCCCGCTTGGGCAGCTCGCCACGCGGGTCGTCGCGCCGCGCCTGCCCGTGTCGCCGAAGCTCGTCGCCGGGCCGCCGAAGCGGTTCGCTCAGGGCATCGGCGCGGTGCTGTCGGTCACCGCGGCCGTCCTGGCTCTCGGATTCGGTCTGACCACGCTCGCGTACGTGCTGCTCGGTCTGTTGATCGTCGCGGCGACGCTGGAGTCGGTCTTTGCGCTGTGCCTCGGCTGCAAGATGTTCGCCGTGCTCATGCGGATCGGCGTGATCCCCGAAGAGGTCTGCGCCGAGTGCAACAACATCTGGTCACGCGTGGCGGCCGCGGCCGCGTCGTAAACGACCGTCCAGCGCGCTGTGGCGGTAACCGAGGCCCGGCGGTTGTGTGCCAACCGGGCTCAGCCCGGACGGATGGTGAACTGGAGCCGCGACTCGCGCCCGTCGGCCGGCGGTGCGTGCCACACCTGAGCCATCGCGGCGCCGCGCCCGACCGGCCGCCGCACCAGGAACGCCGTATCGATGTCGAGAGCGAACAGCTGCCACGCCACCTGCGGCGTGGCCCGTGTCAGCACCGCCACCCGTCGCACGACGGACTCATCGGTGATCCGCCACGCCCGGCCGCGCACACCGGCCTCGTCGTCTGAGTCGTCTGGCGGATATGCGTGCAGCGCGTATCGCCCGTCCCGCGCCAGATCACGACGCTTGGGCGTGTCCAACAGGCAACAGAACAGGCCGTCGTCGGTGACGACCGGCGAGACCGGATGCAACCGTGGCCCGCCGTCCGGTCGCATGGTGGCGAGATAGCCGAGACCCGGGCCGTACTGATGGAACACGCCCCGGACGCCGGCGGCGAGCGCCGGTGCGGCTTGGGCGAATTCAAACCAGGTGGCCATGGTGTCCAGTTTATCGAACGTACGTTCGAATCGGAACAGGTGGAGTCGAGTCGCGGGCGCATTGGCCAACGATTCTCGCGACCGATCGGGTGCGGCGGTAGGCTGCCCGGGTGTTGCTTTCGGACCGCGACCTCATCGCCGAACTCAAATCGGGTGCGTTGCAGCTCGAACCATTCGAGCCGGCGCTGGTCCAACCGTCCAGCGTCGACGTGCGCCTGGACCGATTGTTCCGCGTGTTCAACAACCACCTCTATACGCACATCGACCCGTCGATCCAGCAGGACGACCTGACCTCGTCGGTCGAGGTGGCCGACGGACAGCCGTTCGTGCTGCACCCGGGTGAGTTCGTCCTCGCGTCGACGCTCGAGGTCATCACGCTGGGCGATCAGCTCGCCGGGCGGCTCGAAGGCAAGTCGAGCCTCGGCCGGCTGGGCCTGCTCACGCACTCGACCGCGGGCTGGATCGACGCGGGCTTCTCCGGGCATGTCACGTTGGAGCTGTCCAACGTCGCGAATCTACCGATCAAGCTGTGGCCCGGCATGAAGATCGGGCAGCTGTGCATCTTCCGGCTGTCGTCGCCGGCCGAGCATCCGTACGGCTCGGCGGTGTATGGCTCGCGCTACCAAGGACAGCGGGGACCGACCCCGAGCCGGTCCTATCAGAACTGGCGTACCTGGCCGACGGGCGACCGCTGACCAGCGGGCGCCGATCACCGACCGCCGGGCTAGCGAAAGCGGCGGTGCCCCTCGGGCGCCGCCGCTTTCGTCTACGCTCGCGCCGCGCTCGCGGATGAGCCACGAGCGTGGGCTGCGGTCAGGGTCTGCCGTAGCCGACCGGTGTGATTTCGTTGTAGCGCTTCATGCGGACGACATCGCCGGTCTGCGGTGCGCTGACGACGTACCCCTTGCCTACGTAGATCGTCACGTGGGAGATGGACGGGAAGTAGAACACAAGGTCGCCAGGCCTCAGGTGCTGAAAGCTGACCGCGGGTATCGAGTGCTTCTGTTGGTATGCGTTGTGCGGCAGATTCACGCCGACCGATTGCCAGGCCCGCATCGTGAGCCCGGAGCAGTCGAACGTGTTGGGGCCGGCCGCGCCGAACACGTACCGCTTGCCGATCTGGTTGCACGCCCACTGAGCGGCGCGGCTGCCCGGGTCACCGGTGTAGACGGCCGGGCAGGCGGCCAGACGCAGCGGCCCGGGTGCGACCGTCCGGCCGTAAGCCTTCACCCGCAAGGCGTCCAGGCTCTGGATGGCGGCGTTGATCTTCGCCTTCTGCGCGGCGAGTGTCGTGCGCTGTTGAGCCAGCGACGCAACGAGCGCATCGATCGGCTGCTTCTGCGCCTGGTACTTCCTCTCGAGCGCGACCGTGCCGGCGATCTGCTGCTGGCGGTGCGCCGCCATCCGGTCGACTGTGGCCACCACGTCGAGAGCGTCGCCGGCCGACGACGAATTCAGCAGCACCGTGAGCGCACTTGTCGGACCGGCCTCGTAGATGCTCGCCGCCACCGGGGCCAGCAGCGACCGGGCGACCTGCACCTGTAGTTCGAGCGGCTGGATCGCGGCCTCGAGCTTGTTGGCCTTCGTCTGCTGCGCCTCGAGCTTGGCCGACACGGCGTCAAAACTCTCGATTGTCGGTTCGAGCGAGTTCCACTGCTTGTTGATCTGGCTTTCGAGAGCGCTGACGCTCTGGTCCGACGGGTTGGGCGCGGGCGAGGCGTGTGCCGCGGTCGCCTTCAGGCCGACGCCGACGATGACACTCGCCACGAGGACGAGCACGCTAAGAGCCGTACGCAAGGGACGTGCCGTACGAAGCCGTACGGCACGCGGCGCATCCGGTACCACGGGTGGCGAACTCCTTCTTCCCCAAACGCCTACCGGGTTAGCTGACGGGTTCGGGTCGGGAAGTACGCCCTACTGCAGGACTCCAATGTGCTGGGAGTCCTGCGGATTCACCCCAATGGTGCGGTGGTTCCCCGGTTCGAATTCACGATTCGGCGTGCCGTCCGTGCCTTTCCCTTATGGAAACACCAACGTCCAGACGGCGGATTGCTTGCTTACCGTATGGAGTCGCGGTTGTCATCGCAAGTCCGCCGCACCCTCTTGTACGCATAGAGAATGTCGCATCACAGACCGTTACCAAGGCGCTCGCCAGGCGTTGCATGTCTACAGTGCCCCCACCGATCAGGCGGATCACAGCCTTATCACGACGAGTTGCCTAGCGATTACGCATTTCATCTGAGGCATCGATCACAAGCGGTCACGACGTACGCCATCCGGCCGCCCGTACGTGCAAATGGCGGAGCCGATATCCGGCACCGCCATTGCGGCGATCAAATGCGTCAGGTGCCGTTGACCCGGCGGTAGCCGTTGCTCACGACGGGTTCGAAATTGAGCGCCGACTCCTTCAACGGCTCTCCGGTGTGTTCCGCCTGCGCCACGAACCCGTTGCCGATGTAGAGCGCGACGTGGTTGCCGCTGTTGTAGAAGACGAGGTCGCCGACCCGAAGCTCGCTCTTGCTGATCGCATGCGACTCGTTCCACTGATCCCCGGTGTAGTGAGCCAGCGTGACGCCAGCGGCCTTCCAGGCGGTCATCGTCAGACCGGAGCAGTCGTATTCGCTCGGGCCGGCCTCTCCCCATCCGTACCAGTGGATGGGCCAGATGAGCGAGCATGCCTTCTGCGCGGCGATGAGCCCCTTGCCGCCCGTGCTCACCTGCGGACAGGCCACCGGCATGACGTAACTCTTGCTCGTCTTCGAACCTGTGTTGATGTTGCTGCCGCTGGTCTGAGCGTCGGCGGCCTGCAGCGCCTTGAGGTTCGCGAGCTTGGCCAGGATGTCTTTCTTCTTCGCCGCGAGCTGGGCCTTCTGCCTCGTCTCGGTGGCGATCAGCGCATCGAGTGATTTCTTCTGCGCCTGGTATTTGCCCACCAGTTGGCTCGCGCTCGAGACCGTCTCGTGCTGCGACTTCGCGACCATCGACAAGACGCCCATCGCATCGACAAGCTGGGTCGTCGACGGTGTGTCCATCAGCGCAACGATGCTGCTGTTCGGCCCCGCGATGTAGAGGTCACGCACGACGGCGGCGATGCGCTGCCGAGCGACCGCCGACTGCAGTTGAGCCGGAGCGAGGGCCCGAGCGACCTTGGCCGACGACTTCTGATCGGCCGCCAGTTTCGTGCTGATGCCGTTGTACTGCTCGACGATCGTCTCGATCTGATTATTCAGGTCGTCGATCTGCGCCGAGGTGCTCGGTGCAGCATGCGCCGCCGTGGCTGGCATCAACACGGTGAGTCCGGCGGCAACGACAGCGAGCGCCGACGCCAGCGCAGTGCCGCCAACACGCACGCGGCGCAGGAGTGAGTGTGAACGGGGATTCTCCGGATGGACCGGGCGCCAGGCCACGAGCTACCGTCCTTCTTCCGCTCCGCCGACCGGGTTAGCTGACGGGTTCGGGCGGGAAGTTCGCCCTACGCGCCGGTGCGGCGCGATACACCCCGGGTGTTCGTGGTTCCCCGGCTCGCACGTGTGCGATGACCACATCTGCATCAACACATACGCGATTAAGCGGTGTCGCGCCCGCGGTCGCCCCGTTGGCAACCGACATCAGTCGCAGACCGATCTCACCTTAGGGATACCGTTTGGTGACAAGCAAGGAATGAAACCCCTAAATCGTACGGCTATCAAATGCCTACGCTGCGTATTCACCGGTTCAGGTGAACGATCCACCGTCTACAGTGGCCGCGTTGCTCCGACGACTGCGGTGAGTACGTCGTCCAGAGTGAGCACACCGAACACGACTCGACCGTCGCTGACCAGGACAATGTGCCGTCGACCGCGACGCATGGCGAGCAACGCCTCGTCGAGGGAACGATCCGGAGCGAGCACGAGCAGTGGCCGTACCAATGATCGGGCGATCGGCGCACGCCGCGCCGGGCCGACCACCCCCAGCACGTCCTTGACGTGGACGAACCCCAGGATGCGACGAGTGCCGCGTTCGACCATCGGAAACCGCGACCGACCGGTCCGGCTGGCCAGCACCTCGAGCGCGGCCGGCGACACGTCATCACCCACGGTGGTGACATCGACCCACGGCACCACCGCGTCGGCCACCTTGCGATCGTGCAAAGCCAGCGCTCCGGTGATGCGTGCGTGCTCCTCGCGATCGAGAAGGCCCTCGAAGCGCGACTCGGCCACCAGGGTCGCAAGCTCCTCGGTCGTGTAGACGGTCTTCACCGAGTCGGTCGCCTCGACCCGCCAGATGCGCAGCACCCGACGGGACAGCCATTTCATGGTCAGCAGCAGCGGTTTGGTCGCGATGCAGAAGCCGAGCATCGGCGGCCCTAACCAGACGACGGCGGTCTCCGGGCCGGCCAGCGTCAGGTTCTTCGGAACCATTTCGCCGATGACCGTGTGCGCGGACACGACGATGCCGAGACCGAGGATGAACGCGACCGGATGTACGGCGCCGTTCGGCAACCCGATGGCGTCGAACGGCGGCACCAGCAAGTGAGCCAGGGCCGGCTCGGCGATCGCGCCGAGGCCGAGCGAGCAGATCGTCACGCCCAACTGCGCACCGGCGATGGCCAGCGGGATCTCGCTCATCGCTCGCAGCGCAATCTGCGCCCGCCGCGACGTGGCCGCCATCGGCTCGAGGACCGTCCGCCGCGCCGAGATGAGCGAGAACTCGGCGGCGACGAAGAACGCGTTGCCGGCGAGCAGTAACAACACGACCAGAACCCGCGTCATTCGACCGGCTCCGTCCGCACGACCCGCACCTGCTCGATGCGGCGCTTGTCCACCTCGACCACGGTGAACTCCCAGCCCGGCACGGCCAGCGTCTCGCCGGCCACCGGGACGTGGCCGAGTTCGGCCATCAGGAAACCGGCCAGCGTCTCGTACGGGCCGGGCGGCAACGCAAAGCCGGTCTGCTCGGCCAACTCGTCCTCGCGCAGAACACCATCGACCAAACTCGCCCCGTGGTCGCCCGGTTCGGCCAGATGGTCGACCACGACCGCTTCATCGGCCGTCCGCGGGTCGTGCTCGTCGGCGATCTCGCCAACCAACTCCTCGACCAGGTCCTCTACGGTGACGACGCCATCCGTGCCGCCATACTCGTCGACCACGATCGCGAGGGCCGCACCCGAGCGGGTCAGCGCCTCTAGCACGCCGTCGAGGTCGAGGCTTTCGGGCACGAGAACGGGTTCCGACGCGACCGCGCCGACCAACGTCGAACCTCGCCGGGCCGGTGGCACACCGAGCGCGTCGGTCACGCCGGCGACGCCCGTGACGTGGTCGAGCGTGGCGTCGAAGACCGGGAAGCGGCTATGGCCGGTGTCGCGTGCCGCGGTCAGCAGGTCGGCGACGGTCGCATCGATGCGTAGCGCCACGACGTCGACCCGGGGCGTCATGGCCTCGGCGGCACGCTTCTCGCCGAAACGAATCGTCCGGCGCAGCAGCACGGCGGTTTCCGCGGGGATCGCGCCGGCCCGCGCTGAGATTGCCGCGAGCAGCCCGAGCTCCTCCGGCGATCGGGCACTCGCGAGCTCCTGCTGCGGCTCCACGCCCAACCGGCGCACCAGGAAATTCGCCGAGCCGTTAAGCGCACGGATCAGCCAGCTGAACATCGTTGCGAAGGTCCGCAATGGTCCGGCGCTGGCCCGCACGAGCGGCATCGGACGAGCCAGGGCGGCATTCTTGGGCACGAGCTCCCCGAACAGCATGGACAGCAGCGTGGCGATGACGAGCGCACCGAAATGGGTGAAGCCCCCGAAGTGGCCGCCGGTCCACGGCCGGAACACCGGGCGTAGCAGGTGTGCGAAGGCCGGCTCGGCCAGGTAGCCGCTCAGCAAAGCGGCGAGGGTGATGCCGACCTGGGCGGCGGACAACTGGAACGACAGCTCGCGCAAGGACTTGGACACCATACGAGCGATCCGGTCGCCCGCCTTTGCCTGTTGATCGATGCTCGCCCGGTCGACCGTCACGAGCGAGAATTCGCCCACCACGAAGAACGCGTTGAGCAGGGTCAACAGCACGAACGCGAGCAGCGGCAGGAGCACGGTCACAAGCGCGGAGTCGATGTCAGCCCCCTTCGTGCTTCATTCTGCCCGACCGATGATCCCCTCACCCGGACACCGCCGGCGACCCGTGCTGTCAGCGGCCGCCCGAGCCCAACGCGCCGTCGCGAGCACGGATCTTGGTGCGATTCCGGCGCCCCAGCCCCGCAACCGCACCTAGATCCAGAGCGAGACAAGACCACGCCACGCAACCGTTCTCGGTTCCACGGCCACCCCGAGAGCCCAACCCCCGCGGTGCCGCCACCGGAAGCCGGATGTGGGGTTGGGGCGGCCTTGTCCACGACGACCTAAAACGCTCTGCCATCGCCGTGGGCAAGTCCGCCCCAACCCAGACCGCAACCACCCAGACCGCAGGACCTTAAGACGAAGGCCGCACCGACCGAAGAAGAACGGTCGCCACGTCCACGACCTCAACATCCTCGCCCGCGCCGCCGGACGACTTCTTCGAGGTGACTCCGTCGCCGATCATCGTCGAGCAGAACGGGCAACCGACCGCGATCGTCTTGGCGCCGGTGGCGATCGCTTCCTCGACGCGCTCGATGTTGATGCGCTTGCCGATCTTCTCTTCCATCCACATCCGGGCGCCGCCCGCGCCGCAGCAGAAGGAACGCTCGGAGTTGCGCGGCATCTCGGTCAGCGAGGCCTTGCCGATCGTGGCTCCGAGCACCTCGCGCGGCGGGCTGAAGACCCGATTGTGCCGGCCGAGGTAGCACGGGTCGTGGTACGTGACGCCGCCGTCGACGGGCTGCACCGGGGTGAGCTTGCCCGATCTGACCAGATCGGCCAGCAGTTGCGTGTGATGGACGACGTCGTACGCCCCGCCCAGCTGGCCGTACTCGTTGGCCAGGGTGTTGAAGCAGTGCGGGCAGCTCGCGACGATCTTCGTGACGCCGGCGCTGTTCAACGTCTCCACGTTCTGCTGGGCCAGCATCTGGAAGACGAACTCGTTGCCGATGCGGCGAGCCGGGTCACCCGTACACGTCTCGCCGTTGCCGAGGATCGCGAACCGGACGCCCGCGTCGTGCAGCAAGGTGGCCACGGCGCGGGTGGTCTTCTTGGCGCGGTCCTCGAACGCGCCCGCGCAGCCGACCCAGAACAGGTATTCGTAGTCGCCGCCGCCTTCTCCGGCGGCGCCAGAACCAACTCGCGGTACCTCAAAATCGAGGCCCTTGGTCCAGTCCTCGCGGGTGTTGGGCGGCGCGCCCCACGGGTTGCCCTTCGACTCGAGGTTGCGCAGCATGACGCCGGCCTCGGACGGGAAGTTCGACTCGATCATGACTTGGTAGCGGCGCATGTCGACGATGTGATCGACGTGTTCGATATCGACCGGGCACTGCTCGACGCAGGCACCGCACGTCGTGCATGACCACAGCACGTCCGGGTCGATCACGCCGCCGGCCGCCGCGCCGCCGACCAGCGGTCGCTGCGACTCGGCCATGGCCAGTACGTTCACGCCGGCCAACTGCTCGGCGGTCGCCATCTCTTCGCCGGCCATCGTCAGGCCGCCGCCGGCCATGAGGTACGGCGCCTTGGCGTACGCGTGATCGCGCAGCGACAACACGAGCAGCTTCGGCGACAGCGGCTTGCCGGTGTTCCAGGCCGGGCATTGCGACTGGCAGCGACCGCACTCTGTGCACGTGGTGAAGTCGAGCAGGCCCTTCCAGGTGAACTGCTCGACGGATGCGACGCCGAACACATCCTTCTCCGGGTCGGCCTGCTCGAAGTCGAGCGGCGCACCGTTCGACATCATCGGCCGCAGCGCTCCCAGCGCCGGTCGGGTGCCGCCGGACCGCTTGAAGAAAATGTTCGGGAACGCCAGGAAGCGGTGCCACGCCACGCCCATCGTGACGTTCAGCGCGATCACGATCACCCACGTCATCGAAATGCTGATCTTCACCAGGGCGATGAGTGAGACCGCGACATCGCTTTTCGTCAGCCCATTGCCGAGCGCGTGCGACACGGGTGCGGCCCAGGTCGGGAACGGGAAGTAGCCACCAGCGGCACTGAAGCCCCGGATGAACAGGCCGCAGATCAGCACAGTCAACACGACCCACTCGACGAAGTACCCCTGCCACATCGTCGAGCCGCTGAACCGCGATCGAGTGCCGCGGTTGGGTCGCTTCGCCAGCCGGATCGCGATCAGGATGAGGATCGCGACGATGCCCAGCACGGACAGCCATTCGGTGACGAACCCGAACACGATCCAATGGCCGAGCCACGGCAGGTCCGCCGACGCCGAGAACGCCTCCCAGTAGGCCTGCAGAACCAACGATGACAGCAAGATGAAGCTGACCATCACGAACCAGTGGGCGGCACCGACCACGCCCCACGTGAGCATCTTCGTGTGACCCAGGGTCTCGCGGAGCATGTTCGCCGTCCGGGCGGCGCGCCGGTCCGAGCGGCTCGTGTCCGGCTGCCCCATGCGCACGACGGCGAACATCTGCCGGACGGCGCGCACGACGAGGACGACCGCCACGGCCGTGATCGCCAGCGACAGCACGCCGGAGATGATCTGCGCGACACCCATCCGTACTCCTCTTTACTGCTGGCCTGATTCCCATGGCCGGACTCTCGACGCGCAGCCTAGCCCACCGCAGTTACTCGTCAGTAACCGAGCAGGCCACCTCCGACATAACCCGCGGTTCTCCACAGCTGTGGAAATGTTTGAAAAGTCCGGGATCGACCCCGCCCCGCTCAGCGCCAGCGAGACAGGACGATCAACGATGCCACCAGGCTGGCGAAGCCAATGCCGAGGTTCCAGTAGCCCCAACTCGCGACGGGGTAGTTCTGGTCCGACAGATAGAAGGTGACGAGCCAGGCCAGCCCGAACAAGATCAGCAAGATCGCCGTCAGGCCGACCCAGGACGGGCTCGGCTGCCGGCTCGCCGCCGCCGACGTCGGCCGCATGTCAGCCGGCGGGGTATAGACCTTCTTCTTGCGTACGGAAGACTTAGGCATCGCGTATCTCTTCTCAGGCGGCATCAGCCGCTCGACGGCCACTAGTTCGACGGTGCGGGTCGAGCGGGACGGTGTTCAATAGTGTTGCTCGCCATTAGCGTAGACAAGTTGCAGGCTGAGCGGGAGAACGGGGCGTGATGGAGGACACAGGTCGAGCGGCGCCATACAAGGTGATCGCCGGTCGACTCGGTGTTGGCAAGCGCACCGGCCGGGATCGCGGATCGGTCTGGACGCTGCTCGTCCCCGTCGTCGCACTCCTCGCCGGCCTACTTTTCACCACATCCGCCACGACGGCGAACGGCACGAACCTGCGGGAGGACCGCACTCCGCAACTCGTCAACCTCATCGGCGACCGGCAGCGCCAGATCAGTGCCGCCCTCGCCCAGCAGTCGGCGCTACAGGCGAGCGTGCTGTCGCAGACGAATCAGATCGCCGGGTCCGATTCCAGCGTCGCCGCACAACAGCAGCGGGCCAACGCGCTGCTCGGCTCGGCGGGACTCGTCGCCGTACGCGGGCCGGCGCTGACCGTGACCCTCAACGACGCGCCGACCTCGGCCGACGGATCGTTGCCGAAGGGCGCTACCGCCGACGACGTCGTGGTGCACCAGCAGGACGTACAAGCCGTGGTGAACGCGCTGTGGGCCGGCGGCGGCGAGGCAATGACCATCATGGGCATGCGGGTTATTTCGACGAGTGCTGTCCGTTGTGTCGGCAATACGCTGCTGCTCCAAGGCGTCCTGTACTCGCCGCCGTTCATCATCACCGCGATCGGCGATGTGCCCCGGATGATGTCGGCGCTCGCCTCGTCTCCGCAGGTAACGGCGTATCGCCAGGCGGTCGCGGCGTGGGGCCTCGGCTATCAGGTGCGCAACCAGCCCAACGTCACGCTGCCCGCCTTCACCGGCTCGACCGACCTCCAGTACGCCCAGGCCACCAGGTAGCGCAATGAGCCGCGGCGGCAGGCGGCCGCAGGA
>Ga0055453_10000094_pt1 | contig 11007 bp, 8 predicted proteins | sample Goodyear_PhragA__FD_57741 | JGI IMG/M metagenome (GOLD analysis project Ga0055453, IMG submission 57741) | Wetland microbial communities from San Francisco Bay, California, USA, that impact long-term carbon sequestration - Goodyear_PhragA_D2 | ecosystem: Environmental > Aquatic > Marine >... | reverse complement strand
ATAAAAGGCACATTCTCGCCCACGAGAATCTCCGCTTCCTTATTGTCCGAAGTCAGCAATTGGGGCGTCGAAAGGACGTTGACAGAGTCCCTGAACTCGTTAAGGCTGAACAAGGCGGCAAAACCGGGTATCTGGAGAGTCTGCTGGATGGGCGCCTGGGTGTTTGGGTCGATGGTGGTAATAGGTATGCTGAGAAAGTTTCCTATCCCTCCGATACTAGCTCCCTGCAGTCCTTGCAGGATGTTTTGGAACGCCGTATTGTCGATAGTGCCAAACCCCCCTATGGCGACAGGTGATCCGCCCTGTGTTGCCGTCGCCCTCCACTGCGTACCGATGTCCCTCAGCTTGTCCATCGACGCCTCAACGATCATGGCTTCGACAAAGACCTGTTTTCTTCTCCTATCCAGCTGTTTCAATATCTGCTCAATATTCCGGTAATCGGCAGGCGATGCCAGAATGACAAGGGAATTTGTCGACTTGTCGGGAGTTATCGTTATGCCCCCGGGAGACTCAAAGGGAGTCACGGGCTGCGCCGCAGTTCCCGGTGCGAGCTGCCTCGGAGACTGCGCACCCTTGATCATGCCTTCCATAACCTTCGCCAGTTCCTCGGCATCGGCGTTTTCAAGAAAATAGACGTTTATCCTGCCCTGGGCCCCTGGTGAGGGTACGTCGATAAGGAAGACCAGGTCTTTCATGGCCGCCCTGTCGGCCTTATCGCCAAACAGTATAACCGCATTCAGCCTGGGGTCAGCCACCGCGGACGCCTCTTCGGCATTAGCCTGGCCGGGAACAAGCCGTCTGCGGCCCCTGGTTTTGCCGATACCTTCGTTAAGGATCCTTGCAACGGCGTCGGAACTCCCGTGTCTGAGGACGACCACTTCCGGCCTGTCGGCGGCGGAGGGCTTGTCGATGAGCTCGACGATCGACATGATCTTTTCTATATTGAACCCGGAATCTACGACCAGCAGGAGGTTGCCGGGTCCGAAGGCCGATATATGCCCGTCCTTGGAAACAAAGGGTTGCAGGAACTTCAGCGCCTCGTCGGCGGCTACATGTTCCAGGGGCAGGAGCCTGGCGATGTAACCCTCGTTGACCGGCACCCCTTCTGTAGAGACTTTCATCCCCTGCTGCTTTGCCTCTATGGCCGGAATTATCTTATACACGCCGGTGCCGGTGGGCACGACGGTAAACCCCTTGAGTTCAAGGACCGACGTGTAAAGACTGAACGCCTCGTCCAGTGAAAGCTTCGAAGGAGCGATAATCGTAATCTTCCCTTTTATCCGGTCGTCGAAGATAAAATTCTTGCCGGTTATCTCACTGACGAACTTGGTCACAGCGGGCAAGTCGACATCGACAAAGTTAAAGGTGACGTCATTTCCTTTCTTGGTCTCCTTTGCCTCGCCGAAAACCGGAGATGGGTATAAGACCCTCAGAAAAACAATAAGCACGAGGATGGAGCAAAGGGCCGGGAAGGAACACAAGCGGACGAAGTTTCTGATCTCTTTCATTGTGTAAGTATATTATTCAAAATACTCAGGCAGGTCAACACCAGAAAGAGACGGCAACCGGATACGGGGAAGAGGCCCCGGCAACTTACCGTATCTGGTACGTCATCGTCATATTGCTTCCGTTTCTGACAATGTCGAGTTGGGCCCTGTCAATCCCCCTCAGGGCCGTCAGCGCCTGCAGGGCCGCCTCTGGATTCGATATGCTGTATTCGTTTATCTTCAGAAGAACATCGCCGCTCCGGAGGCCAAGGTTCTGATATATGCCGCCGGGCTTCACTTCCCTTAATATAAAACCCCTCTGCGCCCCTTGCTCTATATTCGGCACGAACCGGGCATCCGTCATGAGTTGAGCGGGGTTTTCGATGGCCTGCTGGATCTTTTGCGCGTCGATTGCATAGGTCGACTCCCCGGTTTGCCTGCTGAAGGAACTGAGAGGGACCACCCCTCCGGGTTTCACCTCTTTTACCGAAACGAGGTCCGCAAAAGGTATTTCCCGTTCCACCCCCTTCAGTCGCAGAAAAACCCTTGTCTTTTCGACTCTCTCCAGTTTCCCAAGTCCATAAACCTCCTGCCCCACCCGGAAAACCTCCTGTTCTCCCTTGCTGTCGGCAAAGATGGCATAGCTGATGTTTTTACGACCGGCTACGGTGCCGATCAGAAAGACGTCCGGATGAGCAACAGGGCGGCCTGAAGCGGGGGTCAGCAATACCAGATCCCCGCCCGGGAAACCGAAGGGATTGTCCTTCAAAATGCCTTTGTAATCCTGCAGAATGTATTTCGGAGCACCGGCATTTGCCACTGTCTGCTTCCGGACCTTGCCGCCGGGAGACAGGGCAAGAGAAGCTACGTCTCTCGCCAGAAGTAAGACCGCAAGAAGGAGTGCCAGTCCCACGGCAGCGTTCACGGCTGTCAGCGTATAACGTCCCCTGAGAATCCGGACCAGATCTGGCGTCTTCATGTTATAAGAAAACCATACCAGAAGAAGACCGGCCAAGTCAAAACGGGGTAAATCGATGCCGCGATAATACGCGAAGGGCCTCGACAAAAAACTTGACAGCTCCGCTGATTTTGCTACACTGTGCTCAAAAGTTTTGCAAAATTCCTTTTTTGGTAAGGAGATACATCCCTTCTTCCCGTAGTGTTCGGGATGAAAGGCGCCTTAAGGTTCAGGCGGGCAGTATTCGCAAGGGGGAAGTTCCTACGTGAACGAAAAGAATCGCGGAAATCCGTCAGGGCTTGCCTGAGAATGACCATTTCTAAAATATGGAGAGGAGGACGGCTATGAAAATCTTCAGGACAACGGCGTTGATCATTCTTTCTTTCGCATTGACATGCGCACCGGCATTTGCGGCCGGCAATGCTGAAAAGGGGAAGCAACTCTTCAATGACACGAATCTGTCGGGAGGGACAACAGGAAAGAGTTGCAACACATGTCATCCAAATGGAAGAGGACTCGAAGAAACCGGCGGCAAAAAAGTGTGGCATATGATGGGCAAGAAATACAAGGACCTCGAGGGCGTGATCAATTACGACATAGAGACAGCGCTTCATGGCAAGTCCCTGGATCCGAAATCCCAGGATATGCAAGACCTCATCGCTTATATCAAATCTCTGAAAAAGTAGTGATGGCGGAAGGAAGCAGGAGTTCAGAGAACAAAATGACCGGCCTCTGCAGGACCCGTTCCTGCCGGGGCCTTTTTCTCATCTGTCCAATACCAATAAATCAATCTAAAGAAAGGAGGGGTTCTATGAGGCATATTACTCTGTGGTTTTTGTCTATTACGGTTGTCATCCTGTCCTGCATCCTCATTCTCCCGGCAGCGGCGAATGCACAATCGGCCCCGCTCAGTTTCAGTTCTTCCACACAGTTTCTGTGGGGAGATGATCTTTTGGGAGAAAGTCAGGCCATTGTCGCACAATACCTGCGTTTTGGTTACAATCCCGACGGGAAGAACTTTGCGCTGACGGGGTACGGCAGACTTTGGCAGGACCTCGGGTCTCCCGCGGTCCGCTCGGACGACTTCAGGGGTAGACTCTATTATCTCTATCTGGACTACTCTCCGCTGGAGAATATCAAGACCCGGTGGGGGAGGCAGTTCGTCAATTTCTCGGGAGGTTCGGCCATCATGGATGGAGGCGTCGTAAATGTTGAGAAGATCGGACCTCTCGGAATCACCGTAGCCGGCGGACGCGAAGTAATATACTCCCTCGATTCCGAATTTTCGCAGGCCGGAAACTACCTGATCGGTCTTGACGTCCATCTCGAGGGAATACGCCCTTTTCAGGCGGGGGTGAGCTACGTCAGGAAGTACAACAGTTCCGACCTCGCCAGGGAAGAGTTCGGAATGGACTTCAGGTATGCCTACAAATTTCTCAGTCCTTATGCGCAGGTGAGATACGACAGGCTCTCGGAGACCTTCGATGAACAGACATACGGGATTGATATCTTCCCCATCAGCGATCTGCTGATCAAGGGCGAATATTATCAGTCCTATCCAACCTTCGATGCCACTTCGATCTACAGCGTATTCGCAGTAGACAGGTACCGTGAATATCTCGTAAGGGCCGAGTACAGCTTCGAGTTTCCGGTAACGGCGTACGCGTCGTACACGCGCCAGGTGTACCAGGAAGCCGACGACGCCGATGTCTATACCATAGGGGCGAGGGTATATCCGGTAGAAAACCTTACCCTGGACGGCGCCTTCAACTACCGGATGGGGTACAGCGGGTTTGACGCTTCCACATTAGAGCAGAAGGGCAAACTGGTCGGCTATGAATTCAACGGCACTTACAGATTCAGGAAGGAACTTGCCGTATTCGTGGGGCTCCAGTACGACACTTATAACCGCCCGGAGATAAACGGCAACAACTATGCAACGCGTTACTGGGCGGGCGGTCAGTGGATTGCCACCAAGAACCTGTCGGTGACAGCCAGGGTGGAAAACAACACCAATGAAAACTTCGACCACAGGACTCTGGGCAGGGTAACCCTGGACTGGAATCTATGAAATGAAGGAGGGAAAAATGATAAAAAAGATATTATTGGCTTTTGCGATATCCCTCATCCTGAGCCCCGCGGCCTGGTCACTGACGAGTCACTCCGATTACGCAACAGGCATGGCGATAAAATATTGCAACGAGTGTCACGTCAGCAACAATGTCGCTCCGAACCACGGGTCTTTCTGGATGCAGGAACACCGTTTCTCTGCTGAGAAGCATCCGAACAACTGCAAGGACTGTCACCAGCTTTCGTTCTGTCTCGACTGTCACGAAGGTGGCGGGATAGACCTTGACCTGAGGGAATCCACTGCCGGCGTGGACTATAAACCCAGGTCCCACAGGACGGACTTCAGAGAATTACACCCAATGAAAGCAAGGGAAGACTCCAGGTCATGCTACCGCTGCCACGACGCCGAGAGATTCTGCGCCCAGTGTCACGCCAAGTTCAAGCCTGACGAACTGGCCCCGATATCTCATCGGACACAGTTCAGCAGCATCAAGCTTTCGTCGATAGGACCGCAGCACGCCCTGTTCACCCCGGACCAGTGCCGGACTTGCCATATCAACGGGGCTCTGCCGGAGCACCGGTGGTCATCAGAGCATGCGCGTGAGGCCAGGCGGAACCTTTCTTCCTGCCAGACCTGCCATCCCGAAGGCGATGTCTGCATGAAATGCCACAGCGCCGAGACCGGTCTGAGGATCAATCCCCACCCCAGGAGCTGGGGTTCCATCAGGGGAAACCTTCGCAGCGCGAGCAACGGCAGGACCTGTCTAAGGTGTCACAGGACAATACCCCGGTGAGCGGGAAGAGACATTTTAAGGAGGTCGATACAATATGAAAAAAACATTTAAGAAGGAGGGAGATATGACTAAGTCGTCTCGGTTTATCATTGTTTCAGCGTGCCTTATGGCTTTATTTGTCTTCACAGGCTGCGGCAGCGGCAAGAAGGAGGGTGGAACGGCAGCTCCGGGAACAGACCTTAATCAGGCAATAAAACTCGGCAATGCCAACTGTCTGCAGTGCCACAATGCCGGGAAAGACCTCACTATGATCAACGACCTCGATAACAGGACCATCGGCGTCGTCTATGAAGACTCTGTGCACTTCAATCCGCTTTTCAACCCCAACGCCAACGGCCAGGTGCAGTGCGAAGACTGTCACGGCGGCGGACAATTCCATTGGGGGACAGGCCCGTTGGCACATCCCGTTCCGGACTACAATGTCTGTAACCAGTGCCACACGGCCGCACACGGACCGGATTTCCCGAATGAGTTTCCGCAGACTGCCCATGCCAACACCAACCAGACCCCTGACAAGTTCTTCTTCCAGGGAGGCACGGGCACGGACCAGTCTGACTCTGAGACCACACCTGGCGGTGCGCCTGTCTCAAAGAACCAGCATATTGAAGAATGTTCCGTATGCCATAACTCAAACCAGCGGTTTGTCTATGACAACGCCGGCAACCTCGTGAAACCCGACCCTGACAACATGCCTAACCCGACCGTTTCCTGCGCAAACTGCCACGATGCTCATCAGGTAGGAAAGATCGTACTCGTGCCCACCAGGCCGGCAGGTTCCAACCCCCAGGGCAATGTGGTATACCCCATCTTCCGCAAGCAGCAGATCGCCGGCGCCGGTCCGTGGATGAGGCCGGTCATCTATCAGCCAAACGGCGCCGTCCAGCCCAACGGTTCAGTGGACCCCTCCAAGGTCCAGGGCAAGAACAATGAGCTCAGCGTCGAATTGGCGTGCGCTGCCTGCCACACGAAGGGCAACTACAAGTACAGCCAGCAGACGACGCACCAAAACAACGTCTATCCTCAGTGGTTAAATTCGGGCCACGGAAACAGGAACGATCCCGCTTTTGCGGAATTTTCGGCCAACCCGCCGGCATATATAAACCCCAACACCGGGATAGCCTATGAGGTTGGCACTCACGCCCCTTCCTATCCGGTGGATATGTCTCTGAGCGCCTTCGGTACAACTGCCGGCACAACCCAGAACGCTGGAAACAATGTCTATGCGTGCTTCCATTGCCATAACGGCATTGGTTCGCTCGCCTGGCAGGAAGATCAGCAGGGAACGCCTGCCGCGCCAGTCGTCTTCGGGGACGAACCCGTAACCTGCATAACCTGCCATTCGCCCCATTCCCAGCCGACAGGGACCGAGTTCAATTTGAGGGTTCCAAAGAAGATGACCCAGTACACATCGAGTTCGCTCGTCATCAGCGGCAACGTCTTCCTCGACAACTCACCTCTTCCGCCGCTCGAAAAGACCGAAAACGGCACGATCTGTATCTTCTGCCACCAGGGCAGGGAAAGCGGTCTGACCCTCTATACTACAAAGCTGGCTCCTGGCCAGGTGATAACAGGGAATTTCTTCAACCCTCATTACCTTGGCACGGCAGCAATGCTTTGGGGCGCCAACGCCTATGAATACTCCGGAAAATCATACAGCGCCAACGTGGCACACCAGGGGGCAAACTGCCCGACCTGCCATATGGACAATGCCACTGATGACAACCGAAACGGCGGCCACACCTGGTGGCCCAATGCGGCAACCTGCAACACCGCGTCGTGTCACGGCGGGTTCGGTCCCATCGCGGCCGATCCCAATTCCGAAAACGGCCCGGCAAGCCCGGACGTGGCCAATTACAGGGCCAGCTTCGACAGGAACAACTATACGGGTGAATCAGGAGGGGAAAATCTTTCCATAGCCGTTTCGATCCAGCATCTCGAAAGGAAGGTCCTCGATCTTCTGGCAGCCAGAGGCATTGAGTACGACGACCTCAGCTACCCGTACTTCTTCGTCGCCGGCATGCCGCATACAAGTGCAAATGCATTCAAGGCATGGACGCCGGCCACTTATAAAGCCGCTTTCAACCTCTCTTACACTATCAAGGGACTGCCCTCGGGCGCCGAATCCCAGATAGGCGCTCCAAACTCGTCTGCGGCAGTTCACAACTATAAGTACATAATCCAGCTCCTGCTGGACGGCTATGAGGACATAAACGGCGCCCCGCTTCCGGGTGCTTCAAGACCTGCAGGCACGAGGCCTGCGACTGTTTACGGTCCTAATCAGTAGCGAGTTCGGTATTTGCTTTGTCTCAGGGCCCCGGAAGATTCCGGGGCCTTTTTTTTATTAGGTGACTGCCGGAATGGCGGCCGTAATATACACTCCTTATGCAGCGAGAGTGTTTATAATAGATAACATGAAGGACATGCTGGGAAGAGATAACGTAATATCGGCAGGTGAAGCCCTCGGACGCCTTCTGAACTGTCTGCCCGGAGAACTCCCGGCTGAAGTCGGAATCCCCATTGAAGGTTCCCTTGGAAGGATATGTTCCCGGGATCTCCTTTCGCCGGAGGACCTCCCACACTTCGCCCGTTCCACAGTGGACGGCTATGCTGTTTCGGCCCGGAGCACTTTCGGAGCGACCGAGACGATGCCTGCTTATCTGAATCTTTCGCAAGAAGTATTTATGGGAGACAAGGCGGATTTTCTCGTATCCCCGATGTCGGCGGCAAAAATCCCGACTGGCGGGATGCTTCCCGGCGCCACAGACGCTGTTGTCATGTTCGAACACGTCTCGGTCCTCGATGAAAATACGATTGAGGTCCTGAAACCCGTTGCCCCCGGCGAAAACGTCATACAGGCGGGGGAAGACGTGCGGATCGGAGAAAGTCTTCTCCTGCGGGGCTGGAGAATGAGGCCCCAGGATATCGGTGCATGCGCCGGCGTCGGCGTTACAAAGATCGTGGTATATGAGAGGCCGACGGTATCCGTGATATCGACCGGGGATGAGATCGTTGCCGCCGACTCCACCCCTGATAGTGCACACATACGTGACATCAACTCGTACGTGCTTTCTGCCATGGTCTCCCAGGCGGGATGCCTTCCCCTCAAGAGAGGTATATTCCGGGATAACTACGCGGAGGTGAGGTCAGTAATCGAGCTCTCGATAGCTGAATCATCCGCCGTAATCATTTCAGGGGGAACTTCCGTAGGCGCCAAGGACCTGATCGCGAAAATAATTAACGATATGGGAAGCCCGGGAGTCCTTTTCCACGGAGTCTCCATGAAACCAGGAAAGCCGGTCATCGGCGGCATGGTCGGAGGAGTCCCCGTATTTGGTCTGCCGGGACACCCGGCTGCCGTTGCCGTCTGTTTCGACGTCTTCATACGACCTGTGTTGGACCGGCTTTGCGGATACCGGGAGCGGTTTACCGGGGCCGGCAGGAGGACCGTGAAGGCCAGGCTCTCTAAGAACGTCTCTTCGTCTCAGGGCAGGGAGGAACATGTCAGGGTAGTCCTTGAGGAGCGCCCGGACGGTCTTTGGGCCATCCCGGTCCTGGGCAAGTCGGGGCTGATCACCACTCTGGTCAAGGCGGACGGGACCTTTGTCATTCCCGTAAACGAAAACGGCGTTGAACAGCGCGAGGTCATAGAGGTCAGGCTTTTTTGAGAGAATGAAGACGGTTATCCTCACCAGGACCGGGTTTCATCACGCCGCCTTCATCAACAGGCTCCAGGAGCGCTTTGAGATATCCTGCGTTGTCAGGGAGGCCTATCCCATGAAAAAAAAAGAACACCCTTTTCAGTCCGCTCTGAAGGGTCTGATCAAAGCAAAGGACCTTAAAGATGATGCTTCATATCTCCGCTGGTTCCACGAAACATATTCTGCGGGCTTCAGGCTTAACCCTATTTTGCAAAAATACCTGCAATCACCCTTCGATGTCGTTATGGAAAAACCGGGCGCGAAGTATATCGACGTAGCCTGCGGCGAGGTCAACAGTGATGCCTTCGTGGCTTTTCTCCGGGACCTGAGCCCCGATATTGTCGCCGTGCTTGGAAGCAGCGTGCTCAAGCCGCCTGTTATTGCCGTCCCCGGGACCGCCATGATCAATCTCCATTCCGGGCTCTCCCCATACTACCGTGGGACATGGAGCTACGGATGGCCCATTGTCAACAACGAGCCCGAGTACATCGGTGCAACGGTCCATCACATAGATCCGGGCATAGACAGGGGAGATATGATCTTTCAGACAAGACCGGCCCTTGAGGAGAGCGACGACCTCAACGACATCTTCCTGAAGGTAATTGCGGAGGGCATCGAGCTGGTTGTCGATGCCATTGAAGCGTTCACGAGGCAGGTTTCTTTGCCGGCATATCAGCAGCCGTCAAAGAGCGGACGCTTATATTGTTCCGGTGATCTCAATGCCGATGCCGCTCGCCTCTGTTTGTCGAATCTCGGAAATGGCATCGTCAGACGATACAACGCCGGCAAGGAGTCGATAGATTCCAAAGTGGTCTTGTACGGGTATGTCCCGCCGAAGTTATTCAGATAAAGGGGCGATTATGCCCGGAGGCGTCTTTACCATACTGCTTTTTCATTCGATCGATGGGCGCGGGCTCCTGTCCTTGAAAGACCTGGGAAACATCCGTCCGGAGTTGTTCGAGAAGGTCATCAAGAGCCTGAAGAAGGAGTTCGACATCGTAAGTCTCCGGCAGGCTGTCGAAGGGATTCAGGACAGGCTCACGGCCAAAGCCAGACTCCTCGCCATAACCTTCGACGACGGTCCTGAGTCGTATGCGACAGCCGCCGTCCCGATTATGGAAGCCCACGGTGTGCCCTCGACATGTTTTCTGATCACCGGCTGCATCGACGATAAGACTCCCTATTGGAGGTATCTTTATAACTACGCGGCCCACTGTGGTCTCGTGAAGGAACTGGTCGAACTCGTCAATAAAGAATATGGAGTTGCTGCATCGGAGGAGGGAGTGCTGTCTTTCACGAGGAATAATTTTGATCGGAGAAAAACCCTGCGCATCATAAGCGAACTGCTCCGGCTGGTCAGGCCTGAGGAATACGCGGAACGGGAGACGAAGCTTTTCCTTTCTGCAGATGATATCAGCATGCTGAAGACGAAGCCTCTTGTGGCCTTCGGGATTCATACCCAAAGCCATCCGGTCATGGCGGGTCTGTCCGGAGCGGAGATAAGTGAAGAGATATCCTCAAGCATAGAGTTTTACCGGAAGGAAATTGAAGACTGCGCTCCCATGTTCAGTATTCCCTTCGGCCGCCTGTATCGCGACTATGACGAGAGGACGGTCATTGCGGCGCAGCAACTCGGAGTTGAATATATCTTTTCTGCCTACGGCGGTTCCAATATGAAAAGACAGCCGCCCTACAATATTCGAAGAATACCCGTGACCGAGGATATGCTCCGGGGAGGGACTGAGGGTTTCTTAAAGCTCCTGGATTTGAGGTCCAGGGAGGACACCTATGGAGGGGCTGAGAGACGGCTTTCCGAGTCTGTTGCCCGAAGCGGCATCGGCCCGTGGAAGACGCGGTTTTCTTGACAAAAAGACCTCTTTTCCTGTTAAATGAATATCACCCTTTGCGTGTGGTTCACACGATGTAGGCTCGTAGCTCAGGGGGAGAGCGCTACCTTGACACGGTAGAGGTCGGCGGTTCGAAACCGCCCGGGCCTACCA
>Ga0055453_10000093_pt1 | contig 11034 bp, 10 predicted proteins | sample Goodyear_PhragA__FD_57741 | JGI IMG/M metagenome (GOLD analysis project Ga0055453, IMG submission 57741) | Wetland microbial communities from San Francisco Bay, California, USA, that impact long-term carbon sequestration - Goodyear_PhragA_D2 | ecosystem: Environmental > Aquatic > Marine >... | reverse complement strand
CCGGGTCGGCGAGGGACAGCTGGCCTCATGGTTTGCTGTGCTGGGGTTTTTCCTCGGAATCGGAGCGACTACCCACGGTGTTTTGAAGCCCGTCTACGAGGCCATGAGAAGCGTATCGGTCGGTCAGAGCGGGGTGACCCTCCCGCTGCTTATCGGAGAGGGAGAGACAATAAAATGGGCCGTCATCATCGTGCTCTGTGCGATATTTTTCTTCTTCACCCTGAAAAGCAAGCCCTTTAGCCTCAGGAAGCAGAAGGGGTTCTACTGGTCGGTGACAGGTCTTCTTGCCGGCCTGACCGGAGTCCTCGCTTTCTGGGCATCCGAATACTGGGGCTCCCCGGGCTTTGCAAGGGGCCTCAATTTTACCACTCCCACAGGCGAAGTCTTTTTTACCCTCCTGACGGGCGATGCGAAGTCCCGGTTTTTCCCAATGTACGCACTCGGACCCTTCCAGATAACATGGGCTGCGGTCTACATTATCGGGGTCCCCATCGGCGCCGCAATCAGCGCCAAGATCCTCAAGGAGTTTATCTGGAAAGTGGCCCCGGCGCAGGAGCTTCTTACGGTCCTGGCCGGAAGTCTCATGATGGGTTTCGGCGCTGTGTGCGCCGGAGGGTGTAATGTTGGACAGGCCCTTACGGGTGCGTCCACTTTGTCGATAGGAAGTATTGTGGCCACGATAGCGATCATCCTCGGCAACTGGACCATGGTATATTTCAAGTTCATTAAGCCAATGAACGATATGTAAAAAACGGAAGACACAGTCGTTAGTCAATTGACCTGAGGAGGCAGGGCTTTCTCAGGTCAATTTTTGTGGCCGCTCAAATACTTTGTCTTTTCAGCCTTCGGGAAGGTTTGTGAATAAAGCGGATGAAGGAATGCGGCTGTCTCGGAGGAAGGGTTGGAAAAAATCCTCACATTCCTTTTAAACTAGAACGATGCTGCTGGACGGAAGGGACGACGAGGTCATCGCGGTGCTTGTTCAGTTGAGAGAGGTGCTCGTTGAACGCATCGGCGTCGAAATTTGCATTGATGTCCTCGTTAAGAGCAGGCAGGACTCCAAGCGGGTCAGGGCTTTTGCAGCTATGTCGGGATGTCAAACGGCTATCGAGGAGCGTGAAGGACACTATATTGTTCACATCACCGGAAACCCCTGTTGTGTCTGACCCTGTCGGAGAAGACACCGGAAGAAACAAAATGTATGATCCCTCTGCTGAAAAGCATTCTGTCATAGTCCTGGGCGGCGGCTTTGCCGGACTTTCTGCGGGTTACGTCCTGTCGAAGGAAGGCCGTCCGGTGAAAGTTTTTGAGAGCGATGCGACCGTCGGCGGGCTCTCCAAGACTATCGAGAAGGACGGATTCAGGTTCGACCTCGGCGGCCACCGTTTTTTTACGAAGGACCCGAAAATAGACAGTTTCGTCAGGGATCTCATGGGTGAAGAACTCCTCCATGTCGACCGTTCGAGCAAGATCTTCTTGCGGGGCCGTTACTTCGATTATCCCCTGAAGCCTCTCAATGCAATGTTCGGCCTCGGCCTGCCCACGACGCTCAGGATCATAGCAGACTATGTCAGACAAAAGATCCGGCGGGGCGGGTTACGACAAAGCGTTTCCCTGGAAGACTGGGTCATCGAGAATTTCGGACGGACGATGTTCGATATTTACTTTAAGGAGTACAGCGAGAAGGTGTGGGGCATGGACTGCAGGAGCATCAGTGTGGACTGGGTCGCCAAGCGGATACTGGGCCTTTCTCTTGCCAAGGCGATCAAGAATGCCTTTTTCAAGTTCAGCGGCAAGGACATTCCTTCCCTCGTCGACAGGTTTGTATATCCCCGGTTGGGCATAGGGAGGATATCCGACAGGCTTGAGGAGGAGATCCGGAAGAATAGCGAAGTCTACACCGGCGCCCGAGTGGAGAGGATCTGCCATGACGGGAACAGGATAGAGCATATCAGCGTGAAGGTCGACGGAAGATCGGAGACCTGCGGCGGCAGTGAATTCATATCGAGCATCCCGATTACAAAGCTTGTCTCCATGTTCGACCCCCCGCCTCCGGATGATGTGCTTGAGGCCGCGAAACGCCTGAAATTCAGAGACCTAGTGGTAGTGGCGGTGATGATCGACAAGAGAAGGGTCACGGACCAGACATGGATTTATATCCCGGAAAAGCGTATCCCGTTTGGGAGGATCCACGAGCCCACCAACTGGAGTGAAGAGATGGCCCCGGAAGGCAAGACCCTCCTAGTGATGGAGTATTTCAGTTTTGCAGGTGACGATATCTGGCAGAAAGACGATGCCGGACTCACTGAAATGACACTTCAGAACCTGGAAAAACTCGGGTTTGCCAATCCGGGCGAGGTCATTGACAGCGTGGTTGTCCGGGTGCCCAGGGCATATCCGCTTTTCGAGGTGGGCTATGCCGACCTCTGCAGAAGACTATACAGCTACCTGGACCGTTTTGAGAACCTTCAGATTGCGGGAAGGTCCGGTATGTTCAGATACTATAATATGGACCACGCAATTGAATCAGGGATAGACGCTGCGGAAATCATAATCAGGAAGGCGGCCTCCGGAGGCGGCAGGGTTAAGGAGATGGCTGCCGCAGGGAAGGAACCATGAGATGCGCCCTCATCATACCTTCATGGGTGCCTGAAGACATCTTCTCGTCGAAGACCGCGAGCTCACAGATCAATTACTGGCAGCCCCTGGGTACCCTTTATGTTGCTTCAGTCCTTCAGAGAGAGGGGCATGAAGTCAGGTTTTTAAACGGTGCCTTCATGACTCACGAGGAGGTGCTCCGGGAGGTGCAGGCGTTTGATCCCGGGTTTGTCGGCATCTATTCGACTACGTTTGGATGGAAGAAGGCGAAGAAGACAGCAGCGGACCTGCGCAGGTCGCTTAGAGAAGGGACGTTTATCTGCGCAGGCGGCCCCTACCCGATAGCCCTTCAGGAAGCCTGTCTCGAAGAGGCGGGGGATTGTTTCGATGCCGTTGTTACGGGCGAAGGAGAATTCACCACACGTGAAATCCTGGAGAGGATGGCCGGGGGAAAGGGGCTTCAGGGAGTGCAGGGCGTTGTCTATCGTGAAGATGGGAGAGTTGTGAAAAACCCTCCCAGGCCCCTCATGACGGACCTCGATTCGCTTCCTTTCCCTGCCAGGGAGCTCTTGGGCGATGCCAGCCGTTATATACCTCCGCCGGCAACATACCTGAGAAAGCCTGTTGCGGTGCTCATGACTTCCAGGGGCTGTAACAGAAACTGTATCTACTGTTTTCAGATAGATAAAGAGCGCAAGACCGGAATACGGTACAGGAGCGTCGAGAGCGTCCTCAATGAGATACAACACTGCCTTGACCAGGGATACCGGGAGATCAAGTTTATCGACGATACACTTGCAGCCGACTACGGCCGGGCGATGGCCCTGATGCAGGGAATCAAGGCCAGAGGGTTCGATTTTACGTGGTTTGCGTCAGCCTGTGTGAATCAGGTGGACAGGCCCCTCTTAAAGGCTTTCAAGGACGCAGGGTGCTGGGCAATCCTCTTCGGCGCCGAAAGCGGGGTCCAGAAGAACCTGGCCGCCATAAGAAAAGGCACGACCCTTGATCAAATCCGCAAGGCGGTCGGTGCTGCTAAGGATGTAGGGATCAGGGTGAGCACGCCCTTCATGTTCGGCATCCCCGGAGAGACCTTCGAAGAGGGACTCCAGACGATCGAATTTGCGGTTGACCTCAACCCCGACATTGCCAATTTTCATGCGATAACCCCGTTTCCGGGAACATATCTGTACGACAACCTCGACAAGTACGGCAGTATTTCTGAGGAACTGACGGATTATACCTATCAGGGGGCTGCGTTCATTCCCCATACGATGACACGTGAGGAGATCCTGAAGCTCCGGCAGATGGCATTCAGGCGCTTTTATGCGAGACCCTCATTTATCTTTAAGAGGATCCTCGAACTGAGGAACCCCCACGATCTTATGGTCGCCCTCAAAAGCATACGGAGCCTCTTTTGGCTGATGGTGAAGAGCGATCTGTTTAAGAGGAGACAGAGAAACACTCGATAGGCGGAGGATCAGGACCCTTGAGAAGATCTGAATGACGCAGCATTCCCGCTCATTCTCTCTGAACTCCGGGAATTTAGCCTCCTTACTATCAGATGCATACCGTCTGAGTATCGGTCAGATCAAGCCGCTCAAATGCTTCGTCCTTTCGTCGTTTGGGGGATTTATGAATAGGGCGGGTGTGAGGCGCAAGCCGTCACCTCTGCAGATCAAAAAAGAATTGTATTTTCGCCTGTCCTTGTTTTACTCTTTAAAGAACTGTTCATTATTGCCGGCAGTGAATCTATATGTATAAACAGTACTTCGGTCTAAAGGAATTGCCTTTCTCGATCGCTCCCGATCCCCGCTATCTCTATATGAGTGAAAAGCACCGGGAAGCCCTGGCGCATCTGCTTTACGGGATCTGCAGCGACGGCGGCTTTGTACTTCTCACCGGGGAGGTGGGGACCGGGAAGACAACGGTCTGCCGCTGCCTGCTGGAACAGATACCCGAGAATGCGGATGTCGCTTTTATCCTCAATCCGAGACTGACAGTGGATGAACTGCTCGCTACGGTCTGCGACGAACTGCGCATCGCTTATCCCGCGGGTAACAGGAGCGTAAAGGTTTTCGTGGACCTCATCAATGGCTATCTCCTTGATGCCCACGCCAGGGGTCGAAGGACGATCCTCATCATCGAGGAGGCCCAGAATCTCGATGCGGGGGTGCTTGAGCAGATCCGACTGCTCACAAACCTCGAGACAAACCGTCAGAAGTTGCTGCAGATCGTTATGCTGGGACAACCGGAATTGAAGGCGTTGCTGGCAAGACACGAGATGAGGCAGCTTTCTCAGCGGATTACAGCACGCTACCATCTTGGCGCCCTCTCAGGAAAGGATGTTTCGGCCTATGTCAGGCACCGGCTGGCTGTTGCAGGCATCGAAGAAGAGGTGTTTTCCACTGCCGCTGTCAACCGCCTCTACATTCTGAGCGGTGGCATTCCACGGCTGATCAATCTCATTTGCGACAGAGCTCTGCTGGGGGCTTACGTGAAGGAAAAAAGGATTGTCGACGCGTCGATTCTTGCCAAGGCGGCCGGAGAGGTTTTGGGGCGCCAGGAGGGGAAGGGCCGGAAGATGCGGCCGCTTCGATGGCTTCTGACAGTCCTGGTGCTCTGTCTGTGCGCTGCCGGCCTTGCCGCGGTTTATTCCGCGAAGGAAGCCCGGACCGAGGCGGTAAAGAAGGTCATGCCCCAGGCAGCGCAAACGCTCCAAAGGCCCGCCGAAATCCCTCCTGAGAAGAGCGCCGACAGGGCGTATCAGGAATTGTTCAACTTGTGGAATATCCCATATCCCGGCCTCAACTCAGCCTGCGACCGGGCCAGTGCCTACGGCGCGGTTTGTCTGAGTGGAAAGGGGAACATCGAGACCATCAAAAAGCTAAACAGACCGGCGGTCCTGAAGCTCTTTGATACCGGAGAGAGGGGTTCCTCTGCTCTTCTGAAGAAGATCGAGGGTGGGAATGCAACCATCGTTATCGGCACGGAGGCAAGGGAGATGGACGTCGGAGAGATTGAGAAGCGATGGGCCGGGGATTATACTATCCTCTGGAAAGAGCCTCTCATTTTTACTGGGGGCCTCAGACCTGGAGCCAGGGGACCAGAGGTTCATCGGCTGGAAGAACAACTGGCCCTCATGGATGGCCTGCCGCCGTCCGGACAGCAGGATGCGGTATACGATGAAAGGCTTGCCGGACGGGTAAAGAAGTTTCAGCTTTCAAGAGGACTTGTTCCTGACGGTATTGTGGGCCCCCGGACCATAATGCAGTTGAATACTGGTGGAGCGGGCCCGAAATTGCTGGCAGAGGGAGGATAGGCAGGGATGTCTTATATTCTTGATGCTTTGAAGAAAGCCGAGGAAGCGCGGGGCGCAGAGGAGCCGGTCACGGTTTCGGGGCAGGCGCCCGCGGAGCCCCGGCGGAAACACAGGTCCTATTGGCCATACCTGCTCGTTGCTGCTCTGGCGATTAATGCAATGATATTTGTCTGGAGGCCGTGGGGGACTAAAAAGACAGTTGAGATGGTGCAGACTGAACGCAAACCCGCGCCTTCGGTAGAAGTGGTCAGGGAGAGGTTCGACGACGGGGAAAAGATTACGACGGTCCCGCCCGCTCCGGTGAAGAACCAGGACACCCGGGAAAATGCCGTGCAGGAAACTCACACATTGGCCCTGCCGCGGGCGGCAGATCGCCCCGCAAAGGACCGGATCGATGAGGCGGTGAGGACCGAGAAAAGGGCGGTACAATCCGGATCACGAAGTTCTGCAGGGGGAAAAAAGAGCGCAGAGGTTCCGCCTGTTTCAAGGCGCGAAACAGAACCTCCTGTCGGGGCTAAACCCTCGGTCGCAACCCCGGACAGCAAGGACCTTGCGCCGGCAGATCCCGGAAGAATATATAGGGTCGGCGAACTGCCCGAGTCCCTAAGGAAAGATTTGCCCGACCTTTCGCTGGCGCTTCACTATTATACGGGCGATCCTTCCTCCCGGCTCGTCAATGTCGGCGACCGCACCCTACGGGAGGGCGATGAACTTGCGGCTGGGCTCAAGCTTGAAGAGATCACCCGAAACAGCGCTATATTCAGCTATCGTAATTACCGCTTCCGCGTGGGGATTCACCAGTAGCAGACTGGCTAAAGTACTGTCGGCTTTCCTTCGTCATCCCGGTCAGACGGGATTCTCTCCTGAGACCTAAGACTTTTCAGGACACTGTCAGGACTGAAGGAGGACGCGCTTTTTAACGCGTCCTCCGTTGTGACGACGACTTATCGCCGTCCTCTTACTGCTGAGGGCAGTATCTGGTAAGTCGTGGCCATGCCCGCCAGGATATGGTCGGATACATGACAATGGTAGAACCATTCACCAGGGTTGTCGGCGATCATATCAGCCGTGACCATAGCTGCAGGAAGAAGGTTCACTACGTCCGTGCGCCTTCCTCCGACTGTCACGACCTTACCGTGCCAGTGGGGAGTGTGAAGGTCGACTTCATTTCCCATACCTATGACATACCAGCGCACCCTGTCTCCGTTGTTCATGATCAGACCCTGCAGGTTCCCGAATATGTAGCCGTTGATGCTGTGCATAAGGCCCGGCTCCTCTCCGGCGAGTTCGTCGAAAACGAAGAACGCGGTCACGAACTCCTTATCAACATCTTTTGGCATCAGCGTGCCGTCGGGGAGGGTCCTTGCCTGCCCCTTCTTTATGATGATAATCGGCCCGAGAAGCCCGAGGTTGGTTTCCCGCGGCTCGTTGACATGAGAGTGATACCACCAGACCAGGGAACTTGGGTCGTTCTGGGTAGGGCTGCTGTCAGCGTCGGCTACCCATTCATAAGTGAATTCTCCGCCCGTCGGAACTTCCGTTCCTGCTCCCGGAAGCACACCGCTGTTGGCGCCTACGTATTGGGCTCCTTCATTGTCTTTAGTGTACCGGAAGCCATGGGGGTGCATCCCGAAACTTCCTGCCTGCGACATGTTTCTGAAATGCACGAAGACGGTGTCTCCGACCTCGGCCCGGATTATCGGCCCGAGAACACCGAGCCATTCAGGCTGCGGTTTCTTGACAGTAAAACTTGAGTCGGTGTATTCGATATAACGCACCATCGGAAATACATGACTGTTTGTCCAGGGCTCCGGGATCGCACATGGGGTAGGCCCGCTCAGACAATGGACAAGGTTCATATTGGAAGGTGCGAAGTCCCACATCACATCTTCTGCCTGGATATAGTAATGGCGGTCAGTCGCCCATGCTGCATTCGTTGAAAACAATGACATGACGGCAAAAACCGCCAAAACCACCAGGAGGATCTCTATATGTTTTGTTTTCTTTTTCATAGTTCTACCTCCTTTTAACCATAGTTGCGATACTCTGTAATTAAATAATATTAATACCAAAGTTGGAAAACTATCGGTAGTAATCCTAATCCCATGTAGGTATTTGTCCTACATGACCCTTCTTGTCTTGTGAAATATAATCTTGAAACCAATAAGTTATGTCTGTGGAGGTAAACCATTTTGTGAGGCTGTTTCTTACGAGAAAAGACAGAGGGGCAGCCGGAAGTCCGGCTACCCTCCGGTCTCACCGCTTCTGTAAATTACGGACCTGATGGGTAAGGTGACGATTCGAAGGGGGCCTGATATCCATATCAAAGAGCGATGTTGTCGCAGGGGGCGGTCCGGCATATAATGGAAGAGATGCAGGAAGGCATGGTCAGAAGCCGGAGGACATCTCGTGGTTTAGTCCGCAAGGTATCTTACGCGCTTCTTTTCCTGATCCTCTTTTTAGTTATCGCCGCGCAGTTGTATGGAGCAGATCCCCTGGAGCGGGGCAGGGCTCTTTTTTCGGAGAAAGATTACAGAGGGGCCGTGAGGACATTTGAAGAGGCGGTGAGAATAGACCCTGGAAATGCGGAGGCATATTCCTGGCTCGGCCGCAGTCGTCTTAAACTCGGCGATACTGAGGTGATGTCGGACCCCGACATTTTGAACGACGCGGTGTCAGCCCTTAGAAAGGCTCTGAGCATCGACCCGGACCTTGCGGAGGTGCATTATGATCTGGGTTTTGCCTACCTCGCCCTATTGAACAGGGATGGGGCGGTCCACGAGTGGGAAGTTCTGAGGAAACTCGATCCGGCGTTGAGCAAATCCCTGCTCTCCAGGATAGAAACCTTTCAACAACCTCCGGTCTACCGGGAAGTGGGGCGGTCGGGGGGTGGCGGTACTCCCGGGAATCTCGTCAAGGTAAGAATTTCGGGCAACCAGGTGCTGGTTCCTGTCACGCTGACAAACGGCCACAAAACGGTAGAGGCTACTCTATTGCTCGACACCGGGGCCGGAACCACTGCAATCAGTCAGGACGTTGCGGCAAGATTGGAAATCGACATGGGTAATACCCGGAGGGTAATAGGGCAGGTCGCCGGCGGTAGTCTGATAGAGGCCAGGCGGACGAGCCTCAGCGAAGTCACCGTTGGACCCAGGACAAAAAGAGATATCGAGGTGGACATCATTCCCCATAACGGACCGCCGGTCCTTTTTGACGGTCTGCTGGGCATGAATTTTCTGCGCGGGTGCAAATATCATATCGATTTCGACAACCAGTACGTTTTGTTTGCGCCGTAGGCGATTGATACTTTTGTAAAAGTTCGGAGGTTCCGGCACCTGTGCGGTACGGGTACATACAGTGTGAGCGGAAACGTTATTTATGTTTCAGGATTTGGCGCGCCGGTAACAACAGGGGCTTTAACAGGACACTGCGACCCGGGCTCGCCCGTCAGCGGTCCCCTGGGCACGTATTCGGTCTCGGGCAATCAGCTGATCATCAACATGGACTACGGGACGGGCGCGTTTGATGCGATATTCAGCAGGCAATAAACCGTAATGTTTTGTGCCTTCTTTATTTTTCATATTTCTTGCGAATAACGATACGGCTCACGGGCCGGGAGAAACGGTCGGTTCCCTGAAGCCGTATCGTTAGACGCTATCCCCATACATAACTGGATCGCTGTCGTTGTCTTCGTAAGCCTCCGGCCGGAACCTGGGGGTGCAGACTGCGAGGATGATCAGATCGGCCTGGCCGGAGTTGGCAATCCGCTGACGGCACGACGGGGGGATGAGCACTATGTCGCCGGCACTCACGTCCTGCGGAGGAAGACTGCCGACCTCAACACGCCCGCTGCCCTCCAGGATGACATAACGCTCCGCTGTCGCGACTAACCGGTGCCACCGGGTAGTTACCCCGGGTGCGAGGCGGGCCCGCGCGATGGAGACGTCCGGGTCATCGGGGGTGTTTGACAACTCGATGATGTAACACTTTTCGGGCGTATAGAACTCCGCATCGAGATTGATTCGTTTAACGGCTTCTTTCATCTTGTCCTCCCAACCAATCCATCATCCCGTCTCTCACAGATTTGTCTATGATCTGTCCCCACGGTTCATTTACTTCGGGTTCATGGTTCTCAGACGCTGGCCTTCGATTCTCGCAATCTCGCTTATCAACACAGAACTCAGTCGTGATTTCTCCATAAGACTTTTAGGATTCACCATCCGGCTAAGGCCCGATGATTTCTACGAACCGCCCATTGCGCCTGCCTGCCGGTAGGCAGGGACCCGCATGATGGGTGGTTGGGGGTTGCTGGTTAACTACCCCCGGCTAGCCGATTAGCAGTTCTTTGCTTCTATTAGTTTGCCGCTCAGAAATTTATGAATGATGCTGGACACATAAGTCTGATAGGGCAAGCCCTCTGCGACCGCCTTTCGTTGTAATTCGTTTAAGTCTCTTTCAGAAATCCTTATATTTAATCTTTTATCCTTCTTTAGAGTGTTTTTTGCATATTTCATCAGCTCTGCTTTTCTCTTTGAGAGGTTCTTTACCGGTATCCATTCACCTTTTTCGAAACTATCCAATATTTCCTGTTCCTCTTTAGACAATTTCGTCTTCATTCTTTGCCTCCGAAATAAATTTCTGTTGCCTTCCTGCTCGGAATAATAGTTTTCAGAAATAGTTCCTCCTCATCCTCGACATAAGGAACAATATGCGCATAGTTATTTATTCCGATTACCATTATTCTCTGTTCCGGATATCTTTTCTGATCGGGATGTTGATAGTCATCCAAAATGTCTCCGTTTTCAATATAAAACACAATATCTTCAAAGCAAATACCCCTTGATGCTTTGAGCCGAAGGCTCTTTTCGGTATTCCAGTTTATCAGTTTCATTCACTAACATATTATCACATTGTGTGCAGTTTGGTAACCACAATATTTTATTAATATTATCTTATTTTGCCTGCTGACGACCAGCATTGGAATAATTTGTGGACCTTGGCAAGGGACGGTGTTAACTTCGTTAACGTGGAACCATTTGCGATTTACGCAAGGCCTTGGAGATGGCTGGCGTCGTCACTCCTGCTTCGCGGGCAACCTGAGCCATTGGTACTCCGTT
>Ga0055453_10000092_pt1 | contig 11209 bp, 14 predicted proteins | sample Goodyear_PhragA__FD_57741 | JGI IMG/M metagenome (GOLD analysis project Ga0055453, IMG submission 57741) | Wetland microbial communities from San Francisco Bay, California, USA, that impact long-term carbon sequestration - Goodyear_PhragA_D2 | ecosystem: Environmental > Aquatic > Marine >... | reverse complement strand
GGCGTCCTCGGTCGCTCGCGTGCAGAGCACGCCACGCTCCCTGCGTCCTTGACCTGCTTGATCAGGCGAACTCTAGAAAGCACCGCGGAGATGTTCGTATTCCAACACGCGACCCGCATGGTCGTAGGTGACGCCGACGGCGTCGAAGCGGATCGCGTCGTAGCGCGGCAGGTCGCGGCGCTCGCCCATCCAGGCGGTCGCCAGGCGGCGGATGCGCAGCTGCTTGCGCGGGCCGATCGCCAGCACCGGCCGCTCCGGCCCGAAGCGCGCGCCCGCGCGCCCGGCCTTGACCTCGACGAAGACCAGCGTGCGGTCGTCGAGGGCGACGAGGTCGAGCTCGCCGTGACGGGTGCGGGCGTTGCGCTCGACGACCTCCCAGCCGGCGGCGACGAGGCGCTCCGCGACCAGGCCCTCGGCCGCGCGTCCGAGGCTCTGGCGGGTCGCGGTCATGGCGGCGACGGTAGGGCAGTCGGCGAGCTCATGCCTTCCGTCACATTGCCGCCGCTGAAGATTTAGATCCTGCGCACCACAGGCGCGTCCGTGTCGTTCAGCGTGGCCGCAATGCTTGCCACGGCGCGGACATTCACCCTCGACGGCATCTCGGCCAGACCGGTGCGGGTCGAGGTCGACGTGCACAAGGGCCTGCCGGCCTTCAATGTCGTCGGCCTGCCCGACGCGGCGGTGCGCGAGGCGCGCGAGCGGGTCCGCCCGGCGCTCTCCAACTGCGGCTTCGACTTTCCCCTGCACCGGATAACCGCCAACCTGGCGCCGGCCAGCCTGCGCAAGGCGGGCCCGGGCCTCGACCTGCCGCTGGCGGTCGCGCTGCTGGTCGCCTCCGGGCAGCTAGAGTGGCGGCGCCTGCCGCAGCTGGCGATGGCCGGCGAGCTGGCGCTCGACGGCGGTGTGCGCCCGATTCCCGGCGTGCTGGCGATCGCCGAGGCGGCTCGCGAGCACGGGGTGGAGGCGTTGATCGTCCCGGCCGAGAACGGTCCCGAGGCGGCGATGGTCGAGGGACTGGACGTGCTGCCGCTCGACAGCCTCTCCCAGGTCGCCGGGCTGGCCAAGGGGGAGTGGGAGCCGCGGCGCCCCGAGCCGCTCGCCCTGCCCCTGGAGCCTGGCCCCGGAGCGCCGGACCTCGCCGACCTGCGCGGCCAGCCGCACCTGCGCTACGCGATGGAGGTGGCGGCGGCGGGCGGCCACAGCCTGCTGATGGTCGGCCCGCCCGGCGCCGGCAAGTCGCTGGCGGCGGGCCGCCTGCCCTCGATCCTGCCTCCGCTCGCTTCGCGGGAGGCGCTCGAGGTGGCGCGGATCGCCAGCGCCCGCGGACGCCTCGGCCGGGGCTTCGGCGGCGGCCGCCCGTTCCGCGCCCCGCACCACACGGTCAGCCCGGCGGGGATCGTCGGCGGCGGCAACCCGCCGGGGCCGGGCCAAGTCACGCTGGCCCACCGCGGAGTGCTCTTCCTCGACGAGCTCTGCGAGTTCCGCCGCGACACCCTGGAGGCCCTGCGCGGCCCGCTGGAGAGCGGCTGGGTGACGATCTCGCGCGCCGGCGCCAACCGGCGTCTGCCCTGCCGCTTCATGCTCGTCGCCGCCTCCAATCCGTGTCCCTGCGGGCGCGGTGAGGCCGATCCCGAGTGCTCCTGCCTGCCGTTCGCCGCCCGGCGCTACCAGTCGAAGCTGAGCGGCGCGCTCGCCGACCGGCTCGACATCCTGGTCGCGATCCGCCAGCCGAGCGCGGCGGAGATCGGCGGGCCGCCGGGCGAGCCCTCGGCGCAGGTGCGCGAGCGCGTCGTCGCGGCGCGCGAGCGTCAGGAAGCCCGCCTCGGCCCGGGCCGCTGCAACGCCGAGATGACTCCGGGCGAGGCGCGCGAGCAGGCGCTGTCGGAGGACGCCGCGGCGCTGCTCGCCGACACCTACAAGCGCCGCCGGCTCAGCGGCCGCGCCCACGACCGCGTGCTGCGCCTCGCCCGCACCGTCGCCGACCTCGCCGCGACCGAGACGGTCGGCCGCGACCACATCGCCCAAGCGCTGCAACTGAGGAGGAGGGACCGTGATTAGCCAAGCCAAGCCCGCGGCCTGCCCCGAGTGCCTGCGCCGCTCGCGCCTGCTCGCCCACCTCGCCCCCTACATCGAGAAGGTCGCCACAGGCGCTCCGGGGCGGCGTTCGCCCGAGCTGCTGCGCCTCGGCAACGAAAACCTGGTCGAGGCGGTCGCGCCGAAGGTCGGCGAGCAGATGCTCGCCCGGATCGCGGCGGTGCCCGGCGGGCGGCTGCGAGCCGAGCTCGAGGACGCGGGCTGCTGGGCGGTCTGCCGCCACGACCCGCTCTACCCGGCCGGCCTGCGCGACGCCGCCGACGCGCCCTGGACGCTGGTCGGGCGGGGCGACCCGACCCTGCTGATGCGGCTATCCCCCGAAGAGGCCGTGACCGTGGTCGGCGCGCGCCGCGCCAGCACCTACGGGCGCGAGGTCGCGCGCGAGCTGGGGCGCGAGCTGGCGAGCGCCGGCCTGCTCGTCGTCAGCGGCCTCGCCTTCGGCATCGACGCCTGCGCGCACCGCGGCGCCCTCGACGGCGGTCTGACCGTGGCGGTGCTCGGCTGCGGCGCCGACGTCGCCTATCCCGCCGCGCACCGCTCGCTCTGGCGGCGGATCGGCGAGGAGGGCCTGGTGCTCTCCGAGCTGCCGCCCGGCTGCGGCGCCTGGCGCTGGTCCTTCCCGGCGCGCAACCGGATCATGGCGGCGCTCTCCGGGATGACGGTCGTGGTCGAGGCTGCCGAGCGCTCGGGCTCGCTGATCACCGCCGACCTCGCGATGGACCTCGGCCGCGACCTCGGCGCCGTCCCCGGCCCGGTCGGCTCGCGGCTCTCGGTCGCGCCCAACAACCTGCTCGCCGGCGGCGCCTGCCTGGTCCGCGACGCCCAGGACGTGCTCGACGCGATGCTCGGCCCCGGGGCGCGACGGATCGAGCGCTCGGGCCCCGAGCTCGACGACGCCCAGCGGGAGGCGCTCGAGGCGCTCGAGCTCGGCTTCGAGACCTGCGACGCGATCGCCGCCGAGCTCGGCCTCTCCGGCCCCGAGGCCGCCACCGCCCTCGCCGGCCTCGAGTCGCTCGGCTATGTCAACTGCTCGCTCGTCGGCGTCTACACGCGGACCGCCCTGCAGCCGCCGCGCGAGCTCTGAACCGAAGACAAGAAAGAAAGGATGTCCATGTCCTATGTCCATGGTAGGGTCCATACCCATGAAGACGATTCCAGCAGGACAGTTCAAGCAGACCTGCCTACGGCTGCTCGACGAGGTCGGGGCCTCCGGCGAGTCGATCGTGATCACCAAGCGGGGAAAGCCGGTTGCCCAGCTGACCTCGGTGAAGCCCCAGCGCCCGGACGACTGGCGTGGCTCGATGCGCGAGCGAGGCGAGATCGCCGGCGATCTGGTCGCCCCGGCGACCGGCCCGGAGGAGTGGGACGTCCTGCGCGGGTGAGGCTGCTGCTCGACACCCATGCCTGGCTCTGGCGCCTGCTCGATCCCGAGCGGCTCTCCGAGCCGGCCGAGCAGGCGATCGCCGACCGCGACAGCGAGCTGTTCCTCTCGCCGGTCTCCGCCTGGGAGACGCTCGTCCTCGCCCGCAAGGGGCGCCTCTCACTGGCCCCCTCGCCGAGCGAGTGGGTGCTCGATGCCCTGCGTCGCTCCGCTCCCAGCGCCGTGCCGCTCAGCAACGGGATCGCGATGCGCAGCGAGGCGCTCGGCGGGTTCGCGTCCGGCGATCCTGCCGACCGGTTTCTCGTCGCCACGGCCCTGGAGCACGACCTGACGCTGGTCACGGCCGACAGCGCGATGCACGACTTCCCGCCGCTGGCGACCCTCTGGTAGCGCGCGATTCGTAGGCTGCGTCGATGAGCGATCGCATACCCACCGCCCTCTCGATCGCCGGCTCGGACTCCGGCGGCGGCGCCGGCATCCAGGCCGACCTGAAGGCGTTCGCGCGCTGCGGCGTGCACGGGATGACCGCGATCACGGCGATCACCGCGCAGAACACGGTCGGGGTCGACGCCGTCGAGGCCGTCTCGCCGCGGACGATCGTCGCGCAGGTCCGCGCGGTCACCGGCGACATCGGCGTCGACGCGGTGAAGATCGGCATGCTCGGAAACGCGGAGACGGTCGACGCGGTGATCGAGGCGCTGGAGCTCCTCGGCGACGCGCCGGTCGTCGTCGACCCGGTGATGGTCGCGGAGAGCGGCGCCGTGCTGCTCGACGACGCCGCGCGCACGGCCCTGGTCGAGCGACTGCTGCCGCTGGCCACGGTCGTCACCCCGAACATCCCCGAGGCGCGGACGCTGACCGGGGCGGGGGAGGGCGATTCGCAGGACGACCTGGCGCGCGAGGTGCTGGCGCTCGGCCCGGCCGCGGTCGTCGTCACCGGCGGGCACAGCGAGCAGGTCGTCGACCTCTACTTCGACGGCTCCGACGCCGAGGCGATCGAGGGGGAGCGGCACGCCGACGGCGCCTCGCACGGCTCCGGCTGCACCCACTCCTCGGCGCTCGCCGCGTTCCTCGCACGAGGCGACGGACCGTTGGAGGCCGCCCGCAAGGCAAGGGGAATCGCATCCGCCGCGGTGGCGGCCGGCCTGCGCGGCCTCGGCGCCGGACCGGGCCCCGTCGACGTCTTCGGCCTGCGTCGGCGCTAGTCGCCCAGGAACCCGTCGAGCAGTGCGTTGAAGCGCGCCGGCCGCTCCAGCTGCGGCATGTGGCCGGTGCGCTCGAACAGCTCCAGCCGCGAGTCGGGGATCAGCCGGTGGTAGCCGATCGCCGCCTCGACCGGCACGATCCGATCGTTGAGCCCCCAGACGACCAGGGTCGGGATCTCGATTTCGGTCAGCCGGTGGCGCGTGTCGTAGCCGCCGATCGCGCGGATCGCGTCGGCGAACCCCGGCGCGCCGATGCCCGGCTCCATCTGCTCGCGCAGCAGCTCGGGCCGCACCCGGTTCGGGTAGTGGACGAGGCGGCCGAAGGCGAACTGGCGGCCCTGCGGCCGGTTGACCCAGAGCCGCCGCGGGCCGCCGAGGAAGGCGACCGCGGCTTCGAACAGGCTGACCGCGGCCTCCAGCCGGCGCCCTTCGGCCTCGGCGAAGCTGATCCCCGCGGCCGAGACCAGGACCAGCTTCTCGAAGCGCGAAGGCCGTTCGATCGTCGCCTCGGTCGCGACGAAGCCGCCCATCGAGTTGCCGACCAGGGCGCTCACCCGGTCGATGCCGAGCTTCTCGCAGAAGTCGTGGATCAGCCGCCCGTAGGCGGGCATGTCGATCGGCCAGGAGGGCATCGGGCTGTCGCCGAAGCCCGGCAGGTCGAGCGCGATCGCGCGGTGGGTGCGGCCGAAGTGGGGGAGCGTCTCCAGCCAGTTGCGCCAGCAGCCGCCGAGCCCGTGGAGGAAGAGGATCGGCTCGCCCTCGCCGATCTCGGCGTAGTTGACCTCGGCGCCCGGAAGCTGCACCCGGTGCAGGTGCTCGCGCCAGTCGACCTTCAGCCACTCGGGGTCGGGGTCGCCGTAGTCGCTCGCCGGGAAGTTCACCGAGCCGCTCATCATGGTGGTCTCAGGCATAGCCCATCCTTTCGAGGATCGGGATCTCGCGGATCTGCGGGGGCTGCAGGTGGTCCCAGAGGATTCCGCGCGGACGTTCGTACTGGCGCTCGACCTCGATCACGGCGCGCGGGGTGGAGATCAGGTCGACCGGCAGGTCGTGCGAGATCACCGGCAGGTGCTTGCGCAGGATCTGGATCGGGTGCACGGTGGTGGCGATCGTCGTGTGGTCGTCGATCTTGCCGGCGTCGATCAGGATCCCGTACTCGAGGTCGTTGTAGCCGCCGCCCTTGCCGATCCGCGCGCCGCTGAGGTTGACCGCGACCGAGCCGGTGAGCACGAAGTCGATCTCCGGCAGGTCGTCGAGGGCGACGACGCGCCCGTGCTTGAGCGCGCCCTTGATCGTCGCCGCCTCCTTGATCGCCGCCTTGGAGAGCCGTTTCGGCTCGAGCACGCGGAAGGGATGCGGGTCGCGCAGCCGCGGCACCGCCATGATCAGTGTCTTGCCCTCCTCCAGCGCCATGCGCCGCGCCTGCGTCTGCGGCGAGTCGGGGTTCGCCTTGATCGCGCGGGCCCGCTTCCACAGCCGGTGGCCGGCGAGCTTCTCCGCCGCCAGCCGCGCGCCGGCGAAGTTGGGGATGCGGCCCTCGGCGCCGGGGAAGCGCGAGACCCCCTCGCGGTCCATCGCCTTCCAAACTTCCTTGCGGATCTCATCCTTCGAGCGCACGAAAGCGAAACATATCCGTGGAGCGACCGATGCGTGTGCCTAAGATTTCCCGATGGGACGTAAGACCCGAATCGCGCTGATAGCGGGAGTCGTAGTCGTGCTGGCCTGCGTCGGCGCCGCCTTCGCCTACGACAGCTCGCGGAGCGACACGATCGCCGACGGGGTGACGATCGGCGGCGTCGACGTCGGCGGCATGGACGAAGCCGAAGCGAAGCGGGCCGTGCAGCGGCAGCTGCTGGCGCCGCTGCGCCACTCGCTGCAGGTCGGCTACGACGGCAAGAGCTGGAAGCTTGAGGGCGCGACGCTGAAGCTCCACGCCAATCTCGGTCGCGCGGTCGAAGAAGCGCTCGAGAAGAGCCGCTCCGGCGGCATGCCCGGCAGGCTGGTGCGCTACGTGACCGGTGGCAGCGTCGACGAAAACGTCCCCGCCCGGGTTACCTACTCGCAGCAGGCGATCAACCGCTTCGTCCGCCACGTCGCCGACGAAGTGGACCGCGAAGCGCAGAACGCCGACGTCAGCGCGAGCGGGGATTCGCTCGAAGTCACGCCGGCGAAATACGGCCGCAAGCTGCGCGACAACCTGCTGACCCGGCGGCTGCGGGCCGCCGTGCTGAACGCCGGCGCCGACCATACGATCGCCGCCCGTACCCATCCGGTGAAGCCGGAAGTGACGGCGAAGGAAGTCGCCGCCGAGTACCCGTCCTTCCTGACGCTCGACCGCTCCACCTTCACCCTGCGGCTCTGGGAACACCTGAAGCCGGCCAAGAGCTACACCGTCGCGGTCGGCATGGAAGGCCTGGAAACCCCGGAAGGGCTTTACCACATCGAAAGCAAGGAAGTGGATCCTCCCTGGCACGTGCCGAACTCCGCCTGGGCCGGCAGCCTCGCCGGCAAGACGATCCCGCCCGGGCCCGAAGACCCGATCAAGGCCCGCTGGATGGGGATCTTCGAAGGGGCCGGCATCCACGGTACCGACGAGACCTACTCGCTCGGCCATGCCGCCTCGCACGGCTGCGTGCGCATGGCGATCCCAGACGTGGAAGAACTGTACGACCGCGTAGAAGTCGGTACGCCGATTTATATCGGTTAGGGGACGCTGCAAACCGGCGCATCTCGGGGTCCTCGGTCGACTCGGATCGGGTCACGCAGCAAAAAGTGCGCTCCCCTCACCTCGCTTCCTGCGTCCCCCGACCTGCTTGGTTTTCGCGCCCCTTCGCAGGGACGTAAATTCTTTTTCCGAATCTAATTCCCATGAATTGGGACGAGACGCTTTCCGCGTTCGATCGAGATATGCGGGCGCGCAGTCTGGCCGAGAGGACTCGCAAGGCCTACGGGGTCGACCTGGGGCAGTTCGTCGAGTGGTCCCGGGCTCGGGGGCTCGAGCCGGCGAAGGTGCGCCACCGCGACGTGCGGCGCTACGGGGCGGGGCTCTCCTCCGCGGGGTCCTCGGCGGCGACGGTGGCGCGCAAGCTCGCCGCCGTGCGCGGGCTGTTCGACTTCCTCGTACGCAGCGAGCGGGTCGGGCAGAACCCGGCCGACCTCGTCTCCAGCCCCAAGAAGGAGCAGAAGCTGCCGCGGGTGCTGAGCGGCGAGCAGGCGCGGGACCTGCTGGAGCGGATCCCGGCGCGCACGCCGCTGGAGCTGCGCGACAGGGCGATGCTCGAGCTCGCCTACTCGTGCGGCCTGCGCTGCGAGGAGATCGTCAACCTCGACCGCGATTCCTTCGACTTCGAGTCCGAGCAGCTGCGGGTGCTCGGCAAGGGCTCCAAGGAGCGGCTGCTGCCGGTCGGCGAGCCGGCCCAGCGCGCCCTGCGCCGATACCTCGACAAGGGCCGGCACGCGCTCGCCGGGGAGCCGCGCGAGGCCGCGCTCTTCCTCTCCAAGAGCGGCCGCCGGCTCTCCAACTCCGACGTCAGGCGCCGCCTCGCCCTCTGGGTTCGCGAGGCCGCGCCGGCCGCCGGCGTCTCCCCGCACGCTCTGCGTCACAGCTTCGCCACGCACCTGCTGGAAGGCGGCGCCGACCTGCGGGCGATCCAGGAGCTGCTCGGCCACGCCTCGATCTCGACCACGCAGGTCTACACTCGTGTGGACGCCGCGCGCCTGCGGGAGGCCTACGCCGCAACCCATCCGCGCGCATGATGCCCAAACGATCCCCCGCGAACCATAGAATCGAGCGAGCTTCATGGAAACCGGCGTAAAAGAGGTCGAGCTGCGCGATCTGTGGCGCCGCTACAAGCAGGATGGAGACAGGGCCGCGCGCGAGCGCCTCGTCGTCGCCTACTCGCCGCTGGTCAAATTCGTCGCCGGCCGGCTCGGCGCCGGCCTGCCGTCCCACGTCGAGGACGCCGACCTGATCTCCTACGGCCTGATGGGCCTGATCGGGGCGATCGAGCGCTTCGAGCCCGAGCGGGGGATCAAGTTCGAGACCTTCGCGATGACCCGGATCCGCGGCGCGATCATCGACGAGCTGCGCTCGCTCGACTGGGTGCCGCGCTCGGTGCGCGCCCGCGCCCGCGAGATCGAGGCCGCGCAGGCAAAGCTCGAGCACGAGCTGCAGCGCGCGCCGACCGAGGCCGAGCTCGCCGCCAAGGTCGGCCTCAGCGAGGAGGAGCTGCAGACGTCGCTGCTGGAGATCGCCAACTCCTCGATCTACGCGCTGGACGAGCTGTGGACGATCTCCGACTCCTCCGGCGACTCGGTCTCGCTGCTCGACACGATCTCCGACCCGCGCGCCGAAGACCCGCAGGAATCGCTCGCCAGCAGCGAGATCAAGGACCGGCTCACCGAGTCGATCGCCGGCCTGCCCGAGCGCGAGCAGCTGGTCGTCGCGCTCTACTACTACGAGAACCTCACGCTGCGCGAGATCGGCGAGGTGCTCGGCGTCACCGAGTCGCGCGTCTCGCAGCTGCACACGAAGGCAGTGATGCGGCTGAAATCCTCCCTTCAAGAGGCCCAGTAGCCGGTCCGGGGCGCTTGCGCCCGTTGCTAGCGTTGCGACGTGAGCCCTGACGAGACCTGCGCGGTGTGCGGCCGCACGATCCTGGCCGGCGAGCGCACCCGCAGCTACATGAGCGCGAAGGGGGGGCCGCAGCGCGTCTGCGATCTCTGTCGCGGGCGCGCCGAGCGGCTCGGCTGGGTCGACCCCGCTGCGCCCGGCGCCAACGTCGGCCGCCGACCGGAGCCGGTGCCGAGCGAGTCGCCGCGCAGCCGCCTCGATCGTGCGGTGGAGCGCTTCAACGCCAGCGAGGCGGCGCGCACGGTGGCGGGTCTGACGCGCACCCTGGGGCTGCCGCGGGTCTCGGTCGGCGCCGCCGCCGGCTCGCCGAGCGAGGTGCGGGTCACCGTGGCCTGGGACCTCTGCTGGTACCAGTGGGGGGTCGACCTCGGCGACGAGCTGCGGGCCGTCTTCCAGCTCGGCCGCGGCGAGGAGATCGAGCAGCTCGACGGCTCCGCCCGCGAGTGGAACGCGCACGCCGAGGAGGGTGGCCGGCTGGCGCTCGGCGTGCCCGCATGAAGCTGACCGTCAATGTCGACGGCGGGGCCCGGGGCAACCCCGGTCCGGCGGCGATCGGCGCGGTCGTGCAGGACGCCGACGGCGCGGTGCTCGAGGAGCGCGGCGAACAGATCGGCAAGGCGACCAACAACGTCGCCGAGTACCGCGCCCTGCTGCTGGGCATCGAGCGGGCGGCCGAGCTGGGGGCGGAGGAGCTGGAGCTGATCGGCGACTCGGAGCTGATCGTGCGCCAGGTCGAAGGCAGGTACAAGGTCAAGGACGCGACGCTGCGCGAGCTGCACGGCGAGGTGAAGCGGGCTTTGCGTCCGTTCGAGGGCCGCTGGTCGATCCGCCACGTGCGCCGGGCCGAGAACGCGGAGGCGGACCGTTTGGTCAATGCCGCCCTCGACGGCGGCTGAGACGCAGCGAGGAGGTCGCTTGTTTCCAGCTAACGTCGCTGGGTAGCCGCAAGGCATGAGCCACCGACAAGCACTGACCTTCCTTTCCATCCTGCTGGCCGCGTCCGTGGTTGTCGCCGGGCTCGCTTCGGGCGCCAGCGGCGCCAAGCGGCCGGAAAGGATCCGCAAGGTCGCGCGCTCCGACCACGGCGCGACGCGCCTCGCCCGGTCGATATTCGAAGGCAACGGCCAACGCTTCGTCCGCGCCAAGTTCGTCACCATTCCGCCGGGTCACAACCCGGTCGCGGTCTCGACCAGGCGGATCAGCGGATTTCCGCGCCGCGGCGGCGCCTTCGCCATCCTCTCGACCGGCTGCGCGGGGATCGTCAAGACGAAGAACCTAACCGGCGCTGCAGGCTGCGCCGACGGCGGCACCCGCGTGCGCGGCGCTCGCGACGTGACGATCTGGCGGATCCGGCTGCGCGTCCCACGCGGCGCCAACTGCCTCTCCTTCCGCTTCAAGTTCCTCTCCGAGGAGTATCCGGAGTGGGTGGGCACCGAATACAACGACGCCTTCATCGCCGAAGTCGGCCATTCCCCGACCTGGACCGCGTCCGACAACCGCGTGCCGGTGATCGAAGCGCCGGACGATTTCGCGACGACGCGCGACGGCAACCTGATCAGCGTCAACGCGACGCAGAACGCCAGGGTGACCCGAGCGGCCGCGCGCGGCACCACCTACGACGCCGCGACCGGCAAGCTGCGGGCCTCGACCAGGGTCAGGCCCGGGGTGCGGCTGCTCTACCTGTCGATCTTCGACCAGGGCGACCGCCAGTTCGACTCCGCCGTCTTCGTCGACCGCCTCACCGTCCGCCACGCCAACCGCTGCGTCTCGGGGGTCGTGCGGACGAAGTGAGCAACGCGAGCTCGAGGCCCGAGCAGGGCTATACTCGCCCCCTCACGCGGCTGTAGCTCAGCTGGCTAGAGCGTCTGCTTGCCATGCAGAAGGTCGAGGGTTCGA
>Ga0055453_10000091_pt1 | contig 11226 bp, 7 predicted proteins | sample Goodyear_PhragA__FD_57741 | JGI IMG/M metagenome (GOLD analysis project Ga0055453, IMG submission 57741) | Wetland microbial communities from San Francisco Bay, California, USA, that impact long-term carbon sequestration - Goodyear_PhragA_D2 | ecosystem: Environmental > Aquatic > Marine >... | reverse complement strand
ACGACGAGCAGGTCGCGCCGCTCCGGCTGGGCGAAGCGCGACTTGTTCTTGGCGTAGTAGGCGGACACGGCGGCGTCGGAGACCTTGTCCTTGCCCGCGACGATCTTCTGGCGCACCTGCTGCGTGAGCACGTCCACCTTCACGCGGAAGAGCAGGTCGTCCATGGTCATGCCCGAGGTCTGGAGGAACTTGCTGAAGTCCGCCTTCTTGGGGAACGACTGCTTGATCTGGTCGTCGAGCTGCTTCTTCACGGCGTCCGGCTTGGCGGTGAGCTTGCGCGAGTCGGCCTCTTGGAGCAGCCACTGCGACTGGATGAGGAACTGCATCACCTGGGTCTTGAGGCCGTTGTACTGCTGCGCGCACTGTGCCTTGAGCGCCGCCGCAGAGGGCTTCTTCTGGCCCTTGGCCACCGGCTGCTTCTGAAGCGTCGCGACGCACTTGGTGTAGTCGGGCGGATCGGGCACGGCAGCGGTGGCGTTGCTGCCTGCCGGGACCGACTGCTTGGCAGCGACGCTGAGCCAGTGCTCGAAGTCTGCCTTCTTGATGGGCGTGCCGCCAACCTCGGCGACCGAGTTGGACGGGACTCCGCTCCCGCAGCCAGATACGACGACCGCGACAGCGACAGTGAGCAGGGCAAGAACGGTGAGCGGCTTCTTTGTCATTCCTAAGAGGTGTCGGTGATACAGACAGATTGCGCGCGGGGATGCGCGAGCCTCCCGGGCCTGGCGCGCAGGGAGTCGATACTAGCGAACGTATCTATGAGCCTGGCTCACTGGCGACGTGGAGGATCGCCTCGGCCGCCGCCACCACCGCGGGGAAGCGCGCGGCCGGATCGTCGGGCACCCGCACCTTCACCGTGCTGCGGCCGGACTCATAGATTGCGCCTGGCAGCGCGGCGCGCAGCGCCTTGCTGCCGCTCGAGTCGAGCTCGATCGGCGACACCGTGAGCTGCCCCGAGCGGAAGCCGACATCTCTGGCGCCGGCCCTGCCCAGCTTGATGCGCGCATCCTGCAGGCGTATGAGGTTGTCGAGCGGCGGCGGCACGGGACCGAAGCGGTCCTCGAGCTCCTCACGCAGCACGATCAGGCCGGCGATCTCCTTGGCGCCGGCCACGCGCCGGTGGATCTCGATCTTGGCCGCCTCGTAGGGCACGTAGTCGCCGGGCACGTAGGCGTCCACCGGGATGTCCATGCGCACGGGCTCGGGCGCCTCGTCGGCGCTCGAGCCGGCCAGCGCGGCCACCGCCTCGTCGAGCATCGCCACGTACAGCTCGAAGCCCACCGCCGCCACGTGACCCGACTGCTCCCCGCCGAGCAGGTTGCCGGCGCCGCGAATCTCGAGGTCGCGCATCGCGATCTTGAAGCCGGAGCCGAGCTCGGTGTAATCCGACAGCGTGGAGAGGCGCTTCTGCGCCTCCTCGGTGAGCGCCGAGTGCGAGGGGTAGAAGAGGTACGCGTAGGCACGCTCGCGAGAGCGGCCCACGCGGCCGCGGATCTGGTAGAGCTGGGCGAGGCCGAGCGTGTCGGCGCGCTCGACGATCAGCGTGTTGGCCGCTGCGATGTCGAGCCCAGCCTCGACGATCGTGGTGCACACGAGCACGTCCGCCGCTCCGCGCAGGAACTCGAGCATCACCTTCTCGAGCTGCTTCTCGTCCATCTGGCCGTGTGCGACGGACACCCGCGCCTTGGGGCTGATCGCGCGGATGCGCTCGGCGGTCTCGTCGATCGTGTCCACGCGGTTATGCAGGAAGAACGTCTGGCCGCCGCGCTGCAGCTCACGCTCGATCGCCTGCTTGACGAGCTCCTCGTCGTACTCGCCCACGTAGGTGCGCACGGGGCGGCGGCCCTCCGGCGGGGTCTCGATCACCGAGATGTCGCGCAGGCCGGCCAGCGACATCTGGAGCGTGCGCGGGATCGGCGTGGCCGAGAGCGACAGCACGTCCACCCGCAGCTTGAGCTGGCGCAGCAGCTCCTTCTGCTTGACGCCGAAGCGCTGCTCCTCGTCCACGATCAGGAGGCCAAGCTCCTTGGGACGGACGTCGCGCGAGAGCACGCGGTGAGTGCCGATCAGGATGTCCACCTGCCCGGTGCCGAACCTGGCCAGCGCCTCCTTCACCTCCTTGGCGGAGCGGAAGCGCGAGGCCATCTCGATCGTGAACGGGAAGTCGCGCAGGCGCTCGGTGAAGGTGCCGAAGTGCTGCTGGGCGAGCACCGTGGTGGGCACCAGGAAGAGCACCTGCTTGCCGTCGGCCGCGGCCTTGAAGGCGGCCCGCAGCGCCACCTCCGTCTTCCCATAGCCGACATCCCCGCAGATCAGGCGGTCCATCGGGCGCGCCTCCTCCATGTCGGCCTTCACGGCCTCGATCGCGTCGAGCTGGTCCGGTGTCTCCTGATACGGGAACGCCTGCTCGAACTCGATCTGCCACTCGCCGTCCTGGGGGAAGGCGAGTCCGGCGCGGCGCTTGCGCTCGGCGTAGAGGTTGATCAGCTCGCCGGCCAGGGCCTGCGCCGCCCGGCGGGCGCGCAGCTTCATCTTCTCCCACTGGCTGCCGCCGAGCTTGGACAGCGGCGGATTGCCGGCGTCGGCGCCCACGTAGCGGCTGATCTTGTGCAGCTGGTCGCTCGGCACGAACACGCGGTCGCCGTCGCGGTACTCGAGCTCGAGGTAGTCGCGGGTCACGCCGCCCACGGTCTTCGTCTCGAAGCCGGTGAAGCGGGCGATGCCGTGGTCCTCGTGCACCACCGCGGCGCCGCTGCGCAGGTCGGTGAAGGAGGCGATGGCGCCGGGCCCGGCCGGCCGCTCCGCACGGCGGCGCCTCAGCAGCCGATGCTCCGGCAGGATCGCGAGCTTGAGCTGCGGCGCCAGGAAGCCCTCGCGCAGGCTGGCGGCCGCGAACATCACCGACGGCTCGTGTGGCGCCTGGCCGTCCAGGAACTCCGCCTTCACGCGAGCGAGGTTGTAGCGGGCACGCTCCGCCTCGCCCATGCGCGCCCACGCCACCACGGTCCGGTAGCCGGACCGCACCAGCTTCTCGAGCTCCGGCTCGGCCTCCTTCAGCGACCTGGCGGCCGTGTCCGCCCCCTGGGCGCGGAACTCGTGCGGCTGGTCGCCGGAGATGCTCGACAGCTTGAGCTCGGTACGGGCGTCCAGCTCGGCCTGGAGCTGTTCGGGCTCGACGTAGAGGTGGTGGGCGTCGCGGTCGTGGAAGCTGGTGGTGACGTCCTGCCAGAGGTCGGCGAGCGCGGGCTCCAGCTCCTCCTCCGCCGCCAGCGCCACGAGCGCATCGTCCGGGATCAGCGACAGGAAGGTGCAGAAGCGGTCGACGGGGAGGAGCTCCGCCACGTCGGGACGCTCCTCGTCGGTGGCCGCCATTTCGGCCAGCTCGCGGTGCTCGGGCGCGAGCTCGGCGGCGGGCGCGATCTCCACCCTGTCGGCCTCCTCCAGCGAGCGCTGCGTGAAGGTGGAGAAGAAGGTGAGCCGCTCCACCTCGACGTCGAACAGCTCGCAGCGCACCGCACGCTCCTCGGTGGCGGGGTAGACGTCGAGGATGTCGCCCCGGATCGCGAACTGGCCGCGATCCTCCACCTGATCGGTGCGCTCGTAGCCGCAGGCCACGAGCTGATCGGCGGCCTCCTCGAGGTCGATCAGGCCGCCCTTCTCGATCGTGAAGCCGTGCGGGCGAAGCTCGGGGTCGGGCACCTTCTCCGCCAGGGCGGAGGCGCTGGCCACCACCACGGCGCCGTCGCCGTCGGCCAGCGCGTCGAGCGCGGCGATGCGCAGGCCCACGAGGTGCGGCGGGGGTGCCAGGTGCGACTCGTACTGCACGCCGCGCGCCGGGTAGAAGCGCACCGGGCGCGGCGCCAGGAAGGCCTTGAGGTCTGCGGCGAGGTCGCGCGCCGAGCGGTCGTCACCGGCCACCACGAGCGCGGGCCTCGAGGGCTCGAAGTCCACAAGCGCGGCGAGCAGGTACGGGCGCAGGCTCGCCGATACGAACGCCCGCTGCGGTTCCTTGCGCGCAGACTCGGCGAGCGCCATGACGGCGTCGCTTTCGTGGGCGTACGTGAGGAGCTGGCGCAGCGACATCGGGCAACACGAACGGCCGCCCGGAACGCCGCGCGGCCTGCTGACTCAATTCTAGGAAGGCCGCCGAGCGCGGCTATCTCGTGATCGAGTAGGAGTCGATCACCTGGCCCCGGCGGCAGGAGATGCTCTGGTCCGCCGCGGAGGGCCCGCAGACGGCCTGGAGGCTTATGCGGGTGGCGGTCACGTCCACTCGGACGTGCTCCAGGTGCAGCGCCCGGAAGGCGGTGCGCGGGTCGCTGCCCGACAGTGGCTCGAGCTCGGCTCCACCGCCTGCCGCTGTGATGTGCACCACGTGATGGATCGGCCGGAACCGCTCGTAGTCGTGCGAATGGCCGTTGAAGTTCAGGACGTACTTCGAGTACCGGTCCCCGAGCGAGTTCAGGATCGCGGCCAGGGAGGAGTCGCCTTCGTGGTAGCCACTGGAGTACGCCGGCCGGTGGCCGAACGTGATGATGAAGTTGATCCGAGGGTTGGCCTGTGCCGCCGCCATCAGGCGATTGGCCTTCCGGTGCCAGTCCCGCCAGGTCGCGTCGCTGTAGGGCTCGGGATAGGAGATGAAGCGGACGCCGCCGGCGTCGAACCAGCCCCAGTCCTCGCCGCAGCAGTTCTTCCCCGGGGCTCCGGGGGAGGCGCGCGGATGCGGGATGGCGAAGCGGCCCTTGTAGTTGCGAAGGTCGTCGGACGGGTCGTCCCACTCATGATTTCCCCACGCCGGCATGTAGGCGGCTGTCCGGCTCCACGCCATCACGTCGTTGAAGTGGCGGTCCGCCGCCGGCTGGCCGTCGTCGTTCGCGTACGTGAGGTCGCCCGGGACGAGCACGAAAGCCGGATGGTCTGCCGCGATCTGGCGTTGGGTCGGGCGCACCCCGTCGAAGCTCCGGGAGTCCCCGACGTCCGCCTCAACGTCGAAGCGGAACGGGCCGCGCGGCGCCGTTCTGAAGGTGTGGTCGCGACCACCGCCGATCGAGTAGTGGTATGTGGTGGCCGGCCTGAGCCGGTTCAGCCTTGCCTCCCGGAACGGTCCGCGGGATGAGAACGGCAACGGTCTCGGGGTGTGGGCGGTGACCCGGGCGCGGTACCTGGCGGTGCGGCCGTAGCGAATGGTGCGGGCCGCCCCCGTCCAATCGAACGCCACAGATGCCGGCCCGGTGTAGGTGTAGTGGACCTCATGCGCGGGCGCCTTCCTCCTCGCCGGCACCGGGTGGCCGGCCGGTGCCGGGCTGACGGCATGCTTGGCCCGGCGAGCATGATTGAAGCGCGTGAGCACACCGAGCAGCCCGGCTCGGCTGCTGAGCGAATGGCCCGCCCACGTCCACGCGAAGGTCATGTAGCCGGATGCCCGGGACGAGGCCCACTGCCGGAGCATGTGCGCCTCCTCGGCAGGCGTGGGCCAGCGCCACGGCGGGTCCTGGAACGCCTGCACCACTCCCCAGTAGCGGAGCCCGGCCCGATCCGCCGCCCTGATGATCCTGCGGATCCAGGAGTACGTGCAGCGGCCGCCGCGACGGCAGGGATATGGGTCGAGCCCGACGTAGTCGGCCGCCCCGACCCATAGCGGTATCTGATCGAGGCTCGCGCGGCCGGAGTTGGCGTCCATGACCATGACGATGAGCTTGCCCGGATCGAGCGCGCGGATCATGGCCGAGCGTGCCCGGTGCTGTGCGGGGGCGTTTTGACAGGCGTGCGGGTCGGGCTCGTCCGAGATCACGTAGCCGGCGATCTTCCGATCGCCGGGATGGATGTCGCCTCTCAGCTGGGAGTCCGAGATCGCCCAGTCGCACTTCGAGTTGTCGTAGTCGCCGACCCACACGAGGCCGCGAGTGCCCCTTGGCAGGTGATCCGCGGCCCAGCGCGAGCCGACGTCGAGCAGGTTCCAGCCGTGGCGGGCCGCGGCGGCCTGCCCCGAACTGGAGTTGTAGATGTAGCGATACCGGAGAGTGGTGCGAGGCAGCGCGACGGCCTCCGACCGCGACCGGGGGGGCTCGGGCCCCGAGGAGGGGGCCTGCCGCACCGCGAAGCCAGTCGCGGCGAGCACCGCTACAGCAGAGATGATGGCTGCACGCCTCACGATGTCGAGCCCGGCGACCAGCCCGCCTCAGGCCACCGGCTCCATCAGCGCCTCCTTCCGCAGCGGAGCTTCGGGGTCGGTCGAGTGGCGCTTCCTCGCCACGATCAGGAGCCGCGACGCCAGGCCCTCGGCGTGGAGCGCGCTGCACACGGCCTCGTAGGCCGACACCAGCAGGAACAACGGGAAGAAGAACTCGAAGTACTGCGCGCCGAAGTAACTTGGCCGAAGCTCCACCACCTCATGGCCGTGACGCTCGAACACGGCCCTCATCTCACCGTACGAGCAGCGGTCGTAGATGGCGGGGAAACCGCCGATGCCCACGCACGCCGGGCGCAACGAGAAGAGGATGGACTTCGATACGCGGTTTGGCAGCAGCCTGTTGAGCAGGGCGAAGAGGCCCCGGCGGCCGGGAATGAGATGAATCGCGTAACCGCCGGGCTTCAGCACGCGCTCCGACTCCTCGACGAAGCGCTCGACGTCCGCGAGGTGCTCGAGCACGGACCGTGAGGTGACCACGTCGACCTCCCCGTCGGCGAACGGAAGGCCGTCACGAACCACATCCGCCGCCCTCGTCTCGTCCACGTCCACGTTCCCGCTCAACGCCTCGGCCGAGATGTCGACGGCCACGATCCTGACGTCGTCGCCCGGAGGGCGGAGGCGTGCAAACGAGCAGCGTTTGCCCCCGCCCACGTCGACCGCCAGCGCCCCGTGACCGAGTTGAGCCGCAACCGTCTGGTCGTACAGATCCCCGATGCTCCATCGCGCGTGAGGAAGCACCCGCGCGACGCGCTGGGATATCGAGCGATTGAACTCGAGGAACGACCTGACCTTGTCAGCCACCGTGTCCAAGGCTGCCCAACTCCTTTTTCGTCGTTGACCGCGGGAGCTCCAGGCCTGTGAGGCCTGAAAGCAGATAGAGCGCCGTGAGCCAAAGGATGCGGACGTCCTCGACGAGCGTCGGTCGCTCCAGATACTCGAGATCCGCCGCCACCCGTTGATGCAGCAGGCGATCGCGGTAGTAGCCATCCGGGTCCTCCTGCTGCGCAAGGATCGCCGGCTCCTCACGCGAATAAGCGAGCGTCGACGGACCCGCCATGCCGGGCCGCACGGACAGGATGAGGCGCTCCTCAGGGGTCAGCAGGAGCGCGTACTCGGGCGTCTCCGGCCGCGGCCCGACAAGGCTCATGTCGGCCTTCAGCACGTTCACGAGCTGGGGCGCCTCGTCTATGAACGAGCGCCGGAGCAGAGCGCCGACCCCTGTGACGCGGGGGTCCCGGGTGGCGCTCACGTTGGGCCCAAGCAGGTCGCGGTCGGCGACCATCGTGCGGAATTTGATCATCCGGAACGGCCTGCCACCGCGGCCGACGCGCTCCTGCGTGAAGAAGACCGGTCCCCGGGAGTCGAGCTTGATCGCGAGCGCCACGAGCGCGAACAGCGGGGCGAGGACCAGCAACGCAAGCGCGGCCACGATCGCGTCGAAGGTTCGCTTGGCCGCGGAGGACGTCATCGCAAGCGCCTCCCGAGCGCCACGAAGCGCGCCACGTCCTCACGCTCGGGGAACGAGAAGTACGAGCCCTCGCTTGCGGGGTTGGGCAGCGGCTGCACGGGGCCCTCCCGGAAGCGCTCGATGGTGTCGAGCACCAGGTCCGCGGCCACCGCCTTGGAGGTCCTCATCAGGGTCTGCAGCGTCTCCTCCGGGGAGACCGCGATCTCCCGCTGGGCCACGATGCCGCCCTCATCGATTCCCGGGCTCATGTAGTGCACGGTCACGCCCGTGCCGGTCTCGCCCCCGGCGAGCACCCAGAAGGTCGGCAACATGCCGCGGTAGCGCGGGAGCAGCGAGCTGTGCACGTTCAGACAGCCCAGGCGCGGGAGAGCGAGCAGTTCCTCGCCGAACACCTGCGGGCAGGAAACCGAGACCACGAGGTCCGGTTCGAGCTCCCGCAGCCGTGTGATGAAAGCCGGGTCGTTCACGTCGGCGGGCGTGAGCACGGGCGTATCGTGGGACCGCGCGATGCCCTTCACCGAGCGCTTGCGGGAAACCCTGTCGAGCGCGTAGTGGAAGACCTCCACCGCGAATGCCCGCAGACCGAACGAGCGTACGAATCGCCTCGCCTGGCTGAGCCAGGAGAAGCGCTTGTAGATCGGGCTCACGACGACCACGGCCACGATCTCATGCCCCAGCCGCGGCATCACCCGGCGGAAGAAGATGGGCATGACGGACGGCTCCTCGGGGGCCACGAACACCACGCGCATCTCAGACCACCCCCCTCAGCAGCATGAACGGCTCGGCCGCGTCCATGCCCGCGACCACCCCCTGGCGTCGCGCGTAGACCTCGATCGCCTTGTACGAGCGCGGATGCGGATAGGGCTGCACCTCGCTCATGAACGTGTCCGCGTACATGGTCATCGCCTCGATCTTCCGGTCGAGCGTCGCGCTGATGTCCACGAACAGGTTGGGCGCGAACACGGCACCGGGGAACGGGGCGGCCCACTCGGTGGAAGAGGCCGTCTCGAAGCAGAGCACGCTGCGCACGGGGGTCGACGGCGACGGCCGGGTGGCCACCATCGTGGCCGCGAACACCGCCCGGTGGTCCTGGTTCACGTCCTCCTTGAACTGGGTCAGCACCGTGTCGGGCCGCAGGTCGCGCACGCAGCGCTCGATCGGGGAGATCACGTCGATCAGGTCGAGCGAGTCGAGCCGCTGGTCGGGCAGGTCACAGAACACCACTTCGCTGACGCCGAGCACCTCGCACGCCCGCTCGGCGCACTCGCGCTGGCGGGACGTCTCGGAGTGCCGGGCCGTCACGCCGTCACAGACGATGCAGACCCACACTTCGCTGCCCTCCGCCGTGAGCCTGGCGATCGTCCCCCCGGCGCCGAGCGTCTCGTCGTCGGGGTGGGCGACCACCACGAGGGTGCGTCCCGGCCCGTGTCCATTCGCGCCGACCAGCGTCATCGTGCGTCGGCCTCCGAGAGAGTGCCCGCCTTCCAGGGCCGCCAGCTCTTCGGATGACCGGCCGTCCAGAAGAACCAGACCAGCGTCAACGTGCTCGTCAGGTAGGCCACGGCGGAGGCCACGGCGGCCCCCGTGGCTCCTAGTGTGGGGATCAGGATCAGGTCGAGCGCCACCGTGGCAGCCAGCCCGGCGCCCATCGCCCACGAGTTGAGGCCCGGCCGGCCGGTGCCGTAGAGGAAGCCCGTGATCACACCCGCCACGCCCTCGAGCGACAGCCCCACCACGATGATGCGCGTGGGCCCCACCGCACCCTGGAACGCTGACCCGTACAGGCCCGGGATCACGACACCGGCTGTGAGGAGCAGCGGCACGCACATCGCGCCGATCGCCAGCCCTGCCCGGGGAATCAGCCGGCGCGCCCGCTCGGCCGCCTGGGACACGTCGACTCGCGCGTACTCGGGATACAGCACGTAGGTCAGCGCCATCCCCGGCACCTTGAGCAACTCGGCGAACTTGGAGGCGATCGCGTAGATCCCGAGCACCGCCGGGCCCGCCATCAGGTTGAGCACGATGAAGTCGAGCCGCAGGTTGAGCAGCGACACCACCCCGCCCAGCTGCGCGCGCCAGCCGTAGGACGCGATCCGCCTGGCCAGCGGCAGGGACAGTCCCCGCGCCCCGGCGAAGAGGCCACGCCGCGTGAGCCGGGTCCACGCGAGCCCGGAGGTGACGAGGTCGGCGGCCAAGAGCGCCGCCACGATCGCCGCATTGCCGCGCTCGCCGGCTGCCGCCAGGAGCCCGTAGGCGGGCAGGAACATGAACTCCTCGTTGAGGATCACGAGGTTTGCGCCGCGCATGTCCTTGCTGCCCTGCGAGCAGGATTTTGCGGTGGCCACCGACAGCTGGGTGAGGACGGTGACGCCGGCCAGAATCGTCAGGCCGAGCGAGAGCCCCTGGAAGAAGCCACCGAGCAACGGGGCGAACGCGATCCACAGCAGCGTGCCCGCGACGCCACCCCCCAGCGCCATTCCAACGAGCGTCAGCGGCAGGCGCCGGTCGTCCCTCGCGGGGCCGGCAAGGAAGTACGCAACCGCGCCGGGCAGGCCGCACGAGAGGACGACGCCGAGGAGGCTGGGCACAACCCGCAGCAAGGCGTAGAGGCCCACCGCCGGAGGACCGCCCACCCGTGCGACGATCAGGGTGCCGAGGGCGAGCGAGACGAGAGCACCCACGCGGGCGACGATGTTCCCTACCAGGAGCCCGGTGGCGCCTCGACGCAGCTGCCCGATCGCGATCACCGCCGCCCCCATAGGTAGATGGCGGCCACGAACGCGAATAGCGTCCAGACATGCCGGACGTGGAGCAGCTCGTAGACCGTCCCGGCAGCGAGCGTGCCGGCCACGGCTCCCGCGAGCGCATGAGGCCGAACCAGCGCGCGGCCCCATCCACGGTCAAGCGGTCCGCCGCCCAGGCGGACCGTCCGCGCCCCTATGCCCGACACGAGCAGCAGCAAGCCCAACGCGCCGATCACGCCCCGCTCGAGGATCGCGGCGAAGTAGTCGTCGTGGGCCTCCTTCACGTACGGTGCCCTCGAGTCTTTGAGGCGCACCTCGGTGGAGACAGGCCCCGCGCCCAGCGGGCTGCCGGTGCGGTAGAGCCCGATGCTCTCGCGGAGGATGCTGGTTCGCTCCGTGACGCTCGCCTGTCCGCGCCCGAGGCCGTCCCGGATCACCGCATAGTGGCTCCCGTGTGCCCACCGCTGGATCTGGCCGATGCTCACCTGGGAGGCCACGAGCCAGCCGCCGACGGCGAGAAAGGCCGCCACCGCCACCGCCGCCATCGGCCCCCGGCGGCGCCGTGCGGCAAGTGTCGCCGCCACTGCCGTACCCACGATCAGCGCAACCATTCCGCTGTTCGACCCGGTCGAGAGGAGCGCCACCATGAGGAGGCCGTAGGCGAGGATGCGGAGCGAGCGGTGGCGCGGGACGCCTGAGGCCCAGATCATCATGATCGAGATGAACCAGTAGCTCGCCGCATAGTTCGGATCGAAGAAGGTGAGGGCGGTCCGGCTGCCCTCACTCCCGGTCTGTCCTGTGAGGAGGTGAGCGCGCGTGATGAG
>Ga0055453_10000090_pt1 | contig 11246 bp, 10 predicted proteins | sample Goodyear_PhragA__FD_57741 | JGI IMG/M metagenome (GOLD analysis project Ga0055453, IMG submission 57741) | Wetland microbial communities from San Francisco Bay, California, USA, that impact long-term carbon sequestration - Goodyear_PhragA_D2 | ecosystem: Environmental > Aquatic > Marine >... | reverse complement strand
GAGGCGGCGAGGATGGCGTCGGCCTCGGCCGCATCGCGAAGTTGCGCAAACGCCACGATCTCCGCCGCGGCGGCCATGACCGCCTCGGACGCGGCATCGCCCGACGCCGATCCGGGCGGCGAGTCGTCGGTCGGCGGCGATTCGTCGGTGGGCGGTTCCGCTGGCGCGGCGTCGGCGTCGGCGTCTGAGGAGGCATCCGCGTCGGCGTCGGAAGAGAAATCGGCGTAGTAGTCGTCGTTCGCCACGTCTTCGGCGTCGCGTACGTCGCCGCTGGCATCCGCGACCGGTTCGCCACCGACAGGTCGCGATGCGGATCGGGCGCGCCCGATGGCGCCGTCGCGGGCGCGGTCCTGCCAATCGCGGCCGTACCCGGCGATCGCGGCCGTCTCCACCAGGTCCAGAAGCGCGCCAGCCGCCATCCGCGAGTTGGCGTTCTTCGCCATGCCGGCGCGGACAACGTCGTGGAGCGCCGGCGGGACCTCCGTTAAGTCGAGGTCCTCGGACTCGTGCCGGTGGCGGAGCCGCTCAAGGTCGCTGTCCTCCCAATACGGCGGCTCGCCCGTGAGCGATTCGACGAACCCGACGGTGGCCGCATAGACATCGGCGGCTGCGGTCGGCGGCGCGCCGCGCCATCGTTCCGGTGCGAGATAGACGCCGCTGGACAACGTCGGCTCACGGCGATCCCAGGTCGCCGCTCCGACGTTCAGCATGATCGGCCGGCCGTCCGCGCCGATCATCACGTTCTCCGGCGAAACGTCACCGTGGACGATGTCGAGCGCATGGGCGTACGTCAGTCCGGTGAGGGTGTCCCGGAAAACGATGAGTGCTGATTCCGGGTCCAACGGACCGTCGTCACGGATCAGCGCACGCATCGTTGTGCCATTCACCGGATCCATGACAATGGCGTTATGCCCAGAGTCCTGGACTAATTCACGAATTCGTACGAAATAGTGGTCAGGTAGAGCGCCGACCTCATTGATCGCAGTGCGCAGATCGTCCGCTGTGTACGAAGAATCGGGATTGAGATACTTGATAACGACAAGCTCGCCGCTTGACTCATCGGTCGCGAGCACCACCCGGCCGGTGCCGCCGACCAGGTCTTCTCGTGGCCGATAGCCGGGAAGTTGCCAGGGCATGCATTCCTCCGCGACCGACGGATCCGATGTTTGCAGGCGGTTGAGAAGCGCCGTCGCAACGAGGCGACGCCCGCACAGAATACGCACGCTCGACGAGGTAATTACCGGCCGCATCTGTCGGGAGGTTGGGTGCGTATGGGTGATCGGAGAAAGACCGCCGAATCATCCGTTAACTATCATTGAATTGCGATTTATCCAATGAAGTCGGGTTTATAACCTGGTACGGCAGCCGCCAATTGCCACGGCACAGTCAACTAGTAGTGCTTTGTTAGGTTGGGCCTCGTTTGTTGTGGCGTAAGGCTTCTACAGGTTGTCCGCAGGTGGGGCATGCACCGGTCCAGGTGGCCAGCAGCAGTTGCAGCTCGCGGATCACCTTGTAGAGGGTCAGGCCGGCGCAGCCGCTTTTGGGTCGAGTCGCAGTGTGGTGATGAACAGGTGCGCCGGGTGACGAGGGTGACGTGGCGGCGCCAGCCATGAAGGAGTAGCCCTCGAAGTGGTACAGGCCCAGGCCGGTCTTGAGTTCGCGGTGGTCGTGTTCGATCCGCCAGCGGATCTTGCCGTAGCGGATCAGGTCGGCCGGTCGGTGTTGGCGGGCAGGCTGGATAGCCAGTTCGGGTCGACCGAACGAGTGCGAGCGGTGTTGCGGAGCGCAGTACGATCCCCGCAACGCACCACGGCCGGGCGGCCGGCGTGGCGGCTCGCTCGATCCATCCCAGGACGAAGGGGGAAGCGATGGCCGGGGAGCAGGGGAGCAGGCAGGTCCCGACGTTCTGCGCACTGTGCGTCGCGCGGTGTGGCGCGAAGGCGACGATCACGGACGGCGCGTTCGTGGCGCTGCACCCCGATCCGTCGCACCCGACCGGCCAGGCGCTGTGCGTCAAGGGCAAGGCCGGGCCGGAGCTGGTGAACCATACCGAGCGGCTGCTGCATCCGCTGCGCCGCACTCGGCCCAAGGGCGCCGCCGACCCGGGGTGGCAGCGCATCACCTGGGACGAGGCGCTCGACACGGTTTCCGCGCGCCTGCTCGCCCTCGCCCGTGAGCACGGGCCCGAGTCGGTCGTGTTTTCCAACGCCTCGCCGTCGACCTCCGCGATCTCGGACGTGGTGGACTGGGTGGCCCGGCTGCGGCGCGCCTTCGGCAGCCCTAACCACTGCATGTACCTGGAGCTGTGCGCGTGGGGACGCCTACTCGCGCCGATGTTCACCTTCGGCGCCGCCGTGCCCGGCGAATACCTGCCGGACCTGGAGCATGCCGGCTGCATCCTGTACTGGGGCTACAACCCATCCGTGGCGCGGTTGACGCACGCGACCGGCACGGTGGCCGCGCTCGCCCGCGGTGCCCGTCTCGTCGTCGTCGACCCGCGCCGGGTTGGGCTCGCCGCGAAGGCGGACCACTGGCTGCAGGTGCGCCCCGGCACGGACGCGGCGTTGGCGCTCTCGCTCGCGCACGTGATGATCGAGCGCGGCTGGTTCGACGCCGACTTCGTCCGCCGCTGGACCAACGCGCCGCTACTCGTGCGCCGCGACACCGGCCGCCTGCTGCGCGCACACGAGGTCTTGCCGGACGGGGACCCGGCGCACTACGTCGCGTGGGACGAGGTCGGCGAGGAGCCGGTGGCCTACGACCCCGCCACGGGTCGGCACCAGGTCGGCGAGGAGCGGCTCGCGCTGGCCGGCGAGCGGACGATGACGACGCAGAGCGAGGTCGTGGTCTGCCGGCCCGTGTTCGACCTCGTCGTCGAGGAGTGCCGGCGGATGACGCCAGCGGTCGCGGAGGAGGTCACCGGGGTGCCCGCGGCCGACATCGAGCGAACGGCGCGCACACTGTGGGAGGCACGGCCAGTCGCGTTCTACACCTGGAGCGGGCTGGAACAGCACTCCGGTACGACACAGATCGTCCGCGCGATCGGCCAGCTATACGCGCTGACCGGCAGCCTCGACACACGCGGTGGCAATGTACTGTTCCCGAGCGTGCCGGCCAATCGGGTCGACGGCCCGGAGTTGCTGGCGCCCAGCCAGCGCGCCAGGACCATCGGCCTGGCGACGCGGCCGCTGGGCGGCGCGCGGTTCGAGTACGTCACTGGCGAGGACTTGTTCACCGCGGCGCTCGACGGCGACCCGTACCGGGTACGCGGCCTGGTGAACTTCGGCGCGAACCTGGTGATGGCCCACGGCGACAGTGCCCGGGGGCGGGACGCCCTCGCGGCGCTCGACTTTTTCGTCCACGCCGACATGTTCCTGAACCCGACCGCGGAGCTCGCCGACATTGTGCTTCCGGCAGCGAGCGCCTTCGAAACCGAGGGCCTGAAGATCGGATTCGAGATCAGCGAGGCAGCGCAGTCGCTGGTGCAGCTGCGGTCTCCACTGGTGGCGCCGCGCGGCGAGTCCCGCTCGGACCTTCAGATCATCTTCGCGCTCGCGACCCGCCTCGGTCTGGCCGAGCACTTCTGGCACGGGGACGTCGATGCCGCGTGGCGACACCAGCTCGCCCCGAGCGGCGTGACGCTGGAGCAGTTGCGCGCCGAGCCGGCCGGTATCCGGGTGCCGCTGTCCACCCGCTACCGCAAGTACGCCGAGCCGGGCGGCGACGGACCGCGCGGATTCCGTACGCCGTCGCGCAAGGTGGAGCTCTACTCGGAGGTCCTGGCCGACCACGGCTATCCACCGCTGCCCGAGTTCGAGGAGCCGCCGACGAGTCCGAGGTCGCGGCCAGACCTGGCGCGGCGGTACCCGCTGATCCTCACCTGCGCCAAGTCGCTGCGGTTCTGTGAAAGCCAGCACCGCAATGTGGCGAGCCTGCGCCGAGCCGCACCGGACCCGCAGATCGAGCTGCACCCCGATACCGCACTGGCCCGAGGCATCGGCGCTGGGGACTGGGTGCGCATCGACACGCCACACGGCAGCGTTCGTGCCCGCGCCCGGCTCAACGGCGGCCTCGACCCCGGCGTGGTGTGTGGCCAGCACGGGTGGTGGCAGGACTGCGCCGAGCTCGGCCTGCCCGGCTACCCGCCGTACGGACCGGGCAGCGCCAACCTGAACCTCGTCCTGCGCCAAGGGCCGAGCGACCCGGTCGGCGGCAACTCGCCGCTGCGCTCGTCGGTGTGTGAGGTCGCGCCGCTGTCCCTCGACGAGCAATCGCCGGCCTGACCGGCGGCGCCGGCGACGCCTGACGCCCTCGACGTGGACGACGGTGCGGTGAGCCGCGGCACCATGATTGGCGGTCGTCGGCGCGCCCGTCAGATCCGGGCCCTGCTCGCCACGACAAGCCACACCGCGCCGCCGGAGTCATGGACCTGCTCACGGTCGCCTTGGCCGAACACTACGACGCCGACTTCGACCACATCGCGGCCGTAACCCGCCGAGCCGCCAAGCCGCCGCGCCGCCGCGCCGCCAAGCCGCCAAGCCGCCAAGCCGCCAAGAGCATTCAGTTACACGACACCAGGTCCTGACACGATCGGGCGACGGGACGCGATTAGTGCGCCGGACGGACCGAGCCGGTCACGTCGCCGAGCGCGACCACGGTGCCGTCGGGACCGGGCGCGGTCGCGGTGATGGTCACGCGGTCGCCGTCGAGGAGAAAGCCCCGCGTCGATCCGCCGGCCAGTGTCACCGGTTCGGTGCCGTTCCACGTACGTTCCAGGAACGATCCGGTTTTCTCGCGATCCGGCCCGGACACGGTGCCCGACCCGTAGAGATCGCCGGTCCGCAGCGAGGCGCCGTTGCACGTCATGTGGGCGAGTTGCTGGGCCGGCGTCCAGTACATCGTCTGGAACGGCGGCCGCGACACGACGGTGTCGTTCCACGCCACGGCGAGGGACAGGTCGTAGCCGTATCGCTCGGTCTCGACGAGGTAGCGCGCGACCGGCGGATCCTGCTTCGGCGCCGGCACCCGCGCGGCCGCGAGCGCGGCCAGCGGCGTTACCCAGGCCGAGATGGACGTCGCAAACGACTTGCCGAGGAACGGGCCGAGCGGCACGGTCTCGTACGCCTGCAGATCGCGCGCCGACCAGTCGTTGAGCAGCACCACGCCGAAGACGTGATCGGTGAAGGCGTCCGCAGTCACCGGGTCGCCTAGCCTCGACGGCACGCCGACGACGAACCCGACCTCGGCCTCGATGTCCAGGCGCACCGACGGCCCGTACCGCAGGTCCTCGCCCGGCTCGCGGCGTTGGCCGCGCGGCCGGATGATGTCGGTGGCGGTGACGACGACCGTGCCGGCGCGACCGTGATAGCCGACCGGGAGACGCTTCCAATTCGGCTGCAACGGCGGTTGGCCCGGGCGGAAGATCTGTCCCACGTTGATCGCGTGCGCCTCGGACGAGTAGAAGTCCACGTAGTCCGCGACTTCGAACGGCAGCAGCAGAGTGCAATCAGCTAGCGGCACCAGCAGCGGCTCGACCACGGGTCGGGCGGCCGGGTCGGTGAGCAGCCCGACGACCTGCCCGCGCACCCGATCCCACGCGGTCGGTCCGAGCGCCAGGAACGCGTTCAGCGTCGACGCGAAGAACGCCCCGCCGGCGTCGACCAGGTCGACCCGCTCGGCCGCCGCGAGATCAAGAACAAAATCCGCCACGCGTACGCCGACGGTCGGCACCTGCCTGCCGCGCACGAAGACTCCGTACGGCAGGGTCTGCACACCGTACGGCGAGCCGTCGGCACCCGGAACCCAGCTCGTGGCGGTCATGCGGCCGCTCCGTGCAGCAGCCGCAGGTCCGCGAGATCGGCCAGGGGCTCATCGATGCTGCAGCTGCCGTAGCCGACCCACAGCGGACGAGGCCGGTCGAGTCCGTGCCGGACCGTCTCGACGACCGGCAGCGGATCGGTCGCGGCGAGCAGCTCGGCAACATCGGAAACCTCGGCATCCTCCGCGGCGGCGAGCACGCCGGCCAGGATCCCGAGGAAGCCGTGGTGCACGAACCCCGTCTCCGGGTCCGCCCGCCGGATCGCATGGTGGAGGCCGGCGGTGAGTTTGAACGGCACGTCGAGATCGCGGCACGCGCAGATGACGGCGGCGAGCTCGATCGGCGTCGGAAAGAGTTCGGCCGCGAGTCCCCCGGTCCGGAACTTCGCGGCGATCGGGGCTCCGGCGGCGCGAGCCGACGCGATCGTGGCCAGCGCCTCGTGCAGGCCGACGCTGAGCGGCACCTCGGCGTACCCGATGAATCGAGGCCAACCGGCGAGGCGGCCGAGCAGGTAGTCGAGGCCCGGCTGGGGGTCCTCCCGTCGCTTCGCGACGGCGACCTCGACCTGGCGGATGTCGACGCGCTCGTCGACGGCGGCGATCGCCTCGGCCAGGCCGGCGAGCCCGGTGTCACCGATGACGCCGATCGAGATGCGTTCGTCCGCACCGAGCAGCGTGGGAAGCGAGCGAAGCATCGACGCGGGTACCAGGAGCGGTCCGACCATGTCGGCGTACCACGCCGTGCGGTGCCCACGATGCGCGACGACCGCGTCGGGCAACGGCGCGCTGCCGGGCGGGAACACCGCGGCGTCGTCGATCAGGCCGCGCAGCAGCGGAGGCACCTGTGTTGACACGGCTACAGAACCTAGCGGACGCTACATATGGCGGACAACTGTGTCCGATTATCGGACGATGCCGTCCGGCAAACGACTGAACAGCCACCAACGCGCCGATTACCGTTGAAGTCGGGCAAGACAGCCGGGACGGCGAAGCTGGCCGAACTGGCCGCAACGGCCGAACTGGCCGAATGTCGGGCGGGCGTCTGACCTGCTAACCGCACAGCAAAGGAGCTGCGATGCCCTACTACCGCCGGGTCGGCGAGTTGCCGCCCAAGCGCCACACGCAGTTCCGGCAGCCCGACGGTTCGCTGTATGCCGAGGAGCTGATGGGTCAGGAAGGGTTCTCCTCCGACTCGTCGCTGCTCTATCACCGGTTCCTGCCGACCGCGATCGTGGCGGCCGAGGACTACGAACCGCCGACGTGGACGCGGGCGGCGAACCGGCCGCTCAAGCCGCGGCACTTCCAGACCCACAAGCTGGACAGCTCCGGCGCGGATCCCATCCTCGGCCGCCAACACCTGATGGCCAACGACGACTGCCGGATCTCGTACGTCGCCGCCGACCAGCCGTCGCCGCTCTACCGCAACGCGATCGGCGACGAGTGCGTGTACGTCGAGGCCGGCAGCGCCCTGATCGAGTCGACGTTCGGCGTGCTGGAGGTCGGTGCGGGCGACTACGTCGTCATCCCGACCTCGGTGATCCACCGCATCATCCCGACCGGCGGCGCGCCGTTGCGGATGCTCGTGATCGAGGCAACGGGGCACATCGGACCACCCAAGCGCTACCTGTCCGTCCGCGGCCAGTTCCTGGAGAGCTCGCCGTACTGCGAGCGCGATCTGCGCGGACCCGTCGAGCCGCTGAGTGTGAACGCGACCGATGTCGACGTGTACGTCCAGCACCGGTCCCGGGGGGCCGGCCCGACCGGTACGGCGTGGACGAAGTTCACCTACGCCAACCACCCGTTCGACGTGGTCGGCTGGGACGGCTGCCTCTACCCGTGGGCGTTCTCGATCCACGACTTCGAGCCGATCACCGGTCGCGTACACCAACCGCCGCCCGTACACCAGACGTTCGAGGGACCGAACTTCGTGATCTGCTCGTTCGTCCCGCGCAAGGTCGACTACCACCCGCTGTCGATCCCGATTCCGTACAACCACCACAACGTCGACTCGGACGAAATGCTGTTCTACACGGGCGGCAACTACGAGGCGCGCCGCGGTTCGGGCATCGAACAGGGCTCGATCTCGTTGCACCCCAGCGGCTTCACGCACGGTCCCCAGCCCGGCGCCGTCGAGCGCGCGATCGGCGTCGAATACTTCGACGAGCTCGCGGTCATGGTCGACACGTTCCGCCCGCTCGATCTCTGTGAGCCGGCGCTCGCCGTCGAGGACGCCGGCTACGCGTGGACGTGGGCGCGCCGGTCGGGTTCGTCGGCGGCAAGCGCCGCCGCCGCCGAGCCGGACACGTCGACCGGCTGAGCTACGTCGAGGTCGTTCCCCCGAAGCGAGGGGTACGTCGTCCCGGCGCTAGTGGTGCGTGAGTGCCCGGTCGGCGATGACCCGGCACACGACGCGGATCACGTCGGGCGGCTCGATCCGGAAGTCGACGCCGTCGTAGCGCTGCGACAGTTCCTGGATGAGTTCGCGGCCGTTCTCTTCGGTCAGCTCGACGTGACCGCGGATCTCGACATACGCGTACGGGTCCTTGGGGTCGAACATGCAGATCGCCACGCGCGGATCGCGCTCCATGTTCATCGTCTTGCGCCGTCCCCGGATCGTCGAGAACAGGATGTCGTCGCCGTCGCGCTTGAGCCAGATGACAGTGGCCTGCGGCGCGCCGTCCGGATTGATGGTCGACAGTGTCGCGTACGTGTTCTCGTCGAGGAGGCGCGTGGCGAGATCGGGCAGGGGGACGGACATGCGCCGATCATGCCACGGTCGTTGCGTCGGCGGCGCTGTGGCCAGCGCCACCGTCGCGGGCCACGCGGAGGTCCAGCTCATAGTTCTGGCCGACCAGGTCGACGCCGAAGCTGCGGTGTGGCTCCTCGTCGACGATTCGGAATCCCCGAGACAGGTAGATGGCCCGAGCCGACACGAGTGGATCGTTGGTCCACAGCACCATCCGCTGATAGCCGCGGGCGCGGGCGAACCCGACGCAGGTGTCCACGAGGCGGCCGCCCAGACCGTGCCCGCGAGCGGCCGGATCGACGAGGAGGATGCGCAGCTGCGCCGTACGGTCATCCGCGGCGACGCAGAAGACGCAGCCGACGCGCTGCCTGTCCAGCTCGGCGATCCATGCCGCCTCCCGGGCCGGCTCGTGCTCGCGGGCGTAGTCGGCCACGATGCGTGCGACCAATGCCTCAAACGTGGCGTCCCAACCGAACTCCCGCGCGTAGATCTCGCCATGCGCGGCGACGACCCAGCCGAGGTCGCCCGGCTGACCGATCTCGCGGATCCGCATCTGGTCCTTCATGATCGCCTGGTGCGTCATGCTCGCCCCCATCGGTGTCGCGCTACTGAAACAGTCGTTTCAGTGCGATAGTAGCTCCATGCCCGTCACGGAGCGAGTCCCATCCGCCCGCCGGGGCGAGCTGCTCGACGCGGCGTACCGATATGCGCTCGCGCATGGCCTCGCCGACCTGTCGCTGCGGCCGCTCGCGGCGGCGATCGGCTCCAGCCCGCGGGTGCTGCTGTTCCTGTTCGGATCGAAGGACGGCCTGGTACGGGAGCTACTGGCGAAGGCGCGCGGCGACGAACTCGCCCTGCTGGAAACCGTGCGCGCCGACGGATCGCCCGCGATCGAGGCAGTCGACCGTTTCGAGTCGGCCGTCCGGGTCACCTGGCGGTGGCTCGCCGACGCCGCCCATCGGCCGTTACTGACGTTGTGGTGCGAGGCGTACGCGAGGTCGCTCGTCGAACCCGGCGGCGCCTGGGCGGACTTCGCGCAGCAGACGGTCGACGACTGGCTGGCGGTGCTCGCCGATGCCCAAGCACCGGCTCGGCGCCACACCCGGGCCGGTCTCGCCGAACGTACGCTCGCGCTGGCGGTCCTCCGCGGTGCGCTCCTCGACCTGCTGGCAACGGGCGACGTGGATCGCACGACGGCCGCGGTCGAACGGCACCTGGCGATGACGCGTCAGGCGGACTGATCGTCGCGCGGCGGCGGGATCACCAGCGCGACCGCGATCGCCGCAACGCCCTCGCCACGACCGGTGAGGCCGAGGCCGTCCGCGGTCGTTCCGGCCACCGTGACCGGCGCACCGATCGCCTCGGACAGCGTCGCCTGCGCCTCGGCCCGGCGCGGCCCGATCTTTGGGGCATTCCCGATCACCTGTACGGAGACGTTGCCGATCTCGCAGCCGACGGCCCGGACTCGTCGCGCCGTCTCGGCCAGCATTGCTACGCCGGATGCACCCGCCCACTCCGGCTCGGCGACACCGTAGTTCGAGCCGAGATCACCGAGCCCGGCCGCGGACAGCAGCGCGTCGCAGGCCGCGTGGGCCGCGACGTCCCCATCGGAGTGACCGTCGAGCCCGGTGGCGCCCGGCCACAACAGACCGGCTATCCAGCAGGGCCGGCCCTCGCCGTACGCGTGGATGTCCGTACCGATGCCGACCTGGGGAACCGTCACGGCGCCGAGCGTAGCTTGCGACTCGGCTCAGATCTCGCGGAGGTCGAGCTCCACGGCGAACGGCGCGATCGCCTTCACGACGCCGGTGAATACCTCGGTCGGGCGGTACACCTTGGCGGCTGGATCGAGCACGTACGTGTGCACGACCGGGATCCCGATGCCGACCTGCTCGACGCGCCAGTAATACTCGATGCCCGCCGCCGGGCTCGGGCCCGTCACGACCATCCCATCCATGATTTCGATGTCCCGACAGCGCTCCTCCGACCAGGAGTCGTAATCCTCGGCCGGGACCTGTTCGTGCATCCACACGGGCGTGGTCGCCTCGATCGTCATGGTCACCTCACTCGCCGGATCGACGTAAATCATGCTACCGGTCGCTGCGCGACAACGCCGGACGCGAGCAATGCCTCGGCCACGGCGAGGTCGAACGGCCGGGTGATCTTGAAAGCGAGGTCGTCGCCGGGCACCGTGTCCACCCGTACCCCCGCTTGTTCGGCCAGGCCGGCGTCGTCGGTGTGGTCATCGGCGGCGCTGGCGTGCGCTTCGGCCAGCGTCGCCCGCCGGAAGCCCTGCGGCGTCTGCACCGCGCCTAGCACGGAACGGTCGACCGTGGCAACCACTTCGCCGTCTGTGCCGACGCGCTTGATGGTGTCGGCGACCGGCAGCGCCGGGACGACCGCGGAAGATCCCGCGCGGAGCTTGGCCGCGACCGACTCGATCAGCGACGGCGGCGTCAGCGCGCGGGCAGCATCGTGCACGAGCACAAGATCAAATTCCGCCGGTACGGCCGCAAGCGCGCTCGCTACCGACGCCTGGCGGGTGGCGCCACCCGGCACGACCCGGACCGGGCAACGGATCGCCGCTAGCAACGAAGCGACCTCATCGATGTCGGCGGCCGGAGCGGCCACGACAATCAGCCCGACGCAGGGCGCCGCCGCGGTGCCGCGAGCGGCGTGCAGC
>Ga0055453_10000089_pt1 | contig 11259 bp, 12 predicted proteins | sample Goodyear_PhragA__FD_57741 | JGI IMG/M metagenome (GOLD analysis project Ga0055453, IMG submission 57741) | Wetland microbial communities from San Francisco Bay, California, USA, that impact long-term carbon sequestration - Goodyear_PhragA_D2 | ecosystem: Environmental > Aquatic > Marine >... | reverse complement strand
CTTGCCGGTCTGTCCGACCTGGAACTGATGCGGGTAGAAGCCCGAGTCGGTCGCCGCGCGCGAGGCTCCGACGGCCGCGCCGAGCAGGTCGGCGAACTCCTCGACCAGCTTGAAATTGTCGGCGCTGCCGACGCCACGACCGCCGGAAACCACGATCGATGCCTCCGTGAGCTCCGGGCGCGAGCCCTTCTGCTCGGCCTTACGCTCGACGATCTTCACCAGCTTCGTCGAGTCGTCGACGGTCGTGTCGAGCGTCTCGACCTCCGCCGCCGCTGGCGCGCCGGTGGGCGTCAGCGAGTTCGGGCGTACGGTCACGAGCGGCAGACCGCGGCTGACCTTCGACTTGACGATCGTCGTGCCGGCGAACACGATCTGCGTCGCGGTGCCGTCGGCGTCCAGCGACAGCACGTCGGTCAGTAGCCCGTTGTCGAGCTTCACGGCGACGCGGGCAGCGATCTCCTTGCCCTCCTGCGTCGAGCCGAGCAGGACGGCGGCCGGCTGTGCGGCCTTGATGAGGCTCGCCAGGATGGCCGCCTTCGGCGCCACCAGGTGACCGTCGATCTCGTCGCTTTCGGCGACGTACACCTTGGCGGCGCCGAACTCGCCGAGCCTGTCGCCGATCGCGGCGGCGGTGCCGGGCGCCCCGAAGACGACCGCGGCCGGCGTACCCAGGTCGCGCGCCAGCGTGAGCATCTCGAGCGTGACCTTCTTGACCGCGCCGCCCGCGTGCTCGACGACTACCAGAACTTCAGACATCGGATCGGCCCCCACTCACACGAACTTCTCGGCGGTCAGGAATTCAACGAGCGCGACGCCGCCCTCGCCGGAGTCCTCGACGCGCTGGCCGGCCTGGCGCGCCGGCCGCTTCGTGGCGTCGACGACCGTGCTGGACGCGCCCGCGAATCCCACCTCGTCGGCGGCGATGCCGAGATCGGCGAGCGACAACACCGTCAGCGGCTTCGATTTCGCCTGCATGATGCCCTTGAACGACGGATAGCGCGGTTCGTTGATGGTGTCCCAGACCGACACGACGGCCGGCGTCGCGGCCGTGACGACCTCGAAACCCTCCTCGGTCTGCCGTTCCGCGGTCAGCGAGTCGCCCTCGATCGCGAGCTTGCGCGCGCCGGTCACCGCGGCGATGCCAAGGCGCTCGGCCAGCATCTGCGGCATGACCTGGACACGTCCATCGGTGGACTCGGCGCCCGAGATGATGATGTCGGCGCCCAGCGTGCCGAGGGCGGCGGCCAGCACCTTCGAGGTGGCGAGCGCGCACGAGCCGTGCAACGCGTCGTCCTGTACGTGCACCGCCTTGTCCGGGCCCATCGACAGTGCCTTGCGGATCGACTCGGTCGCCGAGGCCGGACCCATGGTCAGCACGGTGACCTCGCCGCCGTGCGCTTCCTTGATCTTGAGGGCCTCTTCGATGGCGTACTCGTCCATCTCATTGATCACGTTGCTCGCCGACGCACGGTCGACGGTCCTGTCGTCACTGCGCAGATTGCGTTCCGACCCGGAGTCGGGCACCTGCTTGACGAGTACGACGATATTCATCCCGGCTCGACGACCTCCCAATTCAACGACGCTGTCCGCGAGTTTTCTGCGCGGCGACGCATCGGTCAACTTCTGGGTGTGTGGGACTGACCACTGAGCCGAATGTTACTTGTCAGTAATGAGATGCCGCGAGGCGGCGGCTGCGTGAATGAAGTCACGGCAACGACGGTAAAGCGCGCTAGCGTGGCAGATATCGGGAGGTGCCGGATATGCCATCACAAAGTGTGCCGCTCTTTGGGCACGGGGCCCTCGCTGAGACCGGCGAGAATCCGCACGGACCGTCGATCCCCGAGCCCCCGACGATGTCCGGGCTCGTGCATCGTGCTCAACCAGCGCCGGCCGATCATCTGTGCACGTGCGGGAAGATCCGCGAGGCCTGCGTACACGACGAGATCCGCGCCCTGTTCGCCCTGATCTCCGACCCGTCCCCCGCTCGTCCCCCGAAGTAACCAAGGAACTGAGCGGCGTAGATCAAGCCTGACCGCTGCGCCGTGGGTGATCAGGCCGAGCCCAATGCCATACTTACGAGCCAAGAGCCGCCGAAACCTTGCCCATCATCTCCGTCTCGGGCGCGCTCACACCCTTTGCCGCCTTCGCCGCGCTGGTGCAGGCATCGATGACAATGTGGCGGTACGCGTCGGCATCGGCCGGCGCCTTCTGCTCCAGCGCCCTGACCGAGTTCGACAGCTCGCTGAGCACACCGGCCTCGAGGTCGGCCCGGTTGCCCTTCGGGACGCTCGGCATGCTCATCCCCCGGAACACGCCCTGCATGTCGCCACTCGCCTTGGCGAACGACTTCGACGCGGCGAAGCTCTCCTTGACCATGTCGAGCATGCCCGGCTCGGCGTTGGAAACCAGGAAGACTGCCCCGTAGGCAGCATTGCGCAGTGATTGTTTCTCGGAATCGGTGTAGTCGGTCATGGTTTCATCCTGTCCGGCAGACGGCATCCGGCCAGGAGATATGGCGATATTCGTCGGCAAGATCGGCACACCGCGCGAGTCTGAACGCCCGACGGCGATAATGACGCTGTGCTCACGAACGTGCGTCGATGGTTCGATCCGCATGAGGTCCGCGAGGTCGGCACGACGCCCGACTACCGGTTCTCGCTCGCCAACGAGCGCACGTTCCTGGCCTGGATCCGGACGGGTCTCGCGCTGCTCGGCGGTGGGCTGGCAATCGCCGGCTTCCTCCCGCCGTTGCACGTGCCGCACCTGCGCGAGGTGCTCGCGATCGTTCTGATGGCGCTCGGCGGTGTGATCGCGATTCGAGCGATCGATCACTGGGCTCGTTGCGAGCGGGCGATGCGGCTCAGTAAGCCGCTGCCCGCTTCGCATTTCCCGGCGATCCTTGCCGTCGCGGTGTGGGTCGGGTCGATCGCACTCCTGGTCGCGATCGTGCTACCCGGGCGCGGGAAGTGACCGGTCACCGATGATGAATGTCCCGCCCGGCGGCCAGCGTGGACCGATGTGGAGCGGCGCGGGCGGCGCGAGCGCGGAGCGGACCCGGCTGGCCTGGCGGCGTACGGCCTTGGCCAGCACAGCCGTCGTGCTGCTGACCGTACGGCTGGCCACCCGGGACAGCTTCACCGTGCTCGGCGCGATCGCGGTCGCCGCGGCACTTCTTCTGTGGCTCGCGCAGATGTGGCTGACCCAGCGCCGGATCCACGCGATCGATCGGCATGAACCGGGCCGGGGTTTGCGCGCGCTGCCCGGGTTGTCGCTGACGGTGGTCGCATTCGTGCTGCTGGCTGTGGCGCTGGACCTGACCCGGTGAGCATCACGTCTGGTGGTCGGTCAGCGTCGTGCCGCGCAGCACCGCGAACGCGCTGACCTCGCTGGCCTCGTACCCGAGGTCGTGATATTCCCCCGCGGCGGCGGCGGCGCGAGATCGCGCAACCTCCCACCGGAGCCGGTCACGGATGAACGGCACGATCATCCCGATGTCGTGCGGCGGGCCGCCGGCGCGCCGATAGTCTGCGAGAAATCCGCGCGCCCGGCCCCGGTCGAGTGCCGACCCGGTGTGGCAGAACTCCCACACCGACCAGGCCAGCTCGACCAACACCGCGTCGATGCGAGCCTCGTCCCAGTCGAGCACCGCGAGTCGACCATCGGCGACGAGGATGTTGCGCCGGTAGAAGTCTCCGTGCACCGGCCCGCGCGGCACCGAGACACCGGCGCCGGCGTGCCACGACGCCAGCGTGTCGTCCAGGTCCGGATCCGCCATATCGTCGACGGTCACGGCCCAGGGCCAGTCGGACGGCCCACCCGGGCCGGACGGTGGCCGCTTTCCGGGATCGGCGACCAGGAACGCAGCCCGATGCAGCCGAGCCAGCAATCGTGCGGCGGCGGCGCGATCGTCCGGCCGGTCACGGTCGAGCTGGCGCCCGGGCAGGTACGGCCAGATCGTCACCGCGCGACCGTGCCACCGGACGATGCCCGGCGACTCGGGCGTGACCGCCTCCGGCACGTACGCCCGCAGAGCGGCGGCGACACCGTACGCCCAGCGCAGCTCCGCGTCGGACCGCCACACCGGCGCGGCCCGTACGACCAGCGGCCGTGGCGCCATGACGTGCCACAGCAGACATTCGTCGCCACCGACAATCGGGGTCGCCGCGTCGACCCGGAGGTCGAAGCCGGACGACAGCGCGCGGCGAAGATCGTCGTCCAGCAACGACGGTCAGGCGAGATTGGCCGAGCGCGGGTAGGCGTCGGCGGGATCCGTCAACACGTTGACCAGGTAGGGCACACCGGAGTCGAACGCCCGGCGCAGCGCTCCGGCCAGGTCTCCGGGCTTGTCGACCGTCTCCCCGGCACCGCCCAGAGCCGCGACCACCTTGTCGTACGCCAGGTTGGACTGCAGGTCAGCGACGACATCGTAGCCATACATCGCCCGCATCGGGTGCTTCTCCAGGCCCCAGATCCCGTTGTTGCCGACCACCATCACGACGGGCAGCCGCTGCCGCACCAGCGACTCGACGTCCATCAACGAGAACCCGGCCGCGCCGTCGCCCATCAGCACGCAGATCTGCCGGTCGGGGTACGTCACCCGGGCGCCCATGGCGTACCCGAGCCCGGTGCCCAGGCAGCCGTACGGGCCCGGGTCCAGCCAGGATCCCGGCGTGGCCGGCTCGAGGTACTTGCCCGCGTATGAGACGAAGTCACCGCCATCGCCGATCGTGACCGCGTCGGGCGCCAGGATGTTGCGCAGCTCGCCGTAGACCCGGGCCGGTTTGATCGGGTCCGAGTCGGCCAGCATGGTCTCCGCGTCGAGCGTCTTCGCCGCGTCCTCGGCGGCCCGCAACTCTTCGACCCACTCCGAGTGGTCGACTCGATCACCCGTGTACGACGCGATCTGTGACAGCGTCAGGCGGAGATCCCCGGCCGGCGAGCATGCCGGGGTGATGTGCGTCGCGCGCTGCGACGGCCCGTCGACGATGTGGATGAGCTGCGCGTCGCCGAACTCGCCGAAGGAGAGCCGGAAATCCAGGGGCGTCCCGACGATGACGACGACGTCGGCGCTGCCCAGGGCGGCCCGGCGCGCCTTGGCAAACGCGAGCCGGTGGTCGGGCGGCAGCGCGCCACGGCCCATACCGTTCGCGAACACCGGCACGATCATGGCCTCGGCCGCCTCGCGCAACTCGGCGATCGCGTCGCTGGCGTACACGTCTGATCCGGCGATGATGACCGGTTGTTGCGCCGCGGCGATCAGCGCGGCCGCCTTCGCGACATCCGTGGGATCGGGCTCGATCGTCGGGATGTTCGGCGTCGGGATCGCCGCCTCGCCCGAGCCGTAGATCACTTCGAGCGGCAGGTCGAGGAATGCCGGCCCCCGGTGCGGCGTCAACGCGGCGGTCAGCGCGGTGGCGACCGCGGACGGTACGTCGTCGGTGGCCAAGATCGTCGACGCGTGCTTGGTGATCGACGCGACGATCGGTACGTGATCCATCTCCTGCAAGCTGCCGGAGCCCCAGCGGAACTGCGGTGCCCGGCCGCCCAGCACCAGGACGGGAGCGGCGTTGAAGAACGCGCTCGTGATGCCGGATACGCCGTTGGTGACGCCGGGTCCAGCGGTCAGCACCGCGAGCCCCGGCCGCCGGGTCAGCTTCGCGACCGCTTCGGCGGCAAACACGGCGGACTGCTCATGGCGGACGTCATAGAGCGGGAACCCAGTCTTGTGCGCGGCGTCGAACAGCGGGAACACATGGCCGCCGGACAGCGTGAACATCGCCGTCGCTCCGTACGCGCTGAGCGTGGCGAGTGCGAGGTCGCCGCCGTGACCCTCGATCGTGTCGGTCATCTGTGCCCCCGTCTGGTCGTCCGTGTTCGCCGGTACGTTACCGCCCGGTAGCTCAGGCGGTCATGTCAGATCCCACTCCTACAGTGCTCCGCATGACCATCGATAGCTGGACGGTTGACGACCATCTTCGCGGTAGGCCGCCGGCCTCCATAGCGCTCTACCACGAATTCGTCGACCTCATCGACGCGCTCGGCCCGACCACGACCGTGGTCGGGAAGACAATGATCGTGTTCAAGGGCGCCCGTCGCGGCTTCGCCGGCGCCAAGCCGACACCGCGCGGTCTGGCCGGCTACTTCGACCTGACCCGGCCGGTGACGGATCGGCGGGTGAGCAGCGCGACGCCGTACACGAAGCGGCTGTTCGTCCACCACTTCCGGCTGACCTCGCCGGACGATCTGGACCATGACTTCGCCGGATACCTGCGCGAGGCCTACGAGGTTGGCCAGGGCGCTCATCTGCGGACCTAATCCGCTGTCGCCGGCCCCGTTCACTGCCCGGTGAACTTCGGCTTGCGCTTGTCCACGAACGCGGTCATGCCCTCCCGCTTGTCATCCGTCGCGAAGAGCGCGGCGAACAGTTGCGACTCCCATGCCAGCCCGGACGCGAGGTCCATCTCGAGACCGCCGTCGATCGCCATCTTCGCCGCCCGCAGCGCCGCCGCCGGGCCCGTCGTGTACGGCTTCACCAGTGCCACCGCCGCGTCGTAGACCTCGGCCGCCGTCGGCACCACCTGGTCCACGAGCCCGATCGCGAGCGCCTCCTCGGCTCCGACGAACCGGCCGGACATGATGATTTCCTTCGCTCGAGCCGGTCCGATCAGGCGCGGCAGCCGCTGCGTGCCGCCGGCGCCCGGGATGACGCCGAGATTGATCTCCGGCTGGCCGAGCTTCGCGTCGGCGGCCGCCACCCGCCAGTCGCAGGCGAGTGCGAGTTCGCAGCCGCCACCGAGTGCATAGCCGGTGATCGCGGCCACGACCGGCTTCGGGATGCGAGCGACCATGTCGAAGGCCGACGTGAGCCGGCTGGCGCGGGCGGCCATCGCCACGTACGACATGTCGGCCATCTCCTTGATGTCGGCACCGGCCGCGAACACCTTCTCGCCGCCGTACACGACAACGGCGCGGACCTCGTCATCGGTGGTGCAGGACAGGGCCGCGGACCGCAACTCCTCCTGGATCGTGATGTTCAAAGCGTTCATCGGCGGCCGGTCCAACCGGATCGTGCCGATGCCCTCCGCGACGGTCAGTGCAACGAACTCGCCCACCAGTGCCTCCCGCTCCATCACCAACCAAGGTCGCCACGAGCCTACGACCGGAGGTCATCAAGAGCACACCGCCGAACACGTCACACAACGGGAAACCGCGACGGCGTCAGATCCGCGCCGCTGGATCGTCGACGTCAACGATCCGCACTCCCAGCGGGAAGAGCGAAACCGGGATCAGCTTGAAGTTCGCGAGACCCAATGGGATGCCGATGATCGTGATGCACTGCGCGATCCCGGACACCAGATGGCCGAGCGCCAACCACCAACCGGCCACGATCAACCAGATGACGTTGCCGATCGCGGATGCGACGCCGGCGGTGGGGTTGCGCACGGTGGTCCGGCCGAACGGCCACAGCGCGTAGTTGGCCATCCGGAAGCTCGCGATGCCGAACGGGATCGTGATGATCAGGATGCAGCAGATGATGCCGGCTATCAGGTATCCGAGTGCGAGGAACAGGCCGCCGAAGACCAGCCAGATAATGTTCAGGATGAGCCGCATGTTCTCATCGTCGCCGATGGTGTCCAGGTCACGATCGGCGAACGCCGAGATTGCTCCGGTATCCGCCGTTCAGGGTGCACAATTGTCCGTCGTCCGGGTGCACAATCCGTGAACGCGCCGCGGGCGCAGCCGACAAGTTCCGAGGCCCAGCCGGCCCACGAAGGGCCCGGCGGTGGCCGCGTCAGGATGCGGCACGGGCCGCGAACCGGCCGTCGGAGTAGGTCACCTGCAGCGGCAGTCCGAACGCTTCGCTCAGGTTCTCGCTGGTGACCGTCCGCCGGAGCAGCCCCTGCGCCACGATGCCGCCGTCGCGCAGCAACAGGGCGTGGGTGAAGCCGGCCGGGATTTCCTCGACGTGGTGGGTGACCACCACCATGGCCGGCGCATCCGGGTCGTCGGCGAGGCCGGTCAGTCGGCGCACGAGATCCTCGCGGCCGCCGAGATCCAGCCCGGCCGCCGGCTCGTCGAGCAGCAGCAGCTCAGGATCGGTCATCAGGGCCCGCGCGATCTGTACGCGTTTGCGCTCGCCCTCGGACAGGGTCCCGTACGCACGATCGAGGAGCGATCCGGCACCGAGCTGGTCGAGCAGCGCTCGGGCCCGACGTTCGTCCGCCGACTCGTACCGCTCGCGGAAGCGACCGACGACCGCGTACGACGCCGTAACCGCGACATCGAGCACGGTTTCGTGGGTCGGAATCCGATCGTGCAGGCTCATTGTGGACAAACCGATTCGCGTCCGAAGTTCCGTGACGTCCACGCGACCCAGCCGCTCGCCCAGGATGTGCACGACGCCGCTCGTGGGATGCAACCGCGCCGACGCGATGTTGAGCAGCGTGGTCTTGCCGGCGCCGTTCGGACCGAGCACGACCCACCGCTCGTCCAGCTCGACCCGCCAGGAGACGTCGCGGAGCAGGAACTTTCCACCGCGTACGACGCTCGCACCGACAACGTCGATGACGAGGTCGGGGTCGGCCGCCGGTTCGGGCGCATTGACGACGGCCGTACCCGGCGCGAACGGCGCGGTTGAGCCAGGCGACGAGGGGAATTGCACGTCGCCATCAAATCACGAAGTCGCACGCCATCGCCCCGCACGCCCCCCGAAGATGGCAACCGCCGTCCCGGTCGCCGGTGCGGGACGTGGATCAGCCGGCGTGGCCGAAGATCTCGTTGCGTACTTCGACGAGGGCCGTCCGCAAGGCGCCGTCCACCACCGGCTCGGCCGGTCCGGACGCCATAACCACCCGCGGCGCGATCGGTGCGATCGCGGCCACCTCGTGCTCCACCCGTTGGGCGAGTGCCGGCCCGCCGGCCACGTTGACCTCACCGGCCAGCACGACCAGGGGCGGATCGAGCACCACGCACACCGAGGCCAGGCCGAGCGCGATCCGGCTCGCCAACTCGTCCAGCAGCGGTCCGCCGGCGCTGCCGACCTGAACCGCTGCGGCCACCGCCGCCGCGCCGGTCTGGGCCTTGAAACCGTGTTCGCGGGCGACCACTCGTACGCCTTCGGCCCCGACCAGTTGCTGGAAGCCGCCGCGCGCCCGGTGCGACGGGTCCCGGTGCACCTGGCTGCCCGGCACCGGGATCCAGCCCGCCTCGCCGGCCGCTCCGCTGTGCCCCCGATGCAACCTTCCGCCGATCATGATGCCGAGGCCGACACCACGGCCGATCCACAGCAGCACGAAATCGTTGACGCCCTGAGCGGCTCCCGAATGCGCCTCCGCGACCGCGACCAGGTTCACGTCGTTCTCGAAGCTCACCGGCCGGTCGAGGTCGTCGCGGAGCGCCGCCAGCAGGCCGCGCTGCCACCGGGGGAGGTCAAACGCGAAGGCCAGATCGCCGGTCTTCGGATCAACCAGGCCCGGCGTGCCGAGCACGACCCGGCGCACGTCGGCGAACGGTGCGTCGGCCTTCTCCGCCGCCGACATCACGGCGCTGTGCACCACGCCGACCGGATCATCGGTGTCCTTCGTGGACAGCTCGATCCGGCTGTGTACGGTGCCGGAGATGTCGGCACAGCCGGCGACGACGTGCTCCGGGCCGACGTCGACCCCGACCACGTAGGCACTGTCGGGCCGCACCGCATACAGCTGAGCGTTCGGGCCGCGGCCGCCGGCCTGCTCGCCCACCCCGGTCACGAGCCCACGCTCGATGAGGCGCTCGACGAGCTGTGACGCGGTGACCTTGGAGAGCCCGGTGAGTTCACCGATCTGCGATCGCGTCAGCGGGCCGCGGGACAGCAGCAGTTCGAGTGCGGCGCGGTCGTTGATGGCGCGCAGCAACCGAGGAGTGCCAGGCAGCGGAGTCGTCGGGCTCATCGCGTACGCACCTCGTCAGGTATATAGTTAACTTTGTTACACGTTTTCGGAGCGTAAAAGCACCGGCAGCGTACGGTCAAGAGCCACCCCGTCTCACCTTGACCATCGTTACGGTCATTTACCAACACCGCGACCGCGAATCGAGCGGGCCGGCGGCCCCCGGGAACGCGAGACCACCATGACCGGACCGCGGCGGAGGTACGCACAGTGAACCTGCGACGACTCGTGCTCGGCACGTTACTCGCCGCCTTCGACGGCCCAGTACCGCCCGAATGGGCCGTTGATCTGGTCGCAGAGGGCCTCGCCGGACATGTACTCTTCGGTTTCAACGTCGTTGACGTCGATCAGCTCGCCGCGCTGACCGCCACGCTGCGTGCTGCCCGGCCCGATGTACTGATCGGGATCGACGAGGAGGGCGGCGACGTCACCCGCCTCGGTCACCGTGACGGCAGCCCCTATCCCGGCAACGGCGCACTCGGCGCGACCGGAGACCCGGGCCTGACCGAGCGGATCTACCGATCGATCGGCCGGGACCTGGCCGCGGTCGGCATCAACCTCGATCTCGCGCCGAGCGTCGACGTCAACACCGTCTCCGACAACCCGATCATCGGTACGCGCAGCTTCGGCGACGACCCGATCCGGGTGGCGGCGCACAGCGCGGCCGCGGTGGCCGGGCTCCAGGCCGCGGGCGTCGCCGCCTGCGCGAAGCACTTCCCCGGCCATGGTGCCACGGTCGCCGACTCGCACCTGGAACTGCCGGTCGTCGACGCACCACTCGAGGTGCTTCGGGCACGCGATCTTCCGCCGTTCGCCGCGGCCATCAGGGCCGGTACGAAGTCGATCATGACGGCACACATTCGGGTGCCGGAGCTCACCGGCGATGTGCCCGCCACGTTCAGCCACCAGGCGCTGGTCACGCTGCTCCGCGAGGAGCTGGGCTTCACCGGGGCCATCGTCACCGATGCCCTGGAAATGCAGGGCGCCGCCCGCATTGCCGGTGGCACGGCGAAGGGTGCCGCACTCGCGCTCGCGGCCGGCGCCGACCTACTGTGCATCGGGGCCGATGTGGACCGGGCTCTGGTCGAGGAGATCGTCACCGACGTGATCGCGGCAGTGCATGACGGTCGGCTTCCGCGGTCCCGCCTCGAAGAGGCCGCAGCCCGCACGGCCGACCTCGCCGCCTGGGCCGCACGGTCCGCCGATGCACATGACCCCGCTGGTACGGCGCGTCTGGCGTCAGTACCGCCGGATGATCGTGCGGCCGACGAGGCCGCGGCGGTGACCGAGGCCGACGTCGACGGGGTCGCGAACCTGGGCCTTGCGGCGGCCC
>Ga0055453_10000087_pt1 | contig 11274 bp, 10 predicted proteins | sample Goodyear_PhragA__FD_57741 | JGI IMG/M metagenome (GOLD analysis project Ga0055453, IMG submission 57741) | Wetland microbial communities from San Francisco Bay, California, USA, that impact long-term carbon sequestration - Goodyear_PhragA_D2 | ecosystem: Environmental > Aquatic > Marine >... | reverse complement strand
ATTCGCTGAGCCAGTTGATCTCGTTCGTGCAGACATTCCACGACAACAATCTCGTGCTGCTGGTGCTCGGCGACCATCAGCCCGCCACGATCGTCAGCGGCGAAGGCGCGAGTCACGACGTACCCGTCACGATCATCGCCCACGACCCCGCCGTGATGGCCCGGATCGCTTCGTGGGGCTGGCAGGACGGCTTGCTGCCCAGCCCGAGCGCGCCGGTCTGGCCGATGGACGCGTTCCGCAACCGGTTTCTCAATGCGTACGACACGCACCCGGCGCCGTCCGCACCGCCGCCGACCCCGCTGGCCAGGCACTAGCCGATCCGGCCCATGCTCGGACGCCATCGCGCCGCCGGTCAACCGAATGTCTGTGCGCTGGCACGGTCGACGGTGATGAGGAACGCGACGCGGTCTTCGCGGAGCGGATACGGTGCGCCGATGTACTTGGCGGCGATCCGATCGATGATCTGCCAGCCTTCGTCGCCGTCGACCCGGCGATGAACGCGTCCGCGGAGCGTCGCCATCCGCGTCGGCCGATCGGCATCAACGATGGAGATCGCCAACCGCGGGTCGCGGTCGAGATTGCGGGCCTTCTGCGACCCAGGTGACGTCAAGAACGCGAGTTGCCCGTTCTCGACCGCGATCCACACGGGCACGCTGTGTGGTGAACCGTCCGGCAGCAACGTCGCGACGTGCGCGATGTTACGGCCGTCGGCAAGCGCGCGTACGTCCTCGGGCAGTTCTGTCATGGTGGATGCCTCCGAAAAGCGGTGAGCACGACTGGAACGTGAACCACGACAGCGTACCGATGCTCGATCACACTCAGGATCGTGTCGCCGGCCGGCACCAGCCGATACGGCAACTGCGATCGGTGGATCCCGATCGAGATTTCGCCGCGGAACAGTAGACCGCAACGAATCCGCCATAACCTCCGTCCGGCCAGCATCACCTATGACGGACGCACGTCACTCCGGGCCAGCCGCCAACTCTCTTTGTTACCAGTCGTTAGAGCGCAGCGGCCGACACGACGGCCCAGGCAACTTCGGGATGGCAGATATCGCTGTGTGCGCCGGCGAACGGCGACTGGTTGTGGGAAATGACCTTGTTCGCATCGAGGAGGTAGATCCCGCTCGTCGCGAAGCCGTACGCGGATCCTTGCGGTTTCAACGCCGTCTTGTTGGCGGCCGGCGACTGCTGGAAGCCGTCGTGGCCCATGCCGCCCCACTCGTAAGTGAGGTCCGCCATTGCTTCCGCGTTCTGGTGCGCCAGCATGCTGGCGGCCGGATACCACCATCCGACGGCCCGATCCGCCGCACTGAACGTCGACAGGAGCGGACCGTCGACGCGGTCCACCACGCCCGACAGGGCGCCGGCCACGACGGCCTTGCACGGCGTTGGGCGCGCGAACGCGAAGTGTGAGAACGCGCCTTGGATCAGTGCGAGGCTCTTCACCGGGCTAGCGCAGCGGGTCGCGGTGGTGGGCAGGCCGGTGAGGGCATACGACACCAGTCGTGCGCCGAAGCGGCCCAACGAGGTGGCGTTCTCGCAGACAGTCGCTTGACCTTGTCGGGCTGACCGATGAATTCGGACCGCACCGACAGGAACGCGGCGATCGCTCCGGATACGTGTGGGGCCGCCATCGACGTGCCGCTGTCCTCGACGTACGTTGCCGCGTCGGGATTGCCGAGTAGCGGTTTGACGCCGTCGCGCATGGCGCCGGTCGCCGCCGACGTGATCCGCTCGCCCGGCGCGACCAGATCTGGCTTTGGCCGCCCGTCCAGCGTCGGTCCCTTCGAGGACGTGTAACTGATGCCGTACGTGTGCGGCGCTAGGCGATGGGTCGACCCGACCGTGATCGCTTCCGCGGCGTTGCCCGGGTCGGTGATGGTCGATAGCTGACCGCTGACGTCGCCGCTGCCGCCGGTCAACGTTCCGGCGGCACCGCTGTTGCCGGCCGACACGACGACGACCACGCCGTTGCGGACGAGATCGTTGACCGACCGGCATAGCGGGCTCTGGCCGGCCGCGTACTCGTCCGGGTACCAGTCACAACCGAGCGACAGATTGACGCCGTGGATCTGCAGCCGCCCGTCGGTGTTCATCCGCTTGACGTAGTCGAGCGCCGCGATCACCGCACTCGAGCTCGTTTCGCCGTCACTGTCGAGGACCTTCAGGCTGACGATCCGCGTCCGCGGTGCGATGCCGGTCAAGGTGTGGCCGGGCGGCAGCGACCGCGCGACCCACGCGGGCAGATCGCCGGTCGTCGGTTGGTTCGTCGCGACCAGTACCTCGGCCGGCGCTGGCGGCATGGCACCGGCGATGATGCCGGCCACGTGCGTTCCGTGGCCGAGCTCGTCCCGCAGCGCGAGCTTCGGATTGTGGCTCTCTACGCCATCGGGGGTCATCAGGTAGGTGAAGTCGCGGTGCAGATGGGCAACCGAGTCGTCGTCGAGCGTCGGCCCGATCCCCGGGCATGAGAAGTGCGGGTGGCTCGAGGCGACGCCGGAGTCGACGACCGCCCAGACGATGCCCTCGCCGGAGGTGCCGTAGCTGCGCGCCGCGGCATCGGCCTTCACCGTCGACACCGACCGGTCGATGTGCGCGGTCATCTTGAAGTCCGGCCAAATGCGGAAGATCGATCGAGGCCCGGCGCGATCGGCGTCGGCGAGCGCGGATATCTGCTCCTGCGTCAGGAAGCACCGCATGTACTTCCGCGCGATGACGACGGGAGCGACCACAGCCTGATCGCGAAATGTTTCGTTGAACAACGCCTCGAACGTGTCACGGGCCGATGCGATTCCGTGCGCGACGTCCAGCTCGACGAGCACGGCGACGCTGTCCGCGACGGTGTGGAGCAGCTTGGCCCGATCGGTGGCCGACGCACCGTCGCCGGTCGTCAGGAGCGGGCCGATCAACCGACGCTTCGAGGGCGCTGCCATCGCTACCTCATCCGGCGTCGTCGGGGGCCATCCGAACGCACGCCAACCGGAGGCCGCCGTGGTCACGGGAGCGACCGCGGCGCGCGCCGGTCGACCGCGCCGCACCCCGAGTATCCGCCGATGCTCCGTACATTCCCGACATCTGTACAAAACTTGTCAGTAAACACTCATCGGAGCCGCACAGATAAGCGCGACAGGCGCCGGCTCGCGTGTGCTGTGTCCAGCCGCGTCGGCGTGGACTGGCGCAATGACGCCTTGCGTATCCCGGGCCGCATTGGTGTCCTGAGACCGCGATGGAGATGGTGGAACGCACGGCACAGCTTGCGCGTCTTCGCGACGTGCTGGCACAAGCCGGGCGGGGCTTCGGAAACACCGTATTGCCTCCGGTGAGGCCGGCATCGGCAAGACGACGCTTCGGCGTGCCTTCGCCGAAGTGGCCACGGCACACGCGCGAGTGTTCGAGGGGCGGTGCGATGAACTCATCACGCCGCGCACGCTCGGTCCGTTCCGCGATATGGCGAGGCATCATCGACGAGTCTTCGGTGTCGTCCTCGACGATCGGGACGCGTTCATCGACGTCCTGACCGGCGAGATGAGCTTCCGACAGCGACCCGCGGTCGTGATCATCGAGGATCTCCAATGGGCCGATCACGCCTCGCTCGACATCGCCGGATTTCTCGGTCGCCGCGTCCACGCACTGCCCGCTCTTCTCGTCGTCAGTTATCGAGACGATGACGTGCCCGACAACGAGCCGTTGCAACGCTTGCTCGACCCTCGCAGCGGACATTGGCGGCACGGCGGCCATCGGCGCGCCGCACGCATTGACGTTGCCAGCGTGCTGAGTTGGTCCCGCATTCCCAACCCGACGGCGGGAGAGGACGCTCTCGCCGGCTATCTCCACGAGGCCGATTTCCGTTTCGCGGGCCGACCCGACCTCCTCATCGACGGTCCGTGCGGGCTCCCGCCCGATCTGGAAGATCTGCGGGAGTTTCACCTTCCATCGTCGTGCCTCGGCGACATACGGGCGTCGTAGTTCGGACGACTCGCTTGACCCACCGGCGGATCGGCTGACTGCGGCCCGCTTGCCAACGATCGGCAACGCGCTGGCATCATCGCCCTGCACCGCTGCTCAGGCTTCGATACCAAACCGAGGCCTTGGCCGCGCAACACCATCGATGCGTCGCGTGTCTTTCATGGTGTGAGCCTGCTGAGACGCGACCCGCACGACCGACGGTCGCCCGGGAACGAGCCGCCGTACGGCGCGGCTGGGGGCGTCTATGAGTGAGACCAAGAGTCGACCGAGCGCGGCGGAATCCCGAGGCGCCGCGGGGCGCAGATCCGGGGTCGAATTCGCACCGGCGCCGCCGGACGGCCGGACCGAACGCGAATTCACCGTCAAGGAGCGAACCCGGACGTCGATGGTGGTGTCGCGCTTTCTCCGGCATCGTCTCGCGTTCGCGTCATTGGTCGTCTTCGTCCTGCTCGTTCTGTTGGTATATCTGGCGCCGCCGCTCTTCGGCCTCGATTACAAAGCGGTGAACAATCCGCCGCGGCTGTCGCCTTCGTTCACGTACCCGTTGGGTACGGACGAGATCGGACACAACTATCTCGCCCTCGTCCTGCGTGGTTCGCGGCAGTCGATGAACATCGCGTTCATCGTTGCGTTCATGTCGACGGCGTTCGGCGCGCCCTACGGTGCCATCGCGGCCCACTTCGGCGGCAAGACCGACGCCATCATGATGCGCATCGTCGATGTGATCCTCACGCTTCCGTTCATCGTCATCACCGCAGCATTGGCCGAACACTACGGCGGCACCTGGTACACGGTGGCGGTCCTGCTCGGTTTGGTCGGCTGGGTGGTCAACGCCCGCCTGACCCGCAGTGCCGTGCTGTCGGTGCGCCACCAGGACTTCATCGAGGCTGCTCGGGCGCTCGGCGCATCCGACACCCGCATCGTGTTCCGCCATTTGATTCCGAACGTCACCGGCCCCCTCATCGTGCAGGCGACGCTCGACATCGCGGGTGCGATCCTCGCCGAGGCCGGGCTGTCCTTCATCGGATTGGGCATCCGGGACCCGGACACGTCGCTCGGGCGCCTCGCGGAACTGTCGCAGGGCGCGATCGAAACGCGGCCGTGGCTGTTCTATTCGCCTTGCATCATGATCGTGTTGATCTGCCTGTGCATAAACTTCATCGGCGACGGTCTGCGTGACGCGCTCGACCCGCGCCAGACCAGGCAGCGCCGCTGATGTGGGCGTTCCTCAGGCGCCGTCGCGGTGCGGGTTGCCGGTTGCGACGGCTGCGACGGCTGCGACGGCTGCGACGATCGAACTCGTCGAGCCCACCGTTCCAGAGAAAGTCGGGCGTCTGGGTCAGGGCGATCGCGATCAAGTCGCGGCTCGGATCGTTGAACCACGTGGTGCCGTAGCCGCCACTCCATCCGTACTGGCCCGGGGCGAGACCGTTGTCCGTGGCGCGGGTGACGACAGCCATGGCGTACCCCCAGCCCTGGTGGCGCGAACGCGTAGAAGTCGTCGATCGTGGCGAGCAGCCCACCGGATCCGGAGGGGGACGCCGGCGGCGATGTCCACGTGCCGGCGGCGGTGAGCGTCTGCGCCTGTAACTGACCGGTGGCCTGGTCGGACATGTACTGGGTCGGCATTCGCTTGGTGTTGTCCGGCGTCGTCTCGAATCCGGTGTCGACCATGCCGAGCGGCCCGAACAGGCGCTCGCGGACGACGTCGCCGAGCGCGGCTCCGCCTGCGCGGGCGACAAGGACTCCGAGGACGAGGGTGCCGACGCTGTAACGCCAATGTGCGCCCGGCTGGTCCATCAGCGGCAGCGATCCGAACAGTCGCATCCACTCGTCCGGCCCATGGGGCGTGCGTGGGTCGGGTGCGCCGAGCGTGAGGTCCAGCGAAGCGGCCGCTTCCACGATGGGTATGGCGGGTCGAACGCGGGCTCGGTGATCTGACCGAACCCGAGCCGCAACGTCAAGAGATCGTCGACCGAGATCGGTCGGTTGGCCGGGAGGGTGTCGTCCGTGGGTCCGTCGATGCGTCGTAGCACTCGCCGGTCGGCCAGCTCCGGCAGCAACCGATCGACCGAATCGTCGAGCGGGATCCGGCCACGTCCACGAACATCATGGTGACCGCCGCGAGGATCGGCTTGGTGAGCCACGCGATCCGGAACACCGTGTTGCGCCCCATCGGTGCGTCGGTGTCGAACGCGACCGCGCCGACGGGATCTACCTGGACGGTGTCTCCGCAGGCGACCCTGGTGACCAGGCCAGGCAGTTCGCGCCGTGCGACCCGTGCCGCCATGGCGTCAGGCAGGCGGGCGACTCCGCTATCCGTCAGGTGTGCCGGCGGGTCGCCAGCTTGTCACACCGGCGGCGGCGAATCAGGACGCTCGAGCCGGGCACGAAGCGTCTCCAGGTCAGCGCGTACGGCCGCGATATCGGTGGCGAACTCGCTGTCGGTCATCCCGGCCCGTTGCCGGACGGTGAATACGACCTCGCTCCGGTCGCCGTCGGCGATGACGCGCATCGGGTTGTAGACCGTCTCGCCGGACGGCAGCGTAACGATGTGGTCGAGCACGCCGTACGGGTTCGGCGACACGAAATCGATCGTGATCTCGCCCATCGGGGAGTCGGCGACCCAGCTGGTACCGGCTGGCCGCAGCGGCGAACTCGCCAGGCCGGCCGCCCATTCGGGCAGGTGGGCCGGGTCGGAGGCGTAGGAGTAGACGGCGTCGACGGGGCGATCGATTGCGACGGTGATGTGTTCAGTGGCCATACCCGATCATGTCATCGTCTCCGAGCCGCCGGATGCTTCCACACCGGCGCGGCGCACCGTGTCCGACCTCAGAGCACCGCGACGTCCATGGAGTCCGCGGCGCGACGAGGACTCCTTTTCGGCACGGTCCGAAGACGGTCATCGGTTCGATGCAGGGCGGGCAACGCCGAGGGATGACCGGGCACAACCGGGCATTTTTGTTACCTGACCGAGATTTGGAGGCGTTGCGTAGGCGGTCAATGAGCACAAAACTCAGTGCACCGGGCACCAACGGACTTCGATCCACACGGGAACGGGCATCCGAGCGCAGGAGGTGAGAACACTGCATGTATGTGATCGAACGACGCCAGTGGCTCATCGAACACGCGCGGCGGACCGGCCGGGTCGACGTCGCGGAGATGTCGACCGAACTCGGCCTCGCACCGGAGACCATCCGCCGCGACCTGAAGGACCTCGAGCGCCAGGGCCTGGTCCGACGGGTCTATGGCGGAGCGGTGCCCATCGAACGGCTCACGTTCGAGAGTGCACTGTCGGTGCGAGCGACGCGCCGGCAGGCACAGAAGAACCGCATCGCGGCTGCGGCCGCGACGCACGTCAAGGCGGCCGAATCCATCTACATCGACGAGGGCTTCCTCCCTAAGCTGATCGCCGATCACCTCGAGCCCGATCGCCCGATGACCGTCGTCACCTCGTCGCTCGCGATCGCAACGTCGCTCATCGACCGGACGAACGTGACCGTGCTGGTCATCGGCGGCCGGGTGCGTGCACAGACGCTCGGCACCGTTGACCACTGGGCGCTGGCGATGCTCGAGACTCTCGTGCTCGACCTCGCATTCATCGGCGGCAACGGGCTGAGCCTCGAACACGGTGTCACCGTCCCCGACAGTGCCGTCGCGGCGGTGAAGACAATGGCGATGCGCGCCTCACGGCGGCGCATCCTGGTCGCGGACAGCTCCAAGTACGGCGTTGATTCGTTCGTACGCTTCGCGCACCTGCGCGACTTTGAGCGCTTCATCACCGACGACGGCTTGCCGGTGGAACAAGCGGCGGAACTTCACGACCACGGCGTCGACGTCGTACGCGTATAGACGCCCGGGGCGTAGCGCGGCCGGAAGTGACAGCGCACGCGCGACCGTTACCCATCGATCCACCGAGAAGACCTTCCCGGTGTCGCGCATCCGTTGCGGCGACGCCGGACCAGAAAGGAGATCACACGACGAGAGCGGCCGACCGCCGGCCAGCCGCTCTCCTAATCCGTCGGGCGCACCTTCCGCAAAAAAGCCTGCGCCCGCGCGTCTCCCCGCACCCAACGGCACGTCTGCGTCTGAGGACAACTCGTAGCAGGAGGAGCACATGATTCTAACAAGCGCGCGCCCGCGTCGTCGCCGGTGGCCGATCGTCATCACGGCCGCGGCTGCGGTGACGATGACCGTCGCGGCCTGTTCCAGCTCGTCATCGTCGGAGAAGTCCGGCGAGGCGACAATCACCGTCGCCGTTACCGCCAACCCGCTGATGACCACCATCGAGAAGCTCACACCGGCCGGATTCGAAGCGACCCATCCGGGCATCAAGGTCAAGTTCGTGACGTACGACGAGAACACCGAGCGCGCCAATGTGGAGAAGGACGTCGCGGCCCACGGCGGCCAGTACGACGTCGTCATGATCGGCCCGAACGACATCGCATCATGGGCCAAGAACGATTGGATCAGCGACCTCACCAAGGACGCCAACAGCGACGCCACTTACGACGTCAACGACCTGCTGCCGCCGATCCGGCAGGCCCTGTCGTCCAATGGAAAGCTCTATGCGGTGCCGTTCTACGGCGAGTCGTCCTTCCTCATGTATCGCAAGGACATGTTCGCCGCGGCCGGCGTCACCATGCCGGCCAACCCGACCTGGGATCAGGTGGCGGCGATCGCCGACAAGCTGAACGATCCGACCAAGGGCGTCGCCGGCATCTGCCTGCGCGGCCTGACTGGCTGGGGCGACAACCTCGCCTCGTTCGACACGGTCGTGAATACCTTCGGTGGCCAATGGTTCGACACGAACTGGAACGCGCATCTGACCGATCCCGCGTTCGTACAGGCCGCGAACTTCTACGTGAACCTGATCCGCAAGGACGGCGAGAAGGGCGCCGGCAACGACAGCTTCAATGAGTGCCTGAATATCATGCAGCAGGGCAAGGCGGCCATGTGGTACGACGCGACGGTCGCCGCGTCCACCATCGATGCCCCGCCGAGCCCGATCGCCGGCAAGCTCGGATTTGCCCCCGCGCCGGTCGAGAAGACGACCTCGTCCGGGTGGCTGTGGAGTTGGGCGCTCGCGCAGGAAAGCGCGTCGAAGCACAAGAGTGCGGCCTGGCAGTTCATGGACTGGGCAACGTCGAAGACGTACATCTCCTACGACGCGTCGAAAAACGGGTGGGCGGCGGTGCCTCCGGGCACGCGTACGTCGACATACGAGAACCCGGACTACAAGGCATCCGCGAAGGACTTCGCGGCGCTGACGTTGCAGCAGATCAACTCCGTGAACGTCAACCAGCCGGGCGTCAGTCCGCAGCCGGTGCCGGGCGTCCAGTACGTCGGCATTCCCGAGTTCGAGGACTTCGGGCAGAAGGTGTCGGCCGAGTTGACGGCGGCCATCGACGGCCAGGAGTCCGTATCGGAATTCCTGCAGAAGAGTCAGACGATCGCGCAGAACGCGGTCAAGCAAGCCGGATACAAGCAGTAGCTCATCGCATGGCTAGCCCGCGCCGGCACGGACCGCCGGCGCGGGCCCACCACCAGCACAGGTTCGTCGATCCAGCATGTCGAGCCAACCAATTCGACCGGGCGCCACCGGACTCATGGTTTCACGGCCGCTTTGGAGTGCGCCGACCGTCGGTCCAGGCGCTTTGGGCAACTCCGATCCAGCGCGCCGACCCGAAGGAAGGACAGGCCGTTGACAACCATCGTCGAACCGACGCGGCCGGACGTGGTGAAAGCACCGCCAGCCGTCCGTCGCCCACGCGGGACCGGATGGGTGCGTCGAGCGCCGCTGCTGCCCGCGCTCATATTCACGATCGTCGTAACCCAGATACCGTTCCTGCTGACCGTGTGGTTCAGTCTGCAGAAGTACAACCTGAACCGGCCGACCGCCCCGCGTGACTTCCCGACGTTCGCGAACTACCGGGTCATTTTCGCCGATCCGACGTTCCGGGTCGCCGCGCTGAACACCGTCTTGTTGACCGTCGTCCCCGTGCTGCTGTCGGTCGCCATCGGCGTCGGCATCGCGGTGCTCCTCGACCGCCACGTATTCGGGCGCGGATTCCTGCGTACGCTCATCATCAGCCCGTTCCTCGTCATGCCGGCCGCGGCCGCGTTGGTGTGGAAGTTCACCATCCTCGACACGACCTTCGGCTTCTTGAACTACATGCTCAAGGTGGTCGGCCTCAAGCCGGAGAACTGGCTTGGCGTGCACCCGCAGCTGACGATCATCTCGTTCCTGACGTGGCAGTGGACCCCGTTCATCGTGCTGCTGGCGTTGGCGGGTCTGCAGAGTCAGAGCGACGACATGCTGGAGGCGGCACGCGTCGACGGCGCCAACGTGTGGCGGATCTTCCGATCGTTCACGCTGCCGCACCTGCGGCCATACATCGAGTTGGGCGTGCTGCTCGGCACGATCTACATCGTGCAGGCCTTCGACTCGATCTACATCATGACGTCGGGCGGCCCGTCGACCGACACCACCAACCTGCCCTACTACATCTACGAGGCGGCGTTCCAGGCCTACGACATCGGTCGCGCGTCGGCGATGTCGGTCGTGGTCGTGATCGCCACCATCCTGGTCGCCACGTTCGCACTTCGCATGATCTCGAGCCTGTTCAGCGACGAAGGGGTGCATGGATGATGAAGGCTTCGTCGGCGAGTCTGGCTCATCGCCAGTCCAATCCCGTTGCTCGCTTGCTTCTGGCGATCCTGACCTGGCTTGTCGTTCTCGTGTTCTTCTTTCCCGTGCTGTGGATGGCATTGACGGGGTTCAAGACCGAGCAGGACGCGAATACGACGACACCACACTTCATCTTCAAGCCGACATTCAGCGAGTACCAAGCGGTCTGGACCGGCGGCGGCGGACTCAACGGGCTCCGGCCGTTCCTCGAGCACTCAGTACTCGTCTCGGTCCTCTCGACGGCGATCGTGCTGCTGCTGGCATTCCCGGCGGCGTACACGTTGTCGCTTCGCCCGGTGCCCAAGTGGCGAGACGTGCTGTTCTTCTTCATCTCCACCAAGATGCTGCCGATCGTCGGCGCGATCATCCCGCTGTTCGTCATCGCTCGCGAGTTGCACCTGCTGGACAGCCAGCGACTGCTGGTCGTGCTCTACACGGCGATGAATCTGCCGATCGCGGTGTGGATGTTGCGGTCGTTCCTGTTGGAAGTGCCGGTGCCGATCATCGAGGCATCCCGGGTCGACGGTGCGAGCCTCATCCGGCAGATGCGATCGGTCATCGTTCCGATCGTGCGGCCCGGTCTGGCGGCAACCGCACTCATCTGTTTCATCTTCG
>Ga0055453_10000086_pt1 | contig 11302 bp, 9 predicted proteins | sample Goodyear_PhragA__FD_57741 | JGI IMG/M metagenome (GOLD analysis project Ga0055453, IMG submission 57741) | Wetland microbial communities from San Francisco Bay, California, USA, that impact long-term carbon sequestration - Goodyear_PhragA_D2 | ecosystem: Environmental > Aquatic > Marine >... | reverse complement strand
CCGCCGCTACGTGCCGGCCGGCTACGGCTGGTCGTTCCCCGCCCGCGACGAGCTGCGAATCGGCGTTGGCTCATTCGATCCCCGCTTCCACGTTCGCGACACCACCCTGCTGCTCACCGACGACCTCGACCGCGAGCGCCCCGGCGCCGACCTGCGCGACGAGCAGCCCGAGTACCAGGGCAACTGGATTCCGCACAAAATTCGCAGCGCCAGCGAGGGCGACGTGTTCTTTGCGGGCGACTCGGCCGGGCACTGCCTGCCGCTCACCGCCGAGGGGATCAGGACCGCTCTCTACTTCGGAATCGTGCTGGGGCGGGAGCTGCGCGAGGTCGTCGAGGGACGCCAGAGCCGCGAGCGCGCAGCGGCTCGCTACACCTCGTTCCACGACCGCCACGAGTGGAAGTTCCGTTGGATGCTGCGGGTGCAGCGGCTCGTCCCAAGGGTCCCGCCGCGCCTACTTGGGCCAATGATCCGCGTGCTCGGCGCCAGGCGCCTCATCGACTGGGCATTCGGCCACTACCTGAAGATCGCGCCGCCGGAGCTCGCATCGCCCTCACCGAACGACAAGCAAGGTCCCGGCCAGCAGCAGCGCGACCCCGACGATGCGCTCAGGGCTGAGCGGGACCTGATCGAGGCCGAACAGGCCTAGACGATCGATCGCCACCGAGGCGCTCAGCTGACCGGCGATCGTCACCGCGGCAACCCCTCCGGCGCCGATCGTCGAGACTGCAATCAGCGCATTGGCGACGTAGACGGCGCCGAGCAGGCCACCGAGCAGGTAGTACCAACTGACGTCGAACGTCGATTGGAGGCCGCCTGCCCTGCCACTCAGCACAACGATTGCCGTGAGGGCGATCGTGCCGACCACGAACGAGACGAGCGCCGCCGGGAGGCTCCCGGTTGCCCTCCCCAGCCCCGCGTTGATCGGCGCCTGCAGAGCAATCAGGCCCCCGGCAAGGGCGGTGAGCAAGAGGGCGAGGCCCTTAGAGTCCACTCGGGAGTCCCATCGGGCTCGTGATCTTTGCAGCGCTGGCGTGTTGCATCGAACGTCGGTGCGGGGCGGTTGAACCGCCCTGCTGTCATATCAGTAAGTCAAAGGGACCATCGAACCGAAGATGCCACCGCCAGCAGAGGGACTCACCTCGCGCCTCATTCTCGGCCCCGCGTTGCGCACGCAGCCCGACCGAAGGCTCGTTTCGCTGGTCCGGGAGGGCTACGAGGCCGCCTTCGAGGAGATCGTCCGCCGCTACGGTAAACCGCTCGTCCGCTACGCGGCGACGATCGTCGGGGGCCGCTCCGAAGACGTAACCCAGGATGCCTTCTCCAAGGCCCTGCTTGCCCTCCGTCGCAACAACGCCGAGATCGAGCTTCGGCCGTGGCTGTTCCGGATCGTCCGCAACACGGCGTTAAACGACCTTCGCGATAGCCCGCCATCCCCTGAGATCCTGGCCGAGGCGATCGCCGGTGGGCGCGGCCCCACGGAGGAACTCGAGCAACGCGAGGCGCTCGCCGACCTGATGAGGAGACTGCAGGCCTTGCCGGAGCCGCAGCGCGCGGCGATCGTGATGCGGGAGTTGGAGGGCCTTGGCCATGAGGAGATAGCCGCCGCGCTCGGTCTGAGCGGCGGCGCCGCTCGCCAGGCGATCTACCGGGCGCGACAGGCGCTGCGCAGCGGGCTGGGGCTGTTGGTGCCCTTGCCGCTGCTGAAGGTGCTGATGGCCGCTGCCGGCACGGGAACCGTTGAAGCTGCGGCGGCGGCAAGCGGGGTCGGAGGCGCCGCGGGAGCTGGCGTCGCTCTGAAAGCGACCGCGGCGACGGTGCTGGTCGCCGGCGCGGTCGGCGCCGGGGTTGTGCTCGATCACGATCCCCGCGCGGGCCGCCCGGAGGCGAGGGCCCAGACCGGGCAGAGCAGCTCCGATCGAGTGGCGGGTGACGCCCCCGCGTCGCCGGCCACCACCGTGCGCCCGCAGAGCTCCGGCGAGCACCGCGCCACGGACGAGGCCGGCGACGATCGGGGCGGTGGGGCGGAGCCCGCCGACGACCAGCGGGGACCCGGCGGATCCCCTCATCACGGCGGCGGCGGACACTCCGGCCCAGGCGGCCGCGACGACCATGGGGGTCCCTCCCACCCGGAGACCTCTGGGCGGTCCGGCCATGACGGCGGCGGAATGGAAGATGGCGCGATATCGGGGGGCGAGCGCTCCGATCCGGACGACGGCTCCGGGTCGAGTGGCGGGTCGGGCAGCGGAGGCGACGGCAGCCACGACTCAGGCGACTCTGGCTCCGGCGAGTCAGTGTCCGGTGGGTCGGGCTCGGGCGATTCGAGTGATTCTCATGACACCGACGGGTTGACGGAACAGACAACCCCCGAGTCATAGGAGGATGGATGAACCGCCTTGGCAACCACAGCGTCTTCGTGCTCGCCGTACTCGCCGCGCTGGCGATGCTGGCGCTCCCCGCGAGCGCCGCGGCGAAGCGCAAGGACCGCAACCACGACCGCATCCCGGATCGCTGGGAGAAGCACCACCACCTCTCGCTGAAGGTTAAGCAGACCTGGCGCGACCAGGATCGCGATCACCTCCGCAACCGCCAGGAGTTCCTGGCCGGCACCGATCCTCGTGTAGCCGACAGTGACGACGACGGCACCGGGGACGGGCAGGAGAACGCGGGGCGGATCGAGTCGTTCGACGAGGAAACGGGGCGCCTGGTCATCGACCTCTTCGGCAACGACACGGTGAGCGGGCTCGTCACCGGCCAAACGGAGATCGAGTGCGAGGGCGAGCACATGGCAACCGTGTCGCAGTCCGGAGGCGATGACAGCGGCGATCCGGATGAGCATGGCGACGACAGCTCCGGGCCGGGCTCACCGAACTCCGGCCCCGCGCGCGACGACGACGAGAACGACGATGCCGAGCGCGGCAACTGCACCACCGCGGATCTCGTGGAGGGAGCGATTGTCAAGGAGGCGGAGTTGAAGCTCGCCGACGAAACAGCGACCTTCGAGGAGGTCGCGCTGGCGGGTTGACCTACTTGGTGTCGAGCCAGTCCCGGCCGATGCCGATGTCGACCTCCAGAGGCGGGTCGAGCTGGTGGGCGGAGCACATCTCTCGCCGCACCAGCTCGGCCGCGTCGTCCATCTCTCTCGGTGGGCCTTCGAAGAGCAGCTCGTCGTGAATCTGCAGAACCAGGCGCGTCTCCATGCCCGTCTCTCCCAGCGCCGCGTGACAGCGCACCATCGCCACCTTGATGATGTCGGCGGCCGTTCCCTGGATCACGGTGTTGACGGCGAGCCGTTCGCCGAGCCGCCGCGTGCCCGGACTGCCGGAGCGCAGCTCGGGAATCGAGCGGCGGCGCCCCATCAGGGTCTTGACGTAGCCATCGGACTGAGCGCAGTCGATCACCTCCTCACGGAAGGCGCGCACCGCCGGAAAGCGTTCCAGGTAGCGGGCCACGAACTCCTCCCCGTCCTTGCGCGGGATGTTGAGCCGATCGGCGAGGCCGAACCCGGTCAGTCCATAGACGATGCCGAAGTTGACCATCTTGGCCTTGGCGCGCTGGCCGACGTCGACCTCCTCGCGAGAGATGCCGAACACCTCAGCCGCGGTGGCGGCGTGAACGTCGTCCCCCGCCCGGAAAACATCCTTCAGAACGTCCTCTTCGGCGACGTGGGCGAGAACCCGGAGCTCGACCTGGCTGTAGTCGGCCGAAAGTAGCCGGGCGCCCTCTTCCGCGACGAAGCAGGCGCGCACGGGGCGGCCGATCTCGGTGCGAATCGGAATATTCTGGAGGTTCGGATTGGTGCTTGAAAGGCGGCCGGTGGCCGTCGCCGCCTGGTTGAAGGTGGTGTGGATGCGCCCCGTGTTCGGATCGATCAGATCGGGAAGGGTGTCGAGATAGGTGCTCTTGAGCTTCGTCAGCTCTCGCCAGGCCTCGATCTTCTCGACGACCGGGTGCTCCTCCCTGATTTGGGCGAGCACTCGTGCGTCGGTCGAGAAGCCGGTCTTGCCCCGGCGCTTGCGCGTGAGCTCGAGCTTCTCGAAGAGGACGCGACCGACCTGCTGCGGCGAGCCGATCGTGAACTTCTCGCCGGCGAGCTCGTGAATCTCCTCTTCGAGCTCGGTGATCCGCTCGCCAAAGCCGGCGCCGACGTTTTCCAGGCGCTCGGCGTCCAGCTTCAGCCCCGCGCGCTCCATCGCGGCGAGGACGCGCACCAGGGGCAGCTCCACGTCGCGCAGCAGCGCCTCGAGGCCCAGGTCCTCGAGGCGCAGGCGCTGGACCTCGGCGAGAGCCGCCACGAGCGAGGCCTCCTCGGCCGGATCGTTGCCGCCGCCCGCTTCCTTGTCGAGCGAGAGCTGCCCATCCTCAGAGCCACCGTCGCGATCTCCCGCCGGCTTGGCGAAGCCAATTCCGGCATCCGCGGCCAGTTCGGTCAGCTCGTAGGTGCGCCGCTGGGGCTCCAACAGATACCCGGCGAGCATCGTGTCGTGGGCGAGCTCGAGCTCCACCCCCTCGCGGGCGGCTGCGGCGAGCAACCCGTGCCGGCCCCCGCCGATCGACTTGGCGTCATGCGTCGTCAGGGGTCGTCCGGCAAGCGCTCTGACCAGCTCATCCAGCGTCGTGGAGCCGGCCACGACCTGCTCGCGGTCGCTGGCCGCCCAGCGCTCGCCGCTGATCGCCAGCGCCACGGGCCCCTCAGCCAGGTCGGCAGGAGTCCCCTCAACCGCCTTCACCTGCAGCTCGGTCTGGACGCTGCGACCGGGAACCGCTTCGCTCTCCGGCAGCCCCTCTTCCAGCCGTTCCATGACGGCACGCAGTTCGAACTCGCGCATGAATTCGCGAAGGGCGCTGCGGTCGGGCGGCGCCGCCATCACCTCCTCCAGGTCGAGACCGGTGTCGATGTCGCACTGAAGCGTGGCCAGCTGCTTGGAGATGCGGGCGTCGTCGGCGTGCTCCTCCAGGTTCTGCTTGCGCTTCGCGCCGGACACCTTGTCGACGTTCGCCAGCACCTCCTCCAGCGATCCGAACTCCTGCAGCAGCTGCGCTGCGGTCTTGTCTCCGATGCCAGGGACGCCGGGGATGTTGTCGGAGGTGTCGCCCTTGAGCCCGATCAGGTCGCAGACCAGCTCGGGCGGCACGCCGTAGCGGTCAATCACCGCCTCGCGGTCGTAGACCTTCGTCTCGGTGATGCCACGCGACGTGCTCATCACCCGCACGCCGTCGCCAACCAGCTGGTAGACGTCCCGGTCACCGGAGACGACCATCACCGGAATGCCCTGCTCCTGCGCACGGTGCGCCAGCGCACCGATCACGTCGTCGGCCTCATAGCCGTCCACCTTCACGTTGGTGTAGCCGAACGCATCCACCAGCGGCATCAGCTGGGGCCACTGCTCGACCAGCAGGTCGGGGCGCGGCGGCCGGTGCGCCTTGTACTCCTTGAAGGCCTCGTCCCGGCCCGACATCCCCGCGTCCCATACGACGACGACGGCGGCCGGGCGATGCTCGACTGCGACTTTCGCCAGCATCGAGGCGAGCCCGTAGATCGCGTTCGTCGGGCGCCCGTCGCTTGTCGCGATCGACTCGGGCAGAGCGAAGAACGCCCTGTAGGCGAGGGAGTTGCCGTCGATCAGGAAGAGCTCCCCGGTCGCGCTCGGCGCACCAGCGTCGGGCTGAGCGTCTATCGCCTTCTCGCTGACTGCCATCCCTGCCAACTCTAAGCGGTCCGTGCTCCGAGCATTCGAGGGCTCGGTGCGGCGCCCGGGAAAAATCAAGCTTCGGTTAACCCGCAGCCGGGAAGCCTCCGGCCCGCGTGGTGAATGTTAGGGTTGCCTAACTATGTCCGACTTCAGACGTCGGGTTTCCGAAACGCCGCCTCCGGGCCAGGCAGAACTCTGATCGCGAATGTCCGCCTCGTTGCTGCTGGTGATGCGCGAGACCGTCGAGGCGAGCCTGTTGATCGGGATTCTGCTCGCCTGTCTCGAGCGGACTGAGAACCGCCGCTACTTCACCGGCGTGTGGGTGGGGGCCGGAGCCGGGACGCTGGTCAGCATCCTGCTCGGTGCGGCGGTGCTGGTGACGCTTGGAAGCGTGGCCGGCCCCGGCCGCGAGGTGCTCGAGGGCGTCCTCATGTGGGCGGCGGCCGGCGTGCTCACCTATGTGATCTGGTGGATGCGCCGGGAGGGCGGGTCGATGGCCCACTCACTGCGAGCGGAGGCACAGGCGGGAGTCGGGCGCGGCTCCGTGCTCGCCCTGGGGACGCTGGCCTTCCTGGCGGTCTTTCGCGAGGGCGCCGAGGCGGTCCTCTATCTCGGCGCGGCGGCTGCCAACTCCCCCTGGCAGCGGATCATTCTCGGCGCCACCATGGGCTTCGCCCTCGCCGTTGCGATCGGCAGCGCGATGTACCGGGGAGGGACGAGGCTGCTCAGCCCGCAGCGCTTCTTTGCGATCACCTCCGCCCTGCTGCTGCTCTTTGCGGCCGGCATGGTCGGCCGCGCGACGCTCGCCTTCCAGGCGGCTGGAATCCTGCCCGGCACCGTCGCTGCCTGGAACGCGAGCGCATTGCTGCCGGAAACGGGCGGCGCCGGCCAGGCGCTGCAGGCGCTCTTCGGCTACACCGCGACGCCCTCCGTCCTGCAGGTGATCTTCGTGCTCGCCTACCTGGCCCTGGCGATCGCCGTGCAGCGCGGAATCGGGTCCCGATCCTCCGCCGCAACCGGTCGCTTCCGGTCGATTGGCCTCAGCTACGACCATCCGCTCTACCGCGCGTTGCGGAGCCGCAGCCTCAGGACGATCGCTCCTGCGTCGATGCTGGTCCTGCTGGCTGCCATCCTCGCCTCCGCCGTGTTCTCCGTCGGGATCGGCCCGTTCGACAACCGCGGCGCTCTGCGCCTCGGCCCGTTCAGCAGCGCCGAGACGCAGAACAACCTCTTCAACTTCCTGCTCTGGATCGTCTGGCTGCCGTTGCTCACCGTGTTGACGGTCGGCTTCGGCCGCTTCTGGTGCGGCCTCCTCTGCCCGCTGCGACTGATCTCGGACTGGGCGCATCGCCTTGGCCTGAAGCTCGGGCTCGGAAACGGCCGCGTGGCGGCGCCGCTGCGGCTCGGCTGGCTGCTCCCGACCAGCTTCCTGCTGGTCACATTCGTCGTCAAGTGGCTCGACGTCCAGGGCCCGGCCCGTGCCGGTGCCGTCCTGTTCCTTGCGATCTTCGCGCTTGCGGCAATGGTCGGCCTCGTGTCGAGGCGCGGCGCCTGGTGCCGCTACTTCTGCCCGGTGGGCGGCTGGCTGGGGCGCGCGACAAGGCTCAGCCCGCTCGCGCTGCAGGCGGACCGTGACATCTGCGCGACCTGCGTGGAGAAACCCTGCCTGAAGGGGGGTGAAATGGCGGGCCGCTGTCCCTCCTTCCTCAACCCGCTGAACCTCGAGACAAACCGCTCGTGCATCAAGTGCGCCGACTGCATCGTCAACTGCCCCGCCGAGCGCTCGTCGCTGAAGCTCGGCTGGCGCCCACCCGGGTCAGAGCTCCTCGAGCCTCGCGCCCCCGATCTGTGGGAGTCGCTCTTCGTCGCCAGCCTGCTCGGCATGTATATGGCGGCCGGCCACCGGTCTCCGGCGCTGGCGTCGCTCCCCTGGCCCGTCCTCTTCGCCGGCTTCGTCGCTCTCGCGATGCTCGTCTACGTGGCCGCCTGCGCGCTGGCCAGCAGGCTGGCCAGCATTCCGATGCGCACCGCGCTCGCCACCTTTGGATACCTGTTCCTGCCGCTCGAGTTCGCGACCGCACTGATCGCGTTCGGCGACGACTCGCTCGAGTTCTTCGGCATCGCGCAGCCGGCCGCGATCGTCCTGCTCGCCGCCGGCTTCGTCTGGAGCGTGGTCGTCGGCGTCTCCATAGTGCGCAACCAGGCTCGCGGCGGCCTGCGCGCCATCGCGACAGCAGCTCCGCTCGCGGTCATCCTTATCTCCGTGCTCCTGGTCTGGTTGAGCTGGTACGCGTCCGGCGCTGTGGTGGACGTGACCTGAGGCGGCGGGCGAGCGCGCTGGACGGCACTCAAGCGATTGGCGTTCAGCGTCGATGTCGGGGGCGTGAGCACGCGCAACCTGCCCACGCAGGACGGCCCGGTGCCGGACCGGATGACGATCTGGCCGATGGACGACGGCAGCTACGGGCTCGATGCGACCTTCCAGGGATTGACCGGGTACGAGCGAGCGGAACGACACGCGCGGGCCCTCGAGGAGGGCGGCGTTCCGCATTCGTTTCGCCAGGAGCTCGGCGACGCGTGGACGCTTCGATTCGGGCCCTTGAGCGCAGCTGACGTCAGCACAGCGCTCCGCGCATTCGTCCAGTAGGACCTCGGTCAGCGGCCGGAATCTCCTCGATGCGGTTCCGCGGATCCGCCCGGCGGGCGGGCGCAGCGCCTCTACTTCGCGGGAAGCGAGGCGGCGAAGTCAGCACCGGCGTCCACCCAGCCCGCGAGGTCTTCGTCGGCGGCGGTGCCGGCGGATTCGACGAAGACCATCCCCTTCATCGGCCGCCCGGTGAAGTCCATCGGGCGGGTGTTCGGCTCGCCGAGGGCCTGTTCGGCGTCGCCGGGATCCAGCCTGACCATCAGGTCGTCGTCGATCACCCCAACCGCCATGTTGCCGCCGATCATGAATGCGATGCCGCCGAACATCTTGCGCTCGCCGAGCTCCGCGCGCGGCGCCAGCGCTTCGCGAACCCTGTCCGCAAGGGCTTCGTCGTATGCCATCGCGTCGGAAACGTTAACTGCCGATGAACCTGGGCGACGATCAGGCGACCCGCGCCGGGGGGTCACAAGAGGGCGGAAGGGCCGAATCTGATTCGATTGCCTACCCATGGCTGTCAGCGCCCAGTACAGCGTCACGATCCGCGTCGAGTTGGATGCGCGGCAGGAGCCCCTGGGCAAGCTGACCGCGGCGATCGCGGAGGCGGGGGGCCAGCTCCAGGGCGTCGACCTGGTGCCCGGCGCGGGGAGCGAGGGAAAACGCGTCCGCGAGTTCACGATCGACGCCCAGGACCGCGAGCACTGGGAGCGCATCCTGCGCGCGATCGGCTCGACCAAGGGCGCCAAGGTGCTCGACTACGTGGACCGCACGATGCAGATGCACCGCGGTGGCAAGATCGAGCTGCACAACAAGTACCCACTTAAGACTCGTGATGACCTCTCGATGGCCTACACGCCGGGCGTGGCCCGCGTCTGCGAGGACATCCACACCGACCGCGCCAAGGCCTTCGAGTACACGATCAAGAAGAACATGGTCGCGGTCGTCTCCGACGGCAGCGCCGTGCTCGGCCTGGGGAACATCGGGCCGGAGGCGGCGATGCCCGTGATGGAGGGCAAGGCGATGCTATTCAAGGAGTTCGCCGACGTTGACGCCTTCCCGATCTGCCTCGACACTCAGGACGCCGACGAGATCGTCAAGGCCGTCGAGCTGATTGCCCCCACCTTCGGCGGCATCAACCTCGAGGACATCTCCGCGCCGCGCTGCTTCGAGATCGAGGACCGGCTCAAGGAGTCGATCGACATCCCGGTCTTCCACGACGACCAGCACGGCACCGCCGTGGTCGTGATGGCCGCGCTCTTCAATGCGTTGAAGATCGTCGGCAAGCCGATCGACGAGCTGCGGGTGCTCGTGGTCGGGCTCGGCGCCGCCGGCGTGGCGGTCACCAAGATGATGCTCGCCTCCGGCGTCACCCATGTCGTGGGCTGCGACCGGCGCGGCGCGCTCTCGACCGACCGTCAGGACTACCAGTCCGGCGAAATGACCGAGATCAAGCGCTGGTACGCCGAGAACTCGAACCCCGACAAGGTCGGCGGCCAGCCCGGCGACGTGATCGAGGGAATGGACCTCTTCGTAGGCCTCTCCGGGCCCGGAATCATCACCCCGGAGGCGCTGGGCAAGATGAATGACGACGCGATCGTCTTCGCGATGGCCAATCCCAACCCGGAGGTGATGCCCGAGGACGCGGCGCCCCACGTGCGGATCATGGCCACCGGCCGCTCCGACTACCCGAACCAGATCAACAACGTGCTCTGCTTCCCAGGAATATTCCGCGGAGCGCTGGACGCAGGGGCGCCGCGGATCACCGAGGAGATGAAGCTGGCGGCCGCCACGGGAATTGCAGCCGTGGTCACCGAGGAGGACCTCTCCGAGGACTACATCATTCCCAGCGTCTTCAACCGCGACGTGGCGCCAAAGGTTGCGCGTGCCGTCGTCGAGGAGGCGAAGCGCGACGGGATCGCCCGCTTCAGCGAGGAGACCGGCACCTTCTCGACGGTCGAGGTGGCGTAACGCGGTGAAGGTTCTCGTCACCGGTGCGAGCGGGATGATCGGGTCGGCGCTGTGCGATGCGCTGCTGGCCCGAGGCGACTCGGTGATCGGGCTGACGCGGGACGAGCAACGGGCGCGCGGCAGCAATCCGGGCGTCGTCTGGCACACGTGGCAGCCGACCCTCGAACGCCCGCCGGCCGAGGCTTTCGACGGCGTCGACGGAGTCGTCAACCTGCTGGGAGAGGGCCTGGGCCAGCGCTGGACCGACGAGACCAAACGCAGGATCATGGAGAGTCGCCGGACCGGGACGCACAACCTCGTGCAGGCAATCGCCGGCTTGAAGAGCAGGCCCGCCGTCCTGGTCAGCCAGTCGGCGGTCGGGATCTACGGCGACCGCGGTGACGCGATCGTCGACGAGTCAAGCGACGCCAGCGAGGGCTTCGATGCCGACGTCGCCCGCGAATGGGAGAGCGCCGCCCGCGAGGTGGAGCCCAGTGGAGTCCGGCTGGCCATCCTTCGGACCGGCCACGTCCTCGACCCTCGCGGGGGCCTGCTCGGCCGGATGCTGACGCCGTTCAAGCTCGGAGTGGGCGGGCCCATCGCCGGCGGAGACCAGTACATGCCCTGGATCCACGTCGACGACGAGGTCGCCCTCATCGTCTGGGCGCTCGACAACGAGAGCGTCAGCGGCGTCCTCAACGCGACCGCGCCCAACCCGGTCACCAACCGCGAGCTCTCGCAGGCGCTCGGCCACACGCTCCACCGGCCCGCCGTCCTTCCGGTCCCCGGCTTCGCGGTCGACGCGATGGTTGGCCGGGAGCTAGGTGAGGTGCTGCGAGGAGGGCAGCGGGTGGTTCCCCGGCGGGCGCTCGACCTCGGGTACAAGTTCCGCCATCCCGAGGTCGGCGAGGCGCTGGAGGACCTGCTCAGCGACGGCTGAGATCTTCGCGCACGGCTTCGCGCGGGCTCGTCGAACCGCTGGCTTCGCTGATCGCGCGGAGGAGCCTCGCCATCGCAG
>Ga0055453_10000085_pt1 | contig 11304 bp, 9 predicted proteins | sample Goodyear_PhragA__FD_57741 | JGI IMG/M metagenome (GOLD analysis project Ga0055453, IMG submission 57741) | Wetland microbial communities from San Francisco Bay, California, USA, that impact long-term carbon sequestration - Goodyear_PhragA_D2 | ecosystem: Environmental > Aquatic > Marine >... | reverse complement strand
CTCGTTGCCTTTGACCAGCGCGGTCGCGTTCGGCACCCGCGCCTTGAGGTCGTAGGTGGAGACGAAGGGAAGGCCGTTGTTTGCGTTGTAGGCGAGGAAGACGGCGACGACCACGACCAGCACGGTGACCGCCCCGACGATCGCCGGGCTGCTCGCCACCCCCTGTATGCCGCCCCGGTTTCTCATGGTCCCAGGAGGTAGTCGAGGAGCGCGCGTTGCGAGGAGGTCGTCGCCTTCGCCTTCGCGCCCAGCTGCTCGTTTTCGCCGAGGCCCGAGGCTTCGGGGTCGGGCGCGGGCCGCGCCTGGCCAGGCGCGGGCGGCTGCGGTTCCAGCGGCGCGATGCCACTCGACGTGCCGCCGGTCTTGCCGCCCAGCTGTTCGCGGAACCGCCTGTAGAGGCTCGAGATGCCGGCGGCCGAGGCAGTCGAGCTGGAGCCGGGGCCGTTGAAGTTGGCCGAGCAGCCGGAGGTCGGCGCCGCCACGTAGTCGGTGCAGTTGGTGAGCGCGGTGAGGCTGCGCCCGAAGTGGCCATACCTGTCGAATTCGTTGTTCGCGCCGGCGCCGTTGTAGATCAGGTCGACGAGGCTGTCGAAGCCCTTGTTCTTGCGGGTGCTGACGAGCGCTTCGGCCAGTTCGGAGACCGGCGTCGCGCCCGATTGGCCGAGCTCCCGCAGCTTCAGCGCAAGCGGATCGGCCGCGTGCAGCTTCGGCCCGGCGGTTTCGCCGTAGGCGCCGAGCGACTTCAGCGACACGGTGGAGGCGGCCGAGAACGGCGTCAGCGCCCGGGTCGCCTGCGTGAAGGCGGGGGCGGCTTTGGCCAGCGATTCGGAGACGGGCGTGCCCGTCTTGGCGAAGTACCGGAAGCTCGCCATCGTCTGGCGCAGCTCGCGCAGGAAGCCCGGCAGCTTGCGCAGCGAGGCTTCGACGTCGGAGCCCTTTTCGGCGCTCGCCTGCGCCGCCGCGCCGGCGTTGGAGAAGAAGCCGGCGACGCTGCGGCGCTCGCGCGACAGCGGCCCGAGGATTTTTTCGGAGTCGGCGGAGAGCTGCGCGAGCTTGTCGCGCTGGGCGCTGAGGATGCCGAACAGGCGGTCGGCGTCGCGCAGCACCGGGTTCGCCCGCTTGACCACTTCCTCGAGGTCTTCGCCGCGCCCGGCGAGGCCGGCGCCGAGTTCGTTGAGGATCAGGCGGAAGCGCTGAGCGTAGGTCAGCTGGTTGATGTTGTTGATCAGGTCCGGGTCGACGCTGGTGCCGTTGTTCTCGAACGGCAGCAGGTACTGACCCGCCCCCGGTTCGCCGTCTTCGATCTTTCTCAGCGGCGGCGGCGGCTTCGACTCCGGCGCGCGCGGCAGCGTCGGGCGGCAGTCGACGAACTTCTCGCCGATCAGCGACTGCGGCCGGATCAGGCAGGAGGCGTCACGGCGGAAGTCCTGGAAGCCGGGGTCGGTGATCTTCATCGCGATCACCGCTTTGCCCGGTACGGCGATCGGCTTGCCGTTCTTGTAGCCGTCGACCTCACCCGGCATCGTCACGCCGACCGATTCGATTTCCCCCACGGTGGCGCCGGCCACGCGCACTTCCTCGCCGGAGACCATGAAGCCGCCGCTGTCGAAGATGCCGCGCACCACGTAGCCGCCCCCGCCTCCCCCGCCGCCGGCGATCAGCACGACGGCGATGACGACCGCGGCTACCGCCGCCGCTGGGATCAGCCATCTCCTCATGGCGAGTCCCCCGGGTTGCATTCGGAGTCGCTGACGGCCGAGCCGGCGAAGGGCGGGCTGACGAACGGGTTGGAGCCGTCGGAGGCGGATTGCGTGCCGCCGCCGGGACAGGGCCGCCGCACGCCGGCCGAGCTGCCGTAGGGGGCGAGCTGTTCGCTCGGCTTGAGCGGTTCGAGCTCGCCGTCTTCGGGGTTGCGCTTGAAGATGTTGAAGGCGATCTGGGCGCGCGCGTAGTGGCCGTTGCCGTCGTAGTAGCCGGTGACCTGGCCGAGCTTGCCGAAGCCGTTGAAGATGTCCGGCGTGTAGCTGCGGGCGAAGCTCAGCGACGGCTGGCCCGCTTCGATCCCCGCCTCCGCGTGCGGGAAGGCCTTCGAGGCGCGTTCCTGCACCAGCGGCAGCAGGCTCAGCGCTTCCGCGGTGTCGTTGGCGAAGCCCTTGCGCTTGACGCTGAGGCGCAGGTTCTTGAACACCGGCACGGCTTTCGCGAGCACCGGCCGCAGTTCGCCGAGGAACGGCGCCAGGTTCTTCGTCGCCGGCTTCGCCGTTTCGACCAGCGGGTCGAGATCGTCGAGCGCCGCGCGCAGGTTGACGAAGGTGGTGTTCGCCTGGCGCATGAACGGCGGCAGTCCCCTGAGGGTCTGGTCGAGCGCTTCGTTCTGGCCGGCGATCGCGCCAAAGGCGTCGTTGGCGTTGGCGATCGCGCTGGAGAGCTCTTCGCCGCGCTGGGCGACCGCGGTGGTGAGCTTGCTCGAGCTGACGACGAAGCGTTCGAGCAGATGCTGGTCCGCGTTCAGCTCGCCGGCGAAGGCGGCGGTCCGGTTGAGCGCCGGGCCGAAGTACTTGTAGGTCTCGTTGGCGTCGTGTCCGCGGCCGCGGAACTGCGTCGCGTTGCCGCGCACGAACTGCCCGAGCGCGCGCCGGACCGGGTTCGGGAAGGTGTTGAGGAACTGGTCGAGGTCGACCTCCGTCGTGGTCGAGCCGAGGCCGAGCGTCGCGCCTTCTTCGAGCGCCGGGTTGCTGTTCGGCCCGGGGCTGAGCGAGACGTAGTGGTTGGCGACGCCGGCGAGCGAGGTGGCGCGGATCGTCGCGGTGGTCCCTTCGTGCAGCTCCTGTTCGGAGCTGATTTCTATCTCCGCGAGGTTGTCGTCGGTGAGGTCGATGCTTTCCACCGAGCCGACCGGCCGGCCCCCGATCAGCACCTGGTTGTCGGGCACGAGCTGGGCTGCGTTCTGGAAGATCAGCTTGTACCTGTGGCCGCCCCCGCCGCTGAAGATGACCACGGCAAGCGCGACGACGACGATCGCCAGCCCCGCCATGGCCGCGATCCGCGCGGGCGTGACTCCCCGGGCTTTCGCCGGCCCTTTCTCCTCGCCTGACGGATTAGCAGCCACGGATCGTCGCTCTGTGTCCCCCGCCTCCATACAGAGGACAAGCCGGAGAATCGTATCCGAGCGATCAGCCGCCACGCCCGCGGGGGCACCTGCCTTAACTCGAAGTCAACGCGCTTCGAACGTGCGTCGGATCGAGGCATTCAGACGTTGAGCCGAGGCAGCGCCCGGGCGAGCGGGCGCGGCAGCCACCAGACGCGGTCGCCGAGCAGCAGCATCAGCGCCGGCAGCAGGACGATGCGGACAACCGTCGCGTCGAGCAGCACGGCGACGGTGAGGCCGACCCCGAGCTGGCTGACGGTGGCGATCGAGGCGCCCGCGAAGGCCACGAAGACCGCCATCATGATCGCCGCCGCACCCGTGATCACCCGCGCCGTGCGCTGCAGGCCGAACTCGATCGCGGCGGCGTTCTCTCCGTGGCGGTCGTAGTGCTCGCGCATCCGCACGAGCAGGAAGACCGCGTAGTCGATCGAGAGCCCGAAGACGACGCCGAAGATCGCCGTCGCGCCGACCGCGTCGACGTAGCTGTGGCCGCCCAGCGGCCAGTCTTCGGGCAGGTTGAAGAGCAGCGTCAGCACGCCGAAGGCGACCGCGACCGTCGCCAGGTTGAGCCCGACCGCGATCGCCGCCAGCGGCAGCGCCCGCAGCACGAGGACGAGGACGAGGAAGGTCGCGACGGCGATCGCCGCGATCACGTAGGGGATCCGCTCGCGGGTGACGCGGCTGTAGTCGTTGAGCTGGGCCGGTCCGCCGGCGACGCCGGTTTCGAGGCCGGCTTCGCGGCCGAGCGCGGCGGCCTCCCTGTCGAGCCGCTTGTTGAGCGCGATCGAGCCGGGCGAGTTGAAGGTGTAGCGCGAGATCACGAGCATCGCCGCCGCCTGGCCGCCGCCGTTCAGGTCGACCACTTCCGCCGCCCGCTCGCGGGTCGGGGGCCGGGCGCCGTCGAGCGCCGAGAGCACGAAGTAGCCCGAGTTGAAGATCCCCGGCGTCTGCCGCTGCACGCGGCGCGCCTTGCGCTTCAGCGAAGCCGAGCTCGAGAGCACCTGAACGGTCGCGCGGCGCAGGCCCGACTGCAGCGGATAGGACTCCCGATAGCCTCGGGCGAGGTTCTCTTCGAGCGCCGTCGCACCGTTCTGGAGCGCCCCGATTCCGCTCGCCAGCGCGCCGGCGCCGGCGGCGAGCCGGGCGACGCCGCTCTGTAGGCCGCGCGCCGCGCGGGCCAGCCGGGCGGAGCCGTGGGCGAGCTTCTTGCCTGCGCCTTCGAGCTTCTGCAGGCCGTCGGAGAGTCCTTTCGCGCCCTTGGCCAGCTTCTTGACCAGGGCGACGCCGGAGACCAGCCAGTCGGTGACGCGCTTCGATTCTTCGGCGTCCTCGACCATGGTCGACTGCAGCGCCGCGAGCCCCGGGGGCAGTTCGCTTGCCGACGCGAGCGCCTTCTGCACGGCTTCCAGCGCCGGGCCGTAGCTCGGGTCGCTCCTGCCGGTCGTCATCCCTTCGAGGCGTTCGAGCGCCGTCTTCAGCTGCGCTTCGGCTTCTTCGGCCGGCGGCTGCAACTCCGGAACGGTCCGTTTGGAGGTCTCGTTGAGCGATTTCTCGAGCCGGCGCGAGCGGGTGAGCGCGTTGCGATTCAGGTTCGGGATCAGGCTCTGCAGCGCGAACTTCAGGTTGAGGCCGGCGAGCGAGGCCTTGTGCTGGGCGCCGGCGAGGCGGCGCGTGCCCACGGCGAAGGTGTGGAGCGCGGCCACGGCGCGTTCGCTGCCCGTTTCGGCCTGCGCGAGGCCGGCAGCCAGGGCGCCCGCCCCCTCCTGCGCTCTGCCCGACCCCTCGGCCAGCAAGCCGGCGCCGTAGCTCGCCTTGGCGATGCCGCCGCGCAGCTGGGCGACCCCGGACGCGGCCCGTCCGAGGTTGCGCCCGAGGCGCGTCAGCCGCGCCAGCGGCCCCGATTCGCCGCCTGCGGCCAGCAGCGTGCTCGCCTGGCGCAGCGGCTTCACCGCGCGCGAGACCTGGGCCGGCCCGATCACCGCCTGAACGCCTGGCTTAGCGGCGATCCGGTGCTGCCAGCGGCTCAGCACGGCGAGCCGGTGGGGTTCGGTGACCGTGCCGTCTTCGGCAGCTGCGACGACGACGAACGGCGCGTCGTAACCCGGTCCGATCGAGTGCTCGATCAGTTCGAAGTCCTTTCTCGCCGGGTCGTTCCGGGCGAGCTGCGTCTGGCTCGGCGGCCCGGTCTTGAGCCCGAGCGCCGGCACGGCGAGCACGAGCAGCACCAGGCCGATCGCGATCGCCACGGGAGCGGGACGGCGCAGCGCCGCCGCAACCAGCGCCATCAGGCGGGAGCTGCCCTCGCCGGGCGCCGGGCCGATCCGCCGGCGGTCCACGTTCGGCCCCAGCAGCGTGAGGACGGCGGGCCCGAGGACAACCGCCACGAGGACGCTGAGCGCGACGACCAGCACCAGCGTCGCGGCGAGTGAGCCGAGCAGCGAGCCGGGCACGATGAAGAAGGCGACCAGCATCGAGAGCATCAGGGTGCTGCCGGCGAAGGCCGTGGTGCGCCCGGCGGTGCGGCGCGTGGCGCGGGCGGCGTCGTGCGGCGTCGCCCCGGCGGCGAGCTCTTCGCGGAAGCGCGAGACCATCAGCAGGGCGTAATCGACGCCGAGCGCGAGGCCCATCATCGTGCAGACCGTCAGCGCGAAGGCGTCGACGCTGAACCAGTTGGTGGCGATCGCGAGCAGGCCGCGCGAGCTGAGCACGGTGACCGCGCCGAAGGCGAGCGGGATCGCCGCCGCGACCGGCGAGCGGAAGACCAGCAGCAGGACGATCAGCAGGATCGGCAGGGCGATCAGCTCGCCGCGCTCGGTTGCCGTGATCGAGTCGTCCTGGATCGCCCGCGAGAGCGTCGCGTATCCGGTCTGCGTCCAGCGCACCGGCGGCCGCACGTTGCCGGCGAGTATCTCGTTCAGCTCGGGGACCGTGTGGTTGACCGCCTCGTCGATGCCGACGTGGAAGTCGGCGATCACGATCGCCCGCCGCGGTCCCGGACGCAGCTGCTGCACCGTCCCGCGGTCCCAGGGAGACAGGGTGGTCACGGCTGGGCTGCTGCGGCGCAGCGCCCGCACCAGCCGCGGCCCCTGCCGGTCGAGCTGCCCGGCGGGACCGCGCAGCAGGATCACGAAGGGCGCGCTCGGCCCGAAGTGCTCGCGCAGCAGGTGCGTCGCCCGGGCCGACTCCGAGCCCGGGATCTCGAGGCTGGTCGGGCTGAGCTTGCTCTCCACCCCGACGCCGAGCACCCCGAGAACGACCAGCAGCACGAGCGATACCGCGAGCACGCGGCGCTCGCCGCGCCCTTTTCCCCTGCTCCTCCTCGAGGCCACCGTGCTAGTTTGGCTGCTGGGGACCACGGACGGGGGGTTGAGATGCGGAAGACTCTGTTAAGGACGCTGATCGCGCTGGCCGCGGTCGGGCTGGTGAGCGCCGGCGCCGCGGAGGCGATCAAGCTGCGCATCGGCAACATCGTGATCGTCGGCGACGGCGGCTTCACGCCGACCACGCTGCCCAAGCACCGCGACGCGCCGATCAAGCTGTTCGGCCACGCGACCTTCAAGACGGTCGACGGCACCCGCCCCTCCCCGCTGCGCGTGCTGACGCTCGAATTCGACAAGCACGGCACGGTCGAGACGCGCGGGCTGCCCAAATGCACGCAGGCCAGGCTGGTGGCGACGACGACGCGCCAGGCCCGCAAGCTGTGTCCGGGGGCGATCATCGGCAAGGGCTTCGGCACCGCCGTGGTCGAACTGCCCGAACAGCGGCCGATCAAGGTCTCCTCGCCGCTGACGCTGTTCAACGGGCCGGTCGTGCACGGCAACCCGAGCGTGCTCGGCCATGCCCACATCGACTACCCGGGGCCCACGACCTACCTCGTCCTGATCGAGATCCAGAAGGTCCACCACGGCCGCTACGGGTTCAAGACCATCGCCAACTTCCCGAAGATCGTCAACGGCTACGGCTCGCCGCTCTCCGGTCACCTGACGATCGGCCGCGAATGGAGGTGGCACGGCAAGCGGCTCAGCTACGCCAACGCGCATTGCGCCGACGGGCGCCTGCAGGCGAAGGCCGAGTTCACCTTCGAAGACGGCAGCTTCGTGCAGGGCACCGTCTTCAAGCCCTGCAAGGTGCGCAAGTAGCGGGACGCTACCCTGGTGGGTACGGGGGTGTTTAGGAGGCGATGAACACGAAGCGGCTACTCGTGCTGGGGCTCGCGCTCCTCGCCGTGGCGGCGCTGCTCGCGAGCGGGGCCGGGGCGGCGACCGTACGGGTCGGCACGCTGGTCCTGCACGCCGACGGGGAATTCGCGCCGCGGGTGCTGCCCCGCCACAGGTTCGCGCCGATCCACTTTCAGGGCTACGGGCAGATCAAGGAGACCAACGGGTCGGTGCCGCCGGCGCTCGAACACGTGAAGGTCGACTTCGACCGCGACGGGCACCTGACGACCCTCGGGCTTGCGGTCTGCCCGGTGAGCAGGCTCGAAGGCGCGACCACGGCGCAGGCCAGGCAGCGTTGCGGCAAGGCGATCGTCGGCACGGGCCATGTCGAGGCCGCGGTGACGCTCGCCGGCCTCGCGCGGATCGACATCCGCGTCCCGCTGACCCTCTTCAACGGCCCTCGACGGGGCGGCGACCCGACCGTCCTCGGGCACGCCAGGGCACCTTTCCCGATCTCCGAGACCTATGTGATCGTCGCTCCGATCGAACGCATCCACAACGGCGTCTACGGCTACCGCAGCGAATTCAACATCCCGCCGATCGCCGGCGGCTTCGGCTCGCTGACCCGCATCGACGCCAAGATCGGCCGCCGCTTCCGCTTCCACGGCCGCAAGCGCAGCTACGTATCGGCACGCTGCTCCGACTACATCCTGCAAACCCGCGGCTACTTCTCCTTCGCCGACGGCACGGTGATCTACGGCGACGCCTTCAAGCCCTGCACCCCCCGGCCCTGAGCCGGCCCCGCCGTCTTCCTATACTTGCCGCCCCGGGCCGTTAGCTCAGCTGGTAGAGCAGGAGACTCTTAATCTCAAGGTCGCAGGTTCGAACCCTGCACGGCCCACTGGCGGCGGCTTATCCGCCGGGGACGCCGGCGCCGCCGAAGCCGCCGAAGGGGCTTTTCAGGGCTTCCTTGCCGGCTTCGGCTTCGAATTTGGCGGCTTCCTTCTTCTGCTTGGCGAAGGCCTTGCTGCGTTTGCGGTATTCGGCGAGCTGGCTTTCGACGCTCTTGGCTTCGGTCGTGGAGCCCGCCCTGGCCGCCGCCTGCTTCGTCGTCCTGTCGGCGGCGGCGTATTCGCCGTTGAAGTACTGGTAGATCGCCAGCGTGCTGAGGCTGCCGAGGTTCGGAGACTGTTTCGCCGCGATCTTCTGGGCCCTGGTGCCTTTGGCGACGTATTCGACCGCTTCGCCCACCGTGGTGCTCGATTCGGCCAGGCGGAAATACGTGCCGGCGAGCAGCTGCGCCGCCGTTGCATTGGGTTCTTCGGTCTGCTTCAGGTACCTGGCCCACGCTTCCGAAGCGGCTTCGAAGTCCTTCTTCGCTTCGGGCGGGATCACGGCCGGCGCCGTTTCGGAGGTCTGTTCGATCTGCGCGTTGCCGGCGTTGATCCGGGCACGGGTCAGCTGCAGCAGCAGCTGGTCGTCCTTGGGCTTCTGCGCGAGCCGCCGTTCGATCCGTTCGGCCTGTTCGTGCAGCACCTTGGCGGCGCTGCTGGACGAGCTCGAGTTGCCGATCAGGTTGGCGATGTTGAACGGGCCGACGACGAGGAAGAGGCTCGCCCCCATCAGCAGGGCGAGGATCGCGTAGACGACGCGGATCACGTGTTTGCGTTTCCCGCGCGTGTCGAAGAGCATTCGCCGCTCGCCGCTCGATGCCATTGCTTCCTATCTCTCCTGCGTAGAAGGTTCGGCCGTTCCCCCGCCGGCCTCCGGCCTGCCGAAGGCCCGGGCAAGCAAGATACTCAACTCGTACAAAGCAAGGAGGGGGACCATCTCGATCAGCATCGAGATCGGGTCGACGCCGGGCAGCGCGGCGGCGACGATCGAGATCACCAGGTAGGCGTAGCGGCGGTTGGCGCTGAGCTGCTCGACGCTGACGATGCCGACGCGGGTGACGGCGAGGATCGCCAGCGGCAGCTCGAAGACGATGCCGCCGGCCAGCATCGTCATCGAGAAGAAGCTGTAGTAGTCGCGGGCGCGCACCTGGGTGTTGAACTGGCTTTCGTTGAAGCCCAGCAGGAAGTGCACCGCGGCCGGCATGACGACGAAGTAGGCGAAGGCGACCCCGATGAGGAAGAGCAGCGGCGCCAGCAGCATGATCGGCAGGGCGACGCTGCGCTCGGCGTCGCTGAAGGCCGGCAGGACGTAGGCGTAGAGCTGGTAGAGCAGCACCGGCAGCGAGAGGACGATCGCGCCGTAGGCGGCGACGGTGAGGGTCGTCGTGAACGGCTCGGTGACGCCGAAGGTGATCAGCTGCTTGTGGTTGCTGGGCAACGGCCCGGAGGCGACTTCGAGCAGCAGGTGGTTCTGCCAGAAGCAGAGCGCCAGGGCGACGACGAAGGCCGCGAGGCAGACGATCAGGCGGTGGCGGAGCTCGTCGAGGTGCTCGACCAGACTGAGCCGGTCCTCGTGCGAGACGGGCCTAACGCGGCGGGGCATCCACCTGTTTTGGCGGCTCCTCGTCGTCGGTCTCGCCCGTCACCGAGCCTTTGAACTCGCGAATGCCCTTGCCCAGAGAGCGTCCGAGCTCCGGCAGGCGTTTGGGGCCGAAGACGATCAAGGCGATGATCAGGACGACCATGATCTCCAGGGGACCGATGTTTCCAAGCATCGTCCCATGGTAGCGGTCGGCGACCGCGGCCGGACCACGCCGAATTGGCGCCTCCGCCTACCCGATTCTAGGTCTTTCGAAGAACTTCGCGGAAAAGTGCGGATAAAAACGTGGTTTCGCGTGTTCGATAGTCAGAGCATGCACGAAGCGAGCCGCACAACGACGAGGACTGAGGCTGGCCTTCACGTCTGTCCCGAGTGCGGCTCCAAGCTCGTGCAGCCGACCCGCTGGGAGCAGACCGCGAAGCGCGGGCACTGGCACCTCTGGCGGCGCTGTCCGGAGTGCGAGTGGCGCTGCGACGGGATCCACGGCGAGCGCGAGATCGACGCCTTCGACGAGGCGCTCGACGACGGCGCCGAGGCGCTGACGGCGGAGTTGCACGAGCTCGAACGGGAGTGCATGCGAGAAGTCGCCGAGGTCTTCGCCACCGCGCTCGCGGCGGACCTGATCACCGCAGACGACTTCGGCCACTAGACGCCGAAAACCAAGCAGGTCGGGGGACGCAGGGAGGATCGGTGAGGGAGCGCACATTGGTGCGTGACCGAACCGACCGGACCGAGGACCCCGAGATGCGCCGGTTTGCAGGCGTCTAGCTGTAGCGCTGGACGACGCCGTCGGCAACGAGGTCGAGGAGCTTGCGCCGCTCGGCGGCCTGGCCGCCCAGCTTGCGCTTGCCTTCGGCGACGAGATCCAGGGCGCGAGAGCGAACGAGCTTCAGCGCCCCCGTCGCCTCGATGCGATCGCAGAGCGCCTCGGCGGAGGATGAGTCGAGCGCGTGCAGGTCGGTCCCGGCGATCCCGGGGTCGCGCTCGGCGGCGACGATCAGGGGCAGGGTCACCGTGCCGTCGAGCAGGTCCGTGCCGCGCGCCTTGCCGGTCCGCTCGGGCGGCCCGGAGACGTCGAGCACGTCGTCGAGCAGCTGGAAGGCGAGGCCGACCGCGGCGCCGAAGGCGCCCAGCGACTCCTCGTCGCGCCCCAGCCGGCATGCGCACTCGAACAGCGCCGCGGTCTTCAGGCGGCAGCGCTCCAGGTAGCGCCCTTCGTCGATCGAGGTGTCGTAGGCGTCCTGGCGCTGCGCCAGCTCGCCCCGCGCGAGCGCGACGGAGGCGGCGGAGAGCAGCTCGATCGAGCGCAGGTCGCCGGCCGCCGCGAGCAGCGCGAAGGCGCGTGAGAAGAGCAGGTCGCCGGCCGCGGTCGCCCGCGCGCGGCCCGACGTCGCCGCCACCGTCGGCCGGCCGCGCCGCAGCGGCGCGGCGTCGAGCACGTCGTCGTGCACCAACGTCGCCATGTGGATCAGCTCGATCGCCGCCGCGCCGCGCACCGCCCGCTCG
>Ga0055453_10000084_pt1 | contig 11353 bp, 10 predicted proteins | sample Goodyear_PhragA__FD_57741 | JGI IMG/M metagenome (GOLD analysis project Ga0055453, IMG submission 57741) | Wetland microbial communities from San Francisco Bay, California, USA, that impact long-term carbon sequestration - Goodyear_PhragA_D2 | ecosystem: Environmental > Aquatic > Marine >... | reverse complement strand
TTCCACGCGATGTCGTACGCGGTCCCATGGTCTGGAGATGTTCTGACAAAAGGCAGGCCTACCGTAACGTTTACCCCCTTGTCAAAGGCTATCATCTTTAGTGGTATGAGCCCCTGGTCGTGGTACATGCAGACGACGATATCCAGATCTCCCTTATATGCCTTGTGAAAGACCGTATCAGGGGGGAAAGGGCCGGAAACGGGAATGCCTTGCCTCCTTGCCTCGTCGACGGCCGGGATGATCTCCCTTATCTCTTCGTCACCGAAGAGGCCGCTTTCCCCGGCATGGGGATTTAGGCCCGCCACACCGATGCGTGGATTGGAAAGTCCCAGCATCGCGCATGCCGTTTCAGCAAGACGGATCGTGTCCAAAACAGTCTCACGGGTCACAAGACCGGGCACTTTTACCAACGGGACATGTATAGTGGCCAGGATTACCCTGAGCGGTCCGCCGACAAGCATCATTGCATAGCTGCCGGTTTTGGTGAGTTCGGCGATCATCTCGGTATGGCCGGGCCACTTGAGTCCCGCCATTTTCAGCGCCTCTTTCGATATGGGGGCGGTAACCACCCCTTGAGCCTCACCGGCTGATGAAAGTTCGACAGCCTTTGCGATGTATTCGGCGGAAGCTCGTCCTCCTTCAGCGGTGGGCCTGCATCTTTCAAACTTCCTCATGCCGCCGACATGAATGACCTCGATGGTTCCGGCGACAGGGCGGGATTCCGCCGGAGAACTGATGCGTCTTACTTTAAGCGGCAGGGCAAGCATTTTGACGGCTTCTTCGATAACCCCCATGTCTCCGATGACGACGGCAAGGCAGGGCTTTTCCTCTTCGGGCACGTGAAGAGCCTTGACAACTATCTCCGGGCCGACCCCCGCGGGGTCGCCCATGGTTAAGACGAGCTTTTTCATTCTTATATGTTAGCAAATTGACTATGTCCGCATCTGCGGATTATCATATTTTTCATGCTCACACCAAAAGAACAGATGGAGATCATCGGGCGCGGTGCGGTCGAGGTCATCAGCGAGGGCGAACTGCTGAGGAAACTGCAACGGTCATACTCGGCGAATAGACCGCTTGTCGTCAAGGCCGGTTTCGATCCTACTGCGCCGGACATCCATCTGGGGCACACGGTGCTGCTTGAAAAGATGCGCCAGTTTCAGGAGCTCGGGCACGAGGTGGTATTTCTCATCGGCGACTTTACCGGGATGATAGGCGACCCGACAGGGAAGAGCGAGACGCGGAAAGTCCTTACTAAAGAAGAGGTCCTGAAGAATGCGGAGACATACAAGACCCAGGTTTACAAGGTTCTCGATCCGTACAAGACAAGGGTCCGCTTTAACAGTGAGTGGCTCGAAAAGATGAGCGCTATGGAAGTGGCCCAGCTGGGGGCCTATGAGACCGTCGCGAGAATGCTCGAAAGAGACGACTTCAAAAAGAGGTTTAAGAACCAGCAGCCTATCGGCATACTCGAATTTTACTACCCGTTGTTTCAGGCATATGATTCGGTCGCTCTTCAGGCGGATATAGAACTCGGCGGAACCGACCAGAAATTCAATCTCCTCATGGGCAGATCGATCCAGAGGGCAAAAGGGATGGAGGAGCAGGTGGTGCTCATGATGCCCCTCCTCGAAGGCCTGGACGGTGTGAACAAGATGAGTAAGAGCCTCGGCAACTACATAGGCATCAATGAGCCGGCAGTCGAATTCGTAAACGGTGAATTAACCGGGATGTTCAAGAAGATAATGAGCGTCCCCGATGAGTTGATCGAACGTTACTATGAACTCCTAAGCCGCATCTCCATTGCCGAATTAAATGACCTCAGGGAGGGCCTCGAGAAAGAGACCAGGGACCCGAGGGACGCCAAGAAGACCCTGGCGATGGAACTCGTGACGCGGTACCATGGGCCGGAGGCGGCCCAAAAGGCGAGAGAAGAATACGAGACGATTATCGAGCAAAAGTCGCTCGGCAGCCTTGAGGCGACTCTGCCTGTCCTTGTCATTTCAGCCTCGTCAGAACCGAAAAGCGCATGGCTGCCTCATGTCATGAAAGAGACCGGTCTTGCCAAGAGCACCGGCGAGGCGATACGGCTCATCAAGCAAGGAGGGGTAAAGGTCAACGGCGCCGCTGCCACCGTGCCGGATACAAATCTTCCGCCGGGCGAACACATCGTAAAGGTCGGCAAGAGAAGGTTCTACAAGGTCATCATCGAGTAGCACGCTCTCCCGAACTCTGCTATAATGCAGCATGGTGGGGCCTTACGAGATCGTTTTCAAGCTCTTGCTGGGTATGCTCCTGGGGGGCATCATTGGGTTCGAGCGGCAGAGCCACGGACGGGCCGCCGGCTTCAGGACACAGTTGCTTGTCTGTGTTTCCTGCGTTTTACTCATGATCATTTCCGATCGTTACTATATGGAGGCCATACTGCAATCAAACTATGTGAGGGTGGACCCCACAAGGATCGCGGCAGGCGCCATGACCGGCATCGGATTTCTCGGGGCAGGCGTCATATTGAAGAGCGGGTTTTCGGTCCAGGGACTGACGACAGCTGCCTGCATATGGATCGTCTCCGCCATCGGGCTTGCCGTCGGCGCAGGACAATACCTCGCGGGCACCATGGGTTTTGTTATCACCGTTTTCTCTCTCTGGGTCCTGCGTATATTCGAAGCGAAGATGCCGCGTATGAGCTACAAGCATGTTACGCTCGTGACCGATGAGTCCGCCGCCGAAAAAGAGATACGTTCTCTTTTCGGGGAAAGGGGCTTTCAAATCACCAGGATGGACTACCGTGTGGAACTCGACCAGAAAGAAAGGACGTTCATTTTTACTATAGCTGCCAGGGACAGTGTCCCTGTGAGCGGGGTTATCGAGGACGTTACGTCTCTTTCTTTTGCGAAGAGTCTTGAGATAAAAAGCTTTTAATCCCCAGAGGACCCTGATGATCTCTTCCCTCTTTGCAGGAAGTCTTTTGCGAGCTCCACGAGCCCATATACCTTGAGGTCGATATGATCGCCCTGCCCGTGCATTTCCGCCAGCTTGTCATTAAGTGTTCGGAGGGGGACCTTCAGAACCTCTATCTCTTCTGTTTCGTCCCTGTCCCTGACGCCGACGTACGATAACCCCGAGGCCGCGAATACCGAAAGGATTTCCGATGACGCACCCGGGGACATCGGTCCCTCAGCAAGAAAATGAAGAGACCCTGCCGCGTATCCTGTCTCCTGGATCAGCTCCCTCTGTGCCGCGCTCTCCAGGTCTTCCCCCTGTTCGCAGAGGCCGGCCGGCAATTCGACCACGAAGCCCCCGATCGGGGGGCGGAACTGTCGTATGAGTACGACCTCGTCTCTGTCCGTTATGGGGACAATGGCGGCGATGCCGGCGCAGCCTACCCGCTCCATCGCCTCCCATTCCCTCACGACGTCCGGCGAGCCCGGCAGCGAATACCGCACCAAAACCGTGCGGAGAAACTTGCCGTCCCAGAGAGTTTCCTTGCTTATGACCGTCATGGCATGTCCGGTTTGCAGAGGTCCATGGCTTTGGTAAAGAGATGGTCCATCCCCGTGGTCTCTTCCGCGATTTTCAGCAGGATGCGCGCAAGTTCCTTTTTGCCCAGGGACTCAGCTTTCTTTGCCCAGTCCCGGTAGGTCGTCGCATGTTCAGAGTTATGCTCTGCCCAGTGTCCGATAAGGTGATGCAGTTTTGTTATTTCGTCCATGTCTCCTCCTGACGATAAAGTCCTTTTTTGTAGTGACAGCGGCAGTTCAAGGTTGTTTTCTTCGAGCAGCCGCCTGTTTGACAGCACCTCTTCCGCCGGCCCATCGGCAACGACTCTTCCCTCTTTCATGACCACGCACCGTTTACAGATATCCAAAATGAGGTCGAGGTCATGTGAAGCGATGATCTTGGTATGATGGAAATGCCTCAGTAAGTTGATCAGGGCCCTTCTCGACTTCGGGTCGAGGTGGGATGCCGGCTCGTCCATGACGAGGATGTCCGGCTGCATTGCCAGGACCGATGCAATGGCCACCGCACTTTTCTGGCCTCCCGAAAGGTGATGGGGCGGCTTGTCCCGGAGGCCGAGGCACCCCACTGTCTCCAGGGCATCGGTAACGCATTCCCGGACACGGCCGGAATCCATGCCGAGGTTCAGCGGACCGAAGGCCACATCATCGAAGACCGTGGGCATAAAAAGCTGGTCGTCCGGGTTTTGGAATATCACACCCACCTTTTTCCTGATCTCCTGCCGGGTCTTCTTGTCCAGTTTCAGATCACCGATAGTTACGCTTCCTCTTTGGGGCATCAGGAATCCGTTGGTATGCATCAGCAGAGTAGACTTGCCGGCTCCGTTTGCCCCGACGATTCCGACGGACTCGCCGTGGGTGATTCTTATGGACAGGCCGTCCAGCGCCCTTGTTCCGTCAGGGTAGTTGAAAGAGACATCCTGAAATTCAACGAGATGGTGGCTCATTCCTTCTCAGAACATCCCCATAAAAAATTCTCCCAGGGCGCCGACGACATCCTGCGTCCTCAGGATATAGAACGCCGCTCCGGTAGTGGCGGCAAACGCAGCGTCCGAATAAGAAAAGCGATAAGGTCTGGCCGCGTGGAGCCTGCCTGTGAACCCCCTGGAAAGCATTGCCTGGTAAATACGTTCCGCCCGCTCGATACTCCTCAGAAAGAATGTTCCCACGAGACTTATATATGCCCGCATTCCTCCGCCTCTCTTTCCAAAGGAGCGCATATCCCTGGCGCGCACCATCCTGAGCGCCTCTTCCGTCAGCACAAAGATATAGCGATAGAGGAAGAGGAGTTGGGACACGAACAGTTCCGGCATGCCGAGTTTCTGAAGGGCGTGGCACACGCCTGGAAATGAAGTCGTGGCGACAAGCAGCAAGGCAGAGGTTGTCGTCAACAGGAACTTCAGCATGATCGAAAGAAAAGACACCCATCCGCCCGAAACAGGAAATCCCCACAAGGAGTAAGCTGTCCGGCTGTCCAGCATGGGATTGAAGATGCCGATGAACAGGGCAAACGGCGACACGAAAAGGACCTTCTGCACTATAAACTTGACGGGGATATCTCCCAGCGAAAAAAACAGGACCGGGAAAAGAAAAAAAGGCAGCAGCCCCGTCACTTCGTACTTGGGAAAAGAGACCACGGTCAAAATGAATAATAGCGTAGCCGTCAGCTTTACCCTGGGATCCAGCCTGTGGATGACAGTATCCCGGCAAGAAAGGGTATCGAGATATCCGATATTCAACAATCTGTCGTCGAACATGAAAATATTACGGTGACTTTCTGCGCAATGCCCTGATCGCAAGTCCTAAAAAAAGCACCGAAGTCAATACCAGGGCGGAGCCGATGAGTCCCGACACGGAGGCGCCGGGTTCAGCCGCAGGCCTGGATGGCGCTCTGTCTTTGCCGTTTTCGCCGGCCGCTTTCCTGAATCCGTATTCCGGCAGAAAAGACGTCTTTGCCTGGATCGATTTGAGAGCCCGGGCGATTCCGCCTTTCTGTTCAGGCAGTCCATGCCCGTCGAGGACCTTCTCCATCGACCATTCAAGACCGTCAGGCTTGACGGATGCAAGCAGCGACAGCACCCCGCCGCTCAGCACCGCCGCTATCAGGAAGCCGACAAGGAGCCTCCTGACCGAAACATTCCCGGACAGCGGCCGGGAGGTCAGGCCGTATTCGAGTATCTCGGGGCGGGCCGTCCTGACGAAATTGATGACTCCCGCTGTTACGAATCCCTCCGCGATGCCGATACCCAGATGAACCGGCTGCATCATAAGCGCGAATGAACGGAATGGGAGATCGCTCCGGCCTGACAGCAGCGTCTGGACAACCACTGAGAAGGCCCCTAACTGGAGAGCTGCAACCCCGCTTACCAAGGCGGCGGTCGTAATCATTTTCGGGTTGCTCCTGTCCCGGACCAAAGCTTTGTAAACGAAGGGATATACGATAAAACAGGAGTAAACACCCAGATTCCAGATATTACAGCCCAGCGCGAGGAGGCCGCCGTCGGCAAAGAAGAACGCCTGAATTGTCAGGACTGAGGCCATGACGAGAAAGGCGGCGTAAGGCCCGAGGATTACAGCGAGAATCATTCCGCCGCCCAAGTGGCCGCTGGACCCTGTGCCGGGAATCGTAAAATTGATCATCTGGACAGCGAAGATAAAGGCGCCCAGCACTCCCATAAGGGGGACCATCTTTTCGTCGAGACTTTCCTTCAGCTTCCTGGAGCAGTAGGCCAGCACGGCCAATGTCCCTGCCCAGAACGTTCCTCCCACCGCCGGTGAGAGTAAAGCATCAGTCATATGCATGACGATCATCTCCTCCGAAAACAAAAAAGCCGCAAAGGCTTTTCCGAAAATGGACCTTCAGTCCTTTTCAAGCCTTCGTGGCTTTATTCTGCTTCAGAATATCATAGAGGCCGATATATTGCAAATCGACCGTCTGCCCTTCAGGCATTTCCGCCCTATTTAAGTAAAGGTTTATGGTAAAATAGAACGTAGACTCTCAAAAGAGAAATCGCTCGATTGGACAAAGAGATACATAATAAGCAGTGCGGAGAGGCCGGAAAGGCAAGACCGCATCCGCTTTCAGAAGCCAAGTCCTCCGGCCGCATCTTCCAGGTAGACGATGATGGGATATTTGCGGACAAACTCCACGAGGAATGCGGGGTGTTTGGTATCTTCGGCCACCCCGAAGCCGCGAACCTGACGTATCTGGGACTTTACGCCCTGCAGCACAGGGGACAGGAAGGGGCCGGCATCTGTTCGTCCGACGGGAAGCAGATGTTCGTGGAAAAGGGCATGGGGCTGGTTGCCGATATCTTCAGTGAGAAGCGGCTGAAAAAACTCCCCGGCTACATCGCCATCGGCCATAACCGCTATTCTACTGCAGGAAGCAGCGTCCTCAAGAACGTCCAGCCCATAGTCGCCAACTTTGCCCTTGGATCTCTGGCACTTGCGCATAACGGCAACCTTGTCAATGCCGGGAACCTCAGAAAATCCCTTGAAGAGGATGGGGCTATTTTCCAGTCTACCTCTGACAGCGAAGTCGTGGTTCATCTGATCGCCCATTCCAAGAGAGAGGGCTTCTTGGAACGAGTGATCCAGGCATTAAGGGAGGTCAGCGGGGCATTCAGTCTTCTCATACTCAGGGAGAAAGAACTGATAGCCGCCAGGGACCCTTACGGAGTAAGGCCGCTCTGCCTCGGAGAAGTTGACGGCGCTTATGTCGTCGCTTCCGAAACTTGCGCCCTTGATCTGATCAGCGCGAAATATGTAAGGGATATCGAACCAGGGGAGATTGTGGTCATAAACGAGAAGGGCATCACCTCCCATAAGGCCCTGGTGAGCCAGAGGAGGGCCTCCTGCATTTTCGAGTTCATCTATTTTTCGAGGCCTGACAGCAATATTTTCGGGGGCCGGAATGTAAACGAGATACGTAAGGAATTCGGCAGACAGCTTGCCAGGGAGTCCGGTGTCGAGGCGGATGTTGTTATCCCCGTGCCGGATTCCGGGGTCCCCGCTGCCCTCGGGTTTTCGGAGGAAAGCGGTATCCCGTTTGACTTCGGGTTGATCAGGAATCATTACATCGGAAGAACGTTTATCGAGCCGAAGCAGAGCATCAGGCATTTCGGAGTCAAAATCAAGTTGAATCCCGTGAGAAAACTCATCGAGGGCAAGAGGGTCTTGGTCATCGATGACTCCATCGTCAGGGGGACTACGAGCAAGAAGATCGTCAAGATGATCAGGGAAAACGGCGGGGCCAAGGAAGTGCATCTCAGGATCAGTTCGCCTCCCACCATCATGCCCTGCTTTTATGGGATCGATACCCCGACGAGACAAGAACTTATCGCGTCCAGTCATAACGTTGAGGAGATCAAACGGTACGTAACGGCTGATTCCCTCGCGTATCTGAGTCTCGAAGGGCTTTTAAAGATCGTGCCCGATTCGGGCGAATACTGCAGCGCCTGTTTCGACAATGACTATCCTATAAGTTTTCCCGGCGAGCACCTGGAGCAGTTGGAGTTCTTGTTCAGATAACTTGCGGACTCTTGTTTCAGAGCGTCGGTGCGTTGCCGGAAGTCGGGAGGGGGCCAGGGAACAATGCTTTCGGTGATCAGGAGTATCTTCAGGGTGAACCTCGGACTGAGGAATACCGAACGCTGCCTAATTTTTACCGACAGCCCGTCTGACAAAGAAGTGCTTGGCCCAAAAGAGGCCGAAAGACGGTCACGGCTGAAATGTGTCGCCTTTTTGGCTGCGGAAACCGGAAAGGGTCTTTCAAAGGGAATCCTCTTCCATGAGTATCCGGCGACAGGGGCTCACGGCGCTGAACCGCCCGCGGAACTCTGGCGGCTGGCCTTCGGGAAGCGGGCAGTCGCCGCCCTTGAAAAAAGAGGGCTGCTGGATCGTCTCCTGAAGAAGGAGATGGATGCCGTCTCGCTAAGTGAGGCGGAGGCGGTCATCGCCCGATGGCAAGAGGACGCTGTCGATGCCGTCGTTGCCCTTGCAAATTATTCCACCAGCCATACCAGGTTCAGAGACCTCCTGACGAGGGTCTGCGGTGCCAGGTACGCAAGCATGCCTCTCTTCGATGTATCCATGCTGGAAGGGCCGATGAATCCTGACTGGAAGCGGTTGGCTGCGCGGTCACGGGAGATCGCAAGCCGGGTGCGGAAGGCTGAGGGCGTCGAGATAACGACCGGCAACGGCACCCGCATCTCTTTTTCTATCCGGGGCAGGAAGGTTCTGGCGGATACGGGCATCCTGACCAGGCCCGGGTCGTTCGGAAATCTTCCGGCCGGAGAGGTTTTTCTTGCGCCGCTGGAGGGTACTGCCGAGGGTAAGTTGGTTCTTGACTGGGCTCCGACGAGGCAGCTTGAATCTCCCGTCACTCTTACAGTCCGCAAAGGATTAGTTGAGAGCATTTCGGGTGACGAGGAGTTTGCCGATCAGTTGAGAGAGAAGGTCTCTGAGAAGGCAGAAAACCGCAATATTGCCGAACTGGGTATAGGAACGAACGAGCGGGCCAAAAGGCCGGACAATATCCTCGAGTCAGAGAAGATCATGGGGACGGTCCATATCGCCCTCGGCGACAACAGTTCCTTCGGCGGAAAGGTACAGACTCCTTTTCATCAGGACTTTGTATTTTTCAAGCCGACAGTCACGCTTGTTCATAAAGACGGGACCCGGGCCCTGCTGATGAAAAAAGGGAAGTTTGTGTGAGCGGATAGTGTCATGACCGATTACATTGTTGCTTTGGTTACGGCTCCGAATGAAGAGGAAGCGGTAAGGATCGCTAAGGACCTTGTTGGTTCGGGTCTGGCCGCCTGCGCCAATATTGTCGGATCCGTCCGGTCTATTTACCGGTGGCAGGGCAGGGTCGAAGACGAGGCAGAGGTCCTGATGGTATTTAAGACCCGGAAGACCCTGTTTGGAAAGCTCAGAGACAGAGTGAAAGAGATCCACCCCTACTCTGTCCCCGAGATCATTGCGCTCCCCGTGGCGGAGGGTTCGGAGGACTATCTGAGGTGGCTTGAGACTGAAACGCTCCGTGACTAGCAAGTCAGGTGGAAGGCGCCTACGGTCCTTCCCTTTTTTGATTCCTCGTTGAAGATCTTGACTGCCTCGGCCGTTTTTTCAATGACAACCCTGATCCCTTTCCTTTCGAGAAAGCTCAGCGTGCTCTCCGGTACCTTCATAACGCCCCAGTTGCCTGTCCCTATAACGAAAACGACGGGAGCGGCTTCTATAACGCCGGGAAGATCGTCCTTCTGCAGAAGATGCCCCTCTTTTCTCCACCATGTCGGATCGACCTTGTCCGGATAGACTATGACGTCGGAAGTGTAAGTCTTCCCCTCTATCACAATGCTCCCGAAGCCGTAATCATCAATATGCATATCGACCATTGTATCACATCTCATTGAGACCTGCAGCGGGTCCCCCGTCGTACCCTACAGTCAGGAAGAGGAGGGCGTGCGCAGTATGAATCGTCGGCTTTTTTTGTTGCCTGTCCAGTACCTCTCCAACCTTTTCAGGAGGTCTTTCGGCGAGACAGGTTTGTGGATCAATTCTGTCCCACCTTCGACTGCTTTCTTATCGATAATGTCCGTCGTATAACCGCTCGCAAAGAGCGTTCTGATACCATCAGCTCACACAAGGTGAACACTGCGTGCATGAAATTGGCCTTAGTATTAACGTATGAACATTGACAGTATATTTATCATTACGTTAGATTAATTATGGGATGAATAATGGATCGCATCTGAAAACCTTACTGACCGCATTTCTGCTGGTGTTATGCCTATTTGTGGCATCCTTAGGTGCTGAAGGCACTCTCATCTGCTTCGGCAAAGACGGACATTTGGCAATAGAATTCGCCGATGCTTGCAATGGTTCAGGGTCTGGATTACAGCATGTGGGGATGGAAAATGATTCCTGTGGTCTTTGCAGGGATGTCCATTTTCTCAGCAGTCCGGCTTTCACGAGGAATGCTTCGCATAACACGCAAACAACACCCTTGATTTCGTCGATATCTCTGGCTTTGTCGGCGAAAGAGTATTCCAATAAGACTGTAAATCTGCCTCAACATTCACACCATACGGCTCTAGCCAGTCTGCATTCCGTGATTCTTCTGATCTGACAAGCCTCCTTTCCCTGTCCACATTTTACTTGATAGGGACAGCTGTCTTTATTTACGCAGTCCACTAAGGAGGCTTCTATATATTATGGATCGAATTTATGCTGCCGTTACCGTTTTGTGTTCATTATTAATAATCACATTGCCTGCTGCTGCGATTGAAACAAACGTGTTGACGCTTGAGCAGGCAATCACACTTGCCCTTGAGAAAAACCCTGATCTACAAACTCTCAGGCTTGAAGAAGAAATCGCAAAGGGCCAGAACGAAAAGGCGCAGCTGCTTTTTATCAACAATCCTACGATTGAAGGGAATATCTTAAAAAAGGACAAGCCGGAAGAGGAAGGCGGCGGGAAATTTATAAATTACGGGTTCAAACTCTCACAGGAATTCGAGATTGCAGGGCAGCGCGGTGTAAGGATCGAAGTTGCGGAGAAAGAGCTTGCAAAAGTGCGGTCTGAAATCAAGGACAAAGAGAGGGTCTTGATTTCAGATGTGAAAGACGCTTTTACCAGGTCTCTTTCGCTGGAAAAAAAGAGCGGCCTTGCGAGGGAGATCGTCAGGCTGAATGAAGAACTGCTCGGCTATACAAAGGTCAAGTTTGAGGCCGGGGACGTCTCAGGACTCGATGTGAATCTTTCAGAGGTCGAACTAAGCAAGGCAAAGAAAGAGCTTCTCCTGTCTGAACGGGAATACAGGGAATCG
>Ga0055453_10000083_pt1 | contig 11360 bp, 12 predicted proteins | sample Goodyear_PhragA__FD_57741 | JGI IMG/M metagenome (GOLD analysis project Ga0055453, IMG submission 57741) | Wetland microbial communities from San Francisco Bay, California, USA, that impact long-term carbon sequestration - Goodyear_PhragA_D2 | ecosystem: Environmental > Aquatic > Marine >... | reverse complement strand
GACGAGCGGAAGTTCGCGCTCGCCCGGATCGACTCGGTGACCCGCCTGCCGTGAGCGCCCGTTCTATCGGGTGTGGTCGATGCTATCGGGTGTGGTCGATGACCACCTTGCCGAACACGTCGCCCGATTCGAGATGCTCGAACGCCGCGCGTACGTCCGAGAATCCGTACTGCGAGTCGATGATCGGCCGGATTCCGCGGGTCACGCACAACGTGGCGAGCGCGGCCAGCTCGTCGCGCGTTCCCATGGTCGAGCCGATGATCTCCAGCTGCAGGAAGTACACGCGGCGCAGATCGACCTTGGGGAAGAAGCCGGACGTCGCGCCGGTGACGACGATGCGGGCGCCCTGCTTCGCACACTTCAGCGAATGGTCGAAGGTGGCCTCACCGACCGTTTCGATCACGACGTCGACACGCTCGGGCAGCCGTGCGCCGGGCTCGACGGCGGTCGCGCCCAACGCCGCGATGCGCTCGCGTTTGCCGGCATCCCGGCTCGTCGCGTAGACCCGGGCGCCGAGTGCCTGCGCCAGCACGACCGCCGCCGTCGCGACCCCGCCGCCGGCGCCCTGCACGAGCACCGAGCCACCCTCCGGCAGCCGGCCGCGGACGCGCAGCATCCGGTACGCCGTGAGCCAGGCGGTCGGCAGGCACGCGGCCTCGGCGAAGCTCAGCTCCGGCGGTTTCGGGACGATGTTGCGCCGCGGCACCCGTACGGCCTCGGCGATCGTGCCCGGCCACCTCTCGGAGAGCAGCGTCCGCTTCGGATCCATCGTCTCGTCGCCGGCCGCCGGGTCACCGATCACGGCATGGATCAGCACCTCGTTGCCGTCGGGATCGAGACCGGCCGCATCGCAACCGAGGACCATCGGCAGTTGCTCCGCGCTGAGGCCGACGCCCCGCAGCGACCACAGGTCGTGATGGTTCAGCGAACTCGCCTTGACCGCGATGATCACCCAATCGTCGGGCGTCTCGGTTTCGGGCAGGTCGCCGACGGTGAGGCCGGCGAGCGGATCGTTCGGATTGATCGCCGAGGCGTACGCGGCTCGCATGAGCGCCACGCTAACACCGGCGGCATCGGGTCAGCGGGTCACACCATCCCGAGCGGCTGCGTCGGCCACCGCGCCGGCCACCGCGGTCGCGACGCGCGGGTCCAGGGCACTGGGCATGATGGTGTCCGGCGCCAGGTTGGCCTCGACGACTCCGGCGATGGCCTCGGCCGCCGCGACCTTCATCCCCTCCGTGATCCGGGTCGCGCCGGCGTCCAACGCGCCGCGGAAGATGCCCGGGAACGCCAGTACGTTGTTGATCTGGTTCGGGAAGTCGCTGCGGCCGGTGGCGACCACGGTCGCGTGGCGCGCGGCGACGTCTGGGTGCACCTCGGGCGTCGGGTTGGCCAGCGCGAAGATAATGCCGTGCCCGGCCATGCCGGCCAGGGCCGACTCCGGAATCTGCCCACCGGACACGCCAATCAGCACATCCGCTCCGCGCAACGCCGCGGCGACGTCGCCGTCGAGCTTGGCCGCGTTCGACAGCGCCGCCACCTCAGCCTTGGCACCGAACAGATCCGGGCGCCCGTCGTAGAGCGCACCGCGCGAGTCGCACACGACGACGTCGCCGCCGCTCACCCCGCCAGCGATCAGCATCTTCGTCACGGCCACGCCGGCCGCGCCGGCGCCGACCACGACCACGCGGAGGTCACCGAGCTTTCGGTCCAGCAGCCGCGCCGCGTTACGCAGCGCCGCGAGCACGACCACGGCCGTACCGTGTTGATCATCGTGCAAGACCGGGATGGGCAATGCGGCGTCCAGCCGGCGTTCGATTTCGAAGCACCGCGGAGCGGAAATGTCTTCGAGGTTGACCCCGCCAAATGACGGCGCGAGCGCGGTGACCGTCGCGACGATCTCGTCGACGTCCCGCGTGTCCAGGCAGATCGGCACCGCGTCGATGCCACCGAACGCCTTGAAGAGCACGGCCTTGCCCTCCATCACGGGCATCGCGGCCCGGGGGCCGATGTTGCCGAGGCCGAGAACGGCTGAACCGTCCGTCACGACCGCCACCGCGTGCGACACCCAGGTGTACGTGGCGGCTAGCGACGGATCATTGGCGATGGCGAGACAGACGTCGGCAACGCCCGGCGTGTACGCCCGGGACAGGTCGTCCCGGCTGGACAGGGCGACGGTCGGGGCGATCTCCATCTTGCCGCCGCGATGGATGGTGAAGGTCGGATCGTCCGGCGAGTACGAGTACGGCATGGTCAACTCCCAAGGCTGTCGATCGAGCGTATCCAGGACGGCCGCGGCCAATAACGAATAAGCACGCGGCCGACCACTTCCGCCGGACCGTATTGACGCGAGTCTGTGGAGGCGTACGGGTTGTCGCCGACTGCCCACCAGCCACCGTCTACCTCATGGGACAGACGCTTGACGTAAAGCTGCTCGTCACCGTGGAAACGCACCACGGCGACGGCGCCCGCCCGACCGCGCCGGGTTCGCCGGACCAGAAGGGCATCGCCATGATGCAGCGTAGGTGCCATCGACGGTCCAGCAACAGAGACCCCGTACACAATCCGCTCCGCGTCACTCACCCAGTTTGCCAGGAGTAGGGTCGGGTACTGACAGGTGATCATCGCATCATCCAGGAGGAACAGGAATGCGTCTGCCACGCATGTTGACGCCGCGCACCATTGTGCGCGCCCACTGTGACCTGCCCTGCGGCGTTTACGACCCAGCGCAGGCGAAGATCGAAGCCGAGTCGGTCAAGGCGATCTGCGAGAAGTACCAGGCCAATTCCGACCCGGACTTCCGCACTCGCGCGATCGTCATCAAGGAGCAGCGGGCCGAGCTCGTCAAGCACCACCTGTGGGTGCTGTGGACGGACTACTTCAAGCCGCCGCACTTCGAGAAGTACCCGAACCTGCACCAGCTCTTCAACGAGGCGACCAAGCTTGCCGGTGCCTCGGGTGCCAAGGGTTCGGCCGACCCGGAGGTCGCCGAGCAGCTCCTGGGCAAGATCGATGAGATCTCCAAGATCTTCTGGGAGACCAAGCAGGCGTGATCAACGGGTTTTCGATCCAGCCGGTACGTCCCGAGGACGTACCGGCTGTGGTCTCTATGGTGCATGAACTGGCCGACTACGAACGTGCGCCCGACCAATGCCACCTCACCGCCGACGATCTGCATGCGGCGCTGTTCGGCCCGCGTCCGGCGCTGTTCGGGCACGTGGCCCACGACCCGAGCGGTGCGCCGGCCGGCATGATGCTGTGGTTCCTGAATTTCTCGACGTGGACCGGGCAGCACGGCATCTACCTGGAAGACCTCTACGTACGCCCAGCCGTCCGTGGCCACGGGCTCGGGGCGGCGATGCTGTCCACCCTCGCGGACACGTGCGTCCAACGTGGCTACTCGCGGCTGGACTGGTGGGTCCTGGAGTGGAATCCGGCGCGGGAGTTCTACCACCGCCTGGGCGCCGTCGCCATGTCGGAGTGGGTGCCCTACCGGCTGACCGGCGCGGCGCTGACTGAGGTGGCGGCGGCCAACGGAGCCTGAGCGAAACGTCGTCATCACATGGCGCCCGGCGGGAAGGCGAATGTCGGCCGGCCGGCATAGAGTCTCGGTCAGGAGCGTGGTGTGAGGAGGCTGCGGTGGGTGCGGTGGGTGCGGTGGTGCCGGATGCCGCTGTCGACGGTGACGTGGTCGTGCTCGTCGTTCCGGCCGACAACACCTACCTCGCGGTGCTCCGCACGGCGACGGCCGGTCTCGCCGCCCGCCTCACGATGACGCTCGACCAGATCGAGGACCTTCGCATCGCGGTCGACGAGGCGTGCGCGATTCTCGTGCCGCTGGCCGCCCCCGGCCATCCCGAGGCTTCCGAGCCCGAGGTGACCTGCCGGTTCACGGTGATGCCGGAGGCGCTGCGGATCGACGTGTCGGTCTCGACGCCGTACGGTCACAAGCTGCCCGGCGCCCAGTCCTTCTCGTGGCAAGTGCTGACCGCGCTGGCCGGTGAGGTCAGTGCGGACGCGCACAACGGCCGCGCGACGATCTCACTCACCAAGCGTCGCTCCGGCTGACGAGGGCGAGCGCCGCAACGCTCATCGCGACGGTGGCCGCGACGATCGCGGCGTCAGGGACTGCCGTAGCGATCGAGGCCGAGCGCCACTCGTGTCGCCGGCGCGAGCAACAGGCTCGCTCCGATAAGTCCGATGAGCATGACCGGAATGCCGACATACGCGAGCCCGCCGCTGATCATCGTGTAGCCGATCGGCAAGAGCAGCAGTTCGAGCACGATTGCCGGCCCGCGGGCCCAAGTCTTGAGATTGGACAGCGCCCGCGACAATCCGCCCACGATCAACACGCCGATGATGATCAGCGCCAGGAGCGCTCCGGCGCCCTGCTTGCTCGTGGATGACCTGGCCAGCGCGGCCCACGCAACGTAGATCGCCAAGCCCGTGAGCGCGACTGCCTCGACCGCGAGCAGCCGCACCGCCCAGCGGAGCGTCGGCGCATTCGTACGGGTCGGAGTGTCCGTCACGAGGCCCAGCGTAGCCCGAGCGCGCGCACGCTCTGTCACCTCCCGGTACAGTGCCAGCCATGCGCTCTCTGCTCGTGTGCAATCCGAAAGCCACCACGACCAGCGATCGCGTGCGCGATGTTCTAGTCCGGGCGTTGCGCAGCGAGACGCAACTCGACGTCGCCTACACCCGGCGTCGGGGCCATGCGGCGACCCTGGCCCGGGCGGCCCGCAAAGACGGCATCGATCTTGTGGTGGCGCTCGGCGGTGACGGGACGGTCAACGAGGTCGTCAACGGCCTGCTCCGGGATGGCGTCGGCGAGGACGCGCCGGCGGTCGCCGTCGTGCCGGGCGGCTCCACGAATGTGTTCGTCCGAGCGCTCGGATTGCCGACGGACTGGGCCGAAGGCACGGCGGTCATCCTCGAGGCACTTCGTGATCAGCGGACCCGCGCGATCGGACTCGGCCGCGCCGACGACCGTTACTTCACGTTCTGCGCCGGCTTCGGCATGGATGCCGACGTCATCCACCGAGTCGAGCGGTCCCGTCTGCGCGGCCGCAAATCGACCCCGCTGCTCTACATGCAGTCCATTGCCGGCAATTTGCTTTTCGAGCGGCAGGCACGCGAACAGCGCATCACGATCGAACGGCCGGCCGAGGACCCGATGGACGAGTTGTCCACGGTCATCATCCAGAACACGGCACCATGGACGTTCATCGGCGAGCGCCGCATCGATGCCGCTCCGGACGCATCGTTCGATCTCGGCCTGGACATGATGGCGATCCGGCACCTGTCGGTCGCCGGCACCACTCGGACCATGGCCCAACTGCTCTTGGGGCGACGCGATAAGGAGACCGGCTTGCCGGTCGGCCCCCACGGCAAGCAGGTTGTGCATTTCCACGATTTGTCGGAGTTCACGCTGAGTGCAAGCTCGCCGGTCGGCCTTCAGGTTGACGGCGACTTCATCGGGGAACGGAACAAAGTGCGTTTTACCTCGGTGCCAGCAGCGATTCGAGTAGTGTGCTAACGGGGTAGATATCGGACAGACGCGACACATGTCTAAAAACGCTGGTACGAGCCGGCGCACGGTACTACGTTGACTACGGACAGTTGCCAGCCGAGATCTTGGAGCGAATGGGAAGGATCCCAATAAATCGGGCGTGAGTTGGCTCACCCGTGCGAGCTTTTTCCAGCGCTCCCCCTTGACATATGCCTAGTTCGTGAAAGTATTCACAAGCGAACAGAGTTGCCTTGTTCACGCGCTGTCACTTGCCGGGACCGTCGCCGCTGATGGCCCGCAAGCTGTCGAAGCCGTGCAAATAGGGGTCAATGCCACCTGAGTTTTGTCTCAAGCAAGGAGTGTTTTCGCCATGGACTGGCGTCACCGTGCTGTGTGCCGCGATGAGGATCCGGAACTATTCTTCCCGATCGGGACATCCGGCCCGGCCCTACTGCAGGTAGAGCAGGCCAAGGCGGTGTGCCGGCGTTGCCCGGTGGTCGATTCGTGCCTCCAGTGGGCGCTTGAGTCCGGTCAGGATGCGGGCGTCTGGGGCGGCATGAGTGAGGAAGAACGACGTGCAGTCAAGCGTCGTGGCGGGATCCGCGTCCGCGCTTCGCTCTGAGACACCGCGGACACCGCGCACTAGGCCGCACCACCCATCGACTTCACCACCGCAACGCAACGGTACACAGAACCACCGGCTCTCGCGGTCGATTACAACCGAACATCCGATGTGAAGCTCACAGTACATACCCCCGACATCCGCGTGGTGCCGGGGGTGTGTCGTTTCTGTTACGCCTTCGGTGACAGACCGCAACGTGCGTCGATGTAGGCGGCGGCACGCGACTGCGCCGGAGTCAGCTGTCGAAGCCGAGGCCGACCCGGTCGAGAGTACGAAGCCACAGGTTGCGCCGGCCGTCACGCTCGTCGGCGCGGGCGATCGACCAGCGCGTCAGTTGGATCACTGCGGAACGTAGCGGCTCGGGCGGGAACGGCACCGGTTTGGTGCGGACCATCTCGAGCGACGTCCGTTCGGTCGGCTCGCCCGCGAGCAGATCGAGGATGACCTCGCCGCCGAACCGGGTGGCACCCACTCCGAGGCCCGTGTAGCCCGCGGCGTACGCCAGCCGGCCTCCGTGCGCCGTGCCGAAGAACGCGCAGAACCGTGCGCATGTGTCGATCACGCCGCCCCAGGTGTGGCTGAACCGAACGTCGTCGAGCTCCGGGAACGTCTGGAAGAAATGGGCGGCGAGCTTGCGTGCCGTGGCCGGCCGCTGGTTGCGGGCGATGGTGATCTTGCCGCCGTTGTAGTAGACGGCGTCGTACCCGCCCCACAGGATGCGGTTGTCCGCGGTCAGGCGGTAGTAGTGGAACTGGTTGCCGGTGTCCCCCACGCCCTGCCGGTTCTGCCAACCGATCGATGACATCTGCTGGGCGCTCAGCGGCTCGGTCATCAGTACGTAGTCGTAGACCGGCACCAGATAGGCACGCAGCCGCCGCAGCGGTGCCGGGAACGCTCCAGTGCCCATCGCGACGTGCCGGGCCAGGACGGAGCCGGCTGAAGTCCGAAGGCGCAGCGTGGAGCCGATGCTCGCGATCGACTCGACCACGGTGCCCTCGAAGATCCGTACGCCGAGGCGGAGGCAGGCTTCGCGCAGCCCCCAGGCGAGCCGGGCCGGATCGACGATCGCGCAGTCGTCACGACTCCACAGGCCACCCAGGTACGTCGGCGATGCGACCTCGGCCCGCACCTCGTCGCGGTCGAGTAGCACGGCGTCACCACCGAACCGCCGAGCCTGGTCGTAACCCCCGCGCAGGCCGTCGAGCTGCCAATCGGCGGTCGCGACGCTGAGCTCGCCGGTGCGCCGAAAGTCGCAGTCGATGCCGTACCGGCCGATCGTCGCCTCGATGTCGTCGAGGTTTCGCTGGCCCAGCGCCTCGAGTGTGGCGACCTCATTGCCGAATCGCTCGATGCCGTTGGCTAGCCCGTGGGTGAGGCTGGCCGAGCAGAAGCCGCCGTTGCGGCCACTCGCCGCCCAACCGGAGCGGACCGCGTCCAGCACGACGACATCCCGGTCTGGGTCACGCTCCTTCGCGATGAGCGCGGTCCAGAGCCCGGTGAACCCGGCGCCGACCACCGCAAGGTCTGCGGTGGTCGGCCCGACCAAGGCGGCCAGACCCGCTGGAGCGTCCGGACGATCGAGCCAGTACGACTCCGGTACGGCATCGGCGAGCGCGCGGCGAACGCGGTCGTCGTCGGGCCGCACGCTATCGCGACCGGCGCTTCGACACGACCGCATTCGCCACGGCGATCATGACGCCGATGACGAAGATGATCGTGCCCATCACGTCGGCCTGCGGCGGCAGCCCGAGCTTTGATACACCGTAGATCCACAGCGGAAACGTCACGACGTTGCCGCTCGTGAAGCTCGTGACGACGTAATCGTCGATGGACAGCACGAACGCGAGCAACGCGCCGGACAGGATGCCAGGGAAGATCATCGGGAACGTCACGCGCCAGAAGGTGGTCCAGGAGCTCGCCCCGAGATCGCGCGCGGCATCCTCGATGGACGGATCGAGGGTCAACACCCGCGCCCGTACGACGACGGCCACGAACGACAGCGAGAACATCACGTGCGCGATCAGGATCGTGATGTAACCGAGGCCGGTGTTGAGCGTCGTGAACAGCGACAGCAACGAGGCGCCCAGCACGATCTCCGGGGCCGAGATGACGGCGAACAGGAGCAAGTTGAAGGAACCCTGCCCACGGAACCGGTACTTGCCGAGCGCGATGCCGATCATCGTGCCCAGGATCGTGGTAATGATCGTGCTTATCACCGCGATGGCGAGCGAAACCACGAGCGCCTTGGTGAGGTCCTGGAAGGCGAACAGCTCGGTCGACCAGAACCGCGTCGTGAACCCCACCCACGTGGTGTTGTATCGGCCGTGCGGGTTGTTGAAGCTGAAGACGATCATCACGAGGATCGGCAGGCTCAGCCAAATGATCACGAGCCAGGTGTAGCCGTGCAGCAGCACATCGCCGATGCGTCGTCGCGGTCGGGCGCGGCCCGACGATCGCCGTGTGCGAGGCTCGGCGTTTTCCTCCAGCGCGTCCAGCGCCGAGCCCCGCGGTTCCGCCACCGAGGTCATCGGGCCGCCACCTCCAGCGCGTCCTCGGTGCCGAGCGCTCTGGCGTAAGCGAAGATGCCGATGAGCAGGATGGCCATCAGGACGAACGACAACGCGGACGCGGTCGGGTAATCCTGGGTGCCGAGATATTGGTTCTGAATAACGTTGCCGATCATCGTGCTCGTGGGTCCGCCCAGGATGTGCGCGTTGACGTAATCCGAAGTGACCGGCACGAACGTGATCACGACGCCGGCGAAGATGCCCGGGATCGACAGCGGCAGGATCACCTTGCGGAATGCGCGGACCTTCGTCGCGTAGAGGTCATAGGCGGCCTCGACCAGCTTGAGGTCGACCCGCTCCAACGCCACGTAGATCGGCAAGATCATAAACGGCAAATAGTTGTACGTCAGTCCGCCGATCACCGCCGTCCCGGTCGCGAGGATGTGGTAGTCCTGCGGCAACAGGTGAATGTTCTTCAACGGTCCGAGCAGGATGCCGTTGTCGGCCAGGATGAACTTCCACGAGATCGTCCGCAGCACGAACGACACGAAGAACGGCAGCAGCAAGAGGAACAGGTAGAACGACTTGCGCGACCCCGCGCGGAAGGCGATCCAGTACGCGATCGGATAGGCGATGACGATCTGCAGCACGGTCGAGATCAGCCCGTACTTCAACGAGCGCAGAAGCTGGTCCCGGTAGGCCGAGATGCTCGTCGTGTACGTCTGCCAGTGCCATACCTGCTGGAAACCGTGCACGACGTCGCCCTGCTGCAGCGACAGCGAGACCATCGCGATCATCGGCACGACGAAGAACACGACGAGCCATAGCCCGCCCGGCAGGATCGTCAGGTACGGGATCAGCCGCGCGCGGAGTCGACCGCTCACGACGTCACGATCGGGTTGAACACCGCCTGGTACTCCTGGTGCTCGGCCGGCGTCTTGAAGTCGCGGTAGTAGTGCAACTTCGAGTAGTCGGACTGGGACGGGAAGACCAACGGGCTGTTCGCCACCTGCTCCAGCGCCGCCTTGTCCTCACCGCTCGCCGCGGCCGCGTCGGCGGCGATGATCGCCTGAGCCGCCGGCACCGGCGTGATGTAGTTGATGTATTCGGCCAGGCTGGCCGCGATCTTCGGGTCGTAGAAGAAGTCGATCAGCTGCATCGCCCCGACCGGGTTCTCCGCCGTGATCGGGATCGTCATGTTGTCCGTCCACAGGGTCCCGCCGTCGGTCGGGATCACGAACTGCAGGTTGGTTCCGGACGAAGCGTTCTGCTGGAAGATGTCGCCGGACCAGGCCATGCACATCCAGATGTCGCCGTTGGCCAAGGCCGAGATGTAGTCCTGGTCGTAGTACTTGCGCACGACGCCGGAGTCGCGCTGCTGGGTCAGCCAGGTGGCGGCCTTCTTCCAGTCGTCCGGCGTGGACGTCTCCGGATTCGAGCCGGTCGCCATCATGCCGAAGTTGCCGATCTCCTGCGTGTCGAAGAACATGCCGATCTTGCCCTTGTAGGCGGTGTTCAGCAGGTCCTCCAGGCTCGTCGGCGGCGTCTTGATGTACTTCGGGTTGTAGCCGATGCCGGTGATCCCGGACGCCCACGGCACGCTGTAGACGTTGCCCTTGTCGAACGCCTCGTTCTTATACTTCGGGGCGGCGTTCGCCGTGTAGTTCGGCATCTTCGAGTGGTCGAGCGGCGCGTAGAAGCCCAACTCAACGCATTCCTCGAACTCGACGCCGTTCGTCATGACCATCAGGTCATAGCCGATCGATTTCTTGGCCGCGAGCTGAGGCTGGATCTTCGCGAACCACGTCGAGTCATCGTTGATGACTTCCTTGTACGTGACCTTCATGCCCGTCTGCGCCGTGAACTTCTTGAGTTCGGGGTGGCTCGGGTCCATGTAGAGCGGCCAGTTCGCGAACCTGATGGTGGGCCCGGCCGACTTGCCGGCCCAGAACTTCTGGACCGCGTCGGGGGCCTGCGACGCGGAACCGGTCGCCTTGCCCTTGACGCCGCAGGCGGCCGCGGCGGACACGGCGGCGCCGAGCCCGGCGATCTTGAAGATGTCCCGACGACCGATACGCCGACCGGATAGACCTCGAAGGAGTGCAGGATCAATACGTTGTTCGGTCATAGCGCACTGGCTCCAATCGCATATGAATGCTGGGGTTCCCATGTCAGCCACACGGAGTGGCCACGGGCGGCCAGATCCTCGGATGACGAGATGTTCTGGACGAAGACCACGACGTCGGATCCGTCAGAGGTCGTGATGTTGTAGTTGGTGGAGGTGCCAAGGTAGACAACTTCGGTCACCGTGCCCGTCAGCGCGCTGCCCTCGGTGTCCGGCGGAGCTGTCGCGTGCAGCACGATCTTTTCCGGCCGTACCGTCAATTCGACCTTTGTCCCGACCGCGGCCGCGACGTCCGGACGGAGCGGAATCACGATGCGCTCGCCGGAACCGGTTCGCAGCACCGCAAAGTCCTTGCTGGTGCTCTCCACCACACCGTCGAGCAGATTGGATGTGCCGATGAAGCCGGCCACGAACCGTGTGGCCGGATGTTCGTAGATATCCCTCGGCGTGCCGAGATGCTCGACGCATCCTTCGTTCATGACCGCGATGCGGTCCGACATGGTCAGGGCCTCGCCCTGATCGTGGGTCACATAGACAAACGTGATGCCGACATCGCGCTGGATGCGCTTCAACTCGACCTGCATGGCCTGGCGGAGC
>Ga0055453_10000081_pt1 | contig 11395 bp, 9 predicted proteins | sample Goodyear_PhragA__FD_57741 | JGI IMG/M metagenome (GOLD analysis project Ga0055453, IMG submission 57741) | Wetland microbial communities from San Francisco Bay, California, USA, that impact long-term carbon sequestration - Goodyear_PhragA_D2 | ecosystem: Environmental > Aquatic > Marine >... | reverse complement strand
GGGTGCAGAAGATCCGCGTCGACATGTCCTACGTCCCGGACCTGCTCGGTTACCTGGACACGACGCCGACGGCCAGCCTCGCCGGCGTCGTGCACCGCGGCGCGGAGTCCGGATGACCGTACCCACGCTGCGCCCCGGGCACGGCGTCGCCGGATCGCGCCGTCATCGCCTGGCCGCACTCGTCGTCGCGGGGTTGATCGGGGCGCTGGCGGTCCTTTCCGGTTCGTCGTCGGCGAGCGCCGCCCCGGCGGCGCAGACTCCGGCCCGGCAGGCACCCGCATCGGGGCAGTGCTCGGTGGCCCAGTGGCAGGATCCGGGCGACTTCTCGGCCTGCGTCGGCAAGCTGTCGGACCTGAGCTCGTCGCGTCTGCAGTGCCTGTCGCCGCCGACGCCGGAGACGCCCGATTCGGGCCTGGCCGGCTGGTTCGCATCGGAGCCCGCATCGTCCAAGTTGAACGGCCCCAAGGGTCTGTACAGCCGCTACGGCTATGCCGGTTACGACTACACGACGTACGACGTCGGCTGTGTCTCGCCGCTGACGCATCCGACCGCGACGTTCGAGGACACGGTCGCGGACGGCGAGTTCATGGCCGCGACCTCGGTGGTCGGCGCCTCGGACGCGCTGCGCGAAAAGGCGTGGGACCCGGGCAGCATGTGGGGCTGGGCCGACAGCCTCGTCCGGAATGCGACGCGCTCGATCTACACCCAGGTGTTCACGGTGTTCGGCGCGATCACGCTGGCGATCGTCGGGCTCTACCTGCTGTGGCGCGCTCGCCAGGCCGATATGAGTGCCGCCCTCACCACGGCCGGGTGGGCGATCCTGGTGATGGTGGCGATCACCGCGATAGCGGCCTGGCCGGTGCGATCGGCGCACGTGGCCGACTCGGCGCTCGTACGCGGACTCGACGTCGTACACGGCGCGATCAGCGCACCGCAGGACCAGACCGGCGCGGCGCCCTGCGCCCTGCCCGATGCGGGCGCATGCGTCGATCACCGGCCGCCGGCGGTACGGGCCAGCGACACCGCGACCGAGACGCTGCTCTATCGCAACTGGCTGCGCGGCCTGCTCGGGTCGGCCGACAGCCCGACCGCGATCAAGTACGGTCCGGTGCTCTACGACTCGCGATCGCTCACCTGGGATCAGGCTCAGCAGATCGCAGCGCACCCGGACACGCGCTCGGCGGTGCTCCAGGCCAAGCAGCAGGAGTGGCTGAAGGTCGCCGAGCAGATCAAGACCGAGGATCCGCAGGCGTACGACTACCTGCAGGGCAACCAGGGCATGGACCGCATCGGCGCGGGCTTCATCGCGATCCTGTCCGCACTGTTCTTCGCGATGTTCGACATCACCGCGTCCGTGCTCGTGCTGATCGGCTTCCTGATCGTGCGCTGGGCCGTCGTGGCGGCGCCGGTGCTCGGCACGATCGGGTTGCTGCGCCCGGCCTCGGCCGGCCTGCGACGGCTGGCCAACGCCGTCGTCGCGGCCGTGTTCAACGTCGTCATCTTCGGCACCGGCGCGGCGATCTATCTCTACGCCGTCGACCTCATCATGAATACGTCGACCCTGCCCGGCTGGTTGCAGGTCGTCCTCGTCTGGCTCGTCGGCGTGGTCGGGTGGCTGCTGCTGCGGCCGTACCGGCGCGTCACCCAGCTCGGCGGCAAGGACCCGACGAAGGCGGTGACGGACGGCTCCTGGCATCGCCGGTTCTTCCGCGACGCCCGCGCGGCGGCGCGCCTCGAGGTCGCCGAGGAAGAGCTCGAGACCAGCCGTTCGTCGGTACGGCGTGAGCTGGAGCCGCGAGCCGTACGGCCGGAGGGACGCACCGAGGACGTGACGGTGACCCACCCGGGCAGCCCGGACGGTGCGCCGATCGAGCTCGAACCGCGCCGCACGCCACTGCGGCAACGGCGGCCGGAATCCGGCCGGCCGGCCGGCGACTGGACCGAGCCCGACGTGCCGACCGCGCCCGCGAATTACAGCATCTACCGGCCGGCCTCGACGTCGCCGAGCCCGGCCGACACGGAGCCGCGCCCGGCGCGCCGGCCGGAGTCGAGCCCGGTCGGCGGCTAGCGGTGCGTACTCAGCCACATGCGCCTCGCGGCTACAGCTACGCATCGGCGCTGCTGCGCCGCTTCGGCCTCCGCTACGGCATCAGCCTCGGGCTGGTCGTCGTCGTCATCGTCGTGATCGTCGTGGCCCGCGCCGGCGATCACTCGACCGACTCGCTGGTGCAACGCGGTGCCGACGGTGGGTTGGTCCCCTCGACGAGCCCGATTCCGGACGACGGTGCGGCGAGCGTACCGGCGCCGCAGCCGCCGAGTACGAGCCCCGGAAGTGCGACCCCGCAGACGGTCGCGTCCAGGTTTGCCACGGCCTGGCTTAGGCACACCGGGGTGACGGCGGCAGCGTGGCGCGCATCGCTGGCAGCGCTGTCGACCGACCGGTTGGACGGCGAGCTGGCCAACGCGGATCCGCAGACCGTGCCGGCGGATCGGATCACCGGACCGGTCGCGCTGACCGACCATGCCGTGAGCTTCGTGGAGGCCGACGTCCCGACCGATGCCGGCACGCTCACCCTGTCGCTGCTCGCGACCGGTGGACGCTGGCAGGTAGACGCGATCGACTGGGAACCGGCGTGACCGGCCCGGCCGGTCAGCCCGGGCCGGGTGGAGTCATCACAGCGCGGGGTTGGCCGCGACGCGCGATCCTGGCGCTGGCCGGAACCGTTGTGCTGTCGCTGCTGTGCTGCGGCGGAGTGGTGTCCGCCTACTTCTTCGGTGGATTCGCCGGCGCCGCCAGCAACGGTGCCGACGCCGCCAGCGCCAATCTCACCGCGTGCGGCCAGCATGCCGACGTGACACCGGACGGAACGCTGCCGACCGTCTCCTCGCTCGACCGAGAGCAGGTGCGCGACGCCGCGATCATCATCAAGGTCGGCCAGGATCGCAAGATCCCGCCACGAGGCTGGGTGATCGCGATCGCTACCGCGCTGCAGGAGTCGCGACTGCACAACCTGCCGGATCTGGGCGCCCGCAACGACCACGACTCGATCGGGCTGTTCCAGCAGCGGCCGAGCATGGGCTGGGGCACGCCGGACCAGGTTGCCGACCCCGCCTACGCCACCGGAAAGTTCTATGACAAGCTCGTCACGATCGCCGGTTGGCAGACCATGCCGCTGACCCAGGCCGCGCAGGATGTCCAGCGCAGCGCCTATCCGGATGCGTACGCGAAGCACGAGGCGTTCGCGACCGAGGTCGTCAACGCGCTGGCCGACGGGGCCGCCCGGGCCGCCGGCTCGGTGGTCGCTCTGCAGTGCACGAATCCCGGCCAGATCGCCGCGTCCGGCTGGACCGTGCCGCTCGTCGCCCGGATCAGCTCCGGATTCCGTACGCCGTCGCGGCCGACCCACAACGGCACCGACCTCGCGGCCCCGAAGGGTGCGGTCATCCACGCGGCCGCCGATGGCGTCGTGACGATCGTCGCGTGCCAGGCGCACACCGTGAGCGGCGCGCCCTACAGCTGCGACCGGGACGGATCGCTGGCGATCTCGGGCTGTGGTTGGTGGGCGGAGATCCAGCATGCCGGCAACATCATCACGCGTTACTGCCACATGATGTCGCGGCCGCTCGTCGTGGTCGGTCAGCGGGTGACGGCCGGCCAACCAGTCGGCCACGTCGGCATGAGCGGGCACGCCGACGGCCCGCACTGTCATTTCGAGGTGCACACGAACGGCGATGACAGTGCGGCCGGCGCGATCGATCCCGTACCGTTCATGAACCAGCAGGGTGCGCCGCTTGGTGTTCGACCATGACGGGTGCGCAGACGATCCAGACCCGATGAACCAGACATGACGACCTAGACGTGACGACACAGCCATGACGCAGATCCCGAATGGCGACTGGCCGTCGCCGGTTCAGCCGGCGACGCCGCCGTCGATCGTCCCCGTTCCGGCGGCCGGCCGCACCGATCTGCGGGGCGCTCGCCTGCTGATCGGCGTGCCGGGGCTGGGCTGGCGGGGTGATCTCCGCGGCGATGCCGCCGTCGTGCAGGCCAGTCGGACGTACGTGCCGGTGCTGCCGGAGCAGGAGTGGTATAGGGCCGAAGCGGAGCAGATCGAGGTATTCGCGCCGCTGGTGCCGATCGATCGGGTCTGGGTCGAGACCGTCGCGTCGGCCGAGCCGGCTGGTCCGAGCACCACGGGCGTGGGGGACGTGTTCGGACGACTCGTGTCGCTCGACGGTCCACCACGACGCGTGCCGGTGGCGTTGCGCGACATGCCAGCCGTGGCCGGGCGCCGCGTCGTTCTCGCCGAGCCCCCCCGGGTCCTACGCGACCTCCGCGCCGTCACCGAGGTCTACCAGAGCAGCGATGGCGACTTCTGCGTGCGCGTCTGCTCGGAGCTGGAGTGGTACCGGTGGGCTTGGAACGGACAGTTGCCACGCACCCGCGAGGTGCCGATCTACCTGCTCTGGGCCGAGTGATCAGCCGATCTTCGTCGCCGACGCAACGCACCAGGTGTCGGCGAGGTGTGTGGTGAAGGTCCACGAGTCCGACTCGCTGCCGCCGCCCGTCACGCCGCCGACCGTGGACACGATCCGTACGTCCAGCGACGCCGCGTCCGGACCGGCCGACGTCGCGGTGCCCTCCACCCAGGTAAACGAGACGGACTGGCCGGCCCGCCGCTCGCCCGATTCGATGGTGCTCCGAAACGCCTGGAACGCGCCGAGATCAGACTGCGGTGTGCAGACGAACTGGCGGGCCGACGCATCGTCCCGGTCGGCCAGGAACGCCTGCAGGTAGTTGTGCACGACCACATCCGGCGCGCTGCGATCCGGTCGCGTCGCGGTGTCGTACGAGTGAAAGGCCAGCGGAATTGCCCCGACGCACAGCAACGGGATCGCGGCCAGCGCCACCGCGAAGACCACCCGCCACCGCGAACGCCGCACCGGCCGGATGGGCGGACCGGTCGGGACGAGCGGAGCCAGCGCATCGTCGCGGTCCGCTGGCGCGTGCGGTGCGGGCACGTCGCCGACCTGCGTCGCGCCTGCTCTCGACTCCGGCGTCGACCCCGGCGGCTGCGCGTCCACATGGGCGAGCGTAGTCGTGCCGCCAGGGCGTGTCCTGTGTAGCGAGTGCGCCGCCGGAACGCCGAGCCACTGTCGCGGACGCCTCCGACGAGAGTCGGATGCGATTTCGCTCGATCGCGCCGGTCGCGCTGCGAGCGTGCGCACGGCTCCTGCGTTAAGTTCGATAAAGCTTCACGGTCTTGCCCGGAGCGCCCCCGGACGTCCGCCCATCCCCCGCTCCTGTCCCGGGCGCGGCAGTGCAAGGGAGGTCGACATTGGCTCGGGTTCGCTCCAGTGTCGAACGTGCGGCCGCGCTGCACCGCCAAGCGGTGGCGACCGCCGACGCCGCCGCGCGTGTGCTCGAAGAGATGACCCCCGACGAATCGCCACCGGCACTGGACGCGACCCAACGATCCGTCGCGGCAAGGCTGGCCGAGCTCACCGCCCACGTCGCGCCAGGATGGCTCTCCGTGCCATGGGACGCGACCGTCGCGTCACCGGCCGTCGGCACGGAGGCCGGCACCGAGCTTGTCCTCCGCATCGGCGTCGCATCGCCGCTCCCGGGCGTGCAGTTTCCGGTGCTCGTGCCGCTGCTCGGCGTCGGCCATCTCGCGATCGACGCGGCACCGCACGATCCGGCGGCGATCGGGCTACTGCGCAGCATCGTGTTGCGGCTTCTTGCCGCGGCCACGCCCGGCACGCTGCGGGTGCGCGGCATCGATCCGACCGGCGTCGCATTCGCGCCGTTCCAGTCGTTGTTCGACGGTCGACTGATGCCACCGCCGGCGGCCGACCTGGGCGGGATGCGCACGCTTCTGGCCGAGGCCGAACAATGGGTACGCACGCCCGCCCCGGCCGGTCGCCACCTGCTGTTCGTCATCGCCGGACTGCCGACCGGCGCGGAGCCCTCCGACGTGGCCCGGGTGCACGCCCTCGCCGCGGCGAACCCGGCCACCAGGTTGACCATGATCGTCACCGGGCTGCCGCCGGCCGGCGTTCGTAGCGTGCACGACGCCGGCATGGCGCCGGTAGCCAACGCGACCACGGTCATCCTACGGGGCGGCGCGGCGACCGTTTCCGGCCCGTACGGATCCGGCGGCGTGCTCAACTCACCGGTCGACCTCGACGGCGACCCGCCGCCCCGGCTGCTCGACACGGTCTGCGCGACCGTGGCCGAGCAGGCCCGCATCGTCGCCACGCTGCGGATGACCGATCTCCTGCCGAGCGAGACCTGGCAGGAGAGTTCGGCCGAGGCCCTGGCGACCACGGTCGGCCTCACCGGCCACGCCGCGCTGTCGCTGCGGCTGGCCGACCTCACCCCGCACTGGCTGATCGGTGGCCGGTCCGGCGCCGGCAAGACGGCACTGCTCATCAACATCCTGTATGGACTGTGCAGCCGCTACTCGCCGGCCGAGTTGACGCTCTATCTGCTCGACTTCAAGGAGGGCGTGTCGTTCCGGGAGTTCACGCCGACCGACCGCGATCCGTCCTGGATCCCGCACGCACGGGCGGTTGGCGTCGAGTCGGACCGCGCGTACGGCCTAGCCGTGCTGCGCGAACTCGACGACGAGATGACCCGCCGGTCGGTGCTCTACAAGGATGCCGGCGTGACACGCTTCGCCGACCTGCGGGAAACCGACGCGCTGCCGCGGATCCTCTGCGTCATCGACGAATTCCAGGTGCTCCTGGCCGGCGATGATCGGATCGCGCGGCAGGCCGTCGCGCTGCTGGAATCGGTCGCGCGCAAGGGCCGGTCCTACGGTATCCACCTGATCCTCGCGAGCCAGACGATGCGCGGCGTCGAGTCGCTCTACTCGAAGCGGGACTCGATCTTCGGCCAGTTCCCGGTCCGCATCGCGCTACCGGGTGGGGGCGACGTCCTGGACGTACGGAATGCGGCGGCGGCCACCCTCCGGCTCGGTACGGCCGTGGTGAACACGGCCGGTGGCCTGGGCGGCCCGAGCGGCGCCGCCCGGGCGCACGAGCGGCTGATCGACTTTCCGGATCCGCACGCCGAGCCGCGGACACTCGCGACGCTGCGCCGACGGCTGTGGCTCGCCCGGTCGGCCGGCGCCCGGCCGCCGTACGTCTTCGAGGGGTACGCGCCGCAACACCTGCCGGCAACGCTGCCATCGTCGCGGCGTCCGATCGCGTACCTCGGTCGGGTCATCGACGTGCCGCTGTCTCTGGCCGCGTTCCCGCTCGACGGCACGCCGGGTCGGCATCTCGCCGTGATCGGTCCGAGTGAAATGGGCGCCGGACTCCTGGACGCCGCCGCGCGGTCGCTGGCGGCCCAGGTCGAGCCGGGATCGGTTCGGTTCGTGCTCGCACCCCTCGTCGCCGTGTCCGACGCCGTCGGCGCCGACCTGGCCACCGCGCTCGCCGCCGCCGGACACGCCTGCGACGTCGTAGATGCGAAGGCGCTGCGTGGCATCGTCGAAGATCCGGCCACCGAGGACACGTACGTGTTCGGGTTCGGGCTTGACGGCGCGGCGGACCTGCGCGCCCTGCTCCGCGACGGCCCAGGCCGCACTGTGCACGTGTTCGGTTGGTGGCGCGGGCTGCGACGGTTCGGCGAGGATACCGGCGGCTCGGCCGGGCGGGAGGACGTCGCCGGGGTCGTCTTGCTGAATGTCCCGGCCACCGATGCCGCGATCTTCCTCGGCGAACTGGACCTTGACTGGCAGCCCCGACCGAACCGGGCGCTCTTCCACGATCGGCATGCGGCGCGTACGGAAGTCATCGTGCCGTTCGTACGCCCGCCGGCCGACCGAGCCGGCGATGCGACCGACCTCGGTATCGGTCCCCCACGCCCGGCTGCCGACGCCGACGGAGTGGGAAGACGCGCCGACGCTTCGCTCCCGGATCCGGACAACGCCGGGGTCGGCCGATGAACCGGTGGGACGAGTATCTGGCCGCGACCGTACGCCTCGACGAGGTGCGTCGCGAGTCGGCCGCGACGGTCGCGGCACAGCAGGCCACGGCCGGCGCGACCATGGCCGAACTGACGGCGGTGCGCCAGCGCATCTCGCTGCAGCGAACACGGCTCGTCGAGGTCGCGACGAGCCTCGGACGCGCCGTGCCGCCCCTCGAACCGGTCGACGCCGATCGTGGCGCGGTGATCGCGCTGATAGGGCCATCGAGTGGCGAGGCCGCCGTCCCGACGGGCGCGCCGGCAGACGCATCGAGTGACGCGTTTCCGGTCTCCCGCCGCTCGATCGCCGACGCGACGGCCGACATCACCGTGGCGTTGCAGCGGGTGCGTACGACATTGGACGCGGCCGACGCGACACTGTCGTCGGCCACCAGCACTCCGGCCCAGCGCGGCTTGCTTGCGAGCCGGCCGCCGGGCGTACGCAACGCGATCGTGTACGGGTGGTTTGCACTCGTCGCCCTCGTTGCCGTGATCGAGATCAACTCAATCGTCGGCGACTCATTCCAGGCCAGCGTCGTCATCGCGGTGTTCTCTCTGATTATTCCGGCCGGCGCGTGGGCGCTCGGCTGGGTGACGCTGCGGCTCCTGTTCGGTCGGGCGGCCGCGACGGAGACGTCACTGGTCGGGCGGCACACCGCGTACCGGCCGTCGGGCGGCACTGTCGGCGCCATGCTCTGTGCCGTACCGCTGGTTGTCGGGTTGATCCTCTCGATCGTCTGACATCCCAGCGCGACGACGCCGCCGGCGTTGACCCACCAACCGTCCGCTAGAGGAGGCCGCATGCCCGGCGTCGAAGAAGTGAAGCTCCACATCGCCGCGTCCGTCGACGATGCCGAGCATGCCGTCGTCGGCATGCGGGCCGTCGTCGAGCGCCTTGAGGAGACGCTCAACCGGCTACGCGTCGCGACCGCGGGCAGCGTGCATCCGCGGGTGGCCGACGCGATCGGCCACGTGGAGCAGGCGAAGCAGAAGGTCGAAGAGGCGCAGACTCTCACCCTCGCGGGCATTCAGGCCGCCCAGTCGTATCACGCGGTCATCTGACACTCATCCGGCCGCATTGTGGACGAAGACCGGGGCATTTGCCGGACCTTTTCCACAGCATCGCCGCCATCGTTGCCACGGCAATCGGCCGGCTCGTTCCATGGACGAGCCGACCCGATGTGCCGGGCGGATCGATCCAACGGAGGCGACCGTGACGTTCCAAGTCGACATCCCGTCCCTGCGAGGTCTACCGCAGTTTCTCGACCGGCGCGACAGCGACTTTCACCTGGCGTTGCGCTATCTGGCGACCGGGGCGGTGATCGACGACGTCGCGCCGCTCTACCACCCGATGCATACCCGGCATCAAGCGAACGTGCGCGCGATTGCCGGGTTTCTCGCCGACGCCGGGACGTACGTGTCGATCGATGCCACCCGTGTCCGTCGGGCCGCCGATGCGTACGCCGTCGCGGACGGGCGGGCCGCGCTGCGCAACATCAGAGCGCAGGACGCGGCCCTGCCGGACTTTCCTACCGGCCTCACCGGTCCGCCGCCGCCTTACCCGGCAACGGTAACGGACACGCCGACCGTCTTCATCGACGTCACGACGCCCGTTCGCCGTCTGGCCCGCGTGGGCGACGCATCCGCATACCTGCCGATGCGGCCGTCGTGGACACAGGACGTCGGCGCGGCCGGTCTGATCCGCGACGGGATCTGGATAGCGACCCGGATCGCGGCCGCCGGTGGCTTCCTCGATCGCGCCTACGATCCGGTCGAGGTGCTGGTGACGCCGTTCGTCGGCGACTGGCCCGGTGTGCTGCGATCGGCCGACGTTCTGGCCAACATCGCCGCGTTTCTCCACGACGAATCGACGGCGATCGGCGATGCGCACCGCACCGTCCCGACGGTGTGGACCGGCCACGCCTCCGACGCTTGTCAATGCAGCCTCGGCAATCTGGCGACTGCGCTCGCCGCGGCGGCCGGAGACGTGGCGTCGCTGGCCGCGGCCTACCGGTCCGTCGGCGATCTGCTGCGCTCGATCATGGAGACGGCGGCGAATACGTTCGGGACGCTGATCGACTGCGCCATCGACATCCTGGGCGACGGTCTCAGCGACGGCTTGTTGATCCCGCTGACCGTCCCCGGGACGGTCGCCGAGTTCGCCGACGCGATGACCGCCTTCATCGGGCTCGGGCGCGACGTCGGTCGCGTGGTCGACGGCGGCTTTCCACCCGGCGACCCGCTCGGGCCCGTGCTCAGGCTCCTGCCGGGCGCGTCATCGAACATCGACCGACCGCTCGTGCTGCCCGACCTGACCACCATCGCACGGCAAGCGGATATCCCGTCACTCGCGGCGCCGCGTCACCTGCCGCCGACGGTACGGGCGGCCCGAGCGGCGTAAAGCGCAGAGCACCCGAGAGGCCGCGAGTGGCCGGTCAGCCTCGCATGATGAGGCTCATGGCCTCCGAGCGCGACTTCGCGTCGACCTGCAGTAGGCCGCGCACCGCCGACGTGACGGTGCGAGCGCCGGTCTTCTGGATGCCGCGCATCGCCATGCACATGTGCTCGCAGTCGAGCACGACGATCACGCCACGGGCGTCCAGCGCCTTCAACAACAGATCGGCCACCTGCGACGTGAGCCGCTCCTGCACCTGCGGGCGGCGGCTGTAAACCTCGACGAGTCGGGCCAGCTTCGACAGGCCGGTGATGCGGCCGTTCATGCCGGGGATGTAGCCGATGTGCGCCACACCGTGGAACGGAAGCAGGTGATGCTCGCAGAGTGAAAAGACCTGGATGTCGCGGACGAGCACCAGCTCCTCGTGGCACGACTCGAATGTCGTCGTCAGCACCTCGGACGGATCGACGCGGAGGCCGGCGAAGAGTTCCGCATACGCCCGGGCCACCCGAGCCGGCGTGCGCTGCAGGCCGTCGCGGTCGGGATCCTCGCCGAGCGCAATCAAGATCTCCCGTACGGCCCGCTCGATGCGAGCAAGGTCGACCGCGTCGGCGACGGGTTGGCCGGTGAGGCCGCCGTTGACCAGGCGCGCCGCCAGCTGATCCAGGTCGTTGCCGTGACGGTGGTTCGCTTCGTGAAGGCTCGGTTCCGCGTCGAGGTCGGCCCGAGTCACATGGCCGTCCGACCAGTAGGCCTCGGCGACCTCGGCCGCCTCGCCGTCTGACCGCGCCGCAACGTCATGGCCAGCGCCGTCGGACCGCGCCGCAACGTCATGGCCAGCGCCGTCGGACCGCGCCGCAACGTCGCCGCTCGCGGCGTCGGACCGCTCCGCAACGTCGCGGCTCGCCGGGAGATTGTCGGGCCGTGTGAACGGTGATGCGGCCGACCCGGCGACCCCGTCGGGGCTCCGATCGGCCGCGTCACCGTTAACGCTCACGCTGGCGTCCACCGTCTTCGTAATT
>Ga0055453_10000080_pt1 | contig 11473 bp, 8 predicted proteins | sample Goodyear_PhragA__FD_57741 | JGI IMG/M metagenome (GOLD analysis project Ga0055453, IMG submission 57741) | Wetland microbial communities from San Francisco Bay, California, USA, that impact long-term carbon sequestration - Goodyear_PhragA_D2 | ecosystem: Environmental > Aquatic > Marine >... | reverse complement strand
TTTTGAGGGCATTCAGACCGGCGGGCTGAGGCCCTTTCCCCCGCAATAGATTGTGATCCCTCCTTTTTCCAAAGGTGTATAATATTTTATGCCGTACACCATGACACTGATCGGGTTGTTCGCAAAGGTGCGGGCCTACGGCCACGACAAGGATATGGACATCCTTAAGAAGGCCTACCACTTTTCGAGCGAGGCCCACTGTGTCCAGAAAAGGAGCGAGGGTTCGCCCTACATCAAACATCCTCTGGCAGTCGCTTACATTCTGGCAGACATGAAGATGGACGTCTCGTCCATCGCGGCGGGCCTCCTGCATGACACCATCGAGGATACCGGCACTACCATCGAAGATATCCAGAGCGTCTTCGGCGAAGAAATAGCTTTCCTCGTGAAGGCACTGACGAAGCTCTCCAAGGTCGAGTTCATGACGAAAAAAGAGGCCCAGGCCGAGAATTTCCGCAGGATGCTTCTGGCCATGTCGGAGGATGTCAGGGTGATCCTCATCAAGTTTGCGGACAGACTTCACAATATGCGTACTCTACAGCATCTTCCGCCGAACAAACAGCAGCGCATAGCATCCGAGACCCTTGAAATTTATGCCCCCCTCGCCAACAGGCTGGGCATAGGGTGGCTGAGGGCGGAGCTGGAAGACCTCAGTTTCAAGTACCTCATGCCGGAGCTCTACCAGGAGCTGGTGAGAAAAGTCGCTAAACGCAGGGAAGAGCAGGAAGGGTACATCGGAGAACTCAGTGAACTGACCAGGAAAAAGCTGAAAGAAGAGGGCCTGCCCGGCAAGGTCTCCGGCAGGGTCAAGCACTACTACGGCATATATCAGAAGATGCAGAGGCAGAGGATCACCTTCGACGAGGTATCGGACGTGATGGGGCTTCGCATCATAACAGACACAAAGTCCAACTGCTATGCGATCCTCGGATTGATCCACTCTCTCTGGACCCCGATTCCCGGCAGGTTCAAGGACTACATCGGTGTCCCGAAATCCAATATGTACCAGTCTTTGCATACGACTGTGATTGGGCCGAAGGGCGAGAGAGTGGAGTTTCAGATCAGGACTGAGGAGATGCACCGGATAGCCGAGGAGGGGATAGCGTCTCACTGGAAGTACAAAGAAAAAGGCGACATCGACGAAAAGAGCAGCAAGTACATAATGTGGCTGAGGGACCTCGTGCAGGTCCAAAAAGAGGTCCCCGACGCGGTAGACTTTCTCGAAGCGGTAAAAGGGGAGGTCGTCCCTGAAGTCGTTTATGTGTTTACTCCCAAGGGGGAGATAAAGGAGATGCCCATGGGCTCTACTCCCGTCGATTTTGCATACAGCGTTCATACGCAGGTGGGCCACAAGTGCGTGGGCGCAAAGATCAACGGCAAGATCGTCCCGCTCCGGTATAAGCTGAAAAACGGCGATACGGTCGAGATAATCACATCGCCGACCCATGGTCCCAGCAGGGACTGGCTTAAGTTCGTCGTGACTCAGAGGGCGCGCAACAGGATCAGGCAGTGGATCAAGGCGGAAGAGAGAAACCAGAGCAGCGAGTTGGGTATCAAGCTCCTGGAAGGAGAACTCAGGAGGCACAACCTGAGCCCGTCGCTTTTGAAATCCGATGAACTGCAGCAGGTTGCGAAGGCCCTGGGCATAAATTCTTCCGAAGACCTCTTCGTGGCTGTGGGTTTCGGAAAGATATCGCCGCACCAGGTGGCAAACCGTCTGGTCCCGGAGAAGCCGCCTGAGGAGACTGAGACCGTAAAACCGAGGAAGAACCGGAAGGAGCAAAAAGGGGTCAGCATCAAAGGCATTGATGATGTTCTGTACCATACGGCAAAATGCTGCTATCCCGTCCCGGGAGACGCATTGGTCGGCTTTGTCACTGTTGGCAAGGGGGTCACGATACACCGGAGGGACTGCCCCAACCTGGAAAGGCTTGTCGGGGAGGATGCCCGTCTCGTCGATGTGGAATGGCGGCCGTCCGTCGACAATACGGCGAATGCCCGGCTTTCTGTCGAAACCATCGATAAGCCCGGAATACTGGCAAACCTGAGCGCCCTGATTTCCTCTGTGAATATCAACATAAACCACCTGGAGGCCAGTTCGACCCAGGACAAGAAAGGCCACATCACATTCATCATCGAGGTGAAGGACCTGGTCCAGTTGAGGACCCTTATTCAGAAGATGGGCCAGATGGAGGGAATCCTGAGGGTGAGGCGTTGATCCGGGCATTGCACAGTACCGCTCCCGGTGTGTAAGATAAATATACTGCGACTGACAGATCAAGGAGAAGAAGAGAGATGAGGAAGTCGGTATTTTTGTTTCCCCTTTTTTTGGTCTTTCTTTACGCTACAAACACCTATGCGTTCGGTGGATGTGAAGCGGAATGCGGGAAATGCCATGCTCTTTCGTTGCCCGAGGCCGAGGGAATTCTCGCCAGAATGAAGGTGCCGGACGCCAAGGTGATCGGCGTGGAAATGAGTCCGGTGAAAGGGCTTTGGTCTGTTACGGTCGAAAAGGGCGGCAAGAAGGGCGTTGTCTATGTCGGTTTCTCGAAAAAATATATAGTGGGCGGACCGATTTACGAAGTGGATTCGGCTGAGAACAAGACGGGCGAGACCACCGAAGAACTCAACCGGCCGCCCGACAGATACGTGAATGCCTCGACAATACCCCTCGAAGAATCTCTCACAATGGGCGACCCGGAGGCCCCCGTGAAAGTGGTTGTTTTTACCGACCCGGAGTGTCCTTACTGCCAAAAACTCCATGGGGAACTTAAAAAAATAATCGCGGACCGGAAGGACATCGCCTTCTACCTGAAGCTCATGCCCCTGAAGTTTCACCGTGATGCATACTGGAAATCCCAGAGCATCCTCTGCGAACATTCCCTCCGTCGGCTTGAAGAGAACTTTGAGAAAAAGCAGATTCCCAAACCGGACTGTGATACCAGGGAGCCGGACGACAACATCAGGCTGGCAGGGGAACTTAGTATAACGGGGACCCCCACACTGGTGATGCCCGACGGCTTTGTTCTTGTCGGGGGAAGGGATGCGGGAGCGCTCACAGATATAATCCTGAAGCATCGGGGCAATGGAGGATGACATGAAGACATTTGTACGGAGGGTTTGCGGGTTTCTTTTTCTGGTAGTCTTGGCGTGTTCGTCTGCATCGTTCGCCGACGTGAGGATTTCGCTGAGGAACGGAAGAAATATCACCGCCGAGGCCTGCCAATGGCAGGGTAGTACGCTTACGTGTACGAAGATGGGGGGGAACTTCACGATAGATAAGAAGGATGTGGCCGGAATCAAGGAGACGGGAGGCGGCAGTGAAGATGGGGCTCAGGAGCCGTCCGTGACAGAGACGCCCGCCGAAGGAGGATCTTCGGGGGAAACAGGCGGGGTGGAAGCAGAGGATGGAAAGACCTCTTCAGAGACTGAAAAAGAGGGGAGCACTGCGGCAGGAGAACTCCCGGGTATAAGACAGAGAAAAGGAGAACTCCTGGCTGAAAGGGAAAAGCTGGTGAAGGAGCGCGGGCAGTTACAAAACGACATCAAAAACTCACCTGACTGGATGGCTCCCGAGCGGTTCGAAGAACTCCAGAGAAAGAGCCGCGGTCTCGATGAAAGGATAAGCAGGTTCAACGAGGAAGTGAAGATACTCAACGAGAAAGAGAAAAAGATCACCGAGGGAATGAAACAAGAAGCAAAATAGCCAGAGCTAAAGAGACTTAATCCTTCAGCTTTTCGTATATCTCTTGAAATCTGCCGTGGATCGCACGGAACAATTCCAGTATCTCCGGATCGAAATGGTCCGGCATAGTCCTGCCGTCGCCCTCGGTAATGATTTTATAAGTGGCTTCGTGGTCGAAGGCCGGTTTATACACTCTTCGGTTTCTCAGGGCATCATATTGGTCGGCAATCGTCACTATGCGTCCCTCGAGGGGTATCAGGTCTCCCTTTAGACCATGGGGATATCCGCTGCCGTCCCAGCGTTCGTGGTGGGACATGCTGATTGTCCTGGCGGTCGAGAACCGGGCGTGGTCGCCGAGTATTTTGGCTCCATAGACGGTATGCTGCTTCATGATGTCCCATTCCTCCGGCGTCAGCTTTCCGGCCTTTTTGAGAGTGTCAGGGTGGATATGTAGCTTCCCCACATCGTGCATCTGGGCCTGAAGCCGCATGGCAGAGACGAACCTCGGCGGCAGACCGAGTTTTTTCGCCACCAAGGCAGAATATTCCCCGACTCTTACAATATGGTTCCCCGTGTCCTCGTCATTTACTTCCGCAGCGCGTGACAGGGCGTGGACAGTATACTCGAATGCCTCCTCTGTTTCTCTGACCTGATTGGAGAGGGATTTCAGAAAAAGACTCTGCATTATGAGACTGTTGAAAACGGCCGCATCGTACTTGGTCACTTCCCTGCCGAAGTTCAGGGCGAAGATGCAGAAGTCCCCGCTCAGATAAGACACAGTGTTTGAAATCGCTATGCCCGCGGGTTTGAGGTTCCGGAGGAATGGTTCGTAGTCCGGCTTGTCGATGTCGGCTTCATTGAAGAAAAGGATCCGGTTGTGCTCGAACAGGTGCAGAACTTTCTGCATGTCGAGCCGGACGGAATAGCGATCTGTTTTGCCAAGGCGGGTCTCGTATCGGTACCACCGCCAATGTGTGTGGTCATCGGGTATGCCTACGATGATGGCCTTGGGGGCCTCGGACTCACGCACCGTGGAGTTTATCAATTCGGTCACCATACTGTCGATCATGGAGAGAAGGTCATAGTTCAAAGGGTCAAAGGTCCGGATCACGCTTTCCCCGTATGCTATGAGCCTGGTGATCTTCCCGTAGGCCGTGTTGAGGCGTTCATTCAGGTGCTTTATTTTCAGAAGCGTGGATATCCGGGCCAGGACTTCACTCTTATCGATCGGTTTCGTGATAAAGTCTTCGGCCCCCGACTCGATACTTCGGACGCGGTCTTCCTTTGACGCCAGGGCAGTGATCATGACGACCGGGATGCTCCTGAGGTTCTCATCCTGCTTTATTCTTCGGCAGACTTCGAACCCGTCCATCCCCGGCATCATTACGTCGAGAAGCACAAAGTCTATTGTATCGTTATTTATCGTCTGCAGGGCCTCGGGTCCGTTTCCGGCTTTTAGAACGTCATATCCTCTCGGCGCCAGCACCGCCTCGAGAAACCTTAGATTTGCGGGTTCGTCATCGACACAAAGGATCTTTGACCTGCTTGTTTTGACCGGAGACACCCTTGCGAGGAGTCCCGGGGCGCTGTATTCTTCCCCGTATGTCATAGTCTACCCCCTCACCCCAAGACGGGCGGGTCCGGTTGCATCTTTTACGGAAGCCCCCTGTCTGCAGGGAATCGTAAAAGCGAAACGGCTCCCCTTTCCAGGTTTGCTCTGAACCCTTATCCTGCCGCCGTGGAGTTCGACCAGTCTTTTTGTAAGCGCCAGACCAAGCCCCGTACCCCGGTACTTCTTGGTGTAGGGCGTCTCAAGCTGAACAAATTCATGAAAGAGTCTCGCCATGTCTTCCTCGCTTATGCCTATGCCGGTATCCGCCACGGAGATTTCTATTAAATCTTTCCGGGGATCTGAGTTTCGAGTTTTGAGCCGGCGCGCTGTGATGCTCACGCTGCCCCCTTCAGGGGTGAATTTTAAGGCATTTCTCAGGAGGTTGAAAATGATCTGCCTGAGCTTCCCGGGATCGGCTTCTATCTCGATATCCGCATCGGGTTGCAGCTTCATGCGAAATTTCATTCTGTTCCTGATGACATCTTCCCTGGTCATGGCCGAGCACGAATTAAGGATGTCTCTCAGGAGGAAGCGGGCAGGTTTCAGTTCCCACCTCCCTGCATCGGCTTCCGAAAAATCCAGGATGTTGAGCATCAGTTCCAGCAGATGCCTGCCGCCGGCAATGATCTCGTCCACATATTCCCCCTGTTTTTCGTTGAGTTGTCCGAATAACTCGTCCCTAAGGACCTCCGAAAATCCGATGATGGCGTTCAGTGGCGTTCTTATCTCGTGGCTCATGTTGGCGATGAATTCAGTCTTGGCGCGGCTGCCAGCCTCGGAAGCGAGCTTCGCCTCCTCGAGCTCCCTTGTCCGCTCTCCGACGAGTTCTTCGAGATGAGTCTGGTATTCCCTGATCTTTTCCTCTGTCTGCTGCTTCTCGATGGCATGGCGCATGTGCAGGATCAGCTGGTCGATCTCGTAGGGCTTTTGCAGGTATGAAAATGCTCCCCTGTTGGTTGCCTCGATGGCCGACTGCAGGGTGGCGTTGCCGGTAAGGATGATGACCTCGGTGTAGGAATGGTCCGCCTTTATCCGTTTGAGGAGGGTAAGCCCGGCGATGTCGGGAAGCATCAGGTCAAGGAGCACGATATGAAAAGGGCCCTTGTTCAACTCGGTCAGTCCCTGCGCCCCGTCTCCGGCGACAGACACTTCGTACCCCTTCGTCTTCAGAATGTCCGAAAGGGTCCGCATCAGCATGGCGTCGTCATCTATGATCAGTACCCGGTTTCTGCCCGTCATTGACCTCCTCCCTCCGGCGTGGAGCCATCACGTTGCACCTCATCCGGACTGGACGAATCTGATGCCGGAGGCAGATGCAGTTCGATCCTGTTTCTGCCGTTTTGCTTTGCCTTGTACAGGGCCTCATCGGCCATGGTGATCAGGTCTTCTTTCTTCTGCACCATATAATTATACGACGTTATGCCGAGACTTATTGTGACCTCGGTCACGGCTTCCACCTTTTCCCTCAGCCTGGCGGCTATCTCCCGGGCGCCAACGGGGCTGGTATCCGGCAGAAGAATGAAGAACTCTTCACCCCCGTATCTTGCCGTAAAGTCCACATCCCTCGTGTATTCCGAGATCGCCTTGGCAACGTCGCAGAGGGCCCTGTCGCCTGCAGAATGGCCGTGGGTGTCGTTATATTTCTTGAAGTGGTCGATATCGGCCATTATGATGGAAAGTTGCCGTCCAAACCGTTTTGCCTTAGCAAAGCTCCGCTCGAACACGACCTCCATAAGGCGCCTGTTGGCGAGACCCGTAAGCGGGTCATGGAGGGAGAGTTCCTTCGTCTCTGCATGAAGCCTGGCGTTTTCAACTGCCACACCTATCTGATTTCCCACCGAAAGGAGCATCCTCACCTTGCTGTCCTCAACGATTGTGCCGGCAGTCGTATAGAGGCAGAGAATTCCCACCAGCTTTATGCCGGCCTTTATAGGCACGACGACGTGTCCATGCGGTTTCATCCCCCTGTATTTCAGGGTATGCCTGCAGTCCTTTGCGCAGTCATCCGACACGATGACTTCTCCCGTCCTGGCCGACAGACCGCAGAGGCATTCGCCGGTCCTCAGGTCGCTGTGGTCGATCAGGAAATCCCCAGCATGTCCCGTATCGCAGGCAAGACGCAGGGACTCTCCTTCCAGCAGAAAGAGCGACCCCGTTGCTTCAACCCTGAAGACCTCCAGTTTCGTCAGAATGCGCAGGATCTGGCTGAAGAGTTCTTCCCTGTCTATCGTACCGGTGATCGCAGCAGAGACCTCATGAAGGCTCCTGAGCTCGGCATTCATCTCCTTCAACTCGGCGACCTGACGAAGTATCTGTTCCCTTGCCTGCTGCTTTTCCAGGGCTCTCCTTACCTGCAGCATCAACTCTCCGATCTCGTAAGGCTTCCGGATAAACGAGAAGGCGCCCCTGTTTGTCGCCTCTATAGCCAGATCGAGAGTTGCGCTGCCTGTGACGATGATCGCCTCGGCCGAAGGCCGGTCCGTCTTGACGCTCCTGAGTACGTCGATGCCGGAGACATCCGGAAGCCGGAGGTCGATGAGGACGACATCGACGGGGTTTTGCCTGAACAGGGCCATGCCTTCCATGCCGTCCCTTGCCGTCAGCGTAAGATAGCCACTGACCTTCAGTATGTCCGATAGAGTCTTCCTCTGATTCGAGTCGTCATCAATAATGAGAATAAGGTTAGCCACCGGCTCTCCGCTTCAGCAATGAAGCGACGTTCGGGGATTGCTCAGACACATCAATTCCTCTCATTGAAAGGTTCCCCCAGAAGCGCCCGCAGCTTCTTATGCCGTATCTCTTCGATGAGGCGACCGAGTTCCTCGCCTCCAAAGGGCTTGTAAAGACAGGTGTATGCACCCACCTGGAGGCCCTTTTCAATGGAGGATGCCTTTTCTCCGGCGTAAGCCGTTACCAGCACAACGGGTTTAGTAGGATATTTGGCCCTTATAGTCCTCAAGACATCCAGCCCATCCGTGTCGCCCAGCTTCAGGTCCAGAAGCACCACCAGTTTGTATTCCTGCTCCATGCGGCGGATCACATTTTCAGGACTGCCCTCCGTCTCCACGACATATCCCCGCGCCTCCAGAATATCGCGGAGTGTCCGGCAGAAGTTCGGATCGTCGTCCACTATCAGGACGCTTTCTTCCTTCCTGAGCAGTGAGAGGAAAGCCAGGACAATCTGAATGTCGATCGGCTTGGTAAGGACGGTGTACGCCCCCCGCGTTATGGCTTCAGCTATCTGCTCCTCAGTGGCGTAAGCGCTCATCAGGACCACGGGCAGGTCCGGAGCTATCGCCTTGATCATCTCCAGTGCCTCGACTCCGTCCGTCCCCGGCATTCTTATATCCATGATTACGCAGTCCGGCTGATCGCTCTTCACCTTTTCCACCGCCTCCCTGCCCGAATACGCATCCAGAGCCGTATACCCCTTGACCTTCAGGATATCGCAGATCGTCTTGACCATCCTCCTGTCGTCATCGACTACCAGGACCTTCGTTGTATCTTTCATCTTCACTTTCTTTCCGCCGGCAGTGTGACCTTAAAGGTTGTGCCTCCGCCGGACCGGCTCTCTGCTTCTATCCTTCCTCCGTTTGCCGTGATGAGGTTCCTGGAAACTACCAGGCCCAGCCCTATTCCTTTTGACTTTGTCGTGAACAGCGGTTGAAAGAGTCTTCTCATGTTTTCCGGCGCTATTCCCTCCCCGGTGTCGGAGATCGAGATTTCAACAGACTCTCCCGGAGAGGGTTCAACGTTCAACGTTCCAGGTCCTTTGTCTTGTTCTTCGAAACTTTGAACATTGAACACGGAACTCTGAACGAGTCGTGCGCTTATGCGCAGCTCGCCTCCGCGGGGCATGGCCTGCACGGCATTTGTTATCAGGTTTTGGAAGACCTGCCGCATCTGGAAGGGGTCGACATTGAGCAATGGGAGGGAATCCTGGATATCTGTGGCTACTACGATATTTTCGGATATTTCGCACTTGCCGAGACTTGGGCGAACCAGCTCATCCACGCCGGTCGGTTTCTTCTGGGGGGGCTTCGTCCTCGAAAAGTCGAGGAGGTCCTGGATTATCCGCTTCGAGTTGTCGACTTCGTTTTTGATTATGTCCAGATATTCCTTCACCGTTTCAGAGGCATCCGGCTGCACGCTCTTTAAGAAATAGACGGCATTGTTCATTACCCCGAGTGGGTTTCGAAGCTCGTGTCCGACTGTCCCCGCAAGCTGGCCGAGAATTGCGAGTTTTTCCTTTCTGACGAGCTCTTCCTGTGCATCGATCAGTTGTCTTGTCCTCTCTTCGACCTTCAATTCGAGTTGGTCGTTAAGCCTTTTGATTTCGTCTGAGGCCCGTTTGCGTTCCGTGATATCTTCGACCAACTCGATTGCAGCGGTCACATTCCCTTCACTGTCCTTGAGAGGTGAAGAAATCACTCTGAAATTTATTATGCCCCCCTCCACGGGCGTTTCGGTGACAGACTCGTGCACCAGCCCATCCTCCAGCGTTTTGACTGTCGGACAGTAGGAGCATATCTCCTCTCTCGGGGGTCGGTTGAAAGACCTGAAACAGATAGGCCTGCTGGAAGCGTCGATAGCCGGAGACCATTCCTGCATCTGACGGTTTAAAGAGAGAATTTCCATCTTCGGACTAATCAGCGCGATCCCGATGCCAACGTTGTCAACGACGCTTCTGTATCGCTCCTCGCTCTCCCTAAGCGCCTCCTCTGCCCTCTTTCGGTCGGTCACGTCACGTATTACACCCACCGCGTGCCATTTGTCGCTGATCTCTATCGCCGAGAGTGAAAGTTCTATGGGAAATTCTTCTCCGCCTTTTCTGATCGCCGCCAGTTCGAGTGTTTTTCCCACTGCCATGCCTCGGCCGTCCTTCCTGAAGCCTTCAAAACTCTGTTTGTACGCCTCATAGTACCTCCCCGGCGACAGAAAGGAGTGCAATTCCCTGCCTATTGCCTCGCTGCTTTCGTATCCGAAAACCCTTTCGGCCGCGGGGTTCCAGAAGGATATGGCGCCTTTGTCGTCCATCATTACGATGGCGTCCTGGGCAGTATTGGTAATCGTGTGGAGCTTCTCTTCGTTTCCGGCCAGTCGTGCCAGGTAAACCGACAGGACACGAAACGCAATTATTGTGAAGAAAGCGAAAGTGCCTCCTACAATGATATGTTCTTTGTCGAAGTAGGGGATGTCGGGATGAAGGACTAGATCCATCAAGGCATTGAGGTTGCCTGCCAGGAGGACGACCGCAAGGCAGAAAATGCTGTAGCAGACACGGTTTGGCGCCGGCCTGCTCGGAAAAGAATTCTTGCCTGTATTGGGCATCATTTCTCCGTTTCCTCTTGGGCCGGCAGGAGCAGTGTAACCCGTGCCCCTCCGTTTGGGCTGTTGCCTGCCTCGATGCTGCCGCCGTTGGCCTCCGTAAGCTTTTTCGATACAACAAGTCCCAGACCTATTCCCCTGGCCCTTGTTGTGAAAAGAGGGTGGAACAACTTCTTCATACTCCCGGGAGATATTCCCTCCCCGGTGTCAGTGACGGAGATTTCAACAAGATCCCCGGGGGCTTTATCGTTCAAAGTTCCGAGTCCTCTCTGTTGTTCTTCAAAGCCTTTAACCTGAAATTGCGAACTTTCAACGGATCGTGCGCTTATCAACAGTTTACCCCCATCCGGCATCGCCTGGACCGCATTGGTAATCAGATTTCGGAAGACCTGTGCCATCTGGATAGGGTCGACCTTCAGTATGGGCAGAGTGCCCGGGATGTCGATGCGGACCGCGATATCTTCAGGGATTGAACATTTTGAGATGCAGCGGGCGATCAGTTCGCCGACTCTGACCCGACCCGTCTGCGGGGTCCCGGTTCGGGCAAAATCCAGAAGGTCCGAGATGATCTGCAGCGAGATATCGAGTTCGCTTTTGATTATGTCCAGGTATTCAGTGACGACTCCGTCCCGCTCGGACAGCACTGTCTTGAGGAAGAAGACAGCGTTGCTGATTACACCCAGAGGGTTACGCAACTCGTGGCCTACTCCGCCGGCCAGTTGTCCCAAAAGAGCGAGTTTCTCCTTTCTCGCCAGTTCATCCTGTGCCTGGACCAGTTCCCGCGTTCTTTCTTCGACGCGCACCTCGAGCTCTTCGTTCAGTCTTGCAATCTCCTTTTCTGCCCTTTT
>Ga0055453_10000079_pt1 | contig 11473 bp, 8 predicted proteins | sample Goodyear_PhragA__FD_57741 | JGI IMG/M metagenome (GOLD analysis project Ga0055453, IMG submission 57741) | Wetland microbial communities from San Francisco Bay, California, USA, that impact long-term carbon sequestration - Goodyear_PhragA_D2 | ecosystem: Environmental > Aquatic > Marine >... | reverse complement strand
AAACCCGCAAGACCGATGATACCAAGCCCGACAACCATAACGCCTGTCACCGAACCGCCCTTGAAGGCAAGGCTAAGAGCAGCCTGAAGCCCTCTGCTGGCTGCCTGTGTTGTACGTACGTTGGCCCTGACCGTGACCCACATTCCCACAAAGCCGGCGAGTGCGGAACCCACCGTGCCGATGATGAAGCCCACGGCCGTCCAGACACCGAGACCGAAGGCGGCAATTAAGACAACTATGATGACAGCCACAATGGCGACAGTTTTATACTCGCGGGCCAGGAAGGCATATGCCCCCTCTTTCACCGCATTGGATATCTCCTGCATCTTGGCATTTCCTGCGTCCTGCTTCGATACCCACATTGCGGTCATCACGGCGTATATAACGCCTAATATGCCGCAACCCAGGGCAAAAAGTATTGTTTGACTCATTAAATTCCTCCTTTTTCTATTTTCCGAGAAAGTATGAATGCTGCGAAACCCCTCAAAGGCTCAAAAGATCCTCTGGCCGTCACCTCCTTTGCCATCGATAAACTGAATATCTCTGCTCTATTATTATGAAAACTGCTCATCCGGGATACTTGTCCGATATGTAGTCTTTCAGATAATGGTTTTCGGCCCTGAGGTCAGTCACCTGCGCCTTGACGACGTCTCTGATGGAGAGCATGGCGACGATCTTATGGTTTTCGATGACCGGCAGATGTCTTATCCTGTTTTTGATCATAATCGTTGTGACATAGCAGAGGTCATCGCCGGATTCAACGATTATCATATTTACGGTCATCACTTCCGAGATTTTAATATCCTTGAAGTGCCTCTCGCCCTTTCTTGTCCAGCATTTCAGCACGTCCCTCTCGGTAAACACACCCACCGGCTTGCCGTCGTCAACGACAACGAGCGCTCCGATTTCGTGCTCGACAAGCTGACTTACGGCATCAGCCACGGTCTGGTCCTTGCCTATGGAGAAGATCTCCTTCTGGGCCGACCCTATCACTTCTTTAACGGTTGCCATTTTTGCCCCCCTGCTCTCAGTTGCGGTCTTACGCGTCCTCTCTGTCTCTGCCCGACGACTTCGCATAAACGAGCGCCGTTGTCCGGTAAACCATGTGCGCCATCTTTGAATACGGCGCATAGGCAAAGAGGAAGAAGACTATCACCAGGTGTATAAAATAGATCGGATAAGCGAGAACTGCGATCCCTGCAAGCCTCAGGAGTTCACTCAGTATGCCCGTTGCGACAATGCCGAGTACGACCGAGATGAATAACCAGTCATAATAGCTGCCGCCGCCTGCCTTCTTCTCATTTTTCAGCCGGTTGGATATGACCAGGGTAATCCCGAGAAGAAGGGTAAATGCACTCAGGTTCCCCAGGATCTTCATGGGATCATAAAGCGGATAGGGTGACTCTCCGAAATGCAAAAGAGAGGTCGACTGAATGCCGAGCAATTCATAACCGTAAAGGTAAATGATCGCCCATGTGGTCGTAATGGCCAGCCCCACAAAAGCGTAAAAAACAAAAAGATGAGACTTCGATCTGTCGACGGTAACCTCGCACTTCTGGAACTTCTTGTGTGCCAGGAACTCCTTGACGGTGGCAAACAGGGCGCTGCCGACGGTCATCTTGGCCTCCGCCCTCCCGTCGGAAGACAGATCCTTCCAATACCGCGATATCCCCACGATGAAGCCCATGACCGCAAACAAGGCCGCCGCAATAAAGATCGTATCGATATACGGCACTTTCATGAATCTCTCTGCATAGACGATCGGCATTTCCTCCGGAATCCGCAGATGTCCCTGGATCGCCAGAGCCACGACAAAAATTACGATCGGGACCGCAAAGAGAAATAAAAGGTATTTCGAATCTCCCACGGCCCTGCCCAGAAACTTCGGAAATGCGTAGTGTTCTATGCTCAGCTTCCTTATGGCGTTGAGCACTTCGCCCGGCTTGGCCCCCCTCGGGCAATAGGCAGTGCAGTCGCTGCACTGATGACAGAGCCATATGTCGGGATTGCTGAAGAGCTTGTCTTTCAGCCCCCACTGCGCGTGGATCATCTCTTTCCGCGGGAAAGGCCTGTCGTCAGGTGTTACATTGCAAACAACAGAGCACGTAGCGCACTGATAACATTTCTTGAGTGACTCTCCCCCCGAATCGATCACCTTTCTGACGAATTCCAAATCCGGTTTAATCAATTTGCCTTCTGCCATAAAATAATACCTCCTAGAAACCCTTCATCGGGTTAAAGCCAACGCCTTCTATCGTTTCCATGAACTTGTTGATGAGTTCCGGAACCTTTTCATACTCGTCGATGGCAAACTGAACCTGCTGAACCCTGACCGGCTCGAGCCTGAGCTTGCCCAGTGTCTCAGCGACGTTGTCCATTCTCCTGTTGGCCAGTTCGCTGCCCTTCACGAAGTGGCACTGGTAGTCGTCGCCGTATTTGCACCCGATCAGCAGCACACCGTCGATCCCTTTGGACATGGCATCGGCGATCCAAATGGTATTCACCGATCCAAGACATCTGACCGATATAAACCTGATGTCGGCGGAATACTTCAAACCGTGGAGGCCCGCCATATCGAGGGCCGGATACGCATCGTTTTCGCACACAAATGCCACGACGCGGTATTTTTCTTCGTCCTCGTCCGGCACATCTATGGCCTTGACCATGGAGCCTATCATGTCAATATGATAGTTCTTGAATGAGATGATCCTTTCAGGACAGGCCCCCATGCATGTGCCGCATCTTCTGCACCGTGTAGGATTGGGTTTGGGCGTTCCTTTTTCGTCGTCATCGAGGGCCCCGAAGGGACATTCCTCTGTGCATCTCTTACACTGCGTGCACCTCTGGAAGAAGAATTCCGGGAAGGACATGTCGCCGGACCTCGGGTGGACCGCCATCCCCCTGCTGGTGGACTCAAGGCACTGTATCGCCTTCAGGGCGGCGCCGGTGGCGTCCTCCATGGATTCCCCTATCGTCATCGTCTGCCTCACGCACCCGGCGGCATAAATACCGGTCCTCCTGGTCTCATAGGGGAAGCAGATATAGTTTGAATCGGCGTAACCGTCGAACAGTTCGAGGTCCTTGAAATCGGGCCCCTGCCTGTATGCAAGATTGATGACCGACTGGGTCTTGGTGGCGGGAACCATTCCGGCAGCGAGGACGACCATGTCGACATTGAGGGCGATCTTCTCACCGAGGATCGTATCGTCCACCTCGATGACCAGGTTCTTCTGGGCGTCTTCGGTAATGCCCTTTACTTCACCCCTCGTAAGAAATACCCCCTCTTCGTTCTGGGCACTCTTGTAAAAATTCTCGTAATGCCCGGGGGTTCTCATATGTTTGTACACAACGAAGGCCTTTGCGTCTGCATAGTCTTCGCGGACATATCTCGCCTGCTTGAGGGATACCATACTCGTCACCGACGAACAGTAGGGGAAATCGCTGTCGTCCCCGTCGACGCCCGGGCTTTGAATAAAGGCCACGTTCTTTGCGGGCTTGCCGTCGGAGGGCCGGACGATCTTGCCTTTCGTCGCGAGCTCCTCCATCGTCACGTTTGTAATTACATTTGCATATTTCCCGTATCCGAGATGCTCGAATTCCGACGGATCGGCCGGGCTCCAGCCCGCTGCGACGATAATCGCCCCGAACCTTTCGGCATCCGGGTCGGAGGTGAGGATGTCTTCGCACTTTATCTGGTCAGCAGCTACTTCCCCCTCCTCCCCTTCGGGTTTTGCCTCTCCTTCGGCCGGCTTGGCCTCCGCAGGTTTATCCTTGTCTGCATCCTTCTTCTTAGGGGGAATATCCCATTTGGATTTTTCGCCCGTGGGCTTGAAAGAAATATCAAACAGCCCGGGGGCGCCGCTTATGCGGGCAATTTCCTGCCCGGTCTTGACAGTTATTTTCGGATTGTTCGCAGCCTCCTGTATCTTGGCCTGGACGCTGGTCGGCTCCAGATCGGTCCACGGAGCGGAAGTGGGCAGCTGTTTGCGCTGTTTTGCGGCATACCCGCCGAGTTCAGGGCTTCTTTCTACGATTGTCACGTCGTAGCCCGTATTGGCAGCCTCGATTGCAGCCGTCAGGCCCGTAATTCCGCCGCCGATTACGAGGATATTCCTTTCGACTGCTTCCGGGATATGAGGCTCGGGAAGGGCCGTCTTCTGGGTCTTTATAATGCCCATCCTGAGGTAGTCCTCGGCCAGCATCTGGGTGTCCTCGTTGGGCTTCTGCTCGGTCTTTACCTCTTCCTTGCCCTCTGCATCCTTGGTCTTTGTCTGGACCTCTTTGGTCCAGTCGTGAGTCCAGACGACCTGCTCCCTGATATTCACCCGCTCGACAATGCTCGGCTGGGGGAAATCAAAGACATCATACTTGACCCTGCCTGAGCAGGCGGCGATGATTACGCTGTTGACGCCCTCGGCCTGCATATCGTTTGTTATCAGCGCCACGCCTTCCTCGCCGCAAAGAGCCGGATGGGTTTTGCAGATCGGGACCTTGTACTCCTTAATTGCCACCTGGGAGAGCTTCTCGAGATCGAGGGCCTCCTTTATGGAACAGCCGCCGCATATATATACACCGTATTTCTTGTCCATGTATCCCTACCTCCTCACCAATGTTTGAATGGCCTTCAGCGCGGTCCCGGTCGCCGTCTCGCCGGAGAGCATGACGTCCGATGGCTTCTTGCAACAGCCGGTGGCCAGGATCTCGCCGGGAATCACAAAGCCGTTTTCATCATACTTCGCGTTGCCCGGCACCTTCGATGAAGCGGTCGAAGGCTCCATACCGGTGGCCAGCACGACCATATCGAATCTCTCCTGCAGCTTCTGCCCCGACAACGTATCTTCAACGGTAACGATGGCGTCTTTCGTGGCCGGATCTTCCTCGATCCTGGCTACTTTCCCCTTTACAAAGGATACGTTTCCGTCGGCCTTTACTTTCTTGTAAAACTTTTCATATCTGCCCGGGGTTCTGAGATCTATGTAGAAGACCGTAACCTTCGAATCCGGGTTCTTCTCCCGGATATAAGTCGTCTGCTTCAGCGAAGCCATGCAGCAGATGTAGGAACAGAAGGGGAGGTGGTTTTCATCCCGCGATCCTGCGCACTGAACAAAGGCTATATTATTGACCTCTTTGCCATCGGAGGGCCGGACGATCTTTCCATGCGTCGGGCCGTTGTCTGCGGCAAGGCGCTCCATCATCATATTCGTAACCACGTTTTGAACCTTGCCGAAGGAAAGGTTCTCCATCCTGGTGGGGTCATAAGGGTTCCATCCTGTCGCCCATACTATCGATGCAACCTTCACGTTAAACGATCTTGCCTTGTCGTCCAGATCGATTGCGCTGTATGCGCAGGCGTCCTTGCATTTCTGAGCGGTGGCCGTACCGATGATCGAGGGGTCCAGGACATACCGCTGCGGGAATGCCATCTCATGGGGCAGGTACGCCGCCTTTCTCTTGTTCATGCCGAAATTGAAGGCATTCGGGATCTCAACGTCGCACGCCTCAGCGCACTTGTTACAGCCGGTGCAGTTGCCGTTGACGTAGCGGGGTGAGGTTTTCAGGGTAACATCGTAGCTCCCCGGCCCGCCCGAGATCTTCTCTACTTCCGTAAGTGTAAACCACTTTATGTTCTTGTTCTTCTTGATCCGCTGAAAATTAATTTCGAGTCCGCATGTCGGCGGGCAAAGCTTAGGGAAGTATTTATTCAACTGAGAAACCCTTCCGCCCAGGTAGGGGTTCTTCTCGATAAGAAATATCTCGAACCCCACCTCGGCCGCTTCGAGCGCCGTGGTGATGCCGCTGATTCCGCCTCCCACGACCATGATAGTCCCCGGTACGGGGGTTGCGTTTTTTTGATCAGACATGTCTTTCCTCCATTGTTTACATCAGGTTTTCGGCCAATCCAGCTAAACGCGACTGAATGCAAAACAAATCTATATAGGTAGCCGGCCCTGCTCTCGACCCTTCTCCGTCTGCCGACAGAGCAAAAAGGTTCTATTGCATTCTTAAACCACTTTGCCCAATCCGCAGCCTAAGCCGCACTGTGCCCAGGGCCGTCCGGCCCTGGGCACCCATGCGATCAAAACGTCTTACTGCAGGATTAGTCGGGGATTATCTGGACGTAATCCTTCTTAAATACCGACCACTCGTTCTTTTCAGGATCGAACTTCGAATTCACGAAGCACTTCCAGTTCTTCTCATCTACGAGATCGAAGTCAGACCTGTAGTAGAAGCCCGGATATCTGGACTCTTCCCTGAAGAGGATGTGCCTCAGGTGGGACTCTACCGTGCCGAGCCGGTGGTAGTTCTCCCAGGCCCTGAGCAGTTCGTGGAGGTCGCCTGCAGCCATCTTCTCGGAGTCTTCCCTGAGCATGCCCAGAAGGTGGAATGCCCTGTCGAGCATTGCCTTGCTGGTGACATAGGAAGTTGCTATTCCTGCGCCGTACTCGTCGGTGATCTTCATGAGCCTTCTTTGGAAACCGGCAGGCTTGATGTAGTTAGGGTTAACATCAGCTGCAGTCGACTTCTGGTAATGCTCCATGAAGGTCTTGACCGGCTTGTAGACGATGTCGGCGAGGTCCTTCGCAGACTGCTTGAGGGCAGGCTTGAAGTCTTTGTTGTCGCCTACGAACCTGACCATGGACTTTGCGACCATTCTTCCTTCGGCGTGTGAACCGGAGGAGAATTTGTGGCCGGAAGCGCCCGTGCCGTCACCGGCGGTGAAGAGACCGTTTACGGTGGTCATGCCCTTGTAGTTCTTGCCCTTGTAAGGGATCTTGTAGGAATCAGGAACCCAGTCTTCGTTCGGACCGGCGACCCAGATACCGCAGCAGCCGGAGTGGGAGCCGAGGAGATAAGGCTCTGTGGGCATGATCTCGGAGCCGACCTTCTCAGGCTCTGTGTTCGTGCCAGCCCAGAGACCGGCCTGTCCGACTGACATGTCGAGGAAGTCTTCCCACGCTTCTGCCAGGAGGTGCTTCACTTCCTTCGGGCTCATGTTGGCCGAGAGGTTGGCAAGTGCGGTAGGCGTATCCATGAAGATCGGGCCTCTGCCTTCCCTCATCTCTTTCAGCATGAGGTGGTTTCTGAGGCAGGAAGCGGGAACTTTTGCCAGACCATACGGCGGATACTGTTTGAGCATCTCGGCGTTGGTTACCATGTAGTTTTCGCCGAGGGTGTTGGTGGCCTTCGCTTTAAAGAGAAGGAACCATGCGCCTACAGGGCCGTAACCGTCTTTGAACCTGGCCGGAACGAACCTGTTTTCCATCATGGTCATCTCGGCGCCGACTTCCTGGCAAAGGGTATAGGTAGAACCTGCGTTCCATACAGGGTACCAGCACCTGCCCATGCCTTCACCGGTGGACCTGGGTCTGTAGATGTTGACCGCGCCGCCGCATGCTACCATCATGGCGTTGGTCTTGAATACATACACTTTGTTCTCTCTGACGCTGAAGCCGACTGCGCCTGCAATCCTGTTGGGCTCATTGGCATCGAGAACTAGCTTTACGATAAAGCATCTTTCAATGATGTTGTCGGATCCCAGAGCGGCCTTGGCAGCCTCGGCAACGATCCTCTTGTAGGATTCACCATTGATCATGATCTGCCAGCGGCCTGAACGGACCGGCTTCGTTCCAACCTTAAGGGTGGGAGCGCCCTGTGCGCCGTCAACGGTCTTGCCGTCTTCGAGGGTCTTCCAGATCGGGAGTCCCCACTCTTCAAAGAGGTAAACCGACCTGTCAACGTGTCTTCCGCAATCGAAGATCAGGTCTTCCCTGACGATGCCCATGAGGTCGTTTCTGATCATGCGGACGTAGTCGTCAGCGGTGTTCTCTCCGAGGTAGGTGTTTATCGCAGAAAGCCCCTGCGCAACCGCGCCGCTCCTTTCGAGGGCGGCCTTGTCGCAAAGAATGATCTTCGTCCCTTCCGGGGCCCATTTCTTTATCTCATATGCTGTTCCACATGCTGCCATGCCGCCGCCGACGATAAGTATGTCGGATTCCATCTCGACTATGGCAGGATCTAACGTTGCGAGTAATTCGCCTGCTGGCTTATTCGGTAATGCCATATGTGTATCCTCCTGTTATTAGTGTGAACTTTTTACTATTTACCGTGAATCGCGATCGGCCTCGGGAGCGTAAAGCCGTCGATTTCTTCGTCAGTAAGCTGCTCCGATGACAGATCCTTTCCCTTGTGGGCTTCGTTCTTCGGGTCAATGGAACCTTCCGGGGTCGTCCTGATGGGGAACTTGAACCTCTGAAGGTTGCCGTTCCTGAACTGGATCGTCCACATGATCGAGTCTGAGCTCATCATGGGCTGGACGATACCGCCAAGCGGTACGATATCGGAGTATGCCCTTACCGATATGGCGCCCTGAGGGCAGATCTTCACGCAGGAATAACATTCCCAGCACTGATCAGGCTCCTGGTTGTAAGCCTTCATGCTCTCGACGTTCAAAACCATTAAATCACTGGGGCAGATGTACATGCAGGCAGTCTTCTCGCCGCCCTTACAGCCATCGCATTTCGATGGATCCACAAAACTAGGCATATTCTGAACCTCCTGTTTAAAATAATTTGTTAACAGAAACGTCTACCATTTACTCCCTGCTTCTCTTCCTTACTTCACCCCCTCTCATCTGTCGGGGTAGCGGCCACTTACCGGGGCAGGACCGTGGCCGCTACTTATCCTCAATATTCTTAAACGCCTTCGGAATATTTATGGGTCTTGATCTCTACCTTCTCGGTCAGACCTTCATAGTATTTTCTGAGGATGGAAAGCACCTCCGGCCTGCTGAACTTGTCTGAAACGTCTTCACCCTCTGAAAGCATCTTCCTGAGTTTTGTTCCGCTCAGGATAAGCCTGTCTTCTTTTCCGTGCGGACACGTCCTCATCGAGGCCATGCCGTCACACTTGTGGCACCAGAAGGTCCAGTCAATCTTGAGCGGCTTCGTCTCAAGGGCACCCTCGGGTATTTCATCGAAGATCTTCTGCGCATCGAAGGGGCCGTAAAAGTCGCCCACGCCCGCATGGTCGCGGCCGACGATGAGATGGCTGCATCCGTAGTTCTGCCTGAAGAGGGCATGAAGGAGCGCCTCTCTGGGGCCGGCATACCTCATGTCGAGGGGGTATCCGCCGATGACGATCGTGTTCTTCACGAAATAATTTTCCGTAAGGGTATCGATCGCCTGCTGCCTGACATCCGAAGGGATGTCACCGGGCTTCAGTTTACCGAGGAGCATGTGGACAAACACGCCATCACAAGTCTCGATGGCTATCTTGCAGAGATACTCGTGGGAGCGGTGCATCGGGTTTCTGGTCTGGAACGCCGCAACGGTGCTCCATCCCTTTTCCGTGAAGAACTGCCTCGACTGTGCAGGCGTCATGTAGATCGTAGGGTATTCCGTGGGGAATGTGCCCTGACTAATGACCTTCACCGGTCCTGCCAGGTTCGTGCCGGCCTGCTCCATAAGCATCTTGACTCCGGGATGCTCTTTAGCGTCGTTCGTCCCGTAAACCTGCTTGGCCTCATATTCCTTGTCGATCTTATAAGTCTCGGTGATCTTCATGGTCGCCATGATCTCGTTGAACTCAGTGGAGAAAAGAGCAACTTCTTCTCCGACCTTTACGGGCTCATCTGTGGAAACCGTGACCGGGATCGGCCAGAAGGTTCCATCGGCCATCTTATATTCCGCGCAGACGCCCTTCCAGTCCGCAGAGGTCATGAAGCCCTCAAGCGGGGTAAACCCGCCGATTCCCATCATGATGAGGTCCCCTGTCTCGCGGGATGATATATTGATCTTCTTCAGGCCGGCGGCTCTCTTCTTCTCTGCCTCCAGCTCGGCGCCGCTCAGCAGGAGCGGTTTTAACTTTTTCTCTTTTCCGTGCGGATTTACTAAAGCCATTGATGTTCCTCCTCTTCAAAATTTATTCTGAATTGAACGTAATCCTTGCCTTACAAGCTTTTGTTGCTATTCTGAAAAAAACAAAACAATTGAGTGATTTTAAACAAAAAATTACCTTGCTGTCCGGCAGATATAAACTTTCAAAACCTTATAACTATAAGCCCCACCTTTTTTCTATGTCAAATTCATATTTCTGATAAAACAATAAAATTTCCTTATTAATCTAATTTTTAAATTATATAGTCGCTTAAACATTAAATTCACTTATGAGCTGATAACCATCGCCTATAACTTTGAGAGATTATACTCTTTTCTCAAAAATGTAAAGAGCTTTTTCATCGCCTTGCCCCTGTGGCTCAGCGAATCTTTTTCAGCGTCGGTCATCTCCGCGAATGTCCTTTCATGACCTTCCGGGTAAAAGACGGGATCGTACCCAAAGCCATTGAATCCTTTGGGTTTTTCTCCGATGTTCCCCGCTGCAAACCCCGTAAATGTCCTGGAATGCCCCCCCGGCGTTACAAAAGCTATGCAACATACGAATCTGGCTCTTCTCTCGGGAGCTTTTACCCCCCTCATCTGCCGCAGCAACTTTTCGACATTCTTTTTGTCATCGGCATCTTCGCCGGCATATCTCGCCGAAAACACCCCGGGGGCTCCTGCCAAGGCTTCGACTTCGAGCCCGGAATCGTCCGCTATTGAGGGATGGCCCGTACAAGAGGCAGTATGGCGCGCCTTCTTTAGGGCATTCGCCCTGAAAGTCTTGCCGTCTTCAACCACTTCCCGGCATCCCGAAAAAGAGTCAAGCGCGAGAAACCGGACATCATAGCCGAGGAACATACGTCTCATCTCCTCAACTTTTTTCCTGTTTCTCGTCGCAAGCACTATAATCATTGGAACCGGCATAAACTATAAAACAGCGGACTCAAAAAAGCAATGCGACGGTCTTCGTCCCAGCGATTCGACAAAGATGCCTTGACTCGGAAGAAGCCTTTTAATGAAAATCTTAGTGACATGAGGTTCATCAAATTGCTGCTTGAATATGACGGAACAGGCTATCATGGCTGGCAGTCGCAGAAGTCGGGCGGGACAATCCAGGACACCATGAAAGAAAGCATCCATGAGATCACCGGCGAAGATGTAAGACTCACGGGCGCCAGCCGGACCGATGCGGGAGTGCATGCCCTTGTCCAGGTGGCGGTCTTCGGTACGGAATCGTCCCTCCCGGCTGAGGTCTTCCTGAGGGCCTTGAACGCTAAACTTCCTGCGGATATCAGGATACTCCATGCCGGGGAAACCTCGGAGGACTTCCATCCTCGGTATCGGGCCGTCTCAAAGAGTTACTTCTATCTTATTTCGGAAGAGAGACAACAGTCGGCCTTTATCCACAGATACATATGGCGTGTCGGCGCAAGACTCGATACGGATGCGATGGAAAAGGCATCGCTACACATCCTGGGGGAACACGACTTTTCTTCGTTCAGGGCCTCGGGGTGCGGGGCAAAACACCCTGTGAGGACGGTCTCGGCCTGCGACATCGTCAGACTCCACGAGATCGGTTTCATGACGGCCGGGAT
>Ga0055453_10000078_pt1 | contig 11489 bp, 11 predicted proteins | sample Goodyear_PhragA__FD_57741 | JGI IMG/M metagenome (GOLD analysis project Ga0055453, IMG submission 57741) | Wetland microbial communities from San Francisco Bay, California, USA, that impact long-term carbon sequestration - Goodyear_PhragA_D2 | ecosystem: Environmental > Aquatic > Marine >... | reverse complement strand
ACGATGCCGAACAGGGCGACGGCCGCGAGGCCGATCTCGTGGTAGATGAAGGCGACGCCGGCCGTCATCATCGCCGCAGCGAGCTCCGACGGCAGCAGCGGGAGGAGCACGGCACGCACCTTGGCGATGAAGGAGCTGCGCGTGATGTAGCACGAGTAGGAGGCGATCACTGTGAAGTTCGCGCCGAGGGTCAAGAGGAACGTGGCGAAGACAAGGGTGTAGAACGACGTGTCGTCCGCCGTGATCCCGGCCGCGTGGGTCACTCCGTGGAAGAGAAGGCCGCCGACAAGCGGGATGGTCGTGTAGGCGACGAGGTTGGCCAGGAACTTGTCAGGCGCTTCGCGCCAGCGCAGCCAGCCGGCCATGATGGTCAGGGCTCCGAGAACGGCCGCCGCCGGCCCGCCCAGAAGTACCATCGCCAGAACGAGAGCCAGGAAGCTGCCGGATGTCTTCAGCTTCGAATTCGTTTCAACGGCAGCCAGGTCGCTGAAGACCGTGAAGCCGAGCAGGATGCCGAACAGGGCGGGATCCCAGTCGGAGCTCGAGGCCGTCAGGACACTGGCAACAGCCACAGCGCACAGCACCACCAGGTGGATGACGATCATCAGTGGTGTAGGTCGCTCTGCTGGCACTACCCTCCAGCCGGTCAGGCCCGGTCTGCGCGCACCCGGAACCTTCCAGCACAGACGTCGATCTCCGCGCCTGGGCAACCGGAGCGAGCGGGCTACGGCAAAGCTCGCCGCAAAGAATCAGACTAGACGCTGGCCACCGGCTCGGCAACCCGGAATTCGGCAATCGTTTGAAGAGCCGATGGCTCAGTGGCGGAAGTGGCGGTGCTTGGTGAAGACCATGGCGACGCCGGCGCTGTCGCAGGCCTCGATGACCTCCGCGTCGCGCTTCGAGCCGCCGGGCTGGATCACAGCGGTGGCACCGGCGTCGATCGCGGCCTGAGGACCGTCGGCGAAGGGAAAGAAGGCGTCCGAGGCGACCGCGGCGCCGCTGAGCAGGGCGTCCGCCTCGTCCTCGCGCGCGTCGCGGCACTTCTCCACCGCGAGGCGCACGGCGTCGACCCGGCTCATCTGTCCGGCCCCAATGCCGAGCGTCGCCCCGTCCCTGGCGATCACGATCGCGTTGGAGCGGACATGGCGGACCACGGTCCAGGCGAAGAGCATGTCGCGCCACTGCTTCTCGGTCGGCTCTGTCTTGGTCATCGTCTCCATCAGCTCGCGCGGCTCGGGATCGCCGTCGCGATCCTGGATCAGCAGCGCGCCGCGCACGCGTTTCGTGTCGCGTTCGGCGGGGTCTCGCTGTCGCCGCTCCTCGTCGCAGAGGATGCGGATCGACTCCTTCTGCTGGAGGACCTCCAGCGCGCCGTCCTCGAAGTCGGGCGCGATCAACACCTCGACGAAGCTTTCGTGCAGCGCCTCTGCGAGCTCGACGCCGATCGGCCGGTTGATCGCGATCACCCCGCCAAAGGCCGACATCGGGTCGCAGGCGAGCGCCCTGCGATAGGCGTCGAGCGCGTCGTCGCCGACCGCCACCCCGCAGGGATTGTTGTGCTTGACGATCGTGCAGGCGGGCTGGTCGAAGTCATCGTTCAGGCGCCGCGCCGAGTCGAGGTCGAGGACGTTGTTGAAGGAGAGGGCCCGGCCGTGCAGCTTCGCCACGCCGGAGAGGATGTGGCTGCGCACGCCGGCTTCGGAGTAGAGCGCGGCGCGCTGGTGGGGGTTCTCGCCGTAGGAGAGGTCGAGCTCCTTCTCGTAGGCGATTGTCAGGTGCTCGGGGAAGTCCTCGTAGGAAGTCGAGAACCAGCGGCTGATCGCGGCGTCGTAGCGGGCGGTCTGCGCAAAGGCCTCGTTGGCGAGCCAGTGCCTGGTCGAGGCGGAGATCTCGCCCTCCGACTCCTCCAGCTCGGCGCAGACGGCGTCGTAGGACTCGGGCTTGACGACGACGGCAACGCCCTCGTGGTTCTTGGCGGACGCTCGGATCATCGTCGGCCCACCGATATCGATGTTCTCCACCGCGACCTCGGGATCGACCTCCTCGGCGGCCACGGTCTGTTCGAACGGGTAGAGGTTGACGCAGACCAGGTCGATCGGCTCTATGCCCTCGCGCTCGAGCACCGCCATGTGATCGGGGTCTTGGCGGCGCGCCAGCAGCGCCGCGTGGAGCCGCGGGTGCAGGGTCTTCACCCGCCCGCCGAGGATCTCCTCCTGGCCGGTGAGCTCGGAGACGTCGGTCACCTCCAGCCCCGCCTCGCGCAGCGCGCTCGCGGTGCCGCCCGTGGAGAGGACCTCGACCCCAAGTGCCGAGAGCGTCTTTGCGAAATCGGCGACTCCGGTCTTGTCGGAGACCGAAATCAGCGCCCGGCGCACCCGGATCGCCCCGTCGCTGGGGGCCTCGGCTCGGGTGTCTGCAGGTGCCTCACTCATCGGCGACGATCACTCGGTGGTCGTTGGCGTCGATCCTAACCCGGTCCTCCGCGATCATGCGAACCGCCTCCGGGTAGAGCTCGTGCTCGACTGCGTGAATCGCCGCCTCGAGGCGCCCGCGGTCGCGGTCGGCGGGCACCGGGACCTCGCGCTGCACGATCACCGGGCCGGTGTCGACGCCCTCGTCGACGAAATGGACCGTGACCCCTGTCACCTCGACTCCCGCCTCCAGCGCCTGGCCGATCGCGTCGAGCCCGGGGAAGGCGGGCAGCAGGGCGGGGTGGATGTTGACGATGCGGTTGTGAAAGCGCCCCACGAACCCCTCGCTGAGCAGCTGCATGTAGCCGGCGAGGACGATGAGGTCGGCCTTCCGCGACTCGACCCAGTCTCCGATCGCGACGTCCCTGGACTCGCGGTCGGCATGGTCCTCGCGGGGGAAGACCGCGGTCTCGACGCCGGCCGATCGCGCCCGTTCCAGCGCCTTCGCGCCGGGCTTGTCGGAGCCGACCCCAACCACCTCGACCCCCCCGCGCCCGTGCAGTCGATCGAGGATCGCCTGCAGGTTGGTCCCGTTTCCCGAGGCGAGGACGACAATGCGAAATCCGCTCACGGCCACATCTTCGCGCAATACTCAGGGGGTGAGAGTGAGCCGACTTTCGCCGCCGTCCCTCGGCGTGCCGAGCCTGCTTGCCCTGTTCCTTCTCGTCGTCGGGCCGGTGGTGGCGCGCGGCGCCTCCGAGGCACGGATCGGCGGGCAGCGGTCCAGCACGGTCGAATGTGCGGGCGGTCCAGGCGGTGCGGGGGCGGGAACCATCCCGCCCGGGAGCCTGGGCGTGGGCCCGCTGCACATGCCGGGACCGGGCTCCAAGCACTCCCACTGGAATCCCGCCGCGAGGAGATTTACCTCCAAGTTCCCGGCCGTCATTACCGGCGGTGCCGCCGTCACGGTTACGGTCCCGAGGCGCCTCGCCCGGCGCGTCGCGCTCGCCTACGGGCACTCGCCCCTCAGCCGGGAGATCACCTTTTTCCCCTGCGCCCATCGCAGGGGCAGCTTCTTCGCCGGCGGGCTGGTCTTTGCGCGGCGCGAGCCGATCGCGCTGCTCGTGCGTAGGGACGGCTGGGCGAAGCCGCAGCTGCTGCGGCTCGGCAGGTTCGGGCGCTAGTGTCGTGAGTCAGTAGTTCGCGGCCGCCTCGCGGCGTCTGCCCAGCCACTCGCGACGCTGCTCCCGAATTTATGACTCGGGTCGCTAGCTCGTCGGCACCACGGCGACGTCCTCCAGCGCGAATTTGCCGTTGGCCGTCTCGGGGTCGCCGAGCGGATAGCGGCCCGTGAAGCAGGCGTCGCAGTGGTCCTCGGGCGGTGTGCCGATCGCCTCGTAGACCCCGTCCATCGAGAGGTACGCGAGGGAGTCGGCGCCGAGCTCGTCGGCGATCTCCTCGATCGTCCGCTTGTGCGCGATCATCTCCTCGCGGGTCGACATGTCGACTCCGTAGTGGCAGGGATGGCGAATCGGGGGCGCCGAGATGCGCAGGTGCACCTCCTTCGCGCCGGCGTCTCGCAGCATGCCGACGATCTGGCGGGTCGTGTTGCCGCGGACGATCGAGTCGTCGACGACGACGATCCGCTTGCCGGCGACGATCTCCGGCAGCGGGTTGAACTTCAGCCGCAGCCCGTGCTTGCGGAGCTCCTGGCCAGGCTGGATGAACGTGCGTGCGACGTAGCGGTTCTTGATCAGGCCGTCGTCACGGGGCAGTTCGGAGGCGCGCGCGAAACCCGCCGCGGCGGGGTTGCCGGAGTCGGGCACCGCGATCACCAGGTCGGCCTCGACCGGCGCCTCCCGCCAGAGGATCTCGCCCATCCGCCCGCGCACCTGCTGCAGCACCTTGCCCTCCAGCCGGCTGTCGGGCCGCGAGAAGTAGATGTGCTCGAAGACGCATATCGCCGGCCGTCCGGCGCGGACCACCTGGCGGGTCTCGAGGCCGCGCTCCGTGAGCGAGACCATCTCGCCGGGATGCACCTCGCGCAGCAGCTTGGCGCCGATGATGTCGAACGCGCAGCTCTCCGAGGCGACGACGAAGCGCTCGCCGAGCCGGCCCAGGGAGAGCGGCCGCACGCCGTGTGGATCGCGGAAGGCAACGATCGCGTGCTTGGTCATCGCGACGGTCGAATAGGCCCCGCGCAGGCGCGGCATCACCTCGGCGACCACGTCCTCGATGCATTTCCCATCGCTCGAGGAGAGCAGCGCCGCGATGATCTCGGAGTCCGAGGTGCCGCGGAAGGCGATGCCGTCCTCACTCAGCTCGTTCCAGAGCTCGACCGCGTTGGTCAGGTTGCCGTTGTGGGCGAGGGCCAGCTCGCGGCCGTCGTCGCGCCAGACCGGCTGAGCGTTCTCCCAGGAGCCGCCCCCCGTGGTCGAGTAGCGGACGTGGCCGATCGCCATGCTGCCCTCCAGGGCCCGCAGCTTCTCCTCGTCGAAGACCTGGGAGACGAGGCCCGAGTCGCGCAGCGTGGTGATGTTGCCCCCCTCGCAGGTGGCGATCCCGGCCGACTCCTGGCCGCGGTGCTGCAGGGCGTAGAGGCTGAAGTAGGTGAGGCGCGCGACATCGTGCCCCGGTGCGTATACGCCAAACACCCCGCATTCCTCGCGCGGGCCGTCGCGGTCTGTCAGGTGCCCCTGTGGGGGAGTCAAAAGCGCGCTTCCTCGCATCTGGGGGACGGACGCGCAGGCTGACTGCCTACCCCGGCAGGTTACCAACGGCCGCGGATCAGCATCCCACGTCGCTGGACCGCTGAGCAGCGAGCAGGCCGTCGAGCGCCTGCCCCAGCCCTTCGATCGCCGAGTCGAGCGGCGCCTGGCTCCCCGCCGCGCGGGCGCGGAGCAGGGCCCCCTCGATCGTCGATACGGCGAGCCCGGCAAAAATCTCCGCGGCGGCGGAGTCCACACCCTCCTTCTCGAGGGCCGCCGCTATCGGGCGTTCCCAGCTCTGGAAGACGGACGTTGCGGCTGCGGCAAGCGCCGGGTCTTCCCGGCGGGCCAGGGCGGCGGCGGCGACGGGACAGCCGATCCGCTCCGGATGGTTGGCGACCCGGCGGCGGAACATCTCGCCGAACAGCGCCAGCGTCTCCCGCACACCGCGCTCGGCCAGCGCCCGTTCGATGTTCTCGCGGATCTCGGCCCCCTCGAGCAGGGCGGCCTCGGCGGCGAGCTGTCGCTTGCCGCCGGGGAAGTGGTGGTAAATCGAGCCGCGCGGCGCGTTGCCGCGCTCGGCGACGTCGCGCAGCTCCATTCCCGCGTAGCCCCGCTCGGCAAGCAGCCGCCGGGCGCCGTTCAGCAGGCGCCGCCGCCCGTCGCGGCTGTCTCGACTCGAGGGCCGCGGCTCCTCCATCGTCTCTATGCCCATGGACATAGTATAGTCGGGCCGCCGATGTATGACCGTGGACATAGAACTCCGGTGCTGATCGCCTGCGGCGGCGCCTTCGTCGCCTTCCTCGACACCACGATCGTCAACATCGCCTTCCCGGACATCTCGGCCTCGTTCGCGGGCTCCGGGCGCGACGCCCTCTCCTGGGTGCTGGACGGCTACTTCGTCGTGATCGCCGCGCTGCTGGTCCCGGCGGGCGGCCTCGCCGATCGCTTCGGCCACCGGCGTGTGTTCTTGGCCGGCGTAGCCGCGTTCACGATTGCGAGCCTTCTCTGCGCGGCGGCGCCGACCCTCTCATTGCTGATCGCCTTCCGCGTGCTGCAGGGCATCGGCGCCGCGCTGATCGCCCCCGCCTCGCTGGCGATCATCCTCGACAGCTTCCCGGTCGAGCGCCGCGCGGCGGGCGTCGGCCTCTGGGGCGCCGCCGCGGCTGCCGCGGCTGCCGTGGGGCCGACGCTCGGCGGCGCGCTGGTGGAGGCCTCCGACTGGCGCCTCGTCTTCCTCGTCAACCTGCCTCTGGGGGCCGCGATCCTTTTCGCCGGCCGCCGCATCGCCGAGCGGCCAATCTCAGACGGCCGCCTGCCCGACCTCCCGGGCGCCCTGATGCTGGCCCTCGCCCTCGCCCTTCTCACCCTGGGCATCGTCGAGGGCAACGACTGGGGTTGGGCGGCCGTCTCGACGCTCGGCGCGTTCACGGCCGCCGCGCTGCTGTTCGGCGGAGTCGTCGCTCGCAGCCTCCGCCACCCGCACCCGATAGTCGACGCGGGGCTCTTCGCGCACCGCTCGTTCGGAGTGGGCAACGTCGGCACCCTGCTCTTCGCCGCCGCCTTCTTCTCGGTGATCCTCGGCAACGTCCTCTTCCTCACCTCGATCTGGGGCTACACCGTGCTCCAGGCCGGCCTGGCGACCCTGCCCGGGCCAGCGTCGACAACCATCGTCGCCGGACCGGCCGGACGGCTGGCGGATCGCTTCGGCCACCGCGCGGTGGTGATTCCCGGCGCCGCCCTTTTCGCCGCCGGCGTCATGGTGCTGCGCTCGGCAGGCGCCACGCCCGACTGGGTCGGCCTCTGGCTGCCGGGTTCGACGCTCTGCGGAGTCGGCATCGGCCTCGCCTTCCCGACGCTTGGCTCGGCCGCCGTCCGGGACGTCTCCGACGACCGCTTCGCCACCGCGAGCGCCGTCAACGCTGCCTTCCGCCAGATCGGCGCCGTGCTGGGGACCGCGATTCTGGTCGCGATCGTCGGCGATCCCGGTTCGCTCGGCGAGGCGCTCGCCGTCTCCGATGACGCCTACCTCTTCGCGGCCATTGCCTCGCTTGCGTCCGGCGCCGTGGCGCTGGCACTGCGCCCCGGCTCCGAATCTGACGAGGCGCAAGTCGGCATGAGCGGGATCCTGGTGGAGCCGCGCGCCGCTCCGACGGCGACGGAGAGCCCGGTCTCCGGTTGACAACGCCGGCGGGTCGTCGGAGGATCCCGGCAATGGCACGCAACCCTCGCTCGCCGGCGCCTTGATCCGCAGGAGGGCGATCGTCCACGGCCGGGTGCAGGGCGTGTTCTTCCGCGACACGACTCGCCGGCAGGCGGCCTCCCGCGGGCTGGCGGGCTGGGTTCGCAACCTCCCCGACGGCACGGTGGAGGCGGTTTTCGAGGGAGGCCCCGAGGCGGTCGAGGGGCTGCTCGCGTTCTGCCGGGAGGGGCCGAGAGGAGCCCGCGTCGAGCGGGTCGAGGTCAGCGAGGAGGAGCCGGAGGGCCTCGACGCGTTCGAGGTGCGCTGAGCATCAGTCCTCCGAGAGGTCTCCGACCTGGGCGCTGGCCAGGCGGACGATCTCGTTGGGGTCGACCTTCACCGAATGGCTGTGGTCGCCGCCGCTGCAGAGCACCCGGTCGTGGTCGAGGAGGCGCCTGTCGACGATCTCCTCCACCTCGAAGATCGGGCCGAACGGGGGCAGCGCGCCGACCGCAAAGCCGGGGAAGTCGGCGGCGATCTCGTCCTCGGTGGCAAGTCGCAGCTCGCTTCCCGCGCCCACCAGCTTGCGGACCTTCGTCAGATCGAGGCGCTCCGACGCGGGGATCAGCGCCAGGACATACTCCTCGCCCCTGCGCAGGACGACGTCCTTGGCTGCGTCCGCGGGCCCGACGCCGGACGCTCGCGCTTCGGCAGCGGCCGTGAACTCCTTTCCATGCTCGACCACCTCGTACGAGACACCGTGTTCGTCCAGGAAGCGGGTCAGCGTGTCGATCTTTTCGGCCATCGCTCCTCCTTGCTTGTCCCCGCCCGCAACCAACAGTAGCGGCGATATCTCCCGCCGGCGAGATCGGTTGGGAGAGGCGTCGATCTCTGCGTCAGTCGAGGGCGGGCAGGCCGTCGATGCTGGCCGTGTTCTTCTCGGCCTTGTAGGCGTCGATCGCCTCGGCGCCGCCCACCCGGAGCTTCTTCTGCGCCCAGGCTGCCATGTGCGGGCGGGTCCCCTCGTAGCTCATCAGCGGCACGCCGTAGCCGCAGGAGTCGGCGATCCGCTCGACGTCGACCACGATCACCGCGCGCCGCGCCTCATCGGCGGTCGGCTGATCAAACCGGGCGCGCTCGAGCAATTCGCCGAACCGCGCGTCGGCCGGCGTCACCACCTCGCCCCTGCCGTGGAGCCGCAGGATCCGCGGCGGTCCCTCGAAGGCGCACAGCATCACCACGACGCGCCCGTTCTCGCGCAGGTGGGCGATCGTCTCGGCGCCGCTGCCGACCACGTCGAGGTAGGCGACGGTGCGCTCGTCGAGCACTCGCAGGGTGCCGATTGGCCCCTTTGGGGAGAGGTTCACATGACCATCGCCGGAAAGCGGCGCGGTGCCGACGAAATACAGCGCCTGGCGGTCGATCCACGCTCGCAGCTGGTCGTCGATCTGGTCGTAGATCTGGCCCACGCCCCGACGTTAGCAACGGTCGCGGCCTCCAGCGAAGGGCGGCAGTCCACCTGCCGCCCTTCGATCGCTCACGCCGCCGGCGGCTTGCGCGCGCTGATGATGGCCGAGCTGGCGTGCTCGTGCACCGGATGGGTCTCGCGGATCTCGATGCCGGTGAGCCCGGCGCCGGCAAGCGCCTCCTCGAACTCCGCACGGGTGAGGGCGCCGGCGATGCAGCCGGTCCACTGTCGCATGTCGGCGCGGGTCGCCTCGTCCATGTCGGGGCCGGCGACGATGTCGGAGACCGCCACGCGTCCACCGGGACTGAGCACGCGCGCCACCTCCCGCATCACCTGCCGCTTGTCGGCGGAGAGGTTGATCACGCAGTTGGAGATCACCACGTCGACCGAGCCGTCCGGAAGCGGAATGTCCTCGATGTAGCCCTTGGCGAATTCGACGTTCGAGACGCCCGCCTCGGCAGCGTTGCGGCGGGCGAGCTCCAGCATCTCATCCGTCATGTCGAGGCCGATGGCCTTCCCGGTGGGCCCCACCCGGCGCGCCGAGATGAGGACGTCCGCGCCCGCCCCCGATCCGAGGTCGAGCACCGTCTCGCCCTCGCGCAGATCCGCCACCGCGGTGGGAACTCCGCATCCGAGCGAGGCGTCGACCGCTGCCTTCGGAGCCGATTCAGCCTCCCCGCCATACAGCCCCCCACCGAATACTTGGCCCGCATCCTTCTCCGCGGTGGCAGCGTCCCCGCTCCCTCCGCAGCAGCCAGACGAGGTTTCGGTTGCAGCAGCGGTAGCGGCGGCCGCGTAGCGCTCGCGCACCTGCTCACGGATCTCGGTGTCGGCCAGCTCGGTCATGGTGCCCCCTAACTCAATCGATGATTGTCGATGTAACACGCTGCGGCACTGTAGCAACTAGATCGATAACTGTCGATCTAATTGCTAGACTGGGCAGATGGCAGGCGCCCTGATCGAGCTCGAGCCGAAGCGGAAGCGCCCCACTGGAGAGCGCTGCTGCGAGCCCGTGGTCTACCCCGACGTGGATCGGCGCCAAGCGGAGCGACTGGCGGGGCTGGGCAAGGCCCTCGCGGACCCCGTGCGCCTTCAGCTCGTGGACGTGCTGCGCAAGCACGCCGGCAAGGTCTGCGTGTGCGAGCTGGTGCCGCTCTTCGACCTCTCTCAGTCGACGATCTCCCACCACCTCAAGGTGCTGCGCGATGCCGGCGTCGTGGCATCCGAGCGCCGGGGCCTGTGGGCCTACTACTACGTCGTGCCGGACGCCCTCGAGGAGCTGGGCGCCTGGCTCAGGTGAGGCCGCCGGTCCCAGCAGTGGCTGCTCGGACTACGAGGCGAGCTCGAAGCGCTCCGCGAGCGAGCGCCAGGCGCGTTCGGCCTGCTTCACGGTGACCGACAGCTGCGCCTCGCCGGCCGCGATCTCGATCGCCTCGCCGGCCGCCTCGCCGATCACGAGGACCTCGACGCCCTCGGCGGCAAGCGATTCGAGGGCACCGCGCTCGCCGCTGAGGACGAAGCCCCCGGTGCCTTCGCCGAACAGGACCTGCTCGGCAGGGAGGCCGCGGTCGAGGAGGGGGGAGAGGTCGACGCGGCAGCCGAGCCCGCCGCCGATTGCCGACTCGGCAAGCGCGCAGGCCAGGCCGCCGTCGCTGACGTCGTGGGCGGATGCGAGCCGGCCGGCTCGGACCGCGTCGCGGACGACCGCGCAGGCGGCGGCGACCCCATCGACGTCGGGCTCGGGGAGGCCGGGGCCCAGCTTCCCACGCAGCTTGGTCAGCTCCGATCCGGCAAGTGACGGTGAGAAGGGCCCGAGCAGGGCCACCGCGTCGCCCTCCCGGGCGAAGCCGCTGCCCGCGGTTCGGGCGGGATCGGGCAGCTCGCCGACCATGCCGATTACCGGCGTCGGGTAGATCGGCCCGTCTGGGCCCTCGTTGTAGAGGGAGACGTTGCCGCCGACCACCGGCACCGCGAGCGCGGTGCAGGCATCGGCAAGCCCCGTGACGGCCCTGTCGAGCTGCCAGGCGGGACCCGGTTTCTCGGGATTCCCGAAGTTGAGGCAGTTGGTCAGGCCGAGCGGCTCGGCTCCCACGCAGGCGAGGTTCTGGGCGCACTCCAGAACGGCCTCGACGGCCCCGGTGTGGGGCTCGCAGGCGACCCGCCGCCCGTTGCCGTCGATCGAGACGGCGATCGCATTGCCGGCCTCGGGAATCGCGAGGACCGCGGCGTCTGAGCTGTCGCTGACGGTTGGAGCGGCGCCATTCCCGGCACGTCCCCGCACCGTGCGAGACCCGACTATCGAGTCGTACTGCTCAAAGGCCCAGCGCTTTGAGGCGACGCTGGGGGAGGCGAGCAGGGCGAGCAGGATCGCGCTGGGGTCGGCCGGGTCCCCGACGGCGCCCGTTGCGGTCGCGACCCGCTCGGCGAGCACGTCGGCGTTGCCGTAGAGCCACCCCTGCGGCTCGGCCGGGTCGAGGTCGTACAGGGGGCAGCCGTCGACGAGCGCATCCACCGGCACGTCGCCGACGACCTCTTCGCCGCGCAGGACGCGGACGCGGCGGCTGCCGGTGACGGCGCCGATCTCCGCCGCGCCGGTCTGCCATCTCTCGCAGATCTCCAGTACCTCGGCGACCTGCGCCGGCTCGACCACGCCGAGCATTCGCTCCTGGGACTCGGAGACCATGATCTCGAAGGGCTCCATGTCGGCCTCGCGCAGCGGC
>Ga0055453_10000077_pt1 | contig 11489 bp, 2 predicted proteins | sample Goodyear_PhragA__FD_57741 | JGI IMG/M metagenome (GOLD analysis project Ga0055453, IMG submission 57741) | Wetland microbial communities from San Francisco Bay, California, USA, that impact long-term carbon sequestration - Goodyear_PhragA_D2 | ecosystem: Environmental > Aquatic > Marine >... | reverse complement strand
TCGATATACCAAGCTCAGACGTCCATGGGAGTTGATATATTTTGAGGAATTCACCACCCGCTCAGAAGCCGTCCATCGTGAAACTGAGCTGAAGGCTCTCCATCGCAAGGACCTTCTCCTTCAACTGGTAAATTCATCTCAGTAGAACGTCGAGACCCGGTCGGGAAGGTCGTGGGCGGATGAATTACTCAAGAACGCGGGCCTGCGCGGGCTTCAAAATGGCGACGCTTTTTGCTATCGCGGCAGGGCCGAAGGCGCTATATTTAAAGAGAGGAAGTGACAGTGTCCGTCGTGGAAGGGGGAATATGTCAATGAAGATCGTGAGGGTGATTTCATTTTTTCTTTTGGTGTTGACCCTGCCTGCCATGGCGGAAGAGAGGGCCCCCGTTGATGACCGGCGCGGAGCAGATACTTCCGATTTGCGGGTTTTCATGAACTCTTTTGCTGCACTCGGAGAGGGGCATATCGAAAGCGTTCTGCGCGACCTGAGACTCATGTCGGCAACGGAAGAGGCCCGGAGCGGGGAATGGGAAAAGATGAGGGGGCTGCTGGCTGAATTCGCCGGGAGCGACATAAAGGCCGCAGCCGTATGGTTCGCACTGCCTGACGGGTCGTATTACACCGTGAAAGAGGGTCTGACCGGCCTTGCCCTCCGCGACCGCCAGTATTTTCACCGGCTTATGGCGGGGGGGGAAATAATCGGCAATCTCGTGCTTAGCAAGACCACGGGGAAGAGGACAGCTGTCGTAGCTGTCCCGGTAAGACGGAATGGGAAGATAATCGGGGCCCTCGGAGCGTCTCTTTCGGTCGAGGATATAAGCAGGATGATCGATGAAAAAATGGGACTGCCTGAAGGCATGATCTTTTATGCCCTCGACCAACAGGGCCGGACTTCCCTTCACAGGGTGTCCGCGCTGCTCTTTGCCTATCCCTCGGACATGGGAAGCAAGGGGCTCGCGAAGACCGTGGCAGAGATGCTGGTCGAGCCCGAAGGCGTGGTGACGTACGACTTTTACGGCGAGAGAAAAGTCATCTTCAAAAAATTCCCTCTGACAGGCTGGGTTTTTGCAATCGCCGCCGTAACCGGAAAACCGGGCCAACCGGTCTCAGAACTTCCTCCGATACTTTCCGACCTCGAAAAGGAGATAGCCTCCGAGCTTAACAAGATAGATAAAGACGTTGCCTCGGTCGCGGGAAGACTCTCTGAAAAGGATCTGGATACAGCCGGAACGAGAAAACTGCTTGGGGACCTCTGCCGGTCTTACCCGTATGCGGTGGACTGCACGGTTGTGGGCCGAAACGGCAAGATGCTGCTGGTGGAGCCTCGGGAGTATGCGAAATTCGAGGGCAGTGATATAAGCTCACAAGAGCAGGTAATACGTCTTCACGAATCGAAGAAACCCGTCCTGAGCCGGGTTATCAGGACGGTTGAAGGCTTCGATGCGGTTGACCTGGAACACCCCATATTTTCTTCCAAAAGCGAGCTCGCCGGCTCGGTAAGCGTGCTCTTGAGACACGAAAGCATGCTTGCCACCATCATAGCTCCTGTCGTCCATGGAATGCCTGTCGATGTCTGGCTGATGGAAAGAGACGGGAGAATTCTCTATGACCCCGATGAGGCGGAGGTAGGCCTAATGCTCTTCGACGACCCGATGTATAAACCGTATCCACAGCTTATCGCTCTTGGGACACTGATAGCCAGGGAAAAAAGCGGCTCCGGCAGTTACGAGTTTTTGGGGAAGGGGCTGACGACGCCGGTCATGAAGGATGCGTACTGGACGACGGTCGGTCTCCATGGTACCCAATGGCGCCTCGTTGCAACACACAACAGGCCGAGGTATGCCCATCCCTCTCAGAAAGAGCTTGAAAAGCCCGCAGAAGTCCCGGACGATGATGCGCTCAGGACCCTCGCGGAAAATGCGGAGATGAAGAAGGCTCTGGCCGGAAACGACCAGTCAAAAATGCGTGACATGTTCAGAAAGTTTCATTCGGCTCACGAAGGACTTTACTCCATCCAGTGGCTTGATGCCGGAGCCAGGAACCGCTATGGATACCCCGAGGAAAACTGCCTGATCGACCTGGCTTTGAAGACCGCAAAGACGCCTTCTTCAAAGCCTATGCTCCAGGCCCTTTCCAGCAGGAAAGAGGCTACCTTCGACTGCCCTCTGGTAGAAGGGAAAACAGGCACGTTCTCTATGGTTCCGGTCTACAAAGGGGGAGACTACCTCGGGATGATATATACCATCCGGCTGAAAGAGTGACAATCCGGACTATTTTGCCGGCCGGGCCCCTATGCAACCTGGGATAGAGCGTCCGTGTTATCCCTCTTCAGCGGCAGCATCCACTTGCCGATGACCCACTGGAATGGTTCAAACAACATCACGTATGATCTCTTGGGTTGGGGTGTGGTCTCTCCTTTTCTTGAAAACCACTACTCGCTGAAGGAGGGGCCGGTCCACATTATCGGGCGCTCTCAAGGAACTGGAATGAGACGGCTGTATGACGCTGGAATACCTGATGTGAGGTATCTCCTTATTGGCGCCATGGCGCTATCCATGCCTGATCTGCCCATCGGCTCCATGGCCTGGGACTTCTGAATTCAGCGTACCGAATTTTTCAGGAACTCCTTCAGGTCGCTCCCGATATCCTCCCTGTCCAGGGCATATTTTATAACCGCCTTCAGGTAGTTCAAGGGATCTCCGGTGGTCAGCCATTCTCCATTGTCCACCTCTTTGGCCAGAAAGAGCCCTCCGCGCTCCACATACTTGCGGATTGCATCGACGATCCAGAGCTCGTTGTCTTTGCCGAGTGGAATCTCTTTCAGAATGTCGACGATATCCTGATCCAAGATCATCCGCCCGAAATCCGCCAATTGAGACGGGGCCTCATCGATGGAGGGTTTTTCTATAATATTTTCGATTTCCGTGGAGTTGGGACGCAGCTTTACGATCCCGTAGCGGTTTACCATATCTCTTTCGACTTTCTGCACCCCGATCATCAGATGGCCATGTGTCTGATAGTCCTCTATCATCTGCTTGGTGAAGGATACCTTCGAGCGCACAAGATCATCACCCCAGACATATAAAAACGGTTCATTGTATACCAGGCTTGCCGCAGACAGCACCGGCGTACCGTTGCCATAAGGCCCCTTCTGCCTGATATAAACGAAATTTGCCATGTCCGAAATTCTTGTTATCTCCTCAAGCTGTTTCAGCTTTCCCGCCTCTCTTAATTCATTGGCCAGGGCCCAGTTATGATCGAAGTGGTCTTCCAGGGGTTTCTTATCCCATTTTGTGACTAAAATAATATCCTGTATTCCGGCTTCCACCAATTCCTCAACGACTAACTGAATAATCGGCTTATCCACGATTGGCAGCATCTCTTTGGGCATGGTCTTCGTTGCTGGAAGGAACCTCGTCCCGGCTCCGGCCACTGCGACAATCGCTTTCTTAATCGGCATAGGTCTCATAATTTCTCCCTCATATTGTCATGCACTTGACGTATTATGTCCCGGCGCTTCTTCCGGGACGGGTATTTCCACCCGGACCGAATGTTCCCGATGGTCGTCAAGGAGTGGAATTGCCTTATCAGACTGCTTAACACCATCGACGCTCACACTCGCCGTGCCGCCTTTGTTCGTCTGTAGCACGGTAAGATGGTAGACGGTTTCCCTGTAACGGTAATGAACCTTGAATGACTCCCAATCCTCAGGCAGGCACGGGGCGAAATACAGCTTGTCTGTTTCAAGCCTTAGCCCCAGAAGCGATTCAAGAATAAGCCTGTACATCCAGCCGGCCGAGCCCGTGTACCACGTCCATCCACCGCAACCGATGTGCGGAGAGAGCGCATATACATCGGCAGCAACAACGTAAGGTTCTACCTTATACGTCGCTATTTCCTCCCTCGTCCTCCCATGGTTCACCGGGTTGATCATTGCCAGTAGTTCCCAGGCGCGGCGGCTGTCGCCCAATTGAGCGAAGGCCATTGCCGTCCAGATCGCCGCGTGAGTGTATTGCCCTCCATTTTCCCTTACACCCGGGACGTATCCCTTTATATAGCCGGGATTCAGGTCCGATTTATCGAACGGCGGGTCCAGGAGCTGGATCAGACTTTTGTCTCTTCGAACGAGAAGCTTATCCACCGCTTCCATTGCCATGTGTGAACGTTCGTCGTCCCCGGCGCCGGAGAGAACGGACCAGCTTTGCGCTATGGAATCAATTTGGCATTCGGGATTGTCTGCCGAGCCCAGCGGTGAACCGTCGTCAAAGTAAGCGCGCAGATACCATTGGCCATCCCAGCCATTCTCTTCGATATTTCTGCGAAGTTGAGCAGCTTCCTCCCGACAGCGTTCTGAGAAGGGCAGGTTACCATGCAGACGCGCAATCTCACAGAATTCTACGAGAACTTTATACAGGAAGAATCCCAGCCAAACACTTTCCCCCTTGCCTTGCTCGCCCACCATGTTCATGCCGTCGTTCCAATCACCCGAGCCGATGAGCGGCAAGCCATGCTCGCCGCGGCTGATGCCTCTCAGGATAGCCCGCACACAGTGATCGTACAAACTTGGCGTTTCTTCCGATGAGTGGGGAAGATCGTAATACGAGTCCTCGTCCTTGTTTACCGGGCGGCCCTTGATTGAGCGGACCGTTTCATCCAACACTCCGGTATCTCCGGTGATCAGAACATAGCGGCACGCAGTCAGGGGCAACCAGAGAAGGTCGTCCGAACAGTGCGTACGCACTCCCCGCCCCGACGGCGGATGCCACCAATGCTGAACATCTCCCTCTTCAAACTGATGGGCCGCACAGAGGAGGAGGTGTTCGCGCACGAGGCGCGGTTCCGTGTGAATGAGCGCCATCACATCCTGCAACTGGTCACGGAAACCGAAGGCCCCCCCCGACTGGTAGTATCCGGACCGTGCCCAAAGACGGCATGCCAAAGTTTGGTATAAGAGCCAGCCGTTGGTCAGTACATTGACGGACTGGTCCGGCGTTTCGACCTGCACTGCGCCGAGAGTATGGTTCCAGTACTGCCAGACTTTTTCGAGCTCCCCGCGAGCAATTGCAGGTCCCCGGAAGCGGCGCACCACCTGACGGGCATCCCTTGAATCCCGCCCGGCGCCGAGCCTGAAGATAATCTCACGCTCCTGCCCATCGGCCAGATCGAAAGGGACCTGTATAGCAGCGCAAGGGTCCAGAGCCGCCCCAACCCTGCCGGAAAGCCGCACACGGGTCATCGCGTCCGGGCTCCGAAGCGAGCCGTTACGGCCGAGGAACTCAGTCCGGTCACCGCTTACGGTCCGGGTCGCCTCGTCCACGTCGAAGAACGCGGTGCGGTCGGCAAACTCCGTGCTGTATGGGTTCCGCGCGAAAAGCGCGCCGGTTTTTGGGTCGATTTCGGTGCTCACATGCATTGCCGTTTTTGGCCGCAGATCTCCAAGCACCCATTCCACATAACCGGTTGCTGAGAGCCGGCGGGACCGGCCGGATTCGTTTTTCACTTTTAACACAGTCAACTTGACCGACGCATCCATTGCCACGTAAACCCACATCTCTGACCTGATGCCGTCCTCGGTGTGTTCAAAGACACTGTAGCCGAATCCGTGGCGGGTGACGTAATGCATCGCCCCCCTGACAGGCAGAGGTGCAGGGGACCAGAAAAGGCCGCTCTCTTCATCTCGGAGGTAAAAAGCCTCCCCGCAGGAATCGCTTACCGGATCGTTGGACCAGGGAGTGATGCGGAACTCGTGGGCATTCTCGCTCCAGGTGTAAGCAAGTCCGCTCTCCGAAATGACCGTCCCGAAGTTCGGGTTCGCAATCACATTAACCCACGGCGCCGGCGTCACCTGTCCGTGCGCGGTCGTAACGATGTATTCGCGGCCATCGGGCGTGAATCCTCCGAGTCCGTTAAAAAACAGAAGATCGCTGCGAGTAATTGCCGCGGCAGCCGGGAGTTGGGCGCGAAGACTCCGGGCCGAAGCAAGGCGCGGCACTAAGAGCGGCACAATACTTGGCCTGTTGATCTGGTCCTCCAACGGGCCACGGCTGTCAGTGATGACGGCGCGGGCGGCTGTTTGGAACAGGATGCGGTCCTCGGCCGATATCTGGTCCGCAGGTCTGACGAAGATACCGCCCGGCCGCTCTGTCACGTTCGCTTCTACACCTGCGGCAATGAGTCCCATGATCTGCTCCTGCAGAAGCTGCCGGTATCCGGCGTGATCTTCGTTCCAGATCACGAGGTCCACTGCCAGTCCCTTGAGACGCCAGTATGAGTGGGCCTGGATAAGCTGGCGCACAAGCTCGATTTTAGCCGGATCTCCGATCTGCAACAGCACGATCGGGAGGTCGCCGGAAATGGAGTAGCCCCAGAGACCGGATTGCCCGCGGCGGTTCCTGATGATAACGCCCGGTTCGGCGCGCAGCGAAGGGTTGGCATAGATCACGGAGCCGGCAAGGCCCGCATAGAGCTGCGCATCGGCCTCTGTGGCATTGATCTGCCGCAGGAGTACTTGGCTGTGTGTCCATGCGAGATCGAAAACGCGGTCCGCGATATACCGGTCCTGGTATTTCTCTACGAGACCCATACATATGTCCCGGGTTTCGCCGATGCCGGTAACAATATTTATTGTTGCCGAGCCTTCCGCCTCCAGTGTTATCCGATACCTTATAGAGACTATAGGATCGAGCACTGAGCCCTCGCCTCCGGAGAGCGGAGCAGAGCCGGTCAATTTTTTTATCTCGGCAGGGCCGCTCAGCGCCTCCGGGTCGGCAACGGTGTTTCCGCGACCGATGAACCGCATGCGGTCGGTCTCATAAAAGACTTCGCCGGATTCCGCCCCGTGGACAGCCATCAGATGAAACATCCACGGCGGGTGCTCGTCAATGGAGCGGGGGCGGCGGTTGCAGAGAATCGCCTGCCTGTGATCGATGATCTCCGTCTGAACAAAGAGATTGCTGAACGCAGGATGCAGCGCGTCTGAGGCAGGCGGGGCCAGGACGACCTCCGCGTAACTCGTAACCTCAATCTCCCTGCGCGTTCTGCTCCGGTTGGTGATCGTGATCCGGCGCAGCTCGATATCATCCTCCGGAGAAACAGCAATCTCTGTGTGTGTGTCGAAGTCGTGGTCCCGGCGGTGAAACTCGGCCCGGCCTTCCGAGAAAAGCGCCCCATAATTCTTCGACCGTTTGAGCGTCGGCTGATATGCGGCTGACCAGAACTCCCCGCTTGCGCCCTCTCGTATATAACAGAAAGTGCCCCAGTTGTCGCGGCTGCTGTCTTCCTGCCAGCGCGTGACTGCGATGTCCTTCCATCGGCTGTACCCGCCGCCGGCGTTCGTGACCATCACATGGTATCTGCCGTTGGACAATAGCTGCACCTGTGGAAACGTCGTGTCGGGGCTGCTGAAAGATCGCACTGATGTCTCCGCGCCGGTGGCAGCCTTATATGATTCGGAGAGGTCGGAGGTCTGAAAATAGAATGCCGCGGCCCTTGGCACACGCTCCTGGAGCAGAAGCGTGGTCGCCTGGAACAGGGGGTCTGACTCGAACCGCTTCTGCATCGGACGATCGAGAAGAAGATAGGCCAGGGAGAGAAAACTCATGCCCACATGATGGGCCATGAATGACCGGACCACAGCACTCGGCTGTCTGCGCGGCAGGCGCGAAGGAGTGTAATCGATCGCTTCATAGAAGCCGAATTTCCCCTCACATCCTTCCGAGACGAGCCGCTGAAGATTCAGGCACGCCTCCTCGGGCGCCACCATCAGCGCAAGCGCCGAGGCATAGGGCGCAATTACCAGATCATCGGCGAGACCGCGCTTGAGCCCCAGTCCGGGAACGCCGAAGGCGCGATACTGGTAGTTGAGATGAGCGTCGATCGTGTTGTAGGCGGATTCGGAAATGCCCCAGGGCACCCCGCGTTTCCTGCCATACTCGACCTGCATGGTCACCGCCGCCTTGCAGGTCTCATCGAGCAGCGTACGTTCGTACGCCGGCATTATCAAAAGCGGCATGAGGTATTCGAACATCGATCCGCTCCAAGAAACGAGGATCCGCTCTCCGCCGACAGTGGTGAGCAGGCGGCCGAGGGCAAACCAGCTCTCCTGCGGTAGTTGTCCCTGTGCGATCGCCACGAAACTGCAGAGTCTCGCCTCCGAAGCCAGCAGATCGTAGTTACTCGTGTCCCGCCTGCGGCCGTCGACGTTGTACCCGATGGCCAGTAAATGACTCGTCCTGTCGTACAGGAAATCATACTCCATGCCGCTGAGTTCTCCGGATTGCGACACGAGCTTTTCGATAGCTTTGATCCTTCCGCCGGCAATATCGTTTCCCATGCTTGCCAGTTCGCGCAACGTCGGTATCTCATCAATGCCGACCGCCGACGGGACGACAAGAGTCAGCTCATCCAGCGCGGCCCGGCACTGCCCGGCAAAAGCGCGGGCCCACCACAATAGCTGATCCTCATCATCCGCCTCGCCCCTATGATTTAATATCCCTAAAAGCAGTTCCTCTGCATCCTTTGAAAGCTGCTCAAGACGGAGCCTCGCAGCCGCCAGCGCAGTGGGTCTATGATTGGACGCCGCTTCCAGTTCCTTCTCAAGTCGAGCGAGCACGGCAAAAACGTCTCCTCCAAACCGCGCTTCGGCAGCGGCGTCCGAAAGGACCCTTAGTGTGTCGCGGATCCCGTCAAACACCTGCGGTCCCAGGATCGCCTCATCGGGAAGGGCGAGCAGACCCTGCCTCAAAGTAAGCAGATGACCCGCAAGGTTGCCGCTGTCCACGGTTGAAACGTATTTGGGCGGCAGCGGCTTCAGAGACTGTGTGTCGTACCAGTTGTAGAAGTGGCCCCGATAGCGCTCCAGTCCTTCCATTGTGGAGAGGGCATTCGTCGTGCGTTCGATGAGTTGCCGCGTGAAAATGTAGCCAAAGTCCCAGGCGGATAAATTCGCCAGCAGCGCAAGTCCCATGTTAGTCGGAGACGTGCGATGCGCAACGGCTGGAGCAGGGTGCTCCTGATAGTTATCAGGCGGCAGCCAATGCTCTTCAGGACCGACGAATGTCTCGAAGAAGGCCCAGGTCTTTCGGGAAAGCTTTTTGAGAAAGACGGTCTGGTCGGGCCTCAACCTTGCTTCGCTGCGGGCAAGCGGCATGCTGATCCCCCGCGCAATAACCGGTGAGGCAAACCAGAGAAACAGTATGGGTGCAGCCGCCCCCAGGGCGGCGGAGTGGGAAAGAGCCGGATAGATCATCGCTGCGACAGCAAGAAACGGAGCAAACCACATCGTCCGGAAGACGCCGGCGAGACTGCCCTTATGGGAGCCGCAATCATTCTTATCAGAATCTCCCGAAGGACTCCACTGGAGGAGCAGCTTGTGTGTCACCGACATTCTCCAGATCGTACGCAGAATCGCATCCAGGCTAAAAAACGCTTCATACGGGAGGCACGAAAGCGTAAAAAGAACCCGGATAAGACGCGTGACGGCAGAACGACCCACGGCGGTGAGATGCTGTCCCAGAGGCAGATCGGCCGGCTTCTTAAGCAGATCCAGGACAGAGGATGTCAAAGAAGGAATAAAGATAATCCCGAGCACCGACAAGGTCCAAAACCATGGCGAGGACAAAACCATCCACCCAAACAACAAAAGAAATGTCAAAGCCGAAGGCGCCAGACTGCGCCGCAGGTTGTCCAGCAGCTTCCAGCGGGACAACATTGAGAGAGGATTCTTTTGCCGCCGCCCGCCGGGGCCGGGAATTTCCGGCAGGAGCCAGCGCAGAAGCTGCCAATCCCCGCGAATCCAGCGGTGGCGGCGGCTCACGTCCGCACTGTACTGGTGGGGATACTCCTCGTATAGCATTACATCACTCAACAGCCCTGCGCGGGCGCAACACCCTTCGATAAGATCGTGGCTGAGTATCCGGTTCTCAGGAAAAAGTCCGCTGAGCGACCGTTCGAATGCTTCGACCTCATAGATCCCTTTGCCGATAAAAGAACCTTCATGGAAGATATCCTGGTAGACATCCGAAACCGCACGCGTGTACGGGTCGATGCCGGGATCACTCCCCTGCATGCGAGCATACCTCGATCGGTTTGTGCCCGGCAGACTCACCCCGACCCGGGGCTGAAGGATGCCGTACCCGGCAACGACACGCTGTTTGACTTCGTCGTATTTCGCGCGATTCAGCGGGTGCGCCATGGCGCCCACAAACTGCCGCGCCGAATCGCGCGGCAGCTGGGTATCCGTATCAAGGGTGATCACGTACTTCACGTTCGATAACATCCCGGTATCACCGACTATGAGCGAAAACTGACCATCCGCCCCGTTTCGCAGTAAGGCATTCAATTCCGATATCTTCCCTCTTTTGCGCTCGTAACCCATCCATACCCGTTCCCGGGCGTTCCATCGGCGCGGACGGTGAAAGAGGAAGAACGTATCGCCCTTCGCATTCCTGTACTTTTCATTCAGTCCTTCGATTCTATGGCGCGCCAGCAGCAACAGCGGTTCGTCCTCAGGCAATGTTTCCTCTGACGCATCCCGAAAATCAGTCAACAGTCCGAAGTGAAGGTTTTCGTCACGGTTTGCCAGGAACCTGACTTCCAGCGCTTCGATCAGGTCCTCGATCCCGTGGGTATTTGTGAGCATAGTCGGGACAATGGTGAGGGTCCGCGATTCAGACGGAATGCCTTTGGAAAAGTCCATTCGCGGAAGCGGCCGCGGAATTACCAGCAAGGTCGCAAGCCAGTTCACCATTGCAAGAGCGAGCTGGCTTGCACACAGCGCTGAGAGGATACCAGTCGCCACGAGCAGCCAAAGAGGTAAGCCATCGGCATACGCCTTCGCCAGCAACCCCCAGGTGAAGATCCCGGTCAGGAGCATGATCGTGCCCAGATAGAGGAGCAAAGAAAACCGGGAACCCACTTTCCGAAGGGCGCCGGAGACAGACAATCGCACATGTGCCAGCTCTTCAAGGCGAGGCAATCCCTTGTCGATCAGATAATAGCCCACGTGGGCCGTGCGGTCATCTCCAACTTGTCTGCTGTGCTTATCGGCCGCGCTATCGCGCGCGAGCCGTACCGCTTCGGCTGCCACCTCCCCTTCCGACAGCCGGCCGCTCTTCGCTATTTTCTCCACCACGTGCCGGTAGCTGTCACGGGTGGAGAAATCCATTCGGCCGTATATACCGCCGGTATCCTCACGGAGGGTCTGTTCAACAACGCTCATCGTCTCTACGAACTCCCGCCAGTCCATCGTGCCGAGGAACCTTAAACTTCCGATGCTGTTGCTCATCGAGACCTGATCAGCTGCCTGCTGCTGGTTCTCCGATTGAACCAGATGGTCGATGGTCAGACTGCACTCGGAGAGTCGCTGCTCAATCCATGTGAGCGGCATTGCCAGGGAGGGCCCCTGCCCCTGGAGCCGGCGGGCAAATTCCGCGACGAATGCGCTTCTCAGCGGCGGGTCCGAGCGCGCCATGTCCGCTATGACCAATATC